>Ga0265303_10000048_pt1 | contig 47536 bp, 44 predicted proteins | sample Helome_2_FD_192494 | JGI IMG/M metagenome (GOLD analysis project Ga0265303, IMG submission 192494) | Marine sediment microbial communities from subtidal zone of North Sea - Hel_20160317 (Illumina Assembly) | ecosystem: Environmental > Aquatic > Marine > Subtidal zone > Sediment ... | reverse complement strand
GTACTAGCTAGAAAGCTGGTAAGAGGGCACATCTCTATTCGGGGTGCAATTCCATGCCTGGGACTGATGACAATGTCCGAATTTGCAGAGGAAGTATCAAGCTTCGACATACTTTGGGAGTTTCAGAATTAAGCAACGCCTTTGATGACTAGTTACTCGCTCATAAAGCTTCTACACATCATCAGTGCCTCAATTATTTTTGGTACTGGGATTGGAATCGCCTTTTTCATGCTAAGGGCTCACCTGAGTCGCAATCCTGAAGCAATGGCAGTCACCACCAGAAATGTTGTGCTGGCGGACTGGATATTCACGACACCTGCTGTGATCGTACAGGCGGTAACCGGTCTGTGGCTTACTTTGAGGCTGTCCATTCCACTTGGGTCGGTCTGGTTTGTGACCGTGATTTCATTGTTTGTATTTATTGGTATCTGTTGGATTCCGGTGGTCCACATTCAGATCAAAATTCGCAACATTATTGCCAGCGGTGGAAAGATGGCCGACTATCAGACGTTAATGAAAACGTGGGTCGCCTTGGGGGTGCCTGCATTTGTCAGCGTATTGATCCTGTTTGTCCTTATGGTGACGAAGATCGGAGTAGGGACTAATGTGTTCGGCTAACAAGGCGTTAAGCAATCTAAGTTGGCTAATTACGGAGGGAACGTGGATCTGCACAAAAACTGGAACGAAGTGAAAAAACTTTTCCGTGAATCGTTCAAATCATCTTTCCACTTTGCCATTGCTACTGTGGGTGAAGACGGTGAGCCTCACGTTACGCCGATTGGCTCGTTGATTCTGGGTAGGCCTGGCGTCGGCTTCTACTTCGAAAAATTCACGCAACATTTACCACGCAACCTTGGCAGCAATAATCACGTCTGCGTTCTGGCAGTGAATAGTGCCCGGTGGTTCTGGCTGAGATCGTTGATCGGGGGCAGGTTCTCAAATCCACCAGCTGTTCGCCTGCATGGTGTTGCTGGCGAATTGCGCGCAGCTACGGAACGTGAGATTGCGCTATGGCAAAAACGCGTAAAGCGTGTCAGCTTCAGTAAGGGGCACGCGCTGATGTGGCGAGAAATGAGCATGGTGAGAGAAATCCAGTTCACTCATATAGAGCCCGTCCACATTGGCAAAATGACGCACGGTCTTTGGCAAGAGCAAGCCTGACTAATCGGTCAGGTCGTTAGTCGCAATTCGTTCCACTCAGCGCGAGTAATACGGTAAATCGGACTGTCTTTGCCGTAACACCGCGCTCGACCACAATCGAGCAGACCGGACTTTTCGAGTACTTTTTTTGACGCGATATTGCGCTCGTCGACAGTTGCAACCACTTCGATCAGCGAGACTTCCTGAAACGCAAACTGAAGCAGACGCTTGCATACTTCTGTTGCATACCCCTGCCCCCATGCTGATCGTTTGAGGAAGTACCCGATTTCTATGTCGGCATCCGGCATCTGCCCCATAACGATAAGGTTGAAGTCTGTGTCGTCCAAATCGACCGGCAGTGGCAAAAGGTAAGCTTCTCCGAGTTTTTCACCGCTACTTCGGTCTGCGACACACCAGATTCCGATGCCGCCATTGCCCCCTCTTTTGATCGAATCCGGCATTTCCTCCCGAATCTGTGCTTCCGTCATCACATCCCAAACATATTTGACGACTTCGGGATCGGTGTACATCTCCAAAGCGATTTCGAGATCAGTCAGCGCATACGGAGTCAACAGCAGACGTTCCGTTTGCATTTCCAGTTTCATGACTGAAACATTATCGAAAGACCACCTTCATTCATAGTTTCAGGCTATTTATCCCTTGTTCCAGGGCGCCACTTTAAACAACATCAGCATGCCGGGAATCGCAACCGCAGTGCAGAGCAGGAAGAAATTGGTGTAACCCACCGCTTCGATCAGAAAACCGGTACTGGCGTTGGCAAAGGTTCGGGGTACTGCGATAAAACTGCTGAACAGTGCGAACTGCGTGGCGGTGAATGCCTTGCTGGTTTCCCGCGCCATGTAGGCGGTCAGTGCGAGCGCACCCAGGCCCACTCCGAGGTACTCGGCTGTAACTACCGCGAACAGGCCTGTTGGCGTATACCCGGCGGTGCTAAGCCAGACATAGCCCAGGATCGTCACCATTTGAACAACGCCGAACGCCCACAACGCCCGGTTAATGCTGAGCTTGAGCATCAGGATGCCACCGAGGATGCCACCCCCTATCCCTCCCCCCAGGCCGGCAAACTTGGCGATGGTTCCTATCTCGCTCAGGCTGTATCCCATGTCCAGATAGAAAGGCGTGGCCAGGGCGGTCGCCATGTTGTCGCCCAGTTTGTACAGGAACAGAAATGCCAGGATTGCGAGAGCTGCGCCGATGCCGTCTCGCGAAATGAATTCCTTGAACGGGCCGATCACGGCTTCACGTAATGTATGCGGCGCCAGCTTGTCGTCGCTCACTTCCCTGATCACCAGGGTGGTGACGATCCCCACGCCCATGAAGCCCGCCGTGACCCAGAACGAAACCGACCACGGTACGTTATCAGCCAGGATCAGAGCCAGGGAACCCGGCACCAGTGAAGCCATCCGGTAGGCGTTGACGAAGAAGGAGGTGCCGGTGCCCAACTCGTCATCGGCCAGCAGTTCACGCCGATAGGCATCGAGCACGATGTCCTGGCTGGCTGAAAACAGGGAAATGATGAACACCAGCACAACGATCATCTTCAGCGACTGCGACGGGTCGAACTGACCCACTGACCCTATGGCCAGTAACAGTCCGATCTGCGTCATCAAGGCCCAGCCCCGCCTGCGGCCGAGGAAAGGCAAGGCGAAACGGTCCATCAGCGGAGACCACAGGAATTTCCAGGTGTAAGGCAGTGACACCACCGCAAACAGCCCGATGGTCGCCAGGTCCACACCGTTGCTGCGCAACCAGGCTGGCACCAACTGGATCAGCACATACAGTGGCATGCCGGAACTGAAGCCGATAAAGATGCAGGTCAGCATCCTGCGGCTGAACAGAATCTCTTTCCAGTTACGCTGTGCTACCTGGGTCAAAAAATCACTCCCGGCCCGGGAATTCGAAGTCGTAATCCATGATCAATGGCGCGTGGTCTGAAAAGCGTTCCTCTTTGTAAATTTCTACGCGGCTGGCCTTGCCGGCCAGACCGGGTGTGGTGACCTGGTAGTCGATCCGCCACCCGGTGTTATTGTCCCAGGCGCGTCCACGGTTCGACCACCATGTGTATTGTTCTTCACTGGGGTCAACTGTTCGGAAGGCGTCGGCCATGCCCACGTCACCAAATAATTCGTCCAGCCAGGCCCGTTCCTCGGGCAGGAAACCGGAATTTTTCTGGTTACCCCGCCAGTTTTTGATATCGATGTTCTTGTGCGCGATGTTCCAGTCACCGCAAATCATGTAATGCCGCCCATCCCTCGCCCATTGCGCCAGGCGTGGTTGCAGGAAATCCATGCACTGGTATTTCACCTGCTGACGTTCCTCTTTGGATGAGCCCGACGGCAGGTAAAGTGAAACGATCGACAAGTTCCCAAAATCCGCCTGCAACCAGCGGCCCTCGCTGTCCATTACGTCCCAATCCAAACCGTAATGCACGCGATTGGGTTGGTGCCGGCTGTAAATCGCCACACCGCTGTAACCCTTTTTCCGGGCATCGTGATAGTAAACATGATATCCCGGTGGGAAAAAGTGCCGGTCCGTCAGCTGGTCATGCTGCGCCTTGGTTTCCTGGATGCATATCACATCGGCATCCTGTTTGTGCATCCACTCAAAAAAACCCTTGCGGGCGGCCGCGCGAATTCCGTTTGCGTTAAGTGTGATGATTCGCATTCCTTTCGTGCTCCTGGAAGGTCGGTACTTTTGCGCGCCAGCATATCAAAACAGCATCTTCATTGGGCACGTACTTTTTCTTCCCGGCCGCTTTTTTGGCATACTGGGTCATCTATGGAAAGGATTCTGTTGTGAGAGACTACAAAAGTAGGTTTTTTGAGCTCGCCCTGCGCAAGGGTAACCTGAGTTTCGGCAGCTTTACGCTCAAATCCGGACGAATCAGCCCCTATTTTTTCAATGCCGGTGGTTTCGACGACGGCGCCTCTCTTGGCGAGTTGGCGCGCTGTTACGCCGATGCAATCACGGACTCGGGTATCGATTTTGACATGCTCTTCGGGCCCGCCTACAAGGGGATACCTCTGGCAGCAGCTACTGCCGTGGCACTGAACGAGTACCAGGGCCGCAATGTGCCGTACGCTTTCAATCGCAAAGAGGCCAAGGATCACGGCGAAGGCGGCACCATTGTCGGTGCTCCCCTGAGCGGCAAAGTGCTGGTCATAGACGATGTCATCTCCGCCGGAACTTCGGTCCGGGAATCCATTTCAATCATTCATGATACAGGTGCAGAAACTGCCGGAATCGCCATTGCCCTGGATCGCCAGGAGCGCGGTACCGGCGAACTGTCTGCGGCGCAGCAGGTCAATAAAGAATATGAGATACCGTGCACTGCTATTGCCGGCCTCGATGACCTCATCCGCTACCTTGAAATGAAGTCACTTGAAAACATCGATCTTGATGCGATTCAAACTTACAGGGAACGATATGGAACTCAAGCCTAGAATTTTCACCGCTTTATTATTCCTCTCCGGCTTCATCTTTGCCGCCTCTGCAAATGCCGCCGAAGTCTACCGCTGGGTCGACGAAAACGGTGAAGTGCATTACAGCGAATCACTGCCGCCGGATTTCCAGGACAAAGGTCATGATGTGCTCAACGAGCGCGGAATTGTTACCGACGAGGATCTGAGCCTGACGCCCCCGCCTCCTAAAGATACGCCCGAGGAAGAACAGCTGAAGGAATTGCCCAGGGACAGCTCAGGCCAGCAGCGTCCGAAACAACTCTACTCGGACGCCGAAATGCAAAGGCGAATGGATAATTTCCTCATGCTGCGATACGACTCCGAGCAGGAAATCAATGAGGCAATGAATGTGGAGATCAAGCAGCTCGCTTATGACCGCCGCTTGCTGGAGACCACCAGGGATAGCATGCGGGACTCATACCGCGGGCACCTTCGCCAGGCGGCCAATAAGCAAAGAGCTGGTTTGCAAGTTCCTGAAGACGCCATATTCGAGATCAATGACCTACAGGCAAAGCTAGAGGTAAATAGCAAGTCCATCGGGTTTCTGAAGCAACGCGAGAAAGACATCCAGGAGGAGTTTCAGAAGCAGTTGGACCGTTATCGCTTTCTGCTGGAAGAATGGGCTGAGGACTCTGCGGATAGCTGAAAATGTATACTCGTTGTAAAGGCTGTCATACCGTTCACCCGGTCAATGCCAGCCTGCTGGCCAAAGCAGGTGGCAGCTATCGCTGTGGAAAATGCAAAAAAGTCAGTAATGCTCTGGATGCCCTCTTTGATGAATGGCCGGTAGCCGGTGAAAAGCCGCCTTCATCAGGTGACAGGCCCGAGCTGGGGCTGTCTATCGACCTGAACCAGGTGAAATCCGCTCGATCCGGTGAGGATGATGAAGGTGTCAAGGTGCCGGCAAAACGCTCCGGATCGCTCACCCGGATCGCCTGGATCAGCATGGCACTGATTGTTGCTGTAGCGGTGGCGTTCGAACTGGCTGATTTCTACGACAAGACCCTGCTTGAACCTCCGTCCGAACAGACATTCCGCGACCTGTCTCAGGTTCACCTGGTCAGCCGTGAACTAAAAAGCCATCCCTCCCGTACTGACATGCTTCGTCTGACCGCCACCATTGTGAACAGGGCATCCAAAGTCCAGCCTTATCCCGATCTCGAAGTGATATTGCTCGACGCCGCCGGAGAATCGGTCGGCCGCGCGCTGTTCAGTCCCTCTGATTACCTGTCCGGGGACGCGGCAGAAAAGCCAGGCATGACACCGCAAGCGTACCTGCCACTGGTGCTTGATCTGGCAGATCCCGGCCAGGAGGCGGTGGGATTCGAGTTGAATTTCCTTTGAAAAACCTGACAAAGCCGACGCAATTAACCCGAACGATGTGGTAGGGTTGTACGTTCACATCCCGTTAACCGAAAAAGGTCGAATTACTCGAACATGACCACGGAATCAGAAAGAAAGTCTGCCAAAGAAGTGGACCTTCCGACCCCCCTTAGACAGAACGTGCAAGAGGCTATCCGCCGCTATCTTGAAGACATGGGCCACTCGCAACCCGAGTGCCTTTATCGCACGTTGATGGCCCAGGTGGAACCGCCTTTGATTGAAGAGGTGTTGCGTTATACACAGGGCAATCAATCCAGGACAGCAAAAATCCTGGGGATGACCCGCAACACGCTACGCAGCAAATTACACCGTTATGACATTCCGGTAAGGAATGACAAATACTGACAGGAATCATGAACACTGACTCGGACTCTCCACAAGCCCTGGCGCTGATCAGCGTCTCGGACAAGACCGGTATTATAGAATTCGCAAGCAAACTGACTGACCTGGGTTTTGCTCTTTTGAGCACGGGGGGTACAGCAAAAGCCCTGGCCGACGCTGGCTTACCGGTCACTGAAGTTTCGGATTACACCGGATCCCCGGAAATTATGGGTGGGCGTGTAAAGACGCTGCATCCACGCGTGCACGGCGGGCTGCTCGGCCGGCGCGGCGATGATGACGCGGTAATGCTGGAACAGGACATCCCCCGGATCACTATGGCGGTCATCAACCTGTACCCCTTCGAAGCTGTCACCAGCCAGGCAGACTGCCGTTTCGAAGACGCCATCGAAAACATCGATATCGGCGGCCCGGCCATGGTTCGGTCGGCGGCCAAGAACTTTGATGCCGTGGCCGTGGTGACCAGCCCGGATCAATATGCAAGCGTGTTGGCTCAGCTGGAGGCAGGTGGGGGAAAACTGGATCGCAAAACGCGTCACCAACTGGCTGTGGCCGCCTTCAACCGGGTCGCCCAGTACGATGATGCGATCAGCAATTATCTTTCGGCCCGTGACAGCGGGGGAATCCCAGCGCAATTCCCCGACCAGACCAACCCCTGTTTTATCAAGGTGGCTGACCTGCGCTACGGTGAAAATCCCCACCAGCAGGCCGCCTGGTATCGCGACATCTACCCTGCGCAGGGCAGCCTGGCGGGTGCAAAACAGTTCCAGGGCAAGGAACTCTCCTATAACAACATTGCAGATGCCGATGCGGCCTGGGAATGCGTGCGGCAATATGAAGACACCGCATGCGCAATCATCAAGCACGCCAATCCCTGTGGCGTAGCCATCGCGGAAAACCTGCCGCAGGCTTATGACCTGGCTTTTGCAACAGACCCCACGTCGGCTTTCGGCGGCATCATCGCTTTTAACCGCCCTCTAGATGCAATCACGGCCGCCAGCATTATCGACCGGCAGTTCCTGGAAGTATTGATTGCCCCGTCCTATACCGAGGAAGCCCTGACGGTGCTGCAGGCGAAAAAGAATGTTCGGGTACTGCAAATTCCGGGTGGCCAGGCAAAGCCACAAATGGAGTCCAAGCGCATTGGAAGCGGCCTGTTGATCCAGACTTCAGATCTGAATCCCCTGACCCCGGCAGCGTGCCGGACCGTCACTAAAAGGCAGCCAGACGAACAGCAATGGAACGACCTGATGTTCGCATGGAAGGTGGCCAGGATGGTGAAATCCAATGCCATCGTCTACGTATCCGGCGGCCGCACGGTGGGCGTTGGGGCAGGCCAGATGAGCCGTGTCGATTCCGCTCGAATCGGCCGCTGGAAAGCGGATGATGCGGGGTTGCCGATCAAAGGCGCAGTCATGGCATCAGATGCTTTTTTTCCTTTCCGGGACGGCATAGACACCGCCGCTGAGGCCGGCATATCAGCGGTCATTCAGCCAGGTGGCTCGATGCGGGACGACGAAGTTATAGAAGCGGCCAACGAGCACGGTATGGCGATGGTTTTCACCGGCATTAGGCATTTCAGGCACTGAGTATGAAAATATTGGTTGTTGGCAGCGGTGGACGCGAACATGCGCTCGCCTGGCAGGCTGCAAAATCCACCGCTGTGAAAAAAGTGTTCGTCGCGCCGGGTAACGCGGGAACAGCAGGCGAACCCGGCGTCGAAAATATCGCGATTTCATCGAACGACCTGGACGGCCTGCTGGGTTTTGCACGTGAACAGGGAATCGATTTGACCATTGTTGGTCCCGAGGACCCGCTGGTCAATGGCATCGTTGACCGGTTCAGCGTTGCCGGACTGGCCTGCTTCGGGCCCGGCGCATCGGCGGCACAACTGGAAGGGTCCAAATCATTTGCCAAGGACTTTATGGCCCGGCATGGAATTCCCACGGCCGCTTACGGCAAGTTCACAGAAGTTGAACCCGCCATCGAATTTATCCGCAGCCAGGGCGCACCTATCGTGATCAAGGCGGACGGTCTGGCAGCAGGCAAAGGTGTGATCATCGCCGATTCGACAACGCAAGCCGAAGCAGCGGTACTGGACATGCTGGCAGGCAACGCGTTCGGAGAGGCCGGGCACCGCGTGGTCATTGAAGAGTTTCTGGAAGGCGAAGAAGCGAGCTTCATCGTGATGGCGGACGGACATCATATCCTGCCGTTGGCGACATCGCAGGACCACAAAGCCATGGGCGATGGCGACACCGGACCGAATACTGGCGGCATGGGCGCTTACTCTCCGGCGCCGGTGGTTGATGAGGCAATGCACCGGCGCGTGATGGATGAGGTTATCCGCCCCACCATCGAAGGAATGGCCGCCGACGGTGCGCCGTTTACCGGCTTTCTTTATGCCGGCCTGATGATTTCGCCCGACGGCGACCTGAAAGTGCTGGAATACAATGTCCGTTTTGGTGATCCCGAAACACAGCCCATCCTGATGCGGCTTCAATCCGATCTCCCTGAACTCTGCCTGGCCGCCGTCAGGGGCCGGCTCGATCTGCAGCAAGCCCGTTGGGACTCCCGTGCCTGCCTGGGTGTCGTTATGGCCGCAGGGGGCTACCCCGGCACTTACGGGAAAGGTTTTCCGATCAACGGGCTGGATTACAATTTTCCTCCTCACGTCAAAGTGTTCCATGCCGGAACCGCACCAGGCGAAGAGGGCGTAGTCACCTCCGGTGGACGCGTACTGTGTGTTTGCGCGCTGGGCGAAACAGTCACCGAAGCCCAGTCAGACGCTTACCGCGCCTGCCGTGAAATCAGCTGGGACGGCGCCTTCCTTCGAAACGACATCGGCTACCGGGCGACACGGCGGGAGCAGGCAAACGAGACTTCCTGAATGGATGTCTCTCACCTGCTGGACGAACTCAACGAAGCCCAGCGGGAGGCTGTAACGGCCCGTGATGGCCATGTGTTGGTGCTGGCCGGCGCAGGCAGCGGCAAGACCCGGGTGCTGGTTCACCGCCTGGCCTGGCTGATCCAGGTCGATCATGTATCTCCACTGGGTATCATGGCGGTTACTTTTACCAACAAGGCCGCCGGCGAAATGCGTGAGCGCACCGGAAAACTGCTGCAGGTTTCAACACGGCCTCTGTGGATTGGCACATTCCACGGTATCGCGCACCGCCTCCTCAGAATGCACTGGAAAGAGGCCGGACTGCCTGAGCAGTTCCAGATCCTCGACTCCGAGGACCAGCAACGCCTGCTGCGCCGCATCATCCGTGACGAAGGAATGGACGAGGCGCACTGGCCGGCGCGCCAGGCGCAATGGTTCATCAATGCACGTAAAGACGAAGGCGAAAGGCCTCAGCATATCGAGCACCTGGATCACCCGGTCACTTCCACCTGGGTACACATCTATCAGCTTTACCAGAATTACTGCAGTCGCGGAGGCCTGGTTGATTTTGCCGAACTGCTGCTCCGCGCGCATGAATTATGGCTGGAGCACCCAACCCTGCTGGATCACTACCGCAAACGTCTCGGCCATTTGCTGGTCGATGAGTTTCAGGACACCAATGCAATCCAGTATGCCTGGATACGCATGCTGGCCGGCAGCACGGGGCGGGTTTTCGTCGTAGGCGATGACGACCAGTCAATCTATGGCTGGCGCGGCGCCAAAGTGGAAAACGTGCAATTGTTCGACAAGGACTTTCCGGATGTGCTGACCGTGCGGCTGGAACAGAATTACCGGTCCACCGGAAATATCCTGGATGCTGCCAATGCGCTGATCGCCCATAACCAGTCGCGCATGGGTAAAAACCTGTGGACTGCAGGTGAAAGCGGTAAATTGATTCAACTGTATACCGCATTCAACGAACAGGACGAAGCACGCTTCGTCATCGACCAGATAAAGCAGTGGCTGGACAGCGGCAGAAAGGCCGACCACAGCGCCATTCTGTACCGGACTACGGCACAGTCCAGGTTATTCGAAGAATACCTGTTGCGTGAAAATATTCCCTACCGTGTCTACGGCGGTCAGCGCTTTTTCGAGCGCACCGAGGTCAAAGACGCCCTGGCTTACCTGCGCTTACTGCACAACCCAAACGACGATGCTGCGCTGGAACGCGTCATCAACAAGCCCACTCGCGCGATCGGAGAAAAAACCGTATCCATGATCCGGCTACAGGCCCGCGAAACGGGCCTCACACTGTGGCAAGCCGCCAATGAATGTGTTTCCCAGGGCAAGTTTGCCACCCGGGCCGGCACAGCAGTCTCTACTTTCATCCGGCTTATCGAAGACATGCGTGAGCGGATGCAGGACTGGACCCTGGGCAACCAGATGCAGGGCGTAATCGATGACAGCAACCTGGCTTCCCATTACGAGAAAGAGCCCAGGGAACGCATGGAGACCCGATTTGAAAACCTGAAAGAACTGGTTAACGCGGCGGATGCCTTTATCCTTCCGCAGGAGGATGCAGATGCCGGCATGAGCGAACTGCAATCATTTCTCAGCCATGCTGCACTGGAGGCAGGCGAAACCCAGGGAGAGCGCTGGGATGACTGTGTCCAGCTGATGACGCTTCATTCCGCCAAGGGCCTGGAATTTCCAGTGGTGTTCATGGTCGGAATGGAAGATGGCCTTTTTCCCCATCAGCGATCGGTAGAAGACGCCGCCGGCCGCCTCGAAGAAGAACGGCGGCTGTGCTACGTGGGCATGACCCGTGCACGGGAACAGTTGTACCTTTGCTTCGCGGAAGTCAGGCGCATGCATGGCTCAGAGAATTTTTGCCGGCCATCCAGGTTCATCGACGAACTACCGGCCGGGTTGCTGGAAGAAATCCGCCCCAGGACATCAAGCCGCCAGCCCTGGGTATCTGCCAGACCTTCGGCAATGCCAGGCAGCGGCCAGCAGTGGCCATTCAAACTGGGACAGGCCGTGCTCCATCCCAAGTTTGGAGAAGGCACAGTCATGTCGTTCGAAGGATCGGGGGAGCATACCCGCGTCCACGTAAATTTCCTCGATGCCGGCGCCAAGTGGCTGGTGCTTGCCTATGCCAACCTCCAGTCCCGTTAAGGAAATCCAGCTTAAGACTAGCCAGGGCCGGCTGGCCGGCCTGCAGTGGCCAGCGCAAGGCGGCCCACGCGTGCTGTGCCTGCATGGATGGCTGGACAACGCGGCTTCGTTTGTTCCGCTGGCGCCACTACTGGGCCCGCTGAACCTTCTGGCCATCGACCTGCCCGGGCACGGACACTCGGAACACCGCCACACCACCAGCAGGTATCACTTTATTGATTACCTGTTCAACGTCGATGCGGCACTCGATGCACTGGGCTGGCCGGACTGCCATTTGCTGGGCCATTCACTGGGGGCGGCCATTGCCACCGCATACGCAGCCGGAGCACCAGAACGTGTCCGAAGCATTGTTTTGCTGGATACCATGGGGCCGATTTCCGTGAGCGCTGAAAGCACGGCTGAGAGGCTCAGGCGCAGCCTGGTCAAGAACAGGCGCGGTGCCAGCCGCACCAGGCGCTTCGACTCAATCGACGATATGGTGAGAGCTCGCCGCCTGATCTCGGGTATGACGGAAGACGCGGCCCGGCTGATTTGCGAGCGGGCTTCCAGAAAAGTGGGGGAACAATTCGAATGGCGCAGCGATCCGTCGCTGAACTGGGTATCTTCGCTGGTGATGACCGACGAGCAGGCAATGGATCTGATCCGCAACATCAGCTCACCTGTACTGACCTTCACCGCAACACCGGATTCCCCGTGGGCCTCCCGGGAAAAACTCGAAAAACGCCGCCGGTCGATGGATCACGGCAATCACGAAACACTTGAGGGCACCCATCATTTCCATATGGACGTTCCCGCCGAAATAGCTAAGACTATCCGGGAATTCATCATTGAAAACGACACCCCCCCAGACGAGGGAAGTTCATGAACCAGACTCCAGACTCACCCATAAAACCCAACATTCCAGCACGTGAGCGCCTCATTTTCGCGCTTGATGTTCCAGACCTGGACCGGGCCAGGCAACTGGTTGAAACCCTGGGTGACTCGGTAGAGTTTTACAAACTCGGCCTGGAGTTCTTTCTATCAGGACACTATTTCGAACTGGCGGCGGATCTGCAGCAAAGAGGCAAAAAGATCTTTGCAGACCTCAAGCTTTTTGACATCCCGGCCACCGTCGCCTCGGCGGTCCGCCAACTGGCGAAACACCAGGTGAACTTCTGCACCGTGCATGGAAATGACAGCATGCTCAAAGCGGCTGCCGGCGCCAAGGGCGATATGCAGATCCTGGCGGTCACGGCACTGACCAGCCTGGATCAGGGGGACCTCGATGACCTGGGTTTCAAGTGCGATGTAAGGACGCTGGTGCTGTCCCGGGCGCGGCGTGCACTGGAAGCGGGATGTGACGGCGTCGTGTCATCCGGCCTGGAAGTTGCAGCGCTGCGCGAGTCGGTAGACCATGCGCTGATCACGGTTTGCCCGGGTATCCGCCCCATCTTCAATGATGAAGCGCCGGTTGATGATGACCAGCATAGAGTGGCAACCCCGGCCCGCGCTATTGCAACGGGGGCTGACTACCTGGTGGTCGGCCGCCCCATACGTGACGCCGCTGATCCGCGCGCCGCGGCGGAAGCCATCCAGGAACAGATAGCGGCTGCTTTATCCTAGAAAAATTATCTCTTGCAAAAGCTAATCTTGTAGATTACGATACGCTCGTAACTTCATAATAATGAATGAAAACAGCTCGGGGAATAGCACGAAAACTAACCATTAAAAGCTTTTTACGATCCTCTCCGGCTCTGCCGGATTTCCGGGCGGGTACACTACCAGCCCGGATTTTTTTTGTGCTTATGCTTTAGAATGGTCAGGCTGAAAACCTTCAGAAGGTCGCTGGATAGCCCCGGATGAACACCAACGTTCCGAACATCGGTTTCTTTGCCCGGCTGAAATTGCGCTGGTTCCTGTTTCTCAGGGCCGTATTGCACTTGTGGGTAAAAGCCAAAACCCTGCCCCAACCCTTCGAAGACCTGGACCTGGAGCGGGAAAAACCCATTTGTTACATCATCGATTCCTATGCGTTGTCTTCCCTGTTAATCCTCGACCGCGCCTGTGAGGAACTGGGTCTTCCGCGCCCTCTGTGGCCCATGCAGGCCGGGGATAAAACCGAGCCACGTTCCTACCTTGCCCTGCGCAGAAAAAAAGGTCTGATCATCCGCCGCACTGAAGTGCGAAGTCATTCTGAAACGCTCAACCGTCTGGTTGAAAACGTGTGTGAAAAGCGGATTGATGATATCCAGCTGGTGCCGGTCACCGTGCTCATCGGCCGTGCACCGGACAAGGAAACCGGCCTGGCAAAAATCTTTTTCACGGAATCCTGGGAAATCGGCGGTCGAATCTGGAGATTTCTCAACTCACTGGTCAACGGACGGCATACGCTGGTTCAGTTCAGCAACCCGATTTCACTGAGAGAACTGGCTGACGAAGGACTGGGCGCACCCCGCAGCCTGCGCAAAGTCTCCAGGATTCTGCGAGTGCATTTTCAGCGGGTTCGAAGCGCTGCGATCGGGCCCGACCTGTCACATCGGCGAACGGTCATTGACTCAGTCCTGCTCAGCCCACCCGTCAGGGAAGCGATTGCAGAGCAGGCCCGCAAAGAGAACATCAGCGAGTACAAAGCATGGAAGCAGGGGCGTAAATTCGCTTTTGAAATTGCCGCCAATTATTCCTATGCCTTTGTTCGTGTTGCCTCCTTTGCGCTCAAATGGTTTTGGAACAAAATTTATGATGGTGTTGAGCTTCAGCACTTTCGCGAATTCCAGCAGCAGGCTCCGAACTACGAAATCATTTACGTGCCCTGCCACCGCAGCCATATCGACTACTTGCTGGTATCGTATTTTATTTATCACAACGGACTGGTCCCGCCCCATGTCGCTGCCGGCGTGAACCTGAACCTGCCGGTGCTGGGACGCTTTCTGCGCAAGGGCGGCGCCTTTTTCCTGCGCCGCAGCTTCCACTCTCAGAAACTTTACTCAGCCGTATTTCATGAATACCTCGCCCGGATTCTCTCCAACGGAACTGCCCTGGAGTATTTCATCGAAGGAACCCGCAGCCGCACGGGGCGACTGCTGCAACCCAAAGCCGGGATGCTTTCCATGACCGTGCGCAGCTACCTTGGCGCACCGGTCAGACCGGTCATGTTCCAGCCTATCTATGTCGGTTACGAGCGCCTGGTGGAAGGTGCCAGCTATACCGCAGAGCTGTCTGGTCAGAAAAAGAAATCGGAGTCGCTGGGTGACCTGTTCAAGGTGTTTAGCGTACTCAAGCAAAGATACGGCAAAGTACATGTCAGTTTTGCCGAACCGATTTTTCTTGACGATCTGCTGAACCGGCACGATCCGGATTGGCGCGAAACCTCAGCAGGTTCAGAAAAAAAACCACCCTGGCTGAATACGCTTGTTGATGAGCTCGGCCAGCAGATCATGATCGGCATGAACGAAGCTACGCATGTCAATGCCATTAACCTTCTCGCAGTCATCCTGTTGACCACCCGTAAACTGGCCATGGGCCGTGAGGAGCTGCTTAACCAGCTGAATCTTTACCTCAACCTGCTCGGAAGCTGCCGCTATTCTGCCCGGATCACTTACACCGAAAAATCGGCCAGTGAGATCATCGACTATGGTGTTGAACTGGGTGCGGTAGAGGTCAGGAAACACCCGCTGGGCGACATTGTTGCAATTGTTCCGGAAAGCTCGGTTCTACTCACTTACTTCCGTAATAACGTGGCTCACCTGGTAGCCATTCCGTCACTGATCGCGAGTTGTTTCCTCAACAAACACGCCATCGGCACAGAGCAGTTACGGCATATTGCCCTTTCGATTTACCCATTCATGAAATCTGAGCTGTTCCTGCCTTGGGGAGAGGATGAGTTTCTGCAAGCCGTTGACGACCACATCAGCTGGTTGCTCGCAGAGCAACTGCTTTCGCAGAAAGATGATGGTGATCTCCTGGTCCGGCCCGAACTGGGAGGCGCAAAAGAACTCCAATTGCGCGTGATGGGGCACTCGTTGTTGCAGACATTTGAGCGCTACTACATAACACTGGCCATACTGGCCAAGAACGGTTCAGGCACCCTGACCCGCGGCGAACTTGAACGGCTGTGCTACCTGACTGCCCAGCGGATATCCCAACTGAATGAATTTGCGGCGCCGGAATTTTCCGACCGGCAGATGTTCCGGCAGTTCATTTCATTGCTGCGTGACAACGGAATTCTGACCACCAATTCTGATGAAAAACTGGAGTTCAATGAAAGGATCCAGCAGATCAGCGAAGACGCCAATTTTATTCTCAGCGAGGAGATTCGCCACGGGATAATGCGGGTTGCCCCGCAGTTGCTCAGGCATCCAGATCAGGAATGAGCTTCGATTCCAGGTATGTGATCCAATCCTTGAGCTTCAGTTTCCGCTTCTTCATCCTGCGCACACGAAGCTGATCCACGCTCAGGTCCTCAGACAAGCGCGTGATGGCCTCGTCGAGATCGCGGTGTTCTTCCCGGAGTTCGGCTATCAGGTGGGCTATTTCACCCGGATCATTGCTGTTCATGGTCACAGTACAAGGATAGTACAGAATTGACGTAAAATGCGCGGATGAATAAAGGAAAAGAAGATAATTCGATTCACAAGCTGCAAAAACGGCTGAAGAGAAATACCGGGCGTGCCATAGGCGACTTCAATATGATCGGCGAAGGCGATCGGGTGATGGTGTGCCTGTCCGGTGGCAAAGACTCATTCACCTTGCTCGACATGTTGCTCGAGTTGCAAAAGCGGGCGCCTGTGTCATTCGAGCTGATGGCCGTAAACCTCGATCAAAAGCAGCCCGGCTTTCCCGAGCAGGTCCTGCCGGAATACGCCAGCATGGTGGGCATTCCTTTTCATGTCATTGAACAGGACACCTACAGTGTGGTCAAGCGGGTGATTCCAGAGGGCAAGACAACCTGTGGCCTGTGTTCGCGCCTGCGCAGGGGTGCGCTGTATCGATTTGCACGCGACAATGGAATCAGCCGGATCGCGCTGGGCCACCACCGCGATGACATCATCGAGACCCTGTTTCTCAACCTGTTCAACGGCGGACGCCTCAAGGCCATGCCACCGAAACTGCTGTCAGACGATGGTGAGCACGTCGTGATCAGGCCTTTGGCATATTGCAGTGAGCAGGACATCACGCGCTATGCGGAGTATCGCCAATTCCCCATCATTCCCTGTAATCTCTGCGGCTCACAACCTAATCTTCAGCGGCGGGCGATCAAGGAGATGCTCACAACCTGGAAAAAGCAACATCCCGGAAGAATTGAAAATATTTCCCGGGCGATCGGTCACGTTTCGCCTTCGCAACTCGCGGACCGCGAACTGTTCGATTTCATCAACCTCGGAGTAGAGAAACCATGGACAGAAGAAAATTCGTCAAGACTGCAGGTGTTGCAGGGCTAGCGGGTACTGCAGGCCTGTTGGCGGCGTGCGGCAACCGGCCTGGTGCAGCCGACTGTGCCGATGGCAGCAGCGCAGAATCCAGGGAAACTATTGAATGGAAAATGGTCACTACCTGGCCGCGGGATTTTCCGGGCCTGGGTACCGGCGCCAACTACCTTGCGCAAATCATCGATGAGATGAGCGGTGGCCGCCTGACCGTGAAGGTCTATGGGGGCGGGGAACTGGTACCTCCATTCGAGGTGTTCGATGCAGTCCAGCGCGGAACGGCCGAAATGGGGCATGGCGGAGCCTACTACTGGAAAGGAAAAATTCCGGCGACGGCTTTCTTTTCAGGCGTTCCATTCGCCATGACCGCGAGCGAACTGAACGGCTGGTACTACTATGGCGGTGGGCTGGAAATCTATCATGAAGTTTATCAGCCGTTCGGTATCATCCCCTTCCCGATCGGAAATTCCGGCACACAAATGGGTGGCTGGTTCAACAAGGAAATCAACAGCGTTGAAGATCTCAAAGGCCTGAAAATGCGAATCCCCGGTTTCGGCGGTGAGGTTCTGAAGCGAATCGGAGGAACCCCCGTCAACATACCGGGTGCCGAATTGTTCACCGCGCTGCAGAGCGGCACCATCGATGCCACCGAGTGGGTCGGGCCGATGAACGACCTGGCTTTCGGATTGTTCAGGGCTGCGGACTATTACTATTACCCGGGCTGGCACGAGCCTGGCACTGCGCTGGAAGCCACCATCAACGCCGAGGCTTTCGCAGCGCTGCCGGAGGATCTCCAGGCCATCGTGGTTGTAGCCTGCAAGGCGGCAAACATGGATATGTTTGCCAATTTTGAAGCGCGCAACGGCGCAGCATTGAAAGAACTGGTTGAAGAACATGACGTCGATTTGCGCCCCTTTCCGGATGATGTGCTGGCCGAACTCAAGCGTGCGTCGTTCGAAGTCATTGAAGAGCAGGCGGCAGCGGATGAAATGTCCGGTAAGGTCTGGGCCTCGATGAAGGCGTACATGGAGCAGGTCAAACCCTGGACAGAAATCAGCTCACAGTACTTTGTTAACCGGCGTTAGACCCGGTTGGTAATTCCGTGGCTAAGTGGGGACTGATATTCGCTTGCCTGGGTTGGGCGCAGACTGCCCTTGCCCAGGAGCAGGAATTGCCTTCGCTCAGCGTTGGCGGCCTTCTGTTTGGCGATATTTATGCCGTACCCAGCAATCACTCTCCCGCAGGCGACGGCGCGGCGGGCCTGGTCATACGCCGCGGCTACCTTACGTTTGACAGTCGCTTAACTAAAAACTGGTTCGGCCGCATGAGGTTCGAACTCAACCAGTCCGGCGAGTTCGAAACCTACTCATTCGATGTGAGCATCAAAGATTTATACCTGGGCACGGAAATTGGGCGTCAACGGCTGTTGATCGGCCTTTCCCCGACACCAACGTTTGACCTGATTGAATCTATCTGGGGCTCACGCTACCTGGCCCGAACTCCGATGGATCTGCACGGTGTGGCAAGCCGGGACACGGGTATCTCTCTCAAGGGCCCAATCAACCCATCAGGCACTCTGGCATATCGCTTCATGATGGGAACAAAGATCAATATCGGCGAAGAATCGGACGACCACCAAAAGTGGATGGGCGCAGTCAGCTGGAAACCTTCAGCCAACTGGATACTGGATATTTACCTGGATTACGAAGGCATCTCCGGACCCAGGGACCGTTCCACCATCCAGGGATTTGTGGGTTACCAGACGGACGAACTCGCCTGGGGTATTCAGTATTCAGACCAGGACCGTGAAGAAGACCGCCCGCTCAAGCTTGCATCAACCTTCATCAGGAGCCGCCTGGCGGAGAAAGTCACGCTCATCGGGCGGGTCGACCGGCTGTTCAAACCCAGTCCCAGGGCAGACAATATCTCGTACTTGCCTTTTGACCCAACGGCCCGGGCGACCACCTTGTTTGCTGGCGTCGAGTTCCACACCACGCCGCACTTTTTCATTACACCCAATATCGTATTTACCCGGTATGACCACAACGACGCGGGTGTCCGGCCCAAGAGCGACCTGCATTTGCGCTTGACCCTGTTTATTGATTTCGAATAACGGTTGTGGTCATTCGCTACCCGGGATACACGATACCCGGCAACCAGGTTACCAGTTGCGGCCACAATGCCAGCAACCCCAACACCAGTACCTGGATGGCAATAAAAGGAATGACGCCGCGGTAAATGGCCGAAGTCGGGATCGAATCCGGACAAACACCGCGCAGGTAAAACAACGAGAAGCCAAAGGGCGGCGTGAGAAAAGAAGTCTGCAGGTTCAGGGCGATCATCACACCCAGCCAGATCGGGTTCAGGCCCATGGCCATCAACACCGGACCTACAATCGGTACTACTACGAACGTGATCTCGATGAAATCGAGTACAAAGCCCAACAGGAACATGACCAGCATAACCAGGACCATGGCCGTAACCACACCGCCCGGCAAAGCCGTGAGGAAATCAGCAATCATTTCATCGCCGCCAAAGCCCCTGAACACCAGGCTGAACAAGGAGGCCCCAATCAGGATCATGAAAACCATCGCCGTGATCCGGGTCGTCCGGTAGACAACATCCGTGAGCGTTTTTAGCGAGAAATGCCCGCTGATAATCGCCAGCAACATGGCGCCCACAGCGCCGACGGCAGCCGCCTCGGTCGGTGTCGCAATGCCTTTCAGAATGGAACCCAGAACGGCAATGATTAGGGCCAGTGGCCCGGCAGCCAAAACCAGGAGACGCCTGATACTGACCCTCTCATCACCCTGCGAATTGTCGGGTGGCATCAGACCGGGTTTGGTCCTGGCCAGTATCACGATGTACAGCAAGTACGCCGCGACCAGTATCAGGCCCGGCACCAGCGCGCCGGCGAATAGTTCACCGACGGATACAGTCTCGGGACTGTAGTTTCCCATCCTGAGTTGTGCTTGCTGATAGGCATTGGAAAGCACATCTGCCAGCATGACGAGCACGATGGAAGGCGGAATGATTTGACCCAGCGTACCTGCAGCGCAAATAGTGCCGGTAGAGATCTCCGGGCTGTACCCCTTGCGCAGCATGGTAGGCAGAGATATCAGTCCCATCGTCACCACGGTCGCGCCGACTATCCCGGTACTCGCCGCCATCATGGCGCCGACAATGACGACTGCAATACCCAGGCCGCCTGGTGTTCCCCGCATCATTTGAGCGAGCGATTGCAGCAGTTGATCCGCAAGTTTTGAACGTTCCAGCATGACGCCCATGAAAACGAAGACCGGAACTGCGATCAACGTCTCGTTGGTCATGATGCCGTAAATGCGGTTGGGAAAGGCTTCAAGAAAAACAGGGTCGAAAGTGCCGGTCATCATACCGGCGCCGGCGAAAATCAGCGCCACGCCGGCAAGGGTAAAAGCGACCGGGAAGCCAGCCATCAATGCCAATCCGACGGCGGCGAACAGGCCAAAGGCCATGAGGCCTGCCACCTAGCCTTTCTCCTTCAGATAAAGATCTTTCAGACGCACATAATGTTTTGCATTGTAAGCCTGGTTGCTGACTTCACTGTCGCTGAGATCCCTGGCATAACGGGCTGGATTACCCCGCCAAAGCGTTCCTGTAGGAACAACTTTACCCGGCGGCACTACCGCGCCCCCTGCAATCATGGAGTCCGGCTCCAGTACTACACCGTCCATGATCAAGGCGCCCATTCCAACCATGCAACGGTCACCGATGGTACAGGCGTGCAGGATCGCTCCATGCCCCACGGTCACATCTTCTCCTATCACCAACGGCAGGCCATCGGGCTGCCATGGCCCCTCGTGGGTCACGTGCAGGATACTGCCGTCCTGGATGTTGCTGCGGGAACCAATCGTGATGTAGTTAACATCGCCCCTGATGACTGTCATCGGCCAAACCGATACATCGTCGCCCAGAGTCACCGCACCTGAAACGGACGCCATACGATCGATATAGACACGATCGCCCAGCTGTGGGCGTTGCTCCATGAAGCGATACGTATTTTCCTGATCTGACAATTTCATAACGCTGGGATAGTACCACTCCGGATAATTTTTATGCACAGAAAGGACGTAATAGCCAATATCATAAACTTAAAGAACATCCGTCAATCAAATTCCCATAAATAAACTGTATTTAATTGTTTTATATGTACTTAAGTGACATTTAACAAATTGGCGAAAAAGACCACTTGCAACACCTTTCCCCGGTCCGTGCGTGCCCCGTACGTTTTACCCACACAGTTATCCACAGGCAGATCAATACTTCTTCTCCTACCCTCAAGGGTTTACAATAAGCTCACTCCAAAGGCCGGCCCAGACCCCGACAGGGAAGAGAATCACTCCGTGAAAGAACACTTAGAAGAGTTGCTGGCCCAATCATTGTTGCACCTGCAACGAGAAGGCGTGCTGCCGGCCGATACCGAGCCTGAGATACAGCTTGAACGCACGCGCTCGCCCGAACATGGCGAATTTGCTTCCAATCTCGCCATGGTTCTGGCCAAACCGGCAAGCATGGCTCCCAGGGAACTGGCGCAGTTGATCATCGACCGGATCCCCAGGTCACGCCAGGTAGACCGGATGGAAATTGCCGGTCCGGGTTTTATCAATTTCTTTTTACAAAGTTGCGCCCTGACCGGTGTTATCAAGGATGTGCTGCGACAGAGAGAGACATACGGCCAACTTCTCAGAGCCGGGCGTAACCGGGTGACTCTTGAATACGTCTCTGCCAACCCCACCGGCCCTCTTCACGTAGGACATGGACGGGGAGCAGCCTATGGCGCCAGCCTGGCTGGCATATTGGTAGCAGCGGGTTACGAAGTTCAGCGTGAGTACTACGTGAATGATAATGGCCGGCAAATGGATATTCTGGCCCTTTGTGTCTGGCTGAGATACCTCGAGCTTTGTGGGGAAAACGTCGGGTTTCCGGACAATGGGTACCGCGGTGAATACATATACGATATTGCACGAATTGTCCGCGTCGATCACGGCGACAAGTGGCGGTTTACCCGGTTGGAGGTTGAAGACGGCCTGCCCCCTTCGCTTGAACAGGGAGGTGAAGGCGAAGCCTACCTGGATGCCCTGATCAATCGGGCGAGAAGCCTGCTTGAAGAAGGTTACCAGGTGTTTTTCAATACAGCGCTGAATAATATCCTCGATGACATCAAGGATGATCTTGCTGATTTTGGCGTGCACTTCGACAAGTGGTTTTCAGAGCGGGAACTGGAAGAGAGCGATGCCGTTCAACACGCCATTGACCGCCTGGATGAAAATGGTTTTCTGTATGAAAAAGAAGGGGCAATCTGGTTCAAGGCCTCTGACCTGGGTGATGAAAAAGACCGCGTCGTCGTCCGTGAAAACGGCAGGACCACCTATTTTGCCTCCGATATCGCTTACTTTCTGAATAAGCTGGAGCGGGGGTTTGAACAGGCTATTTACGTGTTCGGCGCAGACCACCACGGCTACATGGCAAGAATGCGGGCCGCGGCAACCGGCCTCGGAGAAGACGCGGATCGCCTCGAAATTCTCCTGGTCCAGTTTGCAGTCCTGTTCCGTTTTGGTGAAAAAGTCCAGATGTCAACGCGTTCCGGGCAGTTCATCACCCTGCGGGAATTGCGCGAAGAAGTGAGCACGGACGCAGCGAGATTTTTCTACGTGATGCGCTCACATGAACAGCACCTGGATTTTGACCTGGACCTGGCAAAGTCCCGAACCAATGAAAATCCCGTTTACTACATCCAGTATGCGCATGCACGCATCTGCAGTGTTTTCCGCAACCTGGTGCTGATGGATGAGCGGCATAATGAAGCGATTGGAGAGGTCGCTCTCGATCTGCTGACCGAAGATCACGAGGTACAACTGATGCGTTCCATCAGTCGTTTTCCGGAAACCATTGATTCCGCCGCGCGTTTGCGCGCCCCGCACATGCTGGCTCATTACCTTCAGGCACTGGCAAATGATCTGCATTCTTACTACAACGCCCACCAGTTCCTGGTGGATGAAGAAAATCTCCGCAACGCCCGCCTCAATCTCATCCTGGCAACAAAAATGGTATTGAGCAAAGGGTTGGGACTGCTTGGCGTTTCGGCTCCGGAGGAAATGTAAGTGGCGCCTGCGAGACGCAAAAAAACTTCCAGGAAAAGCCAGGGCGCTCCAGCCTGGATGTGGCTGTTGACCGGCCTTCTGATCGGCCTGGGGCTGGCCTATTACTTATGGTCAAAAGGGTATATTCCGCAACCGGGTGTGGAGTCTTCTGTCTCCAGTGATTCAGCAGCTCAGGGCGGCCCTGCCGATGACGAAGAAATGGCCCCCGCCAGTAGCGAGCCGGCAAAATCCCGATATGACTTTTTCACGGTCTTACCCGAAATGGAGGTGGTGGTTCCCGAACAGGAACTGGCCAAGAAGAGCCAGCCAACTGAAACGGCCACGGCGCAAGCCGATGCCGGCAGTTATCTCCTGCAGGTAGGTTCATTTCGCGAAAATTCCGATGCTGAGCAATTGAAGGCCAGACTGGCTCTTCTCGGGATCACTGCACGCATTCAATCTGTCACGGTAAACGGCGCTACCTGGCATCGCGTCCGCGTGGGGCCAGTCAGCGGTGCCCGCCAGGCTGATGCAATGCGCAATCAACTGGCAAATAATGGCATTGAGAGCCTGGTCATGAAAAACCAGTAGTATTTCAGCCGCGTGACCTGTTTTCCCTGGCATACAGGTCCGTTACAGGTACCTGCCGATTATTTTCAACAGCCAGCCAGCTTTTCCGCCAACTCTCGAATTGCTTCCAGAATGCAGGACCGTTCCAACTCACCCCAGACCCAGCCCCGGACTGCGGCCTGAAACCTTCCCCATCCAGTACCCGAAGACTTTCCCTGATGTCGCGATCATCTAAGCCGGCCGCAAATTCGAGCAGGCTGGCGCGGCCCTCAAGCGGCCCAAAGCGGTGAATCCAGTGCAATAAAGCCCTGCGAGCGTCCCGCCGGTCTCCCGCTTTGCAGGTTTGCTCAATAGTGGTGAGCAGGCTGGATTCGTTTTGGGCGGCCTGGTGTGTATCACGACGGGCCTCTACAGTCCCTTGCTTCCTGCTTCTGATGCGTAACGCGGCGGCCAGGGTCAGCAACCAGAGCACAGCAAAAAGCAAGGTCAGCCAACGCCAGTATCCTGTTTCACCAGTAACCGGAAAAGTCGATGGCCCACCCGCTACCGCGCTATTCGAACCAGCTGCGAAGGGCGTCTGCGCAAGCACGGGCACCAGCGCCGAAGGCTGGACGTCAATGACCTGGGATGCCAGTACTGCGGTCTGTGCACGGTTATTTTGTGTATCCCACCACTCGACCCTGAGCTCAGGCAGAACCAACTCACCCTCTTTCTCAGGGACAACCGCGTATCGAAATTCCTTGTGGCCCAGCACCCAGTTACCGTCGTCACGGGTTATACCCTGGGGCTGATCGGGATAAATTCGCGCGTTTTCAACTTCCGGCCATACGGGTTCGACAAGCATGTTTTCTTCCAGCCCCACCGCGTCGATGATGACCGTCCGCGTTACCGGCTCACCCACACGAATAGCTTCACCTGAGGATACTTGCTGAGTCAGCCGGAATTCCCGGGCAGGCTGCCACTCACTGCCGGCGAATTCCGCGGGCTTGGGCTCGATATTGAGCACCAGGGCTTCGCTTTCGACCTGAACCCGGCGGCCCCTGACCGCTGGCTGCCAGACGCTACTCGTGCGTCGCTCTACCAGCCGCCCGGTCAATTGCATCGGTGGAATAGCCAGATCGCCTGAACGCTCGGGAAACACGGCGTAATTACGCTCCAGCACCCGGTAGCGCTCACCACCCCGCTCGGCCTGGTAGGGTGTTTCCTGCATCAAACGGACCGCCGCCGGTGACGGTTCCGGCTGGCTGATCGCCGCTTCGGTCAGGTTTTGCTGGTAGAAAACACGAACCACCAGCCCCAACTGGGCGTGCACAAAATAAGGCCCCTCGACGGGCAGGATTTCCACTTCGATAAAAACCGGTGGCTGGCTGCCAGGCTCAAGTTCGGGCGCCGGATCGACGGTTACCGTCAAAGCCCGGGTCATATCATTGCCAAAACTCAACGGCGGGATAACGGTCTCACCGGCAGTTTTGGGTTCGAGCGTCAACAACAGACGGACTATGGCAGTCTGGCGTCCGTTAACAATGGACAGCTGGGTTTCAGAGCGGCGGTCCAGTACCCGGAAAGCCTTTTCCAGCGCACTGAGGTCGGTATCCAGACTTTGCCTCGGATCGTCGGTCAGGACGGTCAACATGACCGTTTCCCCCTCGGTGATCCGGTTACGATCGAGCTCCGCCTTCACCGCGGCGTCCAGGGGCATGCAAACGGCCAGCGCCAGGCTGGCCAGCGCTGCCCGAATAATCCATTTGAATTGACTCACCATATTCCTACCATGATTCGGTTTCATCTTCCGGTGCTCCCCGGCGCTGGTGCTGATTTCTGAATTTACGCCGCAGCAAACCGCCCGGATCGTCCGGAATCCGTCGCAGCCACTGTTCCATGGCTTGTGCATCTTCTTCCGACCAGGCTTCGGAAAACTCCATTTGTTGCTCGCCTTCCTGCTCGCCGGATTCGCCTTCCTGTTGCTCACCTTCCTGTTCACCCTCTTGTTGCTCACCTTCCTGTTCGCCTTCCTGCTGCTCACCTTCCTGTTCGCCTTCCTGCTGCTCGGAAGAGGGTTCGCCATCCTTGGAATCACCTTGTTCGCCTTCCTGCTGTTGCTCCTGCTCCTGTTGTTCTTTCATTTTCTCGACCAGTTCGCGATTGGCCACCGCATCCTGCATAGCCGATTCCATCGCCAGTGCCTGGTCATAGGCAGCGATTGCGGCATCGTACTCACCAAGGTGCGCCAGGGCATTTCCGCGGTTGTAATGGGCATCGGCAGATTCCGCCTGCCCCCAGGCATCCGTCGCGTTTGAATATTCCCCGCTGCGAAACCAGGCTTCACCTGACAGGGCCGGGTCTTTGGCCAGCGCCGCCGCCTTTTCAGCATCCTGTCCGGTCAGCGCACGATACGCCTGCTGATCTTTCCTCTGCCAGATGTCATCCCACCAGTCGGCGCTCGCCTTGTCAGGATTGATCAGCCCCGCAAACAAAATAAAAGGCAGGCAGAAAAACAAGCCCTTGCGGAATCCGGCCAGGACCAGCGGCAGCAATAGCAGCACCAGCCAGGGGCCCACGTCTTTCCAGCGTTCACCCAGCGCATCATCGCGACGTGCAAACTCGCTTCCATCCTGTTCCAGCCAGAGGCCGGCGACCGAATCAGTGGTGCTCAGCTCTGTGTACCTGCCGCCGCCCGCTTCGGCCAGTGATTGCAGGCCGCTTCGATCCAGCCGGGCGATGACCACATTGCCCGAACGGTCACTGACAAAACCACCACCACTGGGTATCGGTGCGCCGTCCGCAGTACCTGCGGCGAGAACGGAGGTCAGGATGCCCCGGTCTCTGAGTTCCCGCGCTTTGGCCGCATCCCTGGAAGTGGCGGAATCCGTCACCAGTAATACCTCACCACGGCTCACGCCGGAACGTGCCAGCAAAGACGCAGCCATGTCCAGGGCCAGGTCCGCGCGACTGCCTGCAACCGGGATGATGTCGGGCCGTAAAGCAGGTAACAGGTTGGCAATCGTGTTCATATCGCTGGTCAGCGGGGAGACGATATAGGCGTCACCGGCATAGGAAACCAAACCAACCTGACCTTCTGCAGTTGACGCCAGCAGATCTGCCAGGCGGAACCTGGCGCGCGTCAGTCGATTGGGACGCAGGTCTTCGGCCAGCATTGAACGTGAAAGGTCAACGACCACAACCCGTGCGTCACGGGCTGAGAACGACGTGTCAGGCAATTTTTGCCAGCTCGGCCCTGCCAGCGCCAGTATCACGATCAGCAGCGCTGCCGCTGCCAGCCAGGCACCCCCTTTTGTTCCCTGCTCAGCCACCTGCTTAACACTCAGCCAGCGCAGCAAATGCGGGTCACAGACCCGCGACCAGTCACCGGAGGGGCGGCGTGTGCGCTTCCAGGCCCAGGGCAGGAGCAAAACCAGTGGCAGCAGAAATAACCACAACGGGCGAATAAAGTGCAGTGCTTCAAATTCGTTCATGCCGGCACCGCTCCTCTCCTGGAACCGGGCAGCAAGGCAAACATTATGGCAGCCAGCACCAGCAGGAAAGACACTGAAAGCGGCCAGAAAAAGAGTTCGTCCACCGGCCGGATCGCCTCCTGATCGCTCTCTACGGGCTCCAGCTCGTCCAGTTGCTCGTAAATCTCCGCCAACGCCTCGGCATCACGTGCACGAAAATAGGCGCCACCTGTGCGCTCGGCAATCGCCCTGAGCGTGTCTTCATCCAGGTCTGCCGACGGATTGACCAACCTCGAACCGAAGAAATCCTGCACCATCATTTCATCTGCACCGACGCCCACGGTATAAATGGTCATTCCCTCGCGGGCGGCAAACTCGGTAGCCTGCATTGGCTGAACTTCGCCGGATGTGTTGGCCCCATCGGTCAGAAGAACCAGTACCCGCTCGCTGGCGGCATCGTCCCGCAGCCGTTTGACCGCCAGGCCAATCGCGTCGCCAATTGCGGTTTCCCGGCCCGCCAGCCCGATTTCAGACTCGTCCAGCAGGATTGCAGTCGTTTCGGTGTCGAAGGTCAAGGGCGTTTGCAGATAGGCCCGGCTACCGAACAACACCAACCCGACCCGGTCACCCCGGCGCCTCTGAATGAATTCCCCTGCCACTTTCTTGACCACTGCCAGCCGGTTTACGGCTTTCCTGTCCAGAATCATGTCCTGCGTATCCATGCTGCCGGAAATATCCACTGCCAGCAGCAGATCCCTGCCCGTAACCGGCAAAGTTTCAATTTCGCCTACCCACTGCGGCCGGGTTGCCGCCAATACCAGCAGGGCCCAGGCCAGGGTTGCCAGTGCGGCCAGCACCGGCTTTTTCATCCAGGCCGAACCGGGCGAGGTCATCATCGAAAACCAGGGCACTCTTAGCGCCTGCAGACCAGCGCGCGGCGCAGCTGCAAGCCAGCGGCGCACCAGCCAGGGCCATGGCAGCAACAACAGCAGCCAGGGCCAGGCAAGTGTCAGACCTTCTGCGGGGAGGTTCTCAACCATACAAATTCACCCAGCTCCTGGCGCTTTCGTTCAACGCCACCGCGTCGAAATGCGGCAAAGGCTCATAGGGTCCACTGGCCAGCACCTGCAGGCTGTCATCGCTCTGGTCCGGCATCAGTGCCACGATGAACGCAACCCACTCCTTACCCTGCAAACGGACACATGCGGTTCCCGGAAAAGCCTTGAGGGCGACTGCCCGGAACAATTGATTGAGCCCGGCCAGGTATTCACGCGGCTGTTGCGCCGGGTCATGCTCCCGGTTCAGTATTTCCAGCGCCGCCACCCAGGCCTGGCGGCGGTGCCTGACCGATCTCCAGGCAAGCCATTTTTTCAACAGGAAAGCGAAAACCAGGAAAACCAACAAGGCCAGCACCCACCAGCCCGGTGCCGGTGGCCACCAGCCTGGTTGCCCGGCGCTGTGAATATCCTGCAACTGGGACAGTAATTGTGAGCCGTCAGCATTCATGATCGCACTTCACCCGGGGCGCCCGACCAAAACCCGCAGTTCGCGCCCCAGAACGTCCACCGGGTCATCGTCGGTATGTAAGACCAGCCATCCACACTGATGCTTCTGAAACATCCTGCGCGGCACTTCCAGGTGTTTCAGACTCATCGCATCGTAGCGGCTGCGCGACTCTTTCTGACTCATATCGAGAACCGCCGCGTTTTCACCGTCACTGATCGGGTAACGGCCGTCCGGCAAGCGGTACTCCGCCGCGTCGAGAACCTGGCAGCCGATGACATCGTTATGTTGTCGTAACCGCGACAGGTGCCGGTTACAGGCTTCGTCCATGCCAAAGAAATCACTGATCACCACCACCAGGCTGCCGGGGCGCACCGCGTGGCGCACACGTTCCAGCGCGGCCGACAGCGGCTCGCTTGTAGTCACTTCAGCCTGACCCGGATCCATCCAGTCAACCAGCCCCTGGATCATTCTCATGGCGCCCCTGCGCCCGCCAGCCGGACGCAGCTCCCGGTGCCGCCCGGGCGCGAACAGAAAGCCGCCAATCCGGTCTCCCCGCTTGATCGCAGCCCAGGCGATTGCTGCGGCCATTTGCCCTGCCGCAACCGACTTGAGCCTTTCCCGGGTGCCAAAATACAGGCTCGGGCTGGCATCCAGCACAACCAGCACCGGACGTTCCCGTTCTTCCTGGAAAACCTTGGTGTATGCCTTGCCGGTGCGGGCGGTAACCCGCCAGTCCATATTCCTGATATCGTCTCCGGGCTGGTAATTTCTCGACTCCAGAAAATCGACACCACGCCCGCGAAAACGGGAGCGATACGCTCCTGCCAATGCCGAAGCAGCAGCCTGGCGCATCGGTAATCTGAGCGAGTGGCAACGCGGTCTGAGCGCAATCAACTCAGAAGCCGTCAAGTGAATCCCATCACCTTGAGCACGGCGATTTTTTACAGAGCTCATCAGGCGGGACTCAGGGTACCGGAACCAGATCCAGCAACCTGTCGACCAGCTGATCTACTGTCACCCCGTCGGCCTCGGCCTCGTAGGAGAGAAGCACACGGTGACGCATGACATCGTGAACCATTGCATGGATATCGTCGGGCGAAACATAATCACGTTGATCCAGCCAGGCCCTGGCGCGGGCACAGCGATCAAGGGCAATCGTGGCTCTGGGGCTGGCGCCGTAACTGACCAGCCGGGCCAGTTCTTGATCCCAGCTGCCGGGGTCGCGGGACGCCAGGACCAGTTGAACAATATACTCTTCCAGTGCCGGGGCCATGAACAGGCCCAGTACTTCCGACTGGGCCCGGAATACCTGTTCCTGCGTCACCAGGATCTGCGCCGCGGAAACTTCGCCCAGTTCATCCCGTGCCTGCTGGCGTGCCAGGTTCAGGATCGCCTGTTCAGAAGCGGCATCCGGATAGCCGATGGACACATGCATCAGGAATCGATCCAGCTGCGCCTCGGGCAGCGGGTAAGTCCCTTCCTGCTCAATCGGATTCTGCGTCGCCATGACCAGGAACAGCTTGGGCAGCCGGTAAGTGACCCGGCCCACAGTGACCTGGTGCTCGCCCATGGCTTCCAGAAGAGCGGACTGAACTTTGGCCGGTGCCCGATTGACCTCATCCGCCAGAATCAGGTTGTGAAAAATAGGGCCTTGCTGAAATTCGAATGTGCCCTCCTGCGGACGGTAAATTTCCGTGCCGGTCAGGTCGGCCGGCAAAAGGTCGGGCGTAAACTGAATGCGGTGAAAATCCCCTTCGATACGCTCGGCGATGACCTTGATCGCTGTTGTCTTGGCCAGGCCGGGAGCCCCCTCTACCAGCAGGTGCCCGTTACTGAGCAGCGCGATCAGCAAGTGCTCCATCAGGCGATGCTGGCCAATGATGAGCTCATTGGCTACTTTGCTAAGTGACTGGAAGGCCTCGTGTGCGCCCTGTGCCATGTTCTCTTGCTGTTCCATATAACGAGTCCTTCAATAAGTATTTTTGTTGTTCAACTGGATGATCTATAGATTCTGCGGATCAATATCAACCGCCCAGCGGACTTTTCTGGCCGATGGCAGCTTACGTAATGCCGGCAACCACTGATCGACCTGATGGTGAAGCGCTGCGCGTACGGCGCCTTGCACCACCAGGTACATGCGGGAACGCCCGCCGACGCGCTCCATAATCGCCGGCATGGGACCATACACGCGGGTCTCACCCTGGGGAAAAATTCGGACCGCATCCTCCAGAAAACGTTCCGCCACATCTCGATCGTGGGCTTCCGCACGCAGCAGGGCCTGGTATCCCGCAGGCGGCAATCCGGCCGCCTGGCGCTCTTCCAGCAGCCAGCGGGCGTAGGCTTCGTAACCCTGTCCAAGCAACAATTCCAGCGCAGGGTGGTCCGGATGCAGAGTCTGCAGGATCACTGTCCCCGGCTTGTCCATGCGGCCGGCCCGGCCGGCCACTTGCTGGATCATTTGCCCCATGCGCTCAAGCGCCCGGAAATCGGCACTGTACAACGCCTGGTCGATATTCACGATGACTACCAGCGTTACGCCGGGAAAATGATGTCCCTTGGCCAACATCTGAGTTCCCACCAACAGGCAAGGCGCGCCAGTTCGAACCTGCTCCAGTTGCGCGTCCATGACACCGGCGCGGCTGGTACGGTCACGGTCGAAGCGAAGTATCGGAATGTCAGTGAACTGTTTTTCCAGGGATTCTTCCAATTGCTGGGTGCCTTCCCCGGCACCTACCAGTGCATCCGCCCTGCAATCCGGACAAAACTGGGGTGCCGGACGCTGGCTGCCGCAATGATGGCAAACCAACCGGCCGGCACTGCGGTGCCAGGTCAGGTGCGCGTCGCATCGCCCGCAGCTTCCGCTCCAGCCACACTGCTGGCACATCAACACAGGCGCATAGCCACGGCGATTGAGGAATACCATGGCCTGTTCCCCTCGCTCCAACACTTCTGTCATCGCTTCGAGAGAAGTAGCTGAGAGCCCGTTGACCGTGCTTTGTTGCCGCAGGTCGAGCACACGCCAGGCCGGCAATGGCGCCCGGGTTGCCCTTTGGCGTAAGCGGTGCCAGCTGTACTTGCCCTGGACCGCATTGCGGAGGGATTCCAGCGAAGGAGTGGCCGAGCCCAGGACTATGGGGATATCCAGTTCAGCGGCACGCTTGACTGCAATGTCGCGGGCTGAGTAGCGAAAACCATCCTGCTGTTTGAATGATGCGTCATGTTCTTCATCGAGGACGATCATTCCAAGTTCAGGCATCGGCGTGAACAGTGCTGACCGCGTACCTACCACCAGCCTGGCGCGCCCGGATTTTGCCGAGGCCCAGGAATCCAGCCGGCCGCCGGCACTGAGTCCTGAGTGGATAACCGCAGGCTCCAACCCGAGCCTGTTGCGGAAACGCCTGAGCAATTGTGGTGTCAGGCCAATTTCGGGAACCAGCACCAATGCCTGCCGGCCGCTGGTAATCACCTCTTCCAGCAGGCTCATGTAGACCTCAGTTTTACCACTGCCGGTAATGCCATCCAGCAGGTGGCAGCCGAACCCGTCCAGCGCACCCGAGATGGAATCAACGGCCTTGCGCTGGTCGGGAACCAGTTCCGGACCGGGAGTAAACCGGGGCTTGACCGGAGCAGCTACTTGCGCCACCACCCAGCACTGTTGCAGCACAGAAGTAAGTGTTTTCCGCCACTGGCTGCCAATGCCGGCCAGCCCGTCAGCGCCCAGCGGGCCATCTGACAGGGCCTCGAGCATCCTGAACTGAACCGGTGCCCGGCCGGCCGGTTGTTCAAGCCGGTCGCGACCAGCGGCGGTCAGCCGGTAACTCTGTGGGGGGTCGGGCAACACCCCTTTGGCTTTTCTGAGGGCTGGCGGCAAAGCACTCGCAACGACTTCACCCGGCGCATGCTTGTAGTAGATCCAACACCAGCGCAGCAATTCGATCAGGGGCGCATCGAGTAGCGGTTCACCCACATCCAACACTTCCGATACCGCCAGCAACCTGTCCGCGGGAACGTCACTGCGATCCGCCCGGCCGACCACAACACCCACCATTTTTCTACGGCCGAAAGGAACCAGTACACGCGCCCCCGGCAAAATCGCCGGACCATCCTGTGGCGCCAGGTAGTCGAACAGATGTGGCAGCGGCACCGGCAGTGCGACTTGTAAAATGTTGTAAACAGTCATGAATCGTTGATTCTATCAGCAGCAGAAGTTCTTTATGATGGTAAGGCTAGACCTACATAATTGATGGGAGAGAATAATGAGTATGATGACTGAATTCCGCGATTTTGCGATGCGCGGGAATGTGGTGGATATGGCTGTGGGTATCGTCATTGGCGGCGCCTTTGGCAAAATAGTTTCTTCATTTGTTAGTGACGTATTGATGCCGCCCATTGGGATGGCCATGGGAGGCGTCGACTTCACCGACCTTGCCGTGATCTTGCAAGAAGCCAGTGGCGATGTCGCAGCAGTCACCTTGAATTACGGGTCTTTTATCCAGACGGTTGTTGATTTCATTATCATCGCCTTCGCCATATTCATGGTGATCAAGGCCATGAACAGTATGAAGAAAAAGGAAGAGGAAGCACCCGCTGCTCCGCCCAAACCCTCGGCAGAGGAAACCCTGTTGACAGAAATCCGGGATTTGCTGAGCAAAGACTGACCGTCAGGGTAGTCTGTTAATACAAAAAAAGCCGGCGCACCTTTAGGCGCCGGCTTTTTTTATCCATAGATCTACCCGGACTATTCGACCGGGGGTACTTCGGCAGAGCCCTTGTCGAGCTGGGCATACTGCTGCTTCAGCAACTCGAGATCTGATTCCAATTCCACCATGTCTATCACGATTCGGGCAGCCTCGCGCAACAACAGGTCGGGACCTTCTTCTTCCTCTTCCTCATCCTCATCCGTCGCCGCATCCTCGTCTTCAAAATCACCCAGTTCAGGGTCAGGTTCAACCATGGCCCCTCCTTCGGCCAATAACGGCCCTCTGCCTGCTTCCTTGGCTTTACGCTCTGCCTTCTTCTCTTCCGCTTCCTTCATCTTCTGTCGGCCAACCGATTCCAGCAGGGAAATGCTTTTCTCATCGGCTCGCTCGTTGTACGAGTCAATATCACTCATCAACCAGCCAAATTCTTCGTCAGTAACGATGCGCCCCTGGTAACGGCTGTCGGCAACCGCGACCAGCTGGCTGAGGTCACCATTGGCTTGGTAGCGGGCAGGATCGATACTCGTCCAGGGCAGAGCGTTTTCCATCGAGCGCTCACCGTATTTCTGCGGATCACCGAACGAAGGAAAGCGAATATCCGGCTCAACGCCAAGGTTTTGGGTTGAACCGCCGTTCACCCGGAAAAACTGCGCCATGGTGATTTTCAGTTGTCCCATTCCAGGTTTGTCTGACGGTGCATAATCGTCAAGGTCGAGCAGGCTTTGTACGGTACCCTTGCCGAAAGTCGGCTCGCCAATGACCACGCCACGACCGTAGTCCTGTATCGCAGCAGCAAAAATTTCAGATGCAGATGCACTGTACCGGTTTACCAGTACCGCCAGTGGGCCTTCCCAGGCCATACCCGGTTCAACGTCTTCCTCGAGCGAAATACGCCCGCTGGAATTACGTACCTGCACCACCGGGCCGCTATCGATGAACAAACCGGTCAAAGTTGTTGCTTCCAGTAGTGAGCCGCCGCCGTTATTACGCAGATCAATAATGATCCCGGCAACGCCCTGCTCTTCCAGTTCGCCGATCAAGCGCCTTACATCCCGCGTGCTGGAACGATAGTCAGGCTTGTTCTGGGCACGACCGGCAAAGTCCATGTAAAACACCGGCAGGTCGATCACCCCTACTTTGAGCGTCTCGCCTTCGATGCCTGCAACAGGAACATCGATGATTTCACTCTTCGCGGCCTGCTCTTCGAGCTTGACTTCATTACGCACAATTTCAATCATCGTCGGCGGGCTGCTGACACTGACGTCCTCGTGCAGCACCTCCAGGCGGACCACCGAGTCTTTCGGGCCGCGGATCAGGTCGACTACATCATCGACCCGCCAGCCTATGACATCCACCATCTTGCCATCGTTACCCTGGCCGACGGCGGAAATTCGGTCTCCAGCCTTGAGGCTTCCTTCCTTATCGGCCGGACCGCCCGGCACAACGCTTGAAATAAGTGTGTACTCGTTTTCCCGGCCCAGCAGCGCACCGATACCTTCCAGTGACAGCTTCATTGAGATTTCAAAATTCTCAGACGTACGGGCGGAGAGGTATGCCGTATGCGGCTCGATGGACTGGGCGAATGCATTCATGAAAAACTGGAATACATCTTCGGTATTCAATTCGTTGATGCGGCGCTCCAGGTTGTCATATCGCTCGGTAAGCGTTTCCACGATCGCTTCCGGCTCTTTATCCGTCAGCAACAACCTCAGGTAGTCGTTTTTAACCCGCCTGCGCCAGAGTTCATCCAGTTCCCCGGTTGTCGTAACCCAGGGTTCGTCTTCCCGGTCATACTGATAAAACTCGTCAACAGTGAATTCGAAAGGCTTTTGCACCCGGTCACGTGCGTAATTCACGCGCTGCTGCACCCGGTCTGTATAGACATTGAAAATGTCATATGCCGGCATCAGATCCGAGTGCCTGAGCGCATCATCAAGACTCGTCCGGTAACGTTCGAATGTCTCTATATCACTTGCCAGGAAATATATTTTGCTTGGATCGAGCAAATCCAGGTAGCTGTCAAAAATTTCGCTTGAGAGCTCATCATCAAGCCGTGTTCGCTTGTAGTGGTAGTTGGTCAGAAAACGCGTGGCAATGTTGCTCGCATAGCGATGCTCCATTTCCGGTTCGATTTTAAGCGCGTTGTCTGAATCAACCGAGGCAAAAGCCGCGGTTACCGCCAGCAACAAGATGGTAAATATCGAAGTACGTCTCACGTAAATAACTCTCCAAAAACCAATGAATTAACAGCCCCTTCCCCACTTTTTAATGGAGAGGCGCTTCTATATATGCCTGTTTCAGACACAATTTACAACGTGGAGGTTCAAAAAAAGCGCCTGTAAATCGACGAAAGGGGCTATTTTCGTGACGGTCAGTTCAGCCAACGGGTGATTCCGGGACTATTCCGGAAGCTTCAGCACTCAAGTCCGCATGGTAGGACGACCGAACCAGCGGCCCCGACGCCATGTGCGTGAATCCGAGCCTGTAACCGTATTCCGCCAGGCTGTCGAACTCTTCGGGTGTCCAGTACCGCAACACAGGATGGTGATGCGGCGTCGGCTGCAAATACTGGCCCAGCGTGATCATGTTGACATCGTGATTACGCAGGTCCTGCAACGCCTGTTCGACCTGTTCACGGCTCTCACCCAGCCCGAGCATGATGCCTGATTTGGTGGGGATAACGGGATGCCGGGCCTTAAAACGCTGCAACAGGCTCAGTGACCACTCATAATCGGCTCCGGGCCGGACATTGGGATAAAGGGGCTTCACGGTCTCAATATTGTGATTAAAGACATCCGGTGGCGCTGCGCTGAGGATATCCAGGGCCCGCTCGATTTTTCCCTTACCCCGAAAATCCGGAACAAGGATTTCAATTCGGACGCCGTCGTTCATAGTCCTGACTTGCTCAATGCACTCAGCAAAATGCCCGGCTCCACCGTCCCTCAGGTCGTCGCGGTCCACCGATGTAATGACGATGTAACGCAACTCCATGTCTCTGACGGTCCTTGCGAGTTGCTCCGGCTCCCTGGGATCAGCCGGCAAAGGCCTGCCATGGGCTACATCACAAAACGAACAGCGGCGGGTACAGACCTCGCCCAGGATCATGAAGGTTGCAGTGCCCTTGGAAAAACACTCGTGGATGTTTGGGCAACTGGCCTCTTCGCAAACTGTAACCAATTCCCTTTCACGGAGCCGTAACTTCAGCTTGCCGACCGCATTGCCGGAAGGAAGCCGAACCCTGATCCAGGGCGGCTTTCGCAAGCGCGGTGCATCGGCATCAAATTTGGCCTTGTTACGGGCAATCTTATCTGCTCCCAGCTCTTTCGAGCCCTGGATGCTGATGGGGATACTGCCCGTAGATTTTTCGTTTCCGCTCAAGAGTCCGGTTTCCGTTCTTTTTCCAGCTCGACTATTTCACTATAACCCAGTTGCTGCGCCAGGCTTTCGATCAGCTTTTCTTCCACCTGCCTGAATGTGACCTGCGCCAGGTTGGATAGTTGCGTCACCAGCAGTCCGGCATAACCGCAAGGATTGATCCTCTGAAACGGTTCCAGGTCCATATCGATATTGAACGCCAGGCCATGAAAAGTGCATCCACGTCGTACCCGTAAACCCAGCGAAGCCACTTTATTTCCATCAACGTATATTCCCGGCGCCCCGGGCACGCGCTGTCCCGTCACGTCATATTGAGACAACACGCCGATTATGGATTCCTCGATACGGCGTACAAACTCACGGACACCCAAACCTTTTCGCCGGATATCCACCAGGGGGTAAGCCACGAGCTGACCGGGCCCGTGGTAGGTGACCTGCCCTCCCCGGTCCACCTGGATGACCGGGATATCGCCCGGCGCCAGTAAATGTTCAGCCTTGCCCGCCTGTCCCTGCGTGAAGACCGGGGGATGCTGAACCAGCCAAAGCTGATCTGGAGTTTCTTTGTTGCGGATATCAGTAAACGCCTGCATTTCCCGCCAGACGGGCTCGTAATCGGCGATTCCAAGGCGGCGCAGGAAGATTTGACGGGTCAAAGCGCCATCATCACCTGGTCAGAGTCGGTGAGGTCCTGGTAAATGGCATCGAGTTGCTGCTGGGACTGTGCCTCGATGGTTGCGGTAACTGAAATGAAGTTGCCTTCTTTGCTGGGTGCGACGGTAACCGCTTCATCCGGCCACAGCTGTGCATGCTCCAGGACAATTGCCGTTACCAGGGCCTCGAAACCGTCACTGTTCCGCCCCATGGCCTTGACCGGGAAGCGGCACGGAAACTCGAGCAGACTGATTTGCTCTTCACTCTTCGTTGTCATCTTCAAAAAATCCGTTCATCCACAATTTGAGGCTATCCCAGGTACTGCCAAAAAAGCCTGCTTCTTCAACGGTGCTCATGGTAACCAGTTGCCGGCTCGCAACCAGTTCATCACCCAGTTGTACAGTGATCGTTCCAACCACGGTCCCCGCCTCGAGAGGCGCGCTCAACTGCGGCTCGATTTGAACCTGGGCCTCGAGGTCGTCGTAGCGCCCCCTGGGAATGGTGACAAACACTGACTCGGTAAGTCCCACCATGACTTCTTCGGTCAGTCCTTTCCATACCCGGGCAGGCGCCAGTTCCTGGCCGGCCTCGTACAGTTGCACCGTTTCAAAAAAGCGGAATCCGTAATTCAGCAGGGTCTGGCTTTCACTGGCCCTGCTGGATTCAGAAGAGGACCCCATCACAGAGCTGACCAGTCGCATGCCGTCCCGCTTGGCTGAAGCTGCCAGGCAATATCCGGCCGCCTCGGTGTGGCCAGTCTTGAGGCCATCAATAGCAGGATCACGCCACAATAATGTGTTGCGGTTATGCTGCCGGATACTATTGAAGGTAAATTCTTTTTCTGCGTACCACGGATAGTAATCGGGAAAATCCCTGATCGTGGCAGCGCTGAGTATGGCGATGTCCCTGGCGGTGGTGTAGTGATCAGGATCGGGCAGGCCGGTCGAGTTTATGAAGTTCGTTCCGCCCATGCCCAGAGATTCGACATAATGATTCATCAGGCTGGCAAATGCTTCTTCACTGCCGGCCACGTGCTCTGCCAGCGCCACACTGGCGTCATTACCCGACTGGATGACCATGCCGCGGATCAGGTCTTCCACTGTCACTTCCATACCGGGTTCAATAAACATTCTGGATCCGCCGGTCCGCCAGGCTTTTTCACTGATGGTCACCGTTTCTTCCAACGTGATGTTGCCCTCGTCCAGTTCGCTGAAAACCACGTAAGCTGTCATCAACTTGGTAATACTGGCCGGTTCAACGGGCATATCCGCGTTGTGTTCAACCAGGATTCGCTCACTGTTGAAGTCGATCAGCAGGTAACTGTTCGCGCCAATCTGCGGTGCCGCCGGTACCGGTCGCGCAGTGTTGGCGTTCGGGGCTGGCCTGGCGTCCGGAACGGGCGTTTGTGCCCAGGCGGGCACAACAGCCAGGCTGGCGATAACGGCCAGAACGAGTGAAATTCGTAAAAAAATTTTTATCATTTGGATTTTTGTTCCGTTTTCTGGAAGCAGTTCATTCAGCGCTTGACTGTATGCGGGCGCTCGAAGCCAAGTTCAATGGCTTTGTTAACCACAGATTCTACCTCGGATTGGCTGCCATAGGGGCCAAGCCACACCCGAAACAAGCCCCCGACATCGTGAACGGAGGCCGGGCTGATCCCGGCCCGCTGCAGTTGCCCGGTCAATCGTTCAGCGCCTTCGCGTTTCCCGTAGGCCCCGGCCTGCAACCAGGTACCGTCTGTTACGGGGGTCACAGGGTCTGTGTATGTGGCGCTGATTTCAGCGGGCTCCCCGCCAGAAACGTCGATGACCCGGACGTCAACCCTCGCGGTGCCGGTAGCCGTCATACCGAGTCTCAGCGCAGCGCCATATGACATGTCGATCAACCGGTCATGCTTGAATGGGCCACGATCGTTAATCTTGACGATGACCTTCTTGCCGTTATCCAGGTTGGTGACTTCGGCATAAGTGGGCAAAGGTAATGATTTGTGTGCTGCAGTGGCCAGGTGCATGTCGTAAGGCTCACCGCTGGAGGTCCTGCGGCCGTGAAACTTGCTGCCGTACCAGGAAGCAACGCCTCTTTCATGATAACCCTCGCTGCTTGGCAACACGCGATATGTTTTACCGAAAACTTCGTAAGGTGAATGATTTCCATAACGCGCCAAGGGCTCATTACGCGGCACCGCGTCAGCGACATCCGAGGCCTTGATATCAAGAGTTGAAGGTCCGTCGGCCGGCTCCCCCACAGTCACTTTATCCCTGGCACAGGACACCAGCAGCACGGTCAGCAGCCCGGCAAGCGCCAGCAGGAATGTCGTCCGAAAATGGGTCACTGCTCGAATCCGCTGCGGACAGCCTCGCTCAATTCGTACACGGCCATCGCATACAGCGGGCTGCGGTTGTAACGGGTAATAACGTAGAAATTCTTGAAGGTGATGAAATAGTGATCGCCATCTTCTTCTTCCAGGCTGGCCACCGTCGCAAGCGTGTCCGGACTGACTGGTTCGGCGGAAACAATGCCGGCAGCGGCGAGGTCAGAAACCGGAGTCTTGGCTTTATAATCCGATTTCGTCACCAGGCTCATGTCAGCATCAGCGGAAAGCATGGCAGGGTAGGTCACCGGTTGGCCCAACTCCCAGCCGTGCCGGTGCAGGTAATTTGCCACACTGCCAATGATGTCGGGCATGGAGCTCCACAAATCACGCCTGCCATCGCCGTCCATGTCCACGGCATATTCGCGATAGCTGCTGGGCATGAATTGGCCCAGGCCCATCGCGCCGGCGTACGACCCGGTGACCTCTTCCAGCGGCAGGCCTTCTTCATCACCCAGCATGAAAAAATTCATCAATTCCTTTGAAAAGAACTCAGACCGGTCTCTTATGCTGGTCGGATAGTAAAAAGAAAGCGTGGTCAAAGCATCCAGCACGCGGTAGCCACCGGTATTGCCGCCATAAGAAGTCTCCACGCCGATGATCGCCACGATCACCTGTGGATCGACCCCGAACTTTTCAGCAGCCTGTGCGATCAGCGTCTCGTGCTCACGCCAGAACTTGATCCCGCCCTTGATCCTTTTGTCTGTGATGAAGATGGGCCGGTACTTATACCAGGGCTTGGCTTCGGCAGGACGGGTCATGGCGTCTACAATTGACTGCTTGAAGCGGGCGTTCTCCAACAGAACGCGGACTTCTTCAGAATCCAGGTTGTATTCCGAGGCCGCCCTGGCCGCAAACTCGTCCGCACCGGGATGTTGCTGGGCGAAACAGGCGGTACTGAGAATGGAAACAAGCGCAAGGGTGAGAATCCGTTTCATTATGATAAGCGTTCCTTTTTGTGCTGCAATCCGCATTGTAATCAGATTTGAGTCATCGTATGAAATTCCGGTGTCCATAAACGGACATTAAAATGCCGAAACCGGCCAAAAGTGTGACGATTGAAGTTCCGCCATAACTGACCAACGGCAAGGGCACACCGACCACCGGCAATAGTCCCGAAACCATTCCGGCATTGACCAGGACATAAACGAAAAAAGTCAGGCTGAGACTGCCGGCCAGCAAGCGGGCATAAGTGCTTCGTGCCAGGCTGGCTATGTACAGGCCACGCCCGACAATGAATAGATAAATTGCAAAAAGAACAAGCACACCCAGCAACCCCAGCTCTTCAGATAGCACGGCGAGGATAAAATCTGTGTGGCGCTCCGGAATGAACTCGAGCCGGGATTGCGTACCGTTCAACCAGCCCTTGCCGGTCAACCCGCCTGAGCCCACCGCTATTTTAGACTGGATGATATTCCATCCGCTGCCCAGCGGATCGGATTCCGGATCCAGAAAGGTCCGAACCCGGTTGCGCTGATATTCATGCATCACCATCCAGAATGCAGGCGCCGCGGCCGCAGCCAATGCAAGCATACCGAGAATGATTCGCCATTGCAGTCCTGAAAGAAACAGGGCAAAACCGCCGCTTACAGCCACCAGCAACGCCGTACCGAGGTCCGGCTGCCGGGCGATCAATACCGCGGGTACAATCAGGATCGCACAGGAAACGAGTATGGACATCGGTTCAGGTGGCAGGCGGCGTGGGTGTAAATACCAGGCCGTCATCATGGGGACTGCCAGCTTCATGATTTCGGATGGTTGAAAACGCAGCAGGCCGAGGTCCAGCCAGCGCTCGGCGCCTCGGCCGACACCTACCGCCCATGTAGCCAACAGCAACACAATGCCCAGCGCATAGATCCAGGGCGTCCAGATGCGAAAAATATGAGGCGGCACCTGGCTGAGGATCAGCAGTGCAGCGAGACCGACCCCCAACCTTGTCGCCTGCCGGTAAACGACATCCATGCTTTCCCCGGATGCGCTGTATAAAACGATTAACCCGAAAGACATCAACAACAGCAGGCCGGTCAGCAAGGGAATGTCCAGTTGCGGCCACTTAACCCAGCCCGGGATGATCCTTCTCATCGAGCCAGTTCCTGTGAGAGCCAGGCATCAATGACCGCACGCGCGACTGGCGCAGCCTCGCGTGAGCCGCCGCCCCCATGCTCCACCACGGCTGCGACGACAATGGAGGGCTGGTCGTAAGGTGCGTAAGCAATGAACAGGGCATGGTGCCTGAGGTGTGTCGCCGTCGACTCATCCATATCCTCATTGGCGGCCTGGGCGGCGACCTGGGCCGTTCCGCTCTTGCCGGCAATCTCGAAACCGGACTCAGGCCTGATCGAACGAGCCGTTCCTTTCTCGCCATGGACAACCAGCCTCATACCGGATTTGATCAGATCCCAGTTTAGCGGGTCCACAATCGGCACCTGCAGTGCAACCGGGGCCTGGACCTTGTCCGCTTGCTCGTTGCCGGCATGCTTGGCCGCGTAGAGCAGACGGGGCTTGAGTCGCGTTCCTCCATTGACCAGGGTTGCCAGCGCGTTGGCCAGTTGGATCGGGGTCACCACGTTAAAGCCCTGGCCAATCCCGGCAATGACAGTCTCCCCCGGGTACCACGGCTCTGAAAACCGTCCCCTTTTCCAGCCCCGGGAAGGAAGCACGCCGGAGTTTTCGCCCAGCAGGTCCAGACCCGTGGGCTCGCCAAAACCAAACTGGGCAAGGTAGTCGTGAAAGCGGTCGATGCCCAGGTCGTATGCCAGTTGGTAGAAATACGTGTTAACTGACTGCTCCAGCGCACCCAGGATATTTACCCTGCCATGCCCGCCTTTTTTCCAGTCCCTGTATGGACGCGAAACGCCGGGCAGATAGTATTGGCCGGTCGAAAAAACCTGCGACTCCACAGTGATCACATCCAACTCAAGTCCGGCCAGGCCGACAAAAGGCTTGATCGTGGATCCCGGCTCATAGCCTCCCAGCAGGGTCCGATTGAACAGCGGCCGGCCGGGCGCATTGAGAATCGCCCGGTAGTCCTTGCTGCTGATGCCGTGGACGAACAGGTTCGGGTCAAACGCAGGTTTACTGACCATCGCCAGCACGGAGCCATCATTGGGGTCAATGGCGACCACCGCCCCGGGACGATCGCCGAGGGCATTCCAGGCGGCTTGCTGAACCAGGACATCCAGCGACAGGACCAGGTCGTCGCCATGCACCGGATTTATCCTTTCCAGTGTCGTGAGAATACGGCCCTGGGAATTGGTTTCGATTTTTTCCACACCGCTGGCACCGTGTAAAACGTCTTCGTAGTAGCGCTCGATCCCCGATTTTCCGATGTGTGTGGTTCCGCGGTAATTGCCCTCATCCACCCGCTTAAGATCGTCTACATCGAGCCGTCCGACGTAACCAAGAACATGGGTCAACAGGTCGCCATAGGGGTAGTAGCGGGCCAGGTAGGAAACGACATCCACGCCGGTGAATCGATGGCGGTCAACTGCGAACCGTGCAACCTCTTCTTCGGTCAGGTTGAATTTCAGAGGAACGCTGTCAAAAACGTTATAACGCTTGCGGTTTTCCTCGAATTTCTCGCCCGCGTCATCGGGTAGTTCAATGAACCGGCCCAGCGCCGCTATGGTCTGCTCCAGGTCATCCACTTTTTCGGGAATCAGTTCCAGCCGGTAGGCTGGCAGATTTTTCGCTATAGGCCGCCCCCGGCGGTCATATATCAGGCCCCGGTTGGGGGCGACCGGAACGATACGAACCTGGTTGTTGATTGAGCGCGCCGTGAATTCTTCAAAACTGATGATTTGCAGATAAAAATAGCGCAGGCTCAGCAGAAATATTGCCAGCAGGATAATCAGGAAAGCCGTTGTGGCCCGTGTGCTGAACTGACGCCCCTCAAGGGCCTGGTCTTTCAGCGGTTGGCCGGCTGCATATCCTGTCAGATGGCGCAGTTTCATCTACTGGACCGGTGCCGCATGACACCACGGTAACGATCAAGTACCAGGAACAGCCAGGGCCACAGCGCTGTCCCGATAATGGGTGGCAACCAGAAATCCAGTGAGGGCAGAGGATCACCGCGAAGGCTGATAATCCACAGCAGGATAATCCGGTCGTTAACCAGCAGAGCCAGCACCGACAGGGCCTGTTGCCACGGAGGAAAAAACCGCAAGCGGGCCCGAAACCGGGTCACCAGGTAAACCATGATCACCAGGCTCAGGGCGTGCAGGCCCAACAGGCTGGCGCTGAACAGATCGAGCAGGATACCGACGCAGAAGGCCAGGCCCAGTGAAACATGATCCTGTGTCTCCAAACCCCAGTATATGAGCACCAGCGCAACCCAGTAAGGCCACATCAGACCGAGCAGGTACGGCAACGGTACCAGGGTCAGCACAAAGGCCACCGCCAATGTCACAAATATGGTCGAGTAACGATCATTACGTGTATTCATCCGGGCGGTGCCTCACCGCTTTGCGGCCCGTCTTCTGACAACTCCTCCTCATCCTGCCCGTTGGCTGAAGAATTCTCCACCGGCGGCTCTGCCCTCATCAGCGGCTCCGGGCTGTTGATCAGCAATACTTCCCTGCCCCGATCCAGGGCAGCCAGTGGCTCTGCTTCCACTTGCGCAAAGGTCAGCCCTTCTTCCCTATTGATGGCGCTGACGCGAGCCACCGGATAGCCGCCGGGAAACCGGTCTCCCAGGCCGGAGGTCACAACCAAATCCCCTTCCCGGATATCCGCCTCCCGCGGCACGTTCGGCATGCTCAGGAAACCGGTTTCTCCGGTTCCAAAAGCCACCGTGCGCAAGCCAGTACGATTAATTTGTACCGGCAAAGCGTGGTTGGGGTCGGAAATCAACCGCACCGTGGAGTAGTGAAGATGAACGTCTTCGATCTGCCCCATCACCCCGGCGCCATCGATCACGGCCTGACCGATGATGATGCCGTCACGAAAGCCCCGGTCTATCAGGACCTTGTGTGAGAACGGGTCGAGGTCGACATGCAGAAGTTCGGCAAAACGGTATTCAAATTCCTGGCCCTGGGCGCCTTCAAACAGGGAACGGAGCCGGCGGTTTTCCTCAGTCAGGGCCGCCAGACGCTGCAAGGCCGCTTCCTGGCTGAGTAATTGCTTGCTGAGCCGGTCATTTTCATGTCGCAATGAGCGCCGGGACTGGAACTGTGTAAACAGGTTGCGGGTGGCGCCAATCGGCCATTCAACCACGTGGTAGGCCGGCTCAACCAGGTACTCCATCGCACTTCGAAAGCGCGGCACATAGTGTCCGCGCTGATCCATCGCCATCAACACCACGGCCAGCAGGCCGTATAGCATCAACCTGGCTGTCTGGGCCGCCGGCCCCGTGAACCTCGATCCTGAGCCTGGGTGTCTGGTGACCAAGGCTAGTTGGTCGCGAAAAAGTCGCCGTTATTCTGGTCCATCAATTCCAGTGCTTTGCCTCCCCCCCGGGCAACACAGGTCAGCGGATCATCAGCTGGAAAAACCGGCAACCCGGTCTCTTCAGCAATCAGGCGATCAATGCCTCGCAGCAGGGCGCCCCCACCGGTGAGAACGATGCCCGTTTCGGCCACGTCCGCACAGAGCTCCGGAGGAGTCTGCTCCAGGGCGGTTTTAACGGCTTCCAGGATACTGGTCAGGTTTTCGTTCATCGCCTCGAGCACTTCGTTACTGGTAATGGTGACGTTGCGCGGCACACCCTCGGCCAGGTTCCTGCCGGAAACCTCCATCGATTCGGGCTCTTCATCGGGCCAGGCGCAACCGATCTTGATCTTGATCCGCTCGGCGGTCATCTCGCCAATGAGGGTTCCGTAGTTTCGCCGAACGTAGTTGATGATCGCATCGTCGAACTGGTCTCCGCCGACCCTCACTGAATTTGAATAAACCAATCCATTGAGGGATATCACCGCCACTTCGGACGTGCCGCCGCCGATGTCCAGCACCATCGCCCCACGAGCTTCGTGAACCGGAATTCCGGCGCCGATGGCTGCCGCCATTGGCTCTTCAACCAGGAATACTTCACGCGCGCCCGCACCCTCGGCCGATTCCTTGATTGCCTTGCGCTCAACCTGGGTTGAGCTGCAGGGAACACAAACCAGTACGCGCGGGCTGGGCCGCAGGAAGCGGGAAGTGTGAACCTCACGGATAAAATGCTGAAGCATCGCTTCGGTCATGTTGAAGTCGGCAATTACACCATCTTTCAGAGGACGGACCGTGCGGATGTTTCCCGGGGTTCTGCCAAGCATTTGCTTGGCGGCAGAACCCACCGCGGCCACGTGCTGGGGGCCGCCAGGTCCTCGATCCATGCGAACCGATACCACGGAGGGCTCATTCAGTACGATCCCCTGGCCGCGGACATAAATAAGCGTATTGGCTGTACCCAGATCAATCGACAGATCGTTGGAAAACAAGCCTCGAAGACTTTTAAAAACCATGATTTCAAGTATTCCGTTGAACCACGCAGTGGTTGGGTCAGCTAATGTATCAGTCAAGACGATTTCCCGCAAGCTGAAAAAGCGCCAAAACCCTGTATTTACAGGGCGTTCGGGCCAACGGCCTGGATAACCGTGCGGTTCATTCGGGCCAAAGACGCATCTGTGATATATCACAAAACCTGCGCAGAAATAAATCAAATCCCCTGCTTGAAGCCAAATCCGTTAGAATGCGCGCGATTGTATATCAGTAGCGGGAAAAAGCATGTCTGCCCTAATTTGCGGTTCATTGGCCTACGACACCATCATGGTGTTCCCGGACCAGTTCAAGGAACACATACTGCCTGACAAGGTGCATATTCTGAACGTCGCCTTTCTGGTCCCCGAGATGCGGCGTGAATTCGGTGGCGTCGCCGGCAATATTTCTTATAACCTTCGTTTGCTGGGCGAAAACCCTTACCCGATGGCAACTGTCGGTGACGATTTCGGACCTTACCGGAGGCACCTGGATGAGCTGGGTATCTCAACCCGCTACGTCCGGCACATGGAAGGTGAGTTTACGCCGCAGGCGTTCATCACCACGGACATTGACGATAACCAGATTACCGCGTTTCATCCGGGCGCCATGCAGCACAGCTACCTGAACCGGATTGCCGATACGGAAGGTATCCGGGTGGGCATCGTGGCGCCGGACGGCAAGGCAGCGATGATCCAGCACAGCCATGATTTTGTAGAGGAAGGCATCCCCCACATTTTCGATCCAGGCCAGGGCATGACCCTGTTCAACGGGGAAGAGCTGAAGCAGTTTATCAAGGAAGCGAAATACATCATCGTCAATGACTACGAGTTTCAGCTGCTGAAAGAAAAGACCGGGCTGGATGGAGATACCATTGCCAACCAGGTTGAGGCCATGATCGTAACCCGTGGTGGGGAAGGCTCGATACTGCGAACACGGGACGGCGAGCAATCTATCAGCCCGGTGACACCTGACGATGTGCAGGACCCAACCGGCTGCGGCGACGCCTTCCGTTCCGGCCTGATTTACGGTTTGCTCAACGATCTCGACCTTGTCACCTGCTCCCGTATCGGCTCGGTGATGGGCGCCATCAAGGTTGCCCAGCAGGGCCCGCAGAACCACAACCCGACTTTTGATGAAATACAGGATCGGTTCTTCGGTGCGTATGGCTACAAGTTTTGATCGCCGAGGTTGACTTTCGGGGGCCATAGATAGAGAATTTGCGCCCCGATTCAATTGGATCGAACCAGTTCAAGGTGATGTAGCTCAGCTGGTTAGAGCGCGGCACTCATAATGCTGAGGTCGGTGGTTCAAGTCCACCCATCACCACCAAAAAACAGGGGTCCCGAAATCGGGGCCCCTTTTTTTTGATCGTACTGGGGGGCTGCCACCCGTTGACGCGCTTTTCTTCTTAGTGAGGACACGCTTCGGATTGCGGTACACGTTTGTACCTGCGTAAGTGATGTGACACCGCGCATCCGGGTTCAAGTCCACCCATCACCACCAAATAAAAAGGGTCCCTTTCGGG
>Ga0265303_10000047_pt1 | contig 47614 bp, 42 predicted proteins | sample Helome_2_FD_192494 | JGI IMG/M metagenome (GOLD analysis project Ga0265303, IMG submission 192494) | Marine sediment microbial communities from subtidal zone of North Sea - Hel_20160317 (Illumina Assembly) | ecosystem: Environmental > Aquatic > Marine > Subtidal zone > Sediment ... | reverse complement strand
TCCCACAGATGCCCGCTACCAGATTGGACCGATTGCCGCCGGGAAATATTGCGATCAACGGCACGCATCTTTTTGGGGTCAGACCCGGTTTGCATTGTGCAGTGGCCGGATGGCGATGATCAGCCCTTGTGCGAGCCAGGCCTTGAGCAGGGTGGCGGCGCGAAGCGGCACCGCATCGGCATCGACGAAGGCGGTGAGTTGTTCGCAGATCTCGCCGAAGCTACCGCCGGTACGTGCGCAGTCCAGCGCGGCCTGTTCATCGAACCCCAGTGAGCGGAAGCGGGTGGTCAGTTGCTCGCGCCAGACCAGCCAGGGTATGGCCTCGGTTTCGGTGGCGGTGACAGGTTTCGGTTGCTCGGCGGTCAGGCTGGACCACATGTCCGCGATGTTCCAGCGGAGATCCAGGCGCTGCAGCGAGGGGTGGATGTCGAAGCCCAGATCCGGCCAGTCCCTTGGCGCTATTGCGGCCATGTCGTCAATGGTTCCGATTGCGCTGTCGGCCGCATCGAAGGCCTGGCCCAGGGCCCACTCGAAGCGCGCGAGTTCCGCCAGCCATGGCAGCTCATCATAGGCAGGCTCGCCGGCGATGAACGAGGCCAACCGGGCGCCGAAGTCGCGCAGGCTGAAGTAGTGCGATGGATGGGTCTCGAGGTAGGCCTGGGAAAGTCGCTCGAAGGCGTCCTCGCCGATAGCCATCAGCACCGCCGGATAGTCGCTGGCCAGCACCTCCTTGAGGCGCGCCGCATAGGCGTGGATATAGACCGCCAGCTGGCGCTCGGGCGCCGCGCGGCCGCCGGCACGCACCCACGGCTGCGGGCTGTCGGTGGGCGGCATCAGAAGACACTGCTGGAAGTGCTGCTGCAGTTCGGCCAGGCGGTTCATGCCACCTGCTCGCGCAATTGTTCTTCAGCGATGCGCCGCACCTGGCCCAGTTCATCCAGCAGCTCGGACAGCGGGGGGATCCTGTCGTCGCGTTCGATCATCGTGGTGACGCGGCCAAAACGCTGCAGGGCTGCGGCGTAAAGCTCAAACACCGGGTCGGCGATCGGGTGGTCGTGGGTGTCGATGATCAGGTCATCCTCTTGGGTGTGACCGGCCAGATGAACCTGCCAGATGCGTTTGGTCGGCATGGCCTCGAGGTAAGCGTGCGGGTCGAAGTTGTGATTGAAGGCACTGACATAGATGTTGTTGATGTCCAGCAGGATCAGGCAGTCGGCACGTTCGGCGACCTCACGCAGAAAATCCCATTCGCTCAGCTGCGAGTCGCTGTAGCTGACATAGCTGGAGACGTTCTCCAGCAGCATCTGACGGCCGATGTGATCCTGCACCCGCTGCACCCGCTCGACCACGTGCCCGATGGCCTCCTCGGTATAGGGCAGAGGCATCAGGTCGTGCAGGTTGACGCCCTGCACGCCGGTCCAGCACAGATGGTCGGAGAACCACGCCGGCTGCACCCGCTCGATCAGCGCCTTGAGCCGGTCCAGGTAGTCCAGGTCCAGCGTCTCGGTACTGCCGATGGACAGCGATACGCCGTGCATCGCCATCGGATAGTGCGCGCGGATGCGGTCCAGGTAGTGAAGCGGCTTGCCGCCGTCGACCATGTAGTTTTCCGAGATGATCTCGAACCAGTCGACCGGCGGGTGATCGTTGAGCACCGTCTCATAGTGCTCTTTGCGCAGGCCCAGGCCATAGCCCAGGAACGGACGTTGCATTTCGTCTTCTGCAGACATGAGTAACTCCAGACGGCGGGTGCCGGTGCCCGACTTGGCACCGGCACCCGCCCTTGAAGGAATGTCTTACGATTCCTTAGGCTTGTCGACCGAACCGCCTATCTCTTCGCAGGCGTGTTTGGACATGCCGACGAAACCCTGGCCCTTGCAGGCCGCATGGCCCTTGCAGGCATTGTTGGCTGTCTTGCAGTCATTGTGGCCCTTGCACTTGTTGACGCCAAAGCAATGCACATTTGCATCGCTTCCGGCCTGAGCCGAGCCGATAGGAGCCATGGAGAAAACCGCAGCGGCCGTGGTGGCCAGTGCTGCGGCGGCGAATTTTCTTCTGCTGGTTTTCATGGTTTTAGTCCTCATTATTGGTTTTGGATCTCTACTCCGCCCCGGACGCAGTGCAGTGCAATAGCGCCGGTGCATGCGGTTGCAGCTGCAACCGTCAACCCGGTTTATAGAACCTAAAGTTCACGGAACTATCACGACAGCCGCCGGAGGGAGGCCAGGACTGCGAGTCAGTTGGCCGTGGGAGCGGCGAAGCACTCGCTGCACTGAGTGATGATGCGCCGGCTTGGTATTGTTTAAACTACTTGAGAAATAAATTTTAAGCTGTTGTTAATAAATGAAATACTGTCAACTTTATTGGCTTTTTCCGCTCTTTCCCTGTTGTCCAGCCGTTTCGGCAACAGCGCGACTACGCCTTCTGCATGATCCAGGGTTAGGTATCGAGAGGAAGGGACTCTCGCCCCCTGCAAAGACGTACAGTGGTCCATTGGTTGCCCAGAGCGGGGTGGCAGTCGCCCGGTCTATCTGCTTCCGGGCCGGCCCCTGTCCCGGTGGGAGAAACAGGGTGGCTACTTTTGCAGTTCGGGAGGTAGTGGCAATACGTTCGTATCGCGCGTGTATTGGCCCTCTTGAAAGTCAATGTTCCCCACCGGCTTTCGGTCACTGATATGCCAATCGCCGGAAGCATCCTGCCACCTGTAGACGGTGGTGGTCTGCAGATCACGCCCCAGACCGCTTCGTGCCGCCCACTCCGGAAGCTCTCCAGGATTCAGATAAAAATACAGAGCGCCGCCGCCGAGTCCGGTCAAAAGAACCATCAGCCAGATCAGGCGACCTTTCCAGGGGTTCGACGCACGGTGCATGCTGCTTATCATCGACGACCTCGCTTCAGATTTGACGTTCACTATAGCGCGCATGTTGTATGAAGGCAGGCATCGCGGATGCGCGTCACCGGCCGGCGGCCAATACCGCCTGCGGTGCGAACATCAAGTATTAACGTGCGACACCAAATAAGTTATTTAAAATACTGTTATAAATATAAAAAACGGACTTTCCAAGCTCTTCATCTCTGCGGACAGACATACGGACGAGCTGGTTGTTACAGACAAGGCCAGGATGCTGCCTTGGCCGATGGTTGAGCTTGCGCAGGGGGAGCAGTGACAGGCGAATGCAGCCCCTGGTCGCAAGCTTTACCGAAAATTGAGCCGGCTATAATTTGAAGCAAGGGCTAATAGTTTTCTACTCGGGCAGAGTCGGCAAACCCAAACGCAGATTCTGAAACCTTCAGGCGGGAGGAAAGAGACGGTGAGGCTCCGAACTCTGTACCAAGCTGCACTCTTGCTGTTCGCATGGCTGGGGATGTTCAGCGCGGCGGCCGGCAAACAGGCGTTGGTGCTGGACGTCAGTGGGGCCATCGGGCCTGCCACGTCGGACTATGTGCAAATCGGTTTCGCTCGTGCACGGGAGCAGGGTTCACCCTTGATCGTGCTGCGTCTGGATACCCCCGGCGGACTGGACGCGGCCATGCGCGATATCGTTAAGGAGATTCTTGCCTCGCCGGTTCCCGTTGTCGGTTATGTCGCGCCGAGCGGGGCGCGCGCGGCCAGCGCAGGTACTTATATCCTCCAGGCGTGCCATGTCGCCGCCATGGCACCGGCAACCACCTTGGGTTCAGCCACCCCGGTACAGATTGGTGGTCTGCCGTCTCTGCCAGGTGACGAGGACGATACCGGCCCCGCCGATACAGCAGGTGAACCAGCCGATGACAAGCCTGCGGGCGAGCAGGCGCCTGAGAAGGGCGACTCCACCCCGTCACCGGGCAGCACCATGGAACGCAAAATAATCAATGATGCCGCGGCCTACATGCGCGGATTGGCGAAGTTACGCGGGCGCAACGCCGACTGGGCCGAGCGCGCTGTAAGGTCCGCCGAAAATCTGGCCGCGGTGGAGGCGCTCGAGCAGCAGGTCATCGACCTGATCGCGACCGACGTGCCCGACCTCCTGACGCAGCTGGACGGTCGTGCCGTGCAGGTACTGGGTGAAGAGAAGCAGCTGAGCACAACCGGTTTGACCGCCGACGTATTGGAACCAAGCTGGCGTACCCGGCTGCTGCACGTCGTGACCGATCCGAACGTGGCCTATGTGCTGCTGTTGATCGGTATCTACGGGCTTATTTACGAGTTGGCCAACCCCGGGGCCATGATCCCGGGTGTGAGCGGTGCCATAGCACTGGTCCTGGCCTTGTATGCCTTTCAGGCTCTGCCGGTGAACTTCGCCGGTCTGGCCCTGCTGATACTTGGTATCGGCTTCATGACGCTCGAGGCCTTTGTCCCGAGCTTCGGTGTGCTGGGTATCGGCGGCGCGATTGCCTTTGCCGCGGGCTCGATCATGCTGTTTCGCGACGATGCGGGGCAGGTCGCAGTGGCGCTGCCGGTCGTCGCCACCTTTGCCGTTCTCAGTGCTGCCTTGTTCATTGGGGTGATCGGATATGCCGTCAGGTCCAGGCATCGGCCCGTGGTCAGTGGCGCGGAAGAGATGGTTGGGGCTGTTGGTGAGTCACTGGAAGATTTCGGAGCCCGTGGTCGGATACGGGTACACAGTGAGAGCTGGGTCGCGCAGAGTGACCGCCCTGTACGCAAAGGGCAACGCGTGCGCGTCGTGGCCATGGACGGGTTAACGCTAAGAGTAACGGAGGCTGATGATGATTAGTTCTGCAACCATGGTGCCGTTGGTGGTGCTGCTGTTCATTTTCATGCTGCTGGTATCTTCGCTGAAGATCCTGCGTGAGTACCAACGCGGTGTGGTCTTCTTTCTGGGTCGCTTTCAGCGCGTCAAAGGGCCGGGACTGATCATCATCATCCCGATCATCCAGCAAATGGTCAGGGTCGACCTTCGCACCGTGGTGATGGACGTGCCGACACAGGATGTTATCTCGCGCGATAACGTCTCGGTCAAGGTGAATGCCGTGGTGTATTTTCGCGTCGTGGACCCCGAACGGGCGATCATCCAGGTCGAGGATTTTCATGCCGCGACCAGCCAGCTCGCGCAAACGACCCTGCGCTCGGTGCTTGGCGCGCACGAGCTGGACGAGATGCTCACGGGGCGTGAGCAGCTCAACAGGGATATTCAGGAGATCCTCGACAAGCAGACCGACGCCTGGGGGATCAAGGTGTCGAACGTCGAGATCAAGCACGTCGACCTCGATGAATCGATGATACGTGCCATTGCAAAACAGGCCGAAGCCGAGCGCGAGCGCCGCGCCAAGGTGATCCATGCGGAGGGCGAGCTGCAGGCATCCGAAAAACTGAGCGCAGCCGCAGACGTGCTGATGAAGAGTCCCGCAAGCATGCAGCTGCGTTATCTGCAGACACTCAACGAGGTGGGCAGCAGTCCCAGCTCGACCGTGGTGTTCCCCTTCCCGCTGGAGTTTGCGCATCTAGCGGGGGTGCGGGGTGCAAAAGATCCAGATTGAGTTCGCAGCGATTCATGCCACGAGATGGCCGGCATCATCGCAGGCCAACATTCTATGCTCTGCCTCCTGAGTGCCGGGGACACTTTGACGGAGCACTTCGTCGAATACACGCCGCGGCCACCAGTCGTTTTCATCGAGTAACCGCTGGATCAGTGCCTGTTGTGCAGGGCTGCCGAACTCGGGCGTTGGCTGGGGCAGCCTCGACGGCGAGATTTTCAGGCATTACGCAATAAAAATGATACAATTAATCTCGATTATTGGCTATTATGTCTGAATGGTCCAATCTCAGCCGTGTTGGGGCTTGGTCTGCACGCTTGAATCTGCCGGCAGAATCTGTGCCGGTGTCATCATTTCCAAGGCGGGTGTGTCGTGACAGAGATTGAACAGATCGAGCCCGATCGCCGGGTGTCAGTCCGCGAGGTGTTCGGCATCGACAGCGATCTGCAAGTGCCGGCATTCAGCGAGCGGGATGACCATGTCCCGGAGATCGACGAGGCCTATCGTTTCAACGCCGACGTGACCCTGGCGATACTCGCGGGCTTCATGCGCGACCGGCGGGTGATGGTGCAGGGCCTGCACGGTACGGGCAAATCGACCCATATCGAACAGGTCGCGGCGCGGCTCAACTGGCCGTGCGTGCGGGTGAATCTGGATGGCCACATATCCCGCCTGGACCTGGTCGGCAAAGACAGCATCGTGATCCGTGACGGTCTGCAGGTGACCGAATTCCAGGAAGGCATCGTGCCCTGGGCGCTGCAACGGCCGGTTGCATTGGTCTTTGACGAATACGATGCAGGGCGGCCGGACGTGATGTTCGTTATCCAGCGCATCCTGGAACGCGACGGTAAATTCACCCTGCTGGATCAGAACCGGGTGATCCGCCCGAATCCCAGCTTCCGTCTGTTCGCCACCTCGAACACGGTCGGCCTGGGTAACCTCAATGGCCTGTATCACGGGACCCAGTTGCTGAATCACGCCCAGATCGACCGCTGGAATATCGTTGCGACGCTGAACTACCTGCCGCGTGACGAGGAGATCGCAATCATTCAGGCGCGCGTCCCGAGCATCACCGACCGCCGCCTTCTTGAGTCCATGGTCTCGGTGGCGGAACTGACGCGCAACGGTTTTTCCGCAGGTGATCTGTCGACCCTGACGTCGCCGCGTACGCTGATCACCTGGGCCGAAAACTGCGAGATCTTTCACGACGTGGGGCAGGCGTTCCGGCTTTCGTATCTCAACAAGTGCGACGAAGCCGAGCATCCGATTGTGGCCGAGTATTTCCAACGTTGCTTCGACCGCGAATTGGATCCGGCGCATGCCGGTGGCCCGCAGGTCGTAAATCTCTAGTGCGCTGGACCCGACATGGGGCGCATACAGCAAGATGCACGTAGGCAGCAGCGACTGGAGGAGCTCTGCGGCGCCGCGTTGCGTGCAATGACAGGTCAGGCCGACCTGCATATCCGAGCGCGCGGCCTGTACCGTGGACGACAGCGTATACCGCTGCACGCACCGCACCTGCAGTTGAATTCCGATCATGACGACCTGGAAACGCATCGTGGTGCCACCGACGGTATGGCGCTGAGGCTGCGTTATACAGATGCGAGTCTGCATCGACGACTGTGTCCGGCCGAGCCTGTTCGGCGATTGATCTTCGAACTGCTGGAACAGCTGCGTGTTGAATCGCTGGTGCCGGAGCGCCTGCCCGGCATGGCGCGCAATCTTGCCTGTCGGTTCGAGAGTTGGTCGCGCCAGTTTCACCATTCGGGCATTGGCGACAGTGCACTGGGTATCCTGCTCTACACGCTGGCGCAGATCGCCTGGGCACGTCTCAACGCACGACAGGTGCTGGAGGAGACGGAAGACTTCATCGAGGCCACGCGTGCCGGAATCGCCCCGTTGCTGGGCAAGGATCTGGCCGCCCTCAAACGCCACCGCAACGACCAGGTTGCGTATGCGGAAGCCGCGTTGTCCATCGCATGCACCATCGATGAAATGATCACGGCCGCGCAGGCCGATCGTTCAGCGGAAGTCGATGAACGCGACCCTGAAGAGCAGGCCGCGGCATTCAAGCTGCTGCTCGACTTCGATGAGGGTGACGACAGCGGCATTGCGGCGGTAACCACGGGGCACAGCAAGGTGTTTGAGGATGCCGATGCCGGCTATCGCATCTTCGATAACCAATATGATTGCGAGGTCATTGCGGGCGACCTGGTGCGACCGGCTTTGTTGCGTGAACTGCGAGAGCGCCTGGATGAGCGTGTCCGCGAGCAGAGCGTCAACATCGCGCGGCTGTCACGTCAGCTTGCGGCATTGTTCGCACAACCGCAGCGTGATGGTTGGTCGTTCGGTGAGGAGGAGGGGTCTATCGACGGCCGTCGTCTGGCGCAGCTGATCAGCTCACCGGCCGAACGCCGCCTGTTCAGGCAGGAACGTTTTTGGCCCACACCGCATACCCTGGTGAGCCTGTTGGTCGACTGCTCGGGTTCGATGAAGGAACATATCGAATCCGTAGCGATGTTGATCGATGTGTTCGGCCGTGCGTTGCAGCAGGCCGGTGTCGGTACCGAGGTGCTCGGCTTTACCACCAGTGCCTGGAACGGAGGCCGCGTCCAACGCGACTGGCTGGCCGAGGGGCGCCCGCCACATCCAGGTCGGCTCAACGAACTGACCTATATGGTCTACAAGGATGCGCAGACCAGCTGGCTTAGGGCGCGGCCTTCGATAGCCGCGATGCTCAAACCGGATCTTTTTCGCGAAGGTGTGGATGGTGAGGCGGTGGACTGGGCCTGTGCCCGGCTGACCGGACACGATGAAACCCGCCGTGTTCTGATCGTGATCTCGGACGGCGGCCCGATGGATACCGCAACCAATCTGGCCAACGACCAGTTTTATCTCGACAACCATCTGAAGGACGTGGTCGCACGGCGTGAGCAGCAGGGTGAGGTGGAGATCTACGGGCTCGGCGTGGGCCTGGATCTGAGCCCTTACTACAGCCGTTGTCTGGCACTCGACCTTTCCCAGGGACTCAGCAACAAGGTGTTCGCCGAGATCGTCGAGTTACTGGGTGGGCACCACAGGCGCTAACTGCCACTAACTCAGATCTGATCTGACAGACACTGCCCGTGATCGCAAACGATTCCTTTCGATAGCGGGCATTGCCGCGCCAGATATCTGCCCTGATTGGGCCGTTGCCGCTGGCCAGGGTTCGACGAGGTAATCGGCAGATCGTTGTGCGAAGCGCACAAGTCAAAGTGAAATGCGGGGTCTGCCTGGTGGTAAGCAGACCAATTTACCTGGATTCGGCAGAAAACGACACGCAGCGGAAGTTGCGGAATGAGTAGCCGGTGGGATGCTTTCGACCGCGAGCACTCAATCGCGGCTCCGCGCAGCAACCCCAGAATTCTGCCTCGTACAAATACTCCGGGTTGATCAACCCGGAGAGACTGACAGTTATCAATCACATGTTTCTGCATTCGGCGCAGTCTGAACAGGCGGAAACTAATTCGGAGGCTCTGTTATGCAAAAACTCAAATCGATCATTGCCATCGCGCTCGCTCTTTTTCTCGTTGGTTTCGTATCAATGGCAAACGCTGCTGACGAAAAAGCCGGCTTATTTGTCAACCTGACAAGCGACGACACTTGGGCAGCAACGAAAGCAATTATGTTCGCGCACGAGAAGGTTCTGAAACAGGGCCATAAACCGGTTGCCATTTGGTTGAATGTCAGAGCAATCTACCTTGCCGATCAGAAGCGGCCCTCTCATGTCCACGGCTTGATGAGGGACGAGGGAAAGTCTGTTCAGGATATGCTTAAGGCATTTATCAGTGACGGCGGACAAGTGATCGCTTGTGCAGCCTGTTCACAAGCAGCGGGTCTGAAGCAAGAAGACTTCATTGAGGGCGTCAAAATGGGCAGTCCCGATCTCGTCAAAGGACTCTTGTTTGATCCGAGAGTCAAGACGTTGTCTCGGTAAGTCGGCGGGAATAGGCCAGCGCCGGGCCTGCGTGGAGGAAATTCGCTATAGATGGCCCGGTACGCCCTTGGAGCGCGCTTTGTTTTATGTGGTGCTGCTTGGCTTGGCTGAAGGCAGCTCTCTCACCAGGTCAGGCAATTTTCGCGCCGGCTTCTGCCGGTCGCTGGGAAATCGGGGACTATACTGGCTGACTTGATCCCAACGGGATCTGGTCTCAGGCGCGCTAAACGAAAGCGGGAGGGGAGTCATGTCCAGATTGCCTGACACAAGTGCTGATTTGTTTTGTATCGGGCGTGCGGCGCGTGCGGCTGCTCTCGTGCTGGGCGTTGCGTTGACCACCTCGGTATCCGCTTTTGAGCGTCATACGGCCCATGGTGGCCCGGTGAAGGGGTTGGCAATATCGCCAGATGAGCGCTGGCTGGTGAGCACCAGTTTTGATTACACCGCAGTACTCTGGTCATTGCGGGATTTCTCGAAAAAGCAAACGCTGATTGGTCATGAGGCAGCCGTGAATACTGCGGCCTTCTCGCCGGATGGGCGCTATCTGGTCACAGCAGGCGATGACCGGACGCTGCGTGTATGGCATGTTGATGAGCTGTTGCATTCTACCGGCGACCCGGTGCCCAGGGTCTTGAATGGGCATACCGCAAAAGTCGTGGATCTGGCATTTTCGTCAGACGGTCGGTGGCTGGCCTCGAGCAGTTGGGACCACACCGTCGGGCTCTGGTCCGTGCCGGCTTTCGAGCACCAGGTGTTCCTGAGCGCACATGAGGGCCCGGTTAACGCAGCCCGATTTTCGAAAGACGGCCTGACGCTCTACAGCGCTGGAGCGGATGGTCATATTCGTTTGTGGGACGTCCGAACCGCGCGCTATGTCCGCAGCCCGGTGGACAACGGCTGGGGCATCAACGTACTGGCGATTGATGACGACCTGGATCTGCTGGCCTACGGCACAGCCGATGGTCTGATGCGGTCGGCTTCGCTTAGCGGTGTCGGACCTGCGATAGACCTCGTTTCGGAAGGTCCCCCCGTTCTCTCGCTAGCGCTGGACGCCAAGGCTAAACGCATTGCTTTCGGGGATGCGGAAGGGCGCTTGCTGATTGCGGATGTCGTGATGGGTGAAATTGAACGGGATTTTCGAGCGGTGATGGGGCCGGTCTGGGGCGTGGTATTGGTGCCTCAAGATAAAGCCCTAGTCCTTGCGGGCCTCGACGACTTCATTATCCGCATCCCGTTCGAAGACTTTCGTTTACCAGCCGTGACGGCAGCAGGGCATGAGAGACGTTTTCATCCGTTGGATAAACTCGATAATGGGGCCCGTCAGTTTGCCCGGAAATGCAGCGTATGCCATTCGCTGGAGGCGGATGGCAAGCGTCGGGCTGGACCTACCTTGTACCGTGTCTTTGGACGCAAGGCGGGCACCCTGTCTGGCTATCCCTACTCGTCGGCATTAGCTGAGGCAGAAATCGTATGGAACGAGGACACCATCGATGCGCTGTTCAAAGAGGGGCCGGACGTGGTGACACCAGGATCGAAGATGCCGCTTCAGCGCGTCAAAAAAGTGAAAGATCGTCAGGATCTTATTGAATTCCTCAAATCTGCGGCGGGCGAAATCGCAAATCAGTGACGCTCTGAAATGATGCGGACTTCTGACTCAGGTCACTAGCGAAGACGCGGTCTTTACCCGATCTGTAATTTGCGCGCACTCCTATCTTAGGAAACGGCTGCTTCCAGCCTATTCTGTCCTCAAATTCCGGGCCCTGCTGTCAACTGATTTCTGCTGTTTCTGCCGGCTCACTGTTCTCTCCGCGGTAGACGCTTCACCACTTATCGCATTATCCGGCCGGCCGCGCGCTGACATGCGCATTGCTCCCTGGGTTGGGAGGGGGGATTCAGGTCGACATCGCCTCAAGGCATCGAGTTGCCGGCCTGGGGATCCTCGAGGAACTCGGGAAAAGGGTCTTTATGCTTCTCATGCTCCTGCCGGGTTATCAGAATAATTAGCGCCCGACTCCAGTTGCTTTTGTGCGGCAACAGATATTTCCTTTCGATGCATCTGGGTCATTTTGTACGCTTCGTGCCGATCCTTCTCACTGCCCTCAGTAAGATGGGTGGTAACCAGTCCTTCAGATAGTTCCGTCTGTTGAACTGGCTGACCTGCTGTCTGATCTCTTTGCTTTCATTGGGCCGTGCCGCGTAAATGGTGGTGTGGGCAGGCGTGTCGTCATAGACTTTCTTGGAGGCGGTGTAGTAATAGAGTGCGATGGATTTTCGCGTTACGCCATCCGGTGTATTCAGCGGGTCCGGGTGTCCGTGATAGGAGTCGGCGTCGGTGTTGAAGATCACGCAGCGGTTGAACAGTGGCGGAACGATATCCACGGCCTCTGTCATCCGGGTGTTCCAAACCTCCAGGTTGCCGCCGTAACTCTTGTCCCAGTCCTTATTCAGATAGATGAGCATGTTGATTCTTCTGTTCAGGTGGAGCTGCTCATGTATCCTGAAGTCGGCGTGAATGCCGAGTCTTCCATCCTTCGAGATCTCGTGGAAGCCTGCGCCATTGAAGTAAGGATCGGATATCAAACCCTCGATACCCGTCAGGCCCTCAAGAAACTGCAACACCGAAGCGGAATTGAAAAAGTTGAAGATATTCCGCATGTATTCGTTGCAGTCGTTGGGGGCGACTTGCCGTTTGTTTGCGCCCGTGTATCCGCGGCTATAGAACTTGTCGCCTTCCATCTGTTGCTTTGGGAAGTTGGCCAATATCTGGTCGGCCATTTCGGTAGGCAAAAAATCATCGAGGACGATGTGAGGGTAGGCGGGGGCGGAGCAGTATGCGCCCTTTAGGCTTTCGCCGAGTGCCCTGGCCTTGAGTGGATCGAGGAACACACCATAATCCAGTTCTATCGGAAGGGTTCTGGACGGGAACGTGGCTGTCATGGGAGTTTGCAGATGGTGGGTGATATGTGGAGAGTACCCCGCACCAGATGTGCTGCCAATTCTCGGTCGGTCCGCGGCATGCAATTGTGAGTCTGGATCGGTCAGGTGGACGGCTGGTCTTGCTATGGGTGCAACCGGCCCGCTGTGGACATAAGAAACCGCGCTGATTCAGGACACTAGACAGTCGCCCCACAAATTCAAAAGTATCCGATTTCCCCCGGTGCGGTAGGCATCTCTGGCCTGCTATTGGACAACAGCGGCTTTACGGTTAATGTTGAAGCTGTGATTCGCAGGTGACAGGCTGAATAGAAGAATGGATATTTCCATACTGCTGGCAGACGCCATAGCGCAGGATGCATCGGATGTCTTTATCAGCGCCAATGCCACTCCTCTCGCGAAGATTGAAGGAATGATGAAGCCGTTGAGTTCTGAGGTGCTCAACAACGAGCAGGCCAGACTGCTCATCTATTCTATTCTGACTGACCGCGAAAAAGCGGAGTTCGAGGACACCTGGGAACTCAACAAGTCGCTTCATCTGGTGGGGTTGGCCGGTTTCGCGTCAACGTATTTCGGCAACGGGGCGAAGTGGCGCTGGTGGCGCTGGTGGCGCGCCACATAAACGACGGAATTCCGGGTATCGATCAACTGGGTCTTCCTGAGGTATTGCAGGAACTGGTAATGGTGGAGCGCGGCCTGATACTCGTGGTCGGTGGCACAGGTACCGGAAAATCGACGACGCTGGCGTCGATGATCGACTACCGAAACGCCAACCGTGCAGGCCACATCCTGACCATTGAAGACCCAATAGAGTTCATCTACGAGAACAGGAAATCGCTGGTCAATCAGCGTGAAGTCGGTATGGATACCACTTCGTTCGAAGTCGCCTTGAAGAACGCGCTACGCGAAGCCTTGGATGTCATCCTCATCGGCGAGGTACGCGACCAGTCGACTATGAAACAGGCGATCACTTACGCTGAGACAGGCCATCTGTGCTTGGCGACCCTGCACGCCAACAGCACCAATCAGGCAATCGATCGGATTCTCAATTTTTTCCCCGAGGAGGCGCACAGGCAATTGCTGCAGGATCTGTCATTGAATCTGAAGGCGGTTATTTCGCAACGCTTGTGCGTTGGTCACGACAACAAGCGAGTCGCTGCGGTGGAATTGATGATCGTCACTCCGTTCATAGCGGAACTAATTGACAAGGGGCGGGTGGACGAGATCAAGAATGCCATGGAGAAGGCCCAGAACAATACTTCGCAGACCTTCGATCAGGCCCTTTACGAATTGGTGGTCGGCGAACGTATCAGTCAGGATGAGGTGCTCCGGCAGGCGGATTCACCAAATAATCTGGCTTTGCGTTTCCGCCTGTCGAAAACCGGAGGTGCATCCGGCTATCCGGTCAAGAGCGAATTCACTTTGGATAAAAAGGCACCGTAAGAGCAGTACGGAAGCTTTTGGGTATCACCACTAAAGGTCGAAGGTGGCAGGCCTGATGCAGGGACTGTCCTCAGCGAAGCTATCTGCTATGCGCTGGAGAAAAGGGGTCTACGGAAAGCAGATTCTGACCCGGACCTGAACGTGCAGTTCGTGTTCGGTATCAAAAAGACCAAAGGCCTGGCGCTGGAGCCGATTGCAGACGAAAAAGAGGCATTCGAGCAATATCAGCCGGAAAGCGAACGTCATGTAATGTTGGTAGTTAACGTCGTCGATGCGCGAAGTGGCAAACCCGTTTATCGCCTCACGGCTTCTCGCCGCGAAGGCGATAACTACCTGCCCCAGCCGGAGGTCAACCGGCTCATGGAAGAACTCCTGGCGACATTTCCGGTTGGCAACTGAGCCCACTCGATACAATGGGCGCTTCGGTTGTTTGTTTTCTGCTAGGTATACGATCGCTCGGTGTCGTTTGCTGCCGTTGGCCAGGTCGATGGCTGGATAGACCATGCGGCCCTCGAAAGTGACAGCTTTCTGTTTCCGAGCCGGGTGGCGGTGTCGACCCACCTCTCTACCCTTCATATGCCCGGCTCGTGAAAGGCTGGGCTGCGATTGGCAACACAGCAGTCCGGGGACCGTCTGAGCGTCGCCGGTCGATTCGGTCGCTGTAATACCCAGCCCTGTTGCTCATCGCCCTGCGGAATGCGAGGATGGGTCAATCGATCCTGATGCGTCGGGACGGAGTCGATTCGGTGACATCTCATCCATTGATCGCCGCATGATGAAGGCTCCGGATTTCATGTGGTAGATCAGTGACAAACAACCCCATACGTAAAACCAAGATCGTCGCGACCATCGGTCCCGCTTGCGATTCGCCGAGTATCCTTGAGGCGATGATTGGTGCCGGCATGAATGTGGCCCGCCTGAATCTCTCCCACGGGACACTGGCCGAGCACCACGCGCGTCTGGTGCAGGTTCGTCAGGCGGCGGAAACCTTGGGGACGAGTGTCGCCATCATGATCGACACGCGCGGCATCGAGATCCGCACCGGCCGCCTTGAGGCTCGCATGGCCGAGCTGCTGCCGGGCACCAGCTTCGACCTGCACACCGACGGACGTGTCGGCGATGCTTCCGGAGTCTCGGTGTCCTACGTGAAGCTGCCCGAGGAAGTGTGCCCGAGGACTCCCATACTTCTCGACGACGGGGCGATTGAGCTCGAGGTTCGTTCAGTAGAGGACGAGACGATACACTGCCAGGTCGTACACGGCGGCACGCTCGGCGAGGGCAAGAGCGTCAATCTCCCCGATACCCGCTTGTCACTGACTGCGGTCAGTCCCGAGAATCGTGAAGACGTGATCCGCGAGCTTGGCTTCGCCGCGGAGAACGACGTCGACTATATCGCGGCCTCGTTCGTGCAGACGGACGACGATATCGTGCGGATGCGTGAGATCCTCGCCGAGCGCGGCGTGGAGATTCCCGTCATCGCCAAGATCGAGAACCGCACCGGCATGGCCAATCTGGAGGCCATCGTCGAAGCGGCCGACGGCGTCATGGTCGCGCGCGGCGACCTGGGAGTCGAGCTGCCGCTGGCAGAGATCCCGAGCTCGCAAAAACGCATCATCCGAACCACGGTCTCGCGCGGCAAGCCGGTGATCACTGCGACGCAGATGCTGGCGTCGATGGAGCACAACCCCAAGCCCACCCGGGCAGAGGCCAGCGACGTTGCCAATGCCATCCTCGACGGAAGCTCGGCCGTGATGCTCTCGGGCGAGACGGCCGTGGGCAAATACCCGGTGAGGTCGGTCGAGACCATGGCCACGCTGGCGCTGCACGCCGAGGCGGATCTGGCCGAATACGGCTACCTGCAGACCATCACGCCCCACCCGACGCATGTCGTGACCGAGGCGATCGGCCAGGCTGCGGTCGGCATGGCGGATCAGATCAAGGCCGCAGCGATCTTCAGCCTGACCGAGACCGGCTTCACTGCCCGACTGGTATCCAAGCACCGCCCAAGCTGCCCCATCTTGGCCATCACGGGCTTGACCGCCGTCACCCGCAGGCTCTGCATGAACTGGGGCGTGCTACCCATCCAGTATGCCGGCGAAAAGACCGATGAGGAGAAGATTGCATTCGGGATCGAGCGAGCCAAGGCCTTGGGCTATCTACGCCTCGGCGATACCGTGGTGGCCACCGCGGGACAGACCGAGCACGCCGGCGGGACCAACGTGATCCGAGTCATCGAGGTACCCTGAGTTGGCACAAGGGATACGGAACCTCGCGGGTAGCCGTTCACCGCCGCTTACAACCTTCACTGGCGGGCTGGCTACGGGTGAAACCGGTCACAAGCAGTCACCGGTGATTCTGGCTTATTGGCCAAGGCCTCCGTCGCATTGACGCCCTCATCGAGGGCTCCACGCGCGCCGTCGGCACGATGGCCGATGGTAAGGGAACCTCTGATCAATTCATGGACTCGCATCTTGCACTTATAATTTCCAGCTTCTGCGTTGCAAATCTTCGCAATAGCCGGCTATCACGTGCAATTTGCGCCTTGAATCTGAAAATTTTCGAGCACAATCTGCTTCGCCCAGAATTAATCAGAGGTTCCTAAGGTGAAACTGATCGAGATTGGCCACGAAGGCATAGCCTGCCTGAACTCTGACACGCAGATGCCGCTGTGGCAGAACATATTCAAAATTCTGTTGCGCAAGCTCACCATCTGTCTTTCTCAGGAGTCTCTGGACAACCTGCCGTAGACGAGGCGCTGTTCAAGGCTGGCGCCAACTGGAAACCGATGGGTCCTGTTTCAGCAGTCGTTCAGCGGCCTTCACCACGGCGAAAAGTGCGCCCGCGAACGCGTCGTCGGGGTGGATTTTGGCGCCGGGATGCCACTCAGCGACAATTCACGAGTCAGCGCGACGGCTGACCGGAGGCATCGATCGGCGTAAGCAGACGGTTCCCTTGGAGGAAAAGGCGTTTCATACTGCTTATACTCTTCAGGCTGACTGCTTGCCGGTTTCTTGGAGATCTCTGCCCCTTTGCGGGATTTTTTGGATGATTATAGACGGACAACACTCGGACAGATCCAAGCATCGGAACTGACACATTACCGGAACAACAATATGCCACCCAACAAGATACCCGTCTTAACCGTTTGGCTCTTGGTCTCGTCCTCACTGTCAGCCGCACCCGCGGCAGAAACCCTGCCCGAGGAGCCCTCTTCTGTCATGCCGTTCCTTTTCTTCGGGGTTGCGACCATTGTCGTCGCGGGGCTGCTGGTAACAGGCCTCACCCTCTGGAGCCGGAAGCAGGATGAGATCAGCAATATGATGTACTTCTGCATCGATTTTCTCATCAACACAAGAAATGAGACCGAGCGCTACCGGGCCGCCAAGGAGCTTGGGCAGGCGAAAAATCCCGGGGCTCTACTGGTGCTGATCGATGTCATCAATGACGAATCCGCCGAAGAGAGTATTCGCGAGGCAGCGCGGGATGCGTTGCTGGACATGAGTGAGAACTATCGCAGGTTTAAAAAGGCGATCGCGGGACTCTTGGCCGCCGCGGAGGTCAACGACCATGAGCGGACCGTCGAGCTGCTGAAGACTCATTTCGAGCATGAGGAGAGAAAATATGTTCAGAGCGCCTATGTCATCGGCAGAGAACTGGTAAGACTGAAAAAATATGCTGACGCCAGAGAGTGGCTGCGTATCGCGGAGGTCAGGAACAGCAAGTTTCCCCTGTACGTGGATCAGATCAGGGACTTTACCGAGAGGTGCAACCGGCACCTTTTCGCCGAGGGTGACATGGCCTACAAGGCAGGGGATTTTCACCTGGCCAACGAGCGCTTCGCCCTGGCTGCACAAGGGTTGAGCACTGAAGTCAGCAAACGGTTTGCCTATTATCTGCGCGCCGCCTGTGTCTACTGTAAACTCGAGGATTACGAGAACGCCAGCCAGGCGTTGCTGCAGGCGCTCCATCATCAGCAGGAGACGGATACCGCTCTGGAGTTGAACAAGCTGGTTAGCAAAGTGCTCGATCTGGTCAGAGACAACCCTCAGGCTAAAGAGGGGCATCAGAATTTGTCAAAAGAGCTGGACCGGTTCGTGAACCAGACCATGGAGAGCCTCTCTACCCGACATTCCCAGACTTGATGAGAGCGGATTTCTTCCACCAGGTATGCCTCTCGTCGGCAAACTTCTCCCAGCGTTCGTCAAAGCTCTCGAGCAGTTGGTAGAACTCGCAGGTCCGCCACGTTCTGCCGCGCAGACTCCTAGACCGAGTGCTCGTGCCATAAATGCAGGTGCAAATTGTGAAGGTCATCGGAAAAGCAGTGGCAATTGGCTACTCTTGAGGAAGAGTGCGCGAGTGTCAACGGGCCGCTGAGCGGGTCGCCCGTCTGGTGTCCGAGACCGCGGGTAAGCCACAGCCTGACTGCATCTCTGCCAAGGGGACTTCGATCTATGAACGAACCCAGCCTTAAAGACCTGATGGTGCCGGTTGAAGATTACGCGTCGGTATCCCTGGAAGCATCGATCATCGAGGGTATTTTCGCCTTGAAAGAGGCCCAGCAGCGGGCGTTTCGGAAGGACCCGGAGAAACATCGCGATCGCGCGGTGCTGGTGAAAGGTCCAAAGGGGGAGATTGTCGGCAAGCTCTCGATGTGGTCGATTATTGGTTGCCTCGAGCCGAGTTATGGTCGAGCCAAAGGCGGTGCGGCATCGTCGAAGGCGGCCTCTCGAGTGGGCTCGGCCCGGATCAAGATCGATGAAATCATGGAATCATCCCACTTATGGCGCAGCCGCTTGAGCACGTTGGCCGATGATACGGCGCTTCTGAGGGTAAAGGATCTGTTACACGAACCGCGTCCAAAGGAACTGATCGATGAAAATTCTTCATTGCAGACCGCCATCCATAAGTTGGTAGCCGGGCATTTCATGTCTCTGCTGGTAACCAGGGAAGGTCGGATTGTCGGAATTCTGCGCCTGGTGGACGTGTTCGAAGCCGTGTGCCGCATGATCAGGCGCGAAGATACTCAAGCGACTCTGCCTGCTGGCAATTCGAGCGCCGAGTGAGTGCAGGACCGCAATGGGCGCAGTGCCCGGCGGGCTCCAGCTGCCATTCGGGTCTGTCCCCTACGTCTTGGCCAGCCGCACCCTAGCGAAACAGAGATACGTTCCCGAACCTCACAAGCATCCAGCGCCGGTTCGCCACCTCCCCCAGGCAGGTTCGCTCGCTCGAATATTCCGTGGAGAACGGTTAGGCTTTCGGGCGATACCACTAATGAACGACCGGAGCGGTCCACCGCTGGTGTCTGTGCCACGCGCGGTGTCGGGACAAGGCATGCACTACATCCTGAAAACGTTGATCTGGTTGATACTGTTGACGGGCATTCTGGCCGGCGGGCCAGTCGGTGCGGCAACCATCACCATCTCCTGCGGTGCAGTGGGGATCGAACTGGAGCTGTGCCGCGAAGGCGCCGAGGCCTGGGCTGAGAAGTCGGGCCACCAGGTGCAGGTGGTCTCGACGCCCAATTCCTCCTCAGAGCGCCTGGCCCTTTACCAGCAGTTGCTGGCTGCGCAGGCCAGCGACATCGACGTGTTGCAGATCGACGTGATCTGGCCGGGACTGCTGGCGAATCACCTGCAGGATCTCAAGCCCTACCTCGCCGAAGACGCCGCCGCTCACTATCCGGCAATGATCGCCAACAATACGGTCGACGGTCGCCTGATCGCGATGCCATGGTTTGCGAGCGTCGGGGTGTTGTATTACCGCGAGGACCTGCTGCAGAAGTACGCAGAACCTGTGCCCGCCAGCTGGGATGAACTGGAGGCAGCGGCGGCGCGCATGCAGGTTTCGGAGCGGGCTGCTGGCCATGTCAGCCTGTGGGGATATGTCTGGCAGGGCAGGGCCTATGAAGGGCTGACCTGCAACGCGCTGGAGTGGGTGGCGAGCGAGGGAGGCGGGACCATCGTCGCCGATGACGGTCAGGCCTCGGTCGACAACGCGGCGGCCGCGCGGGCGCTGACGCGCGCGGCCGCCTGGGTTGACAATATCAGCCCGCCGGGCGTGCTCAACTACGGCGAAGAGGAGGCGCGTGGGGTGTTCCAATCGGGTGACGCCGTGTTCATGCGCAACTGGCCATATGCCTGGTCGCTGGCGCAGGGTACGGACAGCCCGGTTCGCGGCAAGGTCCGCGTCGCGCCGCTGCCGGTCGGCGCGAGTGGCCGCAGCGTCTCGACGCTGGGTGGCTGGCAGCTGGCGGTATCCCGGTACTCCGACCACTCCGAGATCGCAGCCGACCTGGTGCGTTACCTAACCTCCGCTGGCGAACAGAAGCGCCGGGCCATCCGGGGCTCTTTCAATCCCACGATCCCCGCGCTCTACCAGGATTGGGAGATTCTGGCCGCGGCTCCCTTTTTCGCGGATCTGGTAGCGATCATGCGCACCGCAGTCGCGCGGCCCACGGCCGCCACTGGCCGCAGGTACAACCAGGTCAGTCACGCCTTCTGGAGCGCGGTGCATCAGGTGCTGAGTGGCAAGCGGACCGCGGCGGACAGCCTCGGCGGACTACAGCGCCGGATCGACCGACTGAGCCGTGGCGGCAAGCGCTGGTGAGCATGACGCCGGGGCCTGACGGCGGACCTCGATCTCCGCCCGTGAAGCGCCTGCAGCCATCACAGCTGACCCGCCACCGCACGCGCACCGCGTGGCTGTTTCTGGCGCCGCTGCTGGCGGTACTGTTGCTGGTCGCGGGCTGGCCACTGTTGCGCAGCATCTGGTTTTCATTGACCGACGCCGACCTGTCGTTGCTGGGACAGGCGCGATTCATCGGTCTGGAAAACTATCTGGTGCGCACCGGTGACGCCTGGTACGGCATCCTGGCCGATCCCCAGTGGTGGGCAGCCGTGCTCAACACGATGTATTTCGCATTGGTGTCGGTGAGCATCGAGACCGCGTTGGGGCTCGGCATCGCGCTGGTGCTGAACGCGAACTTTCGGATGCGCGGTCTGGTACGCGCCGCAGTGTTGATCCCCTGGGCAATCCCGACCATCGTGTCCGCCAAGATGTGGGGCTGGATGCTGCATGACCAGTTCGGCATCCTCAATGATTTGCTCATGCGCGTGGGCATGATCCAGCAGGCGATCGCCTGGACGGCCGATCCGGACCGGGTGATGACCGCTGTGATCCTGGTGGACGTATGGAAAACCACGCCTTTCATGGCACTGCTGATCCTGGCCGCCCTGCAGCTGTTGCCCAGAGACTGCTACGAGGCAGCACGGGTCGATGGCATCCATCCGCTGCGGGTGTTCACCCGGGTGACTCTGCCGTTGATCCGACCGGCGCTGATGGTGGCCGTGATCTTTCGGCTGCTCGACGCCTTGCGGATGTTCGATCTGGTGTACGTGCTGACGCCCAACGCCGCGGAGACCGCAATGATGAGCACCTTCGCCCGCCAGCAGCTGGTCGACTTCCAACAGGTGGGTTACGGGTCGGCGGCGACCACAGTGATGTTCTTTATCATCGCAATACTGACCGCTGCTTACATCACTCTGGGGCGGGTGCGTCTGGGGGCGACGCGATGAGCCGCACACCGGTCTTGCACGCATTCGGTTTCTACCTGGCCGTATCGGTAATCGTGCTTTATGCGGTGTTCCCTTTCTACTACGCGGTGGTCACGTCGCTGAAGACCGGCAGCGCCCTGTTCCGAGTCGACTATTTCCCGTTCAGCTGGGACTGGCAGAACTATCTGGCGGTTTTTCAGCAGCAGCCATTCGGCCGCAACATTCTCAACTCGGCGGTGGTCGCCGTGGTGGTGGTGCTGATATCGCTGCTGTTGGGCACGCTCGCGGCCTATGCCCTGAGCCGCGTAGCGTTCCGCGGCCGTGGCCTGCTGCTGGTCACCATCCTGGCCGTGTCGATGTTTCCGCAGGTGGCGGTGTTGTCAGGCATGTTCGAACTGATTCGTGCCCTCGGCCTGTACAATAACCTGTCGGGGCTGGTGTTCTCCTATCTGCTCTTCACGCTGCCGTTCACTGTCTGGGTACTGACCACATTCATGCGCGAACTGCCGAAAGAGCTGGAAGAGGCCGCCATCGTCGACGGCGCTTCGCCCTGGACCATTGTAGTCCGCATCTTTCTACCATTGCTGTGGCCTGCCATGGTAACCACCGGCCTGCTGGCCTTCATCCAGGCCTGGAACGAATTCCTGTTCGCCCTGACCTTCACCCTGACCGACGAGCAGCGTACCGTGCCGGTCGCGATCGCACTGATCAGCGGCGGCAGTCAGTACGAACTGCCCTGGGGCAACATCATGGCCGCCTCGGTGGTGGTCACGGTGCCCGTTGTAGTGCTGGTACTGGTCTTTCAGCGCCGGATCATTGCCGGCCTGACCGCCGGCGCGCTGAAGGGCTGACCGATGGCAGCGGTCAGTCTGCATCGGGTCAACAAGGCCTTCGGCCGGGTTCAGGCCCTTCGCCAGGTCGATCTTGACGTCGCCGCCGGAGAGTTCTGCTGCTTTGTTGGCCCGTCCGGTTGCGGCAAGTCGACACTGCTGCGCCTGATCGCCGGTCTGGAAGACGTGAGCACCGGGGAGATTCGCATCGGTGGCCAGCTGGTCAACGACCGACCGCCGGCGCAACGCGGCGTCGCGATGGTGTTTCAATCGTACGCCCTGTATCCGCACATGACCGTTTACCAGAACATGGCGTTCGGCCTGCAGCAGTCGAAGGCGCCGCGGCAGACCATCCGCGAGCGGGTCGAGGAGACGGCCCGTCTGTTGCAGATCGACGGATTGCTCGAGCGCTTGCCGAAACAGTTATCGGGCGGACAGCGTCAACGCGTGGCCATCGGTAGGGCGATCGTACGCCAACCACGAGTATTCCTCTTCGACGAGCCGCTCTCCAACCTGGACGCCAGCCTGCGGCAACAGACCCGGGTCGAGATCGCCAAACTGCATACCCAACTGCAGGCCACCATGATCTACGTCACCCATGACCAGATCGAGGCCATGACGCTGGCCGACAAGATCGTGGTGCTGCGCGACGGCCAGGTGGAACAGGTGGGGCCACCGCTGCAGCTATACCATCATCCGGTCAACCGATTCGTCGCCGGCTTCATCGGTTCGCCGCAGATGAACTTTCTGCCGGCGCGGCTGCGGAGAAACTCGACCCCTGCGGAGCTGACCCTGCCGGGCGGAGAAACCCAGCAGGTAGCGGTCGATGCCTTGGCCCTTCCAGCCGGAGCGGCGGTGACCTGCGGCATACGACCCGAGCACGTCGAACTTGTCCGCCCGGAAGATGCAGCCCTGGGAGGCACGGTCGCGCTCCGCGAACGGCTGGGCGATCACAGCCTGGTGTTCCTGCGTATCGGCGATGGCGACGAACTGCTCACCGCCAAGCTGGCGCCGGGTACGGAACCAGCTGCAGGGCAGCAGGTGGGTATCCGGCTCCCGCCCGAGCATTGCCACTTGTTCGCCGCCGATGACCGAGCGTGCCTTCGTGCGGTAGATGCGCGCTAGCGGTGCAATCTCTCGGCTGTGAGACTTCGGGCCGGCCCCGTCCGGATTCAGCCAATGATGAAATCCCGTCGCTGGCAGTATAAAAACTGCCATCGCATTGCTCGTGGTTCACTTCTTGCCGATGAGCGGCGGGTGATCGCCCACATGCTTTTTCGCCCGCTTGGCGGCCTTCTTTTCCTTGGCTGTGTGCAAGGGCTGTTTCTTTTTTTCCTTGTTGGACCGCTGTTCATGACTGGACATATCGGTTCGCTCCTGCATGGTGGGTTAAGTACCGGGTTATGACGAACAAGGAAGGCGCCGGCGCTGCCGCCGCGAAGCGGCCCAGGCGCGATCATCATACATCGCCGCATGTCGCAGACGCGACGTGGCTGCGCCGAGGCACGCAGGTGAAACGGAACGACCAGGGAATCCGATGGGTACGGCCCCAGACCGTCATCCCGCTGCTCGAATCCACGTAGACGCTAGCGCGGTTGCTTCAGCAGTCTGGATCCGCCGGAAACGATCAAATAAGCGGCGACGACGTAGTTCAGGGTCTTCGGATAGACCAGAATCACAACGCCTGCGGCAAGGGCTAAGACCGGTTCTAGAGGGATATTTCCCACAATTTTCTCCAAATAATTTTGGTTGTTCGAACAAGCTAACCAGCTCCAGCCAATCGGCTCTTCGCCAGGAGCATCTATTTTATAGTTACATCATTACAGGTAGGAAAAAATTGGTATTGAGGTAGATCAACGCATCTGGACGGACAACCGATACGAGTCAGCTTCCAGTCGAGCGTTGTTCATCGTTCGGCCCGCTATACACTGCTTCGTCTCAGTTCAGCCAACCGGTCGTTCGCTGCCGGGTCGGCTACGGGTGAAACCGGCCAACAAAAGCCGTCCCTCCGTTCCGCTGCAGCGAATGGCCTCCGCTCGGAAGAGAGCAGATGTCGCCGTGACGGGTCGCTGGTCGGCGTTCGACACTGAAATACCTGCTTTTGCCGATTAGCCGGGCACCGCCCCGGTTTCCCACCATCTCAGGAAGACGCCCCGCAGGGGCCGCGACTCGCAGCCGGGGTCGAACCCCTTTGGGGAGCTGTTACTCGGGTCTTGGAATAGGCACCTTGTCCGGCCCACTGCTTGCAGCTTGTTGCGGATCAACCGTACAGCGCCACCCCCATGATTCCAGTTTGACGACGAACTCAGCCGCCTTGCGCTCGCAGTAGTCTTCGATGTTGTCTGCTTGCCACAAAGCACGCGGCACGACCTTTTCCCTCGGCTTGCTGTAAAAGACCTCGCACGGCAACCGAGCCGGTTCCTCCGGGTAGAAGACAAGCACATGCCTGGTGAGATCCCCTTTTAGGCACGTCCATGATTCGGCGAAAACTACTGTGATCGTTGCGAGGAGGACCGGCAGACTGATCCACGCTGTGGATGTTGATTGCTTCAAATTCACGCCCCCCATGTCACACGCTGATGCACTGCGAAAAAAGCATCCGGAGTAGTTTTACTTTTCGTTCGCTGCAGGAGTTCGGTTCGTCTCCAGTTGGTTGAACGCGCCCCTTATCCGTGACTCACTGAACGGCAGCGTGTCGACAACGGTCTAGTGCGGTGCGGCAATCGGTTGGCCGCCGCAGTTGAATGCCGCTTGGTCGCAGTTCAGACAGGAGCGGGCTGGCAAAAAATCTAACAGCTACTTCCGCAGCCAGTCGGTCGCCGCCCCCATAATCACTTGGCAGACCCAGCCAGATTGGCCTCGATAAAGCGTGCCGCCTGCACCAGTGCGTCCCGTGCGGCCAGATCGTCGGCTAGAGTGCGCACATCCGGCGGCCGAAAATCGAAGCCACGCCCCACACCGGGATAGACGATCAGGCGCGCGTCCTTGCCGGCGTCCTGAAGCGACTGCACAGCGGTTTCGATCGAGCGGCGGCGCTGGTACTGCTCCTGGTCACCAATCAAGATCAGCACCGGGATCTCGAGCTGATCGACCTCGGAGGCATAGCGGTATACCTGCATGGGTTCGGGTGCGTTGGGATCTTGCAGGTGCGGGTACCAGGCCACGTAACAGGCGATTCCCTTGTTCTGTCTAGCGTGGCTGGTGGCGGCCTTCAGGGTGATGTAGCCGCCACGGGTCTGCGACGCAAAACAGGCCTGCTGCGTGCTCACGTCCGGCAACGCCAGCAACACATCCACGCCGGCGGCCGTATCGGTTTCGATTGCGTAGTCGTGCTCGATCGGCAGTTTCTCGATGAACCGGCCGCTGAACACATCTGGCGCCAGTACCACGAAACCACGGGCCGCCAGCCGTTTGACCTGGGACTGAATGAGTTCGTCCAGGCCGCGTCTTCCGTGCTGGTACAGCACCGCCGGGTATTTTTTCTGGTCGGCCGGACGCGCGATCATCGCCGGCACCAGGATGTCGCCGTTCGGGTACTCTATCCAGCGCGTCTCGACCGGGTGATTGGTCGGTGCCGGGATACGACCCTCCTCCCACCAGGCGTTGTCCCACCACCAACTCTGCGGCCCTACCGGGTTTTGCATCGGCTGGTAACCGGGGCTCGCGGCCATGGCGGTGACCTGGAGCAACAAGGCCAGCAGGGTCATCGAGAGACGTTGCATGCGTTACCTCCTTGTGAAGTGCGCAATGTGGTGATGGCCGGAGATTCTAGCGAAAGTACCGGTTGTCGGCATACGTAATGGCGATATCCACTCACACCCCATTGCCCGATCGATTAATCTTCAGCGCCCGAGTTCATTAGCACATCCGGCCGAACCTTTTCCTGGGACGGTGGCTCAAGGGGACATATGCGCCCGCTGTTTATCTGCGGTACAAGGCGTGTCCGCTTTGTCGAGACGAGCTGCCGCCGAGCGGGTCAGACCCGAGCATCACCAGTCGGAGGTCGCCCGAGAGTGGGGCAGGGGTGCCGACTCTGCATCAGGTACAGGGGCTCCAGTTCTCATCCGCGAGTGTCGGTTCCGCCTGTGACGGTTGCGGGTGGATTCCCGCTCTTCACGGCGGACCGCGTGGGCTTTTGCTTTTTCCGGAAGTAGGTATGCCGAATCCAGGCATTGTTCAGCCCCAGATGCGCGGCAAGGGCGACCAACAGGACGACAGCCATCTGCTTGTGCGCGAGCCTGAAGGTGCTCTTTCCGTACAATCTGGGATTGAACCCGGTCGCGAACTGATTGACCGCGAGTAGCAGCACAATTGGGTTGATGATCTTTAGCAGTATGGGTTTCATCGCTCTCCTCGGTTCGACTGCAAATCACCTAGCTTTTGGCAAGCGGTTAACGAGAGTACTTCTCCACGACTCTAGCCGATTTTATCCCAATCCACATCACATCTATTCCGATCCTCGATGCATGACCTGTTTCCCCGCTCTTCTCGGATCAGACCATTCTCGATCAGTTGCAGGCAATATGGCCTTCTGGTCGCCGAGTTTTCGAATGTCTGTTCAATGTTGTTTCCTGCCGAGCAGCTCGCTCCACGTTAGGAAGGCTTTGTATCGGTGGACGAAAACTTGAGCGAATTGCTCAGTCTTCAACGGTAGGGCAACTCCCAGCTACAGAGCTGCCCTCCACGCAAGCCTACTACCCTGTCCGGTGTTCAGTGAAAAGCAGACGTCAAGGCCCAGACTCCAAGCAGGAGGTACTGGCCGAACCTTTTCCTGGGACGGTGGCTCAAGGGGTTGTCCTGATGTTTCCGAATGAATTCAGCGGACTATCAAAGGGTGAGCAGGCAGCGACGCTGTCGTAGGAGAGGGCCGACACTCTAGCTCTAGGATCGCCGAGGCGAGCGTATTGGCGATGATGCGGTTGCCCTCGTGACTCAGATGCACCCAACTCACAATCTCCTCGCGGTGGGGGTCGAGCGCGCCCAGGGTGTCGACCAGCGTAACCCCGCGCTCCGACGCCCATGGCTCGAGCGCATTCAGGAGCGACTCGTAGGCGAGGAAGTTGCGCTCGTCACGCGAGAGCCAGCCCTCGCGGTCGAGCTTCTCCCGCACCAGGGCGATCTCGTCGCGGAAGCGCACGCCGGGAAGCTCTTCGCGCAGCACCAGGAGTGAGCGGGCCTGCTGGCGCGCTACCAGGAGTTTTGCGCCCGCCTCTTCCACGGCGTCTGCGAGCAGACCGAGGTTTTCCACGAAGTGCGCTGCCTTGCCCGCCGTGTGCGTTTCGAACTGCTGGCCCGAGAAGCGCTTGGTGCGCTCGCTAACCAACGAGTCGATGAATGCGACAACCACGAACCGCTCCCGAGTCCAGCGGTGAAAGCTTTTGAGCGCGGAGCGCTCCGCCACGAGCTTGCGCGCCTTGGTGTGGCCACTCCCACTGTCGTTAAACCCCTCATAGAACGTGACCACATCGGGTGAGAGCGGTAGCCCCTCGGCGAGGAAGAGCGCCACGATCTCGTCCGAGAGCAGGTGGGGAATCCCGAGGTTGATTACTTCGAAGTCGCGCTCCGGGCATCGCTCGTCGAGCATTCGCTCGAGCTGTGCGGGATAGGTAAGATCGTCCCGGTTGTGGTAGCCAAACGTCGACGAGGCTCCGAGCGCAACCACCCGCACGACTCCCGGCGGCTTCTGGTCCGTGAAGTCGCTTCCCCGGAAACCGCGAGCGTTGATGCTGGCGTGGTAGACCTCCCCGGTGATGGCGTCGTAGGTGTAGCGGATCTGGTTCGGGTGATACTTGGAGTAGTTCTCCGCGCGGTGCTCGTGCTGCCGGATATTGTGAAACTCCTCGCCGGTACCCCGCATCCGGCGATGGTAGATGCTTCGCAGCAGGGGAGAGTGCTCGGCGGACCCATCAGCTGTGCGACCGAAACTGGTTCCGTAGAGGAGGATGCTGGGGCCGATCCGCAGCGCAAGATAACCACGGAAGCCCACCTCGACGGTCAGAAGGATCAGGACGCCGACGATGAGCACTTGTAACAAACCTCGCACCCAGTGTTTCCTCATCGTCGGTTCCCGGAGCAAGACAGCGTATAGCCACCCGTGTGCGTCCCGTTCGAGGCGCCGTTAGCGCACGAGCCGGCCGTCGCCTCAAGCTTCCAGCATCCGAGCGGACCACCGGCCGGCATCGCGGCCACATAGCCGTTCACATCGGTGAGCGGGGCGCGCAGTCCAATTGCGGATAGAATCTCCATGGCCATAACCAGGTATCGCTTCGCGTCGTGCTACGCATTCCAACTCCATCGCATGCCGCGAGAAACGAGGTCGAGGCCCGGTATGGTCCCCGAACTGTGAGCGTCCGACCAACTCGTAGACTTCGTCGACCTTCTTCGTCCCGACCTTCCGGATCGAGCGGAGTGCTCACGCCGTCGCGCAGCGCAGACTACTTGTCCAGCGTCGCATCCGCTACATAAAAAAGTCCATCCACGGATTCAGGACGCTTTGCCCAGCTTTACCTTGATTTGATCTGTCGTCAACCTGCTGCATGCACTTGAGACGGCTTCGATAGCGCCCCTTTGATCGGCGAACCAAGGCATGAGCTTGCCCCGACTCTTCAATGTTGCGGCGCAATAGGCCAGAACCAGCCACACAACAGGACGTTCCCTGCCGAACTTGCTATAGGTAAAACCGGCCAAAATTGGACGATCACAAAATAAAAAGCTGTCAGTATCAGGATAATCCCAAGCAGCACCGTTTGAGCGCCTGCGGTAAAGTCAAACGATTAGCTGCGGAAAATTCGTTTGATCATATTGCTGGGCATTTCGAAGAAAGTCGCCATTATTCCCCGCTGCGTGCTTCTCCCTGCCCCTCCAAATTTAAAATCGGAATAAAATTTATTCCCGCATGAGGGGCAAGCCATAACTACGCCACCGACATTTTTGGGGAACCGCAATTGCTGTCCGCATTTTGGACATTGCTTTTCAGTGTATTCAGCCATGATCCATTTATAACTTTCGTGATCGAACCTGGCTACCTTAGGAATCAGGGTTGCACACGTCAATTCGACCGGTTGAACCCACAGCCATGAGCTGCCCTTCACGGTCGCGAAACGACCGGCAGGTTCGCGTGCGAAAGCCAATCTCTGCCTCAGCGGATCTCGGTCTTGTAGCTAAACTTGTCGGCGCGCCCCTTGGAGACCCGGATCTCGATGATGCGGTTATCGGTGGTGTAGGTCACCCGATTGAGCACCAGTATGGGCGCGCCAGGATCAATGCCGAAAATCATTGCTGTCTGTTCATCGGCGGCGCCCGCCGTGAGGGTCTCTTCGGCACGCACAACGGGGACGCCGAACTTTTCCACGATCAGGGCATAGAGAAGATCGGGGATATGGATATCTTCGTTCTCCAGGCCCGGCACTACGTCCGCACGCCAGTGTGAATACTCGACCATTACGGCCTGTTCTTCGACGTAACCCACGCGCTCGATGTACAACAGCGGGGTGTCGCTGTCGGTACCGAGTTTTTCGCACAATGCCGGTTCGCCGCGTTCGATCCGTCTTGCGGTGGTTTGCTTGTGGATGCGGGTTGGCTGTCCCGCGGCATCGCCGTAGGTGGTGAAGCGAAAAAGGCTGTTGTTGAAGTCGATATTCGAGACGTAGGTGCCCTTGCCCTGGTGCCGGTAGAGCCTTTGCTGCCAGACCAAATTGTCGATGGCCTTTTTGGCGGTGCCGGGACTGACGTTGAGCTGTTTGGCCAGCTGGGGTTCCGAGGGGATCAGATCACCCGGAATCAGGGTCCCGGTGTCGATGAGTTCACGGATATGGTCCTCAACCACCTGATAGAGCGGCTTGTTGGCTCTGTTACCCGGCATTCCTGTGTTCATTTTTCTTCATCCAGGGGTGAGATGGAAAAACGTGGCCAAACAATCACCTGGCTAGAATGGTGCAGTGCAAAAGTATAGGTCATGTAGCTGACTTATTCGAATTATTTCTTGACACTGGTCAAATCACTGTCTAAACCTAACAGCACACACAAGTCATGTATATGACATATATAAGTAAACGCGAATTTCGTTCACGCAGTTTACGAAAGCCGACGGGCGGAGAACGCAGTGGAATTTATCCAGTACTTTGCTGAGGTCTTTACGCCGATCAATCTGATGATCCTGGTGTTCGGCACCATCGGTGGTTTGTTGCTGGGGGCGACGCCAGGTCTGAGCCCGACCATGGCCGTGGCCTTGCTGATTCCCTTCACTTTCCAGATGGAGCCCGCCTCATCACTCATCATGCTGGGTGCGGTGTACACGTCCACGGTCGCTGGTGGTGCGGTGAGCGGCATCCTGGTGAACATCCCCGGTGCCCCGGCGAATATCGCCACCATAATGGACGGCCATCCTATGTCCAAACAGGGCAGGGCGACTGAGGCCCTGCACTATTGTTTCATCAGTTCTCTGGTCGGTGGGATTGTCGGCGTGCTGCTGCTGATCTTCTTCACGCCGCCTCTTGCAGAGCTGGCCCTAAAATTTGGCCCGGCGGAGTTGTTCTGGATCTCCATCTTCGGTATCACCATCATCGCATCGCTGGGTGGGGGTTCGATCCTCAAAGGCCTGATCGCGGGTGGTGTGGGCCTGTGGCTTTCGACGATCGGGTATAACCCGGTGCTGGGCGAAGAGCGCTTCGTATTCAGCGAACACCTTGCCGGCGGTATACATGTGATCGCGGCGCTGATCGGACTGTTCGCCATTCCGCAGGTGTTGAGCCTGGTGGCCTCATCGGGCTTGTCGCACGGCAAGGTAGAACTAGCCGAACTACGTTCGCGCAGTGTCCTCAGATCGTTTCTGTACAACATTAGCCGGATCAAGGCGCTTACGATCGGGACCGTGATCGGAAGCATCGTTGGCGTCATCCCGGGTGCAGGCGGACAGATCGCGGGCCTGGTGGCCTACGACCAGACCAAGAAGATGAGCAAGGATCCATCGAAGTTTGGCAAGGGCGAGCCAGACGGTGTGATTGCTGCCGAGAGTGCGAACAATGCCATGGTGGGGCCCTCGCTGGTGCCATTGTTGACTCTCGGGATTCCGGGCAGCCCGACCGCGGCGGTACTGCTCGGTGGCCTGCTGATCAACGGGCTGTTTCCTGGACCGGATTTGTTTACCGTGCATGCTGCGGTCACCTGGACCTTTATCGATTCGCTGCTGGTCGGGCAGGTGTTCATGATGATTTTCGGCCTGATGATCGCCCGCTACAGTGTCTTCGTTACCCGTATTCCGAACCACGTGATGGCTGCTGCCGTGATCGTGCTGGCTATATTCGGCACATACAGCGTGCAGAACAGCATCTCTGATGTGATCGTCATGATGGTTCTCGGCATACTGATGTATTACGCCGCACGCATCGGCTTCAGCGCCGCACCGCTCGTGCTGGGTTTGATTCTGGGTCAGCTGACCGAGACCAACTTTCTGCAGGGCCGGATGATCGCAGGCGATGAAGTCTGGAGCTACTTCCTTGGCGGCTCCATCAACAAAATTGTCATTGCCATGTGCGTGCTGTCGATCGCCTATGCCATCTATAGCGAAAGAAAACAGATTGCGAAGCGTCGTCGGGAGGCCGTGGCATGAGGATTGCGCTCAACCGCCGATTGTTCGTCGCCTTGCTGGTTGCGATGGTTTCCGGCCTGATGTTTCGCGCGAGCTATTTTCAGGAGAACAGCGAGGCCTACCTGTTTCCCATAATTGTCGCGGGCGCGATGCTGGCATTCAGTCTCGTATCCCTGGTCCGCGAGGTCTTCGACCTTTGCGTCGAAGACTTTGATGCATTCCCGTTCGTGCGCCAGCTTCCTGTCATTGTGATGATGATCGCGGCGGTCACCCTGGTGGAAATACTGGGTATGTATGTCAGCGCGTTCCTTGCGTTGGCGATGGTCAGCGTCTGGTATTCACCTGAGGAAGACAACCAACGTCGACTGATTCGAAGCCTCGCGTTCTCGGTGGGATTCATCGCATTTATGTACGTGCTGTTCTCGCTGATGCTGAACGTTCAGCTTCCGCGCGGAATACTGATTTGACGACAACTGATCTGATGTACAGACCGGATAGAGCCTTTGCAAAGGCCAAAACACAGCTCCTGGCAGTTTCGGAGCACAACAAAACCAATGAAAGACGGAGGAGGTAATTGTGATGATCACAATGTCACGCAAATTGTCGAAGGTTGTAGCGGCGATGACGGTTGGCCTGTCGTTGGGCAGTGCCGCAGCGATAGCGGAGGAATACCCGGATCGGCCAATCTCTCTGACGGTGGCCTATGGCGCGGGTGGTGCCACTGATTTTCAGGCGCGCATCGTTACCATGATGGCCGCAAAGGAAGACAAAGAGGGTAATGGGATCTACCTAAATGGTCAGCCGATGGTGATACTGAATCGCCCGGGCGCCGGAGGCCAGGTTGGCTGGAACCGTTTCGTGCAGAAGGCAAAGCCGGATGGTTATAACCTCGCGGCCTACAACGTGCCGCATTTCATTGCCCAATCGATCGTCTTCCCCGGTAAGGTGAAATACAGCATCGAAAATCTGGAACCGGTTGCCAACTGGGGTGCTGACCCGGCCGTTCTGATCGTGAACAAGGACAGTCCGTTCAATTCAGTCAAAGACGTGGTCGAATACGCCAAAGCCAACCCGGGCAAGTTGACGGTTTCCGGCGCAGGCCTGTATGTGGGTCATCATATTGCCCAGTTGCAGTTCGACAAGGCGGCCGGTGTCCAGACCAAGTACGTCCCCGCCGGTGGCGGCGTTAAGGGCATGCAGTTCGTGCTGGGTGGTCAGACCAAGGCCGGTTTCAACAACCTTTCTGACGCCTATCGCAGTCGTGACCGCCTGAAGATCCTTGCCGTTGCCGATCTGCAACGCAGCGATTTTCTTCCTGACGTGCCCACGCTGAAGGAATCAGGACTGGACGTGGACGACAGCAGTGTGAATTTCCGCGGGATCATGGCGCCCAAGGGAACTCCGGATGCCGCAATGAAGGTCCTGGCAGAAAAAGTGCCTGCGATGTTCCAGGACAAGAAGGTGATCAAGAAGATGCAGGCCGGCGGCTCACCGATGCGCGTCATGAGCCGTGAAGAGGTTCAGAAGATGTGGACTGAACGCCAGGCCTATTTGAGCGATCTGCTCAAAGACCTGCGAAAGAAGTAACAGGGAAACTCGACCGGTGCCGCATGCCTGACGTGCGGCACCCTTATCCGCCTGCTGCGTAACCGGCAGGAGTAATCAAACGGCGTGCCAGGCCCTGTGTTTCCGTGCAGGCCGGGCGCGAGGGACCAGATCATGCAAGCGAAACCAGTCACAGACCGCTCAGATTCCTCTGACCAGGATGTCGTTACAGCGGTTTCGGGATTTGTCTCCAGGGCTCGCGCCGCGCAGGCAATCTATGCCGCATATGACCAGGCGGCCGTCGACGAGGTGGTCACCGCGGTCGCATGGACACTGCTGGATCCAAAAACCAACCGTCGCCTTTCCGAACAGGCGGTGGCTGATACCGGTCTGGGCAGGGTGGACGACAAGATCACCAAGAACCATCGTAAGACCCTGGGCCTGTTGCGTGATCTGAAACGCGCCCGCAGTGTTGGCGTCATCGCTGAATATCCTGAGAAGGGGTTGATCGAGATCGCCCGGCCGGTTGGTGTTGTCGGTGCCGTGGTGCCCTCCACCAATCCGGTCGCAACGCCCTATAACAAGACGCTGAACGCACTCAAGGGCGGCAATGCGGTCATCCTGGCACCGTCGCCCAAGGGGCAGGCGGTCGCCGGCGAGGTGGTCGATCTGATGCGCGCTGCCCTTCGCCAGGTCGGCGCACCCGAGGACCTGGTCCAGAAACTGCCGGCGCCGGTGAGCAAAGCCGCCACCCACGAGTTGATGCGGCAGGTCGACCTGGTGGTGGTCACCGGCTCGCAGAACAATGTCCGTGCCGCGGCAACAAGCGGCACGCCGGCTATCGGGGTCGGTGCCGGAAACGTTCCCAGTATCGTCGATGAGACCGCTGATCTGCAGTCTGCGGCCGAAAAGATCATAGCCTCCAAGACCTTCGATAACGCCACCAGTTGCTCGTCCGAGAACAGCCTGGTTGCAGTGGATGTAATCTACGATGCTTTGCTGACTGAACTAAAAAAGCGCGGTGCACGTCTGCTGGATATGGATGAGAAGGAGCGCCTGCGCGATACCATGTGGCCGGATGGCAGGCTCAGTGCCAAGGTCACCGCCAAATCGGCGGGTGAAATTCTTGCCCTGGCCGGGATCGCGGCGACGAAAGATGCCACCAGTATCGTCATGGTCGAGGAGGATCGGCCGGATGCCGGCAGCAAGTTCTGCGACGAAAAGTTGAGCCCGGTGCTCACCGTGTTTCGTGCCAGCGACTTCGACAACGCGGTCGAGATTGTGAATGGCGTGCTGGAGATCAATGGCAAGGGCCATTCGGTGAGTCTGCATTCCAAGGACGACGAACGCGCCATGCGGCTTGGTCTGCATCTGCCGGTGTGTCGGGTCATCGTCAATCAGGCGCATTGCTTTGCCACTGGCGGCTCTTTTGACAACGGCCTGCCGTTCTCGCTTTCCATGGGTTGCGGCACCTGGGGCGGCAATAACATCTCCGACAACATGAACTACCGCCACTATCTCAATACGACACGCATCTCACGCGTGATCCCGCCCGATCGCCCGGAACTGGAAGAGATCTTCGGTAACTACTGGCGCAAGTTCGGTATTCAACCGGACGCAGATGACGAATAGGCCGGGGGGTTTATGATGAACACCGTAAGAGAGTTGGTGGAAAACAACGCCGCGACTCAGCCGGACAAGGCCTTTCTGATTGCCCCGGAAGATGGCGCGGTGATGAGCTACGCGCAACTGCACCAGCATGCACGGGACATTACGGCTCGGCTTGACGCCCTGGGTGTGGGTAAGGGCGAAAAGGTCGCCTTTCTCTTACCCAACGGCTACTGGACCACGGCCCTGTTGCTCGGCGTTATCTGCAGCGGTCGTGTGATCGTGCCCCTGAACGCAGTCTCGGGCGATTCGGCGCTTTCCTACGTCATAGAGCATTCGGAAAGCCGGGTGATACTCGTTGATGACCAGTTTGCGGAGAAGTTTGCCGCGGTGCTGGGAGCGTTGCCAGATTCGGTGCTATTGATTCCAACCGACGTCGAACGTGGGGCGCAGTGGCCGTGCGAGGCATTGGACAAGGCCGAAATGCCGGCACTGACCAGCGACGACGATGCCATACTGATGTACACCTCTGGCACCACGGGTCGACCCAAGGGCGTTTTGCTATCGCAGGGAAACACCGCAGCCGGTGGACGCAACACCGCGGTGGCGCATGAACTGACCGCGGAAGACCGCGCAATGTGCGTGCTGCCGCTTTATCACATCAATGCACAGATGGTAACGGTTATCGGGCCACTAGTATCGGGCGGCAGCTTGGTCATGCCGCGCCGTTTCAGCACCAGCACATTCTGGTCGATGATGGCCGAGCATGACTGCACCTGGTTCAGCGTGGTGCCGACGATCATCGCCTATCTCTTGGAGCAGGCCGAGCGCGAGGGTTTTGATCGGGCTGCTCTGGGCGGACTGCCGAAACTGCGTTTTGGCCGGTCGGCCTCGGCACCCCTGGCGCCGGAGATGCACAAAGCGTTCGAGGACGTATTCGGCGTGCCGATCGTCGAGACCATGGGTCTGACCGAGACCGCGGCGCAGATACTTGCCAATCCGATGCCGCCTGCCAAACCCAAGTATGGTTCACCCGGTATCGCGTTCGGTAACGAGGCCAAGGTGATCGACGAAGATGGCAATGAGTGCCCGCGCGGTGTCTCAGGCGAGTTGATGATCCGGGGTGCCAATGTCACCAAGGGTTATTTCAAGAATCCGGAGGCGACTGAAGAGGCCCTGGAGCCCGATGGTTGGCTGCACACCGGTGACTTGGCCTTGTGTGACGATGACGGTTTCTTCTTTATCACCGGGCGCATCAAGGAATTGATCATCAAAGGCGGGGAAAACATAGCGCCGCGTGAGATCGACGAGGCCCTGTATGAGCACCCTGCCGTTCTCGAGGCGGCCGGTTTTGGTATGCCAGACACGCGTTACGGGCAGGAGGTAATGGCCTGCGTGGCATTGAAACCGGGTGCCGCCTGTAGCGAAAATGAACTGGCGGCTCTGCTGGAGAGCAGGTTGGGTGCATTCAAATCGCCCAAGCGGATCTTCTTTATGGTCGGTCTCCCGAAGGGACCGTCCGGGAAGATCCAGCGGCTGAAATTGCCTGATCTGGTTCAACAACAGCTCGGCTGACTATCGAGGTGTGGATTTGCGGCGAGAAGGGCAGCGTTTTATGAAGGGGAAAACATGTTCGACAAAATACTGGTAGCGCTCGACGGGTCGGATCATGCGCAAAAGGCGTTGGACACGGCGATTCGCCTGGCACAGCGCTGCGACGGTGAACTGGTGCTGTTCCATGCGATTCAACTCAGCGCACTGCGCGGCAACTATCATGCGATGGTGACGCCTGCCGCCCGCAAGATCTACCGTGGGCTCGGACGCGAGCAGGGCGAAGCCATTCTCGACAGTGCGGAAAAGACCGCGAAAGAGATGGGGCTGGATAAAGTCGTGCGTTCGATGGTTGAGTCAGATTCGACCGCGAAAGCTGTTCTGGCGGAGGCCGAATCTCTCGGTGCCGATCTGTTGGTGGTCGGTACCCGTGGGTTGACCGGACTGCGTGAAATGGCGATGGGCAGTGTGGCACACAAGATCACCTCTGCGGCGCACTGTCCGGTGCTGGTGGTCCGTTAGTGCGACGCAGCAGACGGCTGAACCGCGCTGGTTACTGACAGGGTCCGCCTGTCTCAGACCTTGTTGATGATCAGTGACAACCCGAGCACGCACAGCAACCCAAAGGCGAAACCGCGCATCACCAGTTCAGACACCGGTGGTGGAAAACGGCGCGCAAATATCGTGCTGACTATGGACACCGGTACGCTATAGAGGCTGAGTTCCAGAACGTTGGAGTTGATGTTGCCGTTGTAGGTCTCCATGACAATGCGGATGAAAGGCATGATGAACAGGCTCGCCAGCAGGGTGGTGCGAATCACCGGGAAAGGTAGCGGCTGGCGATAGAGATGGATCGTCAGAGGTGGACCGCCTACGCCGAACATGCCACTGAGCAGGCCACCGAATCCACCGGCGATCAGATGCGCGTAGTTCGGAGAAACCCTCTTGATCGGGTGCGGGTGAATCACCAGCAGGGCCCCGCTGCCCAGGATAACGATACCGAGCAGAATCTCCAGCAGATCGAGGGAGTTTACGCTCAGATGATTGAGCGCCATCAGGCCAATGCCGCTGACACACAGTATCCCGATCGATGCGTATGACAGGATCTTCAGGTCGATGTGACTGTGCCTGCCGTGCACCGCGACGGCAGTATTGGCGAGTGCAACGATGCTGATCACATTGGCGGTAAAGGCGATGGGTGCCAGCCCCAATGCCGTAACGCCGCCGGCAATGATAAGCGCGATGGCAAAACCCGATACCGTTTGGATATAGCTGCCCAGCGCAACCAGTCCCAGGAAGGCAAGCAGCGAAGATGGGTCCATGTAACGGGTATTGCGGGGCGGGGGAGACGCTGCTGACGTCGGGCGTCAGACCTCGTCGCCCCCGGTTCCGCAATAGATGGCCGCCATTGCGGCCGCAGCCTTGCGCAGCGCGGGCACGTATTGACGTAATGCTTCCAGCGGATTGCGCACCGCAGGTGCATGCACCGCTACCGTGAAGCAGATCTCGTTGGCGGCATTGAATACCGGCACCGATACAGCGACCATACCAGCCATGAACTCCTCGTTATCCACGCCGACGCCGTCGTTCTCGATACGCTTGAGTTCCTCCGCCAATAACGCGGGATCAGTAATGGTGCGATCGGTAAACCTTTTGAGTGGAGCAGGGTTCAGCAGGCGCTCGCGCATGCGCGGTTTCATGTAGGCAAGAAACAGTTTGCCGCTCGAGGTGCAGTGCAGAGGCAGCTGGGAACCGACCGGCAGTTCTATGCGGTAGGGCCAGTTGGCTTCCACACGGTCGAAATAGACTGTGTGGTCACCGTCCAGCATCGTGCAGTTGCAGGTTTCACCGACCTCTTCCGACAGCGCCTGCAGAATGGCATGGCGGGGGGCACTCAGGGCCCTGTTCGACATCACACCGAGTGCCATTTCACGGGCGCGTGGGCCGGGCATATAACGCCGGTTGACCGGTTCGCGTTGCACCAGGCGTTCTTCCTCCAGTTGCTGCAGAATACGATTGACCGTAGGTTTCGGAAGATCAAGTTCCTCGATCAGATCGGTTGCCGAAATCGGGCGCTGAGCCTGTACCACCCTCTCCAGCACGATCAGGCCGCGCAGTATGGTCGGATGTTTTTGTTTTTCGATGGCCATGGAATCCAACTGTTTGTCGGTTGCATCCCGGCCGACCGTTCCCGTGCTTGCCGAAACCAATGCGCATTAGTGATCGTTAATGCGAAGGCTCGGAAATGAATCTGTGAAAATCGTTTGTATCGCACCACATGAAATAAAACAACAGTTGACTATAAAAAATGAGTCAAATAGGCTCAAAATATACTTTGGGTGCGCTTGCAGTCTAAGCGTGCAGTTTTTGCCGTGTTGCATCGGCCTGATCTGCGTCGCAGGCACTCATGCGGCGTGGGCCGTCACGCAGCAACGATTTCACTGAAGCCAGACCCCGTTCTGGTCCGCGTAAGGCGGAGGGGAGAGATGAATGAGCAAGTCTGATCAGAGTTACGACTACATCGTGGTTGGGGCGGGGTCGGCCGGCTGTGTGTTGGCAAACCGACTGTCGGCAGACCCGAACAACCGGGTACTGCTCCTGGAGGCCGGAGGATCGGACATCAATCCCTGGATCCATATTCCGGTGGGTTACTTCAAGACCATGCACCATCCGGCCACCGACTGGTGCTACAAGACCGAGTCCGATCCAGGGGTCGCCGGCCGTCGGCTGCAGTGGCCGTGCGGCAAGGTGCTGGGTGGGTCCAGTTCCATCAACGGCTTGCTGTATGTGCGTGGTCAACTTCAGGACTACGACCGCTGGGCCGAAATGGGCAACAAGGGCTGGTCGTTCGAAGAAGTACTGCCGTACTTCAAGAAGTCCGAGGACCAGGAACGTGGAGCCGACGAATATCACGGTGTCGGTGGCCTGCTCAAGGTCTCGGACCTGCGCCTGCGGCGGCCGATTGCCGATTTCTTCATCAAGGCGGCCACCCAGATCGGCATCCCGCTCAACAAGGATTACAACGGCGAGAAGCAGGAGGGCGTGGGCTATTTCCAGCAGACGGCACATAAAGGTTTCCGCTGGAGCACGGCCACGGGCTTTCTTCGCCCGGCACGCAAGCGCCCGAACCTCAGTGTCCTGACCAAGGCGCAAACGGTCCGGGTTTTGTTTGAAGGAACCAGAGCGGTGGGTATCGAGTACCTCAAGGGCGGCGAGCTGCACCAGGCCATGGCGGATCGCGAGGTGGTCCTGTCCTCCGGAGCCATAGGTTCTCCGAAGATCCTGCAGTTGTCGGGTGTCGGCCCCAGGGCTTTGCTCGACAAGGTGGGCGTGCCGGTGGTGAAGGACCTTCCGGGTGTCGGCCAGAACCTGCAGGATCATCTGCAGATCCGCCTGGTGTTCAAGACCAGTCAGCGCACCCTGAATGACGAAGTGAACAACATCTTCAAACGGGGCTTGGTCGGGTTGCAGTACATGCTGACCCGCACCGGTCCACTGACCCTGGCGGCCAGCCAGGTGGCCATATTCACGAATTCGAAGCCGGATGTGGAACGCTCAGATATCCAGTTTCACATGCAGCCCCTGAGCGCAGACAAGCCCGGTGAGGGTGCGCACAAATTTTCTGCCTTCACCTCGTCGGTCTGCCAGTTGCGTCCGCATAGCCGGGGATACCTTGAGATCAAGTCCAAAGACCCCTTGGAGCACCCGGCGATCCACCCGAACTACCTGTCGGATCCGCGTGATCAACAGGTTGCGATCGACAGTATCAAGGTTGCCCGGCGTATCTCAGAGGCACCGGCGCTGGCACCGCACATCATCGATGAGTACGTACCCGGCCGGCAGTACCAGAGTGATGAGGAACTGCTCGAGGCCGCGCGCAAGTACAGCCAGACCATCTATCACCCAGTCGGCACCTGCAAGATGGGTCACGACGATATGGCAGTGGTCGATGATCGATTGCGCGTGCACGGCTTGGAGCATCTGCGCGTCGTGGACGCATCGATCATGCCTGAGATCGTATCCGGCAACACCAATGCGCCGACCATCATGATCGCGGAGAAGGCCTCTGACATGATCCTGGAGGATGCCGGCGCATCCTGATCCCAGGCGTGATCCTGCTGAACCCGCATATTGCATGAAGGAATCGGAGTTTCTTGGAAAGCTGGCCCGGCAGGTGCGGTTCGGGCCAACACGGCTTCGAAGGGCCGAGTCGCGGCTGTTTCACGACCTCTGGAAACTCGATGGACATGGGGAAAAGTGCGTCTTTGCACCTATACTCTAACCCAAGGTTCGCAGGTTTATATTTCGCCATTGAAGACGATGGAGCCGATCATGGGACTAGTCAGACTGGAAGATCATTTGAAGCTGAATATTCCGGAAATCGATGCCCAGCATGAGACATTGATAAGCCTGATTAATCAGCTCCACGAAACCATGTTGCAGGAAGCAGACAAAGCGGCCCTGGATGGACTTCTGTCACAGCTGCTGGAGCACACACGCAGCCACTGTTCCTATGAAGAGCAGTTGATGTCGCAGTATGACTATCCCGGATATCAGAGGCATAAATCAGAACACGAAAGGCTCATTCAACGCCTGGTTGAGCTTATAGAGCGGTATCAGAATGGCGAGCTTCTTTTCTCTTTTGCCGTCGTACTCGAACTCAAAGGCTGGGCTACCGTGCATATCGAAAAGTCCGACAAGCTGCTGGGTGCTTTTCTTCATGACCGACAGGGAGTGTATGTAGCACCGGATTAGCGCCGGGTTAATCGGAACACGGTGTGACGTAAAGGCTTCTGATCGGGAGGCCGTGTCGCAATTTCGCCAGGGGCGTGGATTTGCAGAGGCCGCCGGTCCTCACAACTCGAAGCGTTCACATTCAACGCTCGATTACCAAACACCGATGGATTCCATGTTATCTCTCCCAATCCGCACACAAATTATTTTGGGGCGTCGCATGTCGGATAAATATGATGAGCAGGCACTGAAATACCATCGTGATCTTCCTGCCGGAAAAATAAAGGTGGTACCGAGCAAGCCGCTCACCACCCAGCAAGACTTGGCCCTGGCTTACTCACCGGGTGTGGCGGCTGCCTGCAATCTGATTGTCGATGATCCCCTTGAGGTCTCCTCCGTCACGGCTCGTGGCAATCTTGTCGCAGTTATCACCAACGGCACCGCGGTACTGGGTCTGGGCGCTATCGGGGCCCTGGCATCCAAACCTGTAATGGAGGGCAAGGGTGTCCTGTTCAAAAAGTTTGCGGATATCGATGTGTTCGACATCGAAGTGGAAGAGCGTGACCCGGACAAGTTCATCGACATCGTTGCATCGCTGGAGCCTACGTTCGGTGGTATCAATCTGGAAGACATACGTGCACCCGAGTGCTTCGAGATAGAAAGACGACTCAAAGAGCGAATGAACATTCCGGTGTTTCACGATGACCAGCACGGGACCGCAATAATTTCTGCCGCTGCGGTGATCAACGGTCTGGGTATCATCGGAAAAAGAATCGACGAGGTCCGACTGGTCTGTTCCGGCGCCGGCGCCGCGGCGCTTTCCTGCCTGGAGCTCCTGATCAGCCTGGGGCTGAAACGTCAAAACATACTGGTCTGCGACAGCAAAGGCGTGGTGAGGCTTGGCGCACCCGGTAAGTATGACGAGCGGAAAGCCACTTTTGCGGCGGACACCGACATAACCGATCTCGCAGGGGCCATCGTAGGTGCAGACATCTTCCTGGGTCTTTCAGTGGCCGGTGCGCTGAAACCGGACATGGTCAAAACCATGGCAGAAAACCCTCTGATATTCGCCCTGGCGAACCCAACACCGGAGATTCTTCCGGAAGAGGCTCTGGCGGTGCGTCCCGATGCCATCCTTGCAACCGGACGCTCCGATTACCCGAACCAGGTAAACAACGTGCTCTGTTTCCCTTTTCTGTTCCGTGGTGCACTCGATGTTGGAGCCTCCGAGATCAACGAAGAGATGAAAAAGGCCTGCGTTTTCGCCATCGCCGAACTGGCGAAGATTGAGGCCACCTATGAAGTCCGCTCCGCTTACGGTGATGAGCACCTGAGTTTCGGCCGCGAGTACCTGATCCCAAAACCGTTCGATCCGCGCCTCATTTTGAAGATTGCCCCGGCCGTGGCGAAAGCTGCAATGGACGGCGGCGTGGCCAGCCGACCCATCGAAGACTTCGAGGCGTATCAGGACAAACTCAAGCGGTTCGTCTATCGCTCCGGCGGTATCATGAAGCCTGTATTCACCAATGCCTGTCAGACTTCCCAAAGGGTGGTTTATGCCGAGGGCGAGAATCTGCTCGTATTGCAGGCAGTCCAGGAGGTTGTCGGTGAACAGCTGGCCAGGGCGATCCTGGTGGGGCGCCCTGAAGTGATTGGAGCGCGCATCAAACGCCTGGGGCTTCGGATAAAGCCCGATCAGGACTTTGAAATCATCAACCCGGAAAGCGATCCGCGTCACTCAGAATATTGGCACGCATTCCATGAGCTGATGGAACGCAACGGGGTCTCGCCGGAAGAGGCGCGGACCCTGACGCGCACCAGCAATACGGTAATTGCCTCCCTCACGCTGAAGTTGGGGTATGCGGATGCCATGCTTTGCGGTGTGGAAGGACGTTTCAATGCGCATCTGCGGCATCTGCTGGATCTCATTGGACGGGCGCAGGGTGTCACCCGTTGTGCCTCAGTCAGCGCGGTGATGCTGGAGGCGGGCACCTTTTTTATCTGCGACACTCACGTGATCCCCGATCCCACGGCTGCACAGATCGCAGAGATAGCGATTCTCTGTTCGCAAGAGGTGCAGCGATTTGGCATCCACCCAAAAGTGGCCCTGCTCTCCTATTCAAACTTTGGCGCCAGTGGCAATGAGTCCCCGGTCAAGATGCGAAAAGCCCGGGAACTGATTCATGAACTCGCACCGGACCTGGAAGTGGAGGGCGAGATGCACGCCGACGCCGCCCTCTCCGAACGGATTCGCAGTTCACTTTTTCCAAACTCTCAGCTGAAGAATCAAGCCAACCTTTTAGTGATGCCGAATCTGGATGCGGCCAATATTGCATACAACATGTTCAAGGTATTGGGACTGGGCGTGACCTTTGGCCCGATCATGGTCGGCCTGTCAAAGTCAGCCCACGTACTTACACCATCCGTATCCGTGCGGGGCCTGCTGAATATGACAGCGGTAGCAAGCGCCAAGGCCAGGGCTTACGCCATGAGTGCTTGATGCCTACGATCAAAGACTCACTTGTTTGGAACGCGGACGGATGCGCTGCGTCTCGGGATGTCACACGTCTGTGAACGCTCCGATGCGGGGCAGGCAAGCGATTGCGGGGGAGGCGGGAAAGGGTGGAATTGCCATATCTGCGGAATGAGTTCTTGCTGGACCCAGATATCACATTCCTCAACCATGGTAGCTTCGGGGCGTGCCCACGACCGGTGTTCGAGGTGTACCAGTTCTGGCAGAGGGAGTTGGAGCGGCAGCCCGTCGAGTTCCTCAGCCGGCGCATCCGGGGTCTGCTGGCGGAGGCGCGGCAGCCTCTTGCGGATCTGATCCACTGTGACCCTGCGGCCCTTGTCTATATGCCCAATGCCACCACTGCAATCAACGCCGTGGCGCGTTCGCTGGCCCGCGCCCTGTCTCTGGGACCCGGGGATGAGATCCTAACCACGGACCACGAGTACGGGGCGGCGGTGCGTGCCTGGCGGTTTATAACCCGGCACAGTGGCGCACGGCTGGTCGAGCACCCGCTCCCCACGCCGGTGACCACACCGGAGGCCGCTGTGGCGACATTGTGGGCGGGCGTGACCGACCGCACGAAGGTGATGTTTCTCAGCCACATCACCTCACCCACGGCACTGATTCTGCCTGTGGCGGAAATCTGCCGTCGGGCCAGGGCCGCGGGTATCGTCACGGTGATCGACGGCGCCCACGCCGTCGGCCAGATTGACCTGGACATGCAGGCGCTCGGTGCGGATTTCTATATGTCGAATGCTCACAAGTGGCTGCTCGCCCCCAAGGGATGCGCCTTTCTTTATGCCCGGCCCGACTGCCAGCAGCTGCTGGATCCCCTGGTCGTCAGCTGGGGCTGGGAGAGCGAAGACCCCGGCCTGTCCCCCTTTTTGGATTACTTCGAGTGGGCCGGAACCTTCGACCCCGCGGCCTATCTCAGCGTGCCGGCGGCTATCCGCTTTCAACTGGAACACCGGTGGTCCGATGTGCGGACGGCATGCCGCACCCTCCTCACGGAGCTGCGTCGACGGATCGTCGACCTCACCGGCTTGCCCCCGCTGTGCCCCGACGGTCTTGGCTGGACGGAGCAGATGATCAGCCTGCCGCTGCCCGCCGCTTGGGGTGAACCGGCCTGGATCAAGTCCCGGCTGTGGGATGACTTCCGTATCGAAGTTCCCGTCTTGGCGTGGAGCGGTCAAACTCTGATCCGAATATCCGTCCAGGCCTATAATGGCCCTGGAGACGGCGAACGGCTTTTGGCGGCACTGGCCAACCACCCGCGATCGGCCTGAGCAAGACTACGACGACCACGTGATCGTGACAGACAGCGCTGAAGGCAGGCAACGTCGTCCGAGTCCAGCCTTCTCTGTGCGACCAGCTCAAACGAGCCCAGCGCGGCCTGAGCCCAATCAGGACAAACTGCAACTACGAAAACAAAGGCTGGAAATCATCAAACGCCCTGCTTCATGCTACAGAATTCAGTTCACCCGTCCGCCTTCATGCAATTTACAGGTTGAGCTTTGAGCTCGCCTGGATCAGAGCAGCAGCGACAATTTCTATCTGGGTCTTGGTCGTCGGATGACCCAGAGAGAGGCGAATCGCTCCCTGTGCGCCTTCCAGCCGATACTCCCATTGCACCAAGTACGCCACTGACCGCATCCTCCTCTTCATGGCAGGCGGAACCAACAGAAGTTGCCACTTCCCCAGCAGTGCGTGAAAGTAATCCTCGGCCATCGACATTGGGAAATGAAACATTGAGCGTATTAGGCAAACGCTCCGTCGGATGCCCATTTAGTATCAGGCCGGGCACACCCCGTTCCAAAAGCAGGTGGAAGTGGTTACGCAATTCAAATAGACGGGATGTATCCGTAGGGGTTCTGTCCATGGCAATTTCCGCGGCCTTTCCGAAGCCGACGATGGTCGGGACGTTCTTTGTTCCCGGTCGCAGATCATGTTCATGTCCCGCTCCAACAAGCAGTGGTTTCATAGGTGTTCCCTGTTGCACATAGAAAGCACCAACACCTTTCGTCGCATAGAATTTGTGACCAGCCAGAGTGAGCAGGTCGACACCGAGGGCTTCTACAGTGTTCGCGCAGGTAGGGTTCGATAGCGTCCGCTACCATCGGATCAACTGGTGTGGTTGCGTTGTAATCGAGATAAACGGGAGCGTTCACTGCAGGGCCAGCTCCAGGTCTGTGATGAGATCTTGGCAATCTTCCAGTCCCACGGAAAGCCGGATCATGGCATCCGAAATACCCCGGCGGGCCCGATCTTCCGGGGTGAGTCCATGGTGGGTCGTGGTAACCGGCTGAGTGACCAGACTCTCCACACCGCCAAGGCTGGGTGCAATGGCGAATAGTTGCAGACGATCCACCATGGTCGTGGCGGCCGCACCATCACCTTCCACCTCGATGGTCAACATGCCGCCAAACCCTGACATCTGACCCGATGCCAGTGCATGACCCGGAAAGGATTTGAGTCCGGGATACAGTACCTGCTTGATCCGGGGGTGGGCTGCCATGGCCTGGGCAACTGCCATGGCCCCGGCATTCTGTTGACGTACACGTACGCTAAGTGTCCGCAGGCTACGCGCAAGAAGGGCAGCGGTTTCAGGTGCGGGCATCTGGCCCAGGTTTTTACGCCAACCCCAAATAGGATCCAACAGAGTCTTGTTGCCCATCAATGCGCCGGCCGTGATGTCACTGTGCCCACCCAGATACTTGGTTGCGCTGTGCACCACCAGATCTGCGCCAAGCGCCAAGGGTTGCTGATTAACAGGTGAGGCGAAGGTATTGTCCACCACCAGCAGTGCGCCATGGCGATGTGCGTGCTCTGCCATGGCGACAATGTCAAAGATCTCCAGCGTAGGGTTGCTGGGTGTCTCGAAAAAGACCATGCGGGCACCGCTGGCTAATAGAGATTCGAGCTGGTCCAGTTCGTCACCCAGCAGAAAATGAGTGGGGATTCCCAGCAGCGGCAGCTGATCGGCGATCAGTTCCAGTGTGCCTCCGTAGGCATCGCCAATACAGACGACGCCCTCTCTGCCATGGGCAAGAAACAGAGCGGACTCCGCTGCCATACCGGAGGAGAAGACGAGGGCGGCCTCTGCGCCTTCCAGGGTGGCCAGTTTGGTTTCCAGACTAACAATTGTGGGATTCAGGCCATAACGGGTATAGAGGTTTCCTGCACGGCGACCCTCCACCACATCGAGCAGATCCGCCGTGTTTTTGAAAGCAAAGGTGGTGCTGTTGTAGATTGGTGTGTGCGGACTGCCCTGAGGGTCTTCAAGTTCCCCGGTATGCACACATCGTGTTTCCAGTGCGTATTCTTTGCTCATTGCTCCACTTCTCCATCAGTTGTTGCTGTGCCGCATCGAGAATTTGATGCAGCCCATTCAGCTTGTCCTTTGTAAACATGTCGTGCAGACCATTGATCAAGTCTCCAGGTGAACTATTCAACCCGGCCACCCCGTGGTGCTTTGACAGGATAGCGATACGCCTAGAACACCAGCACGCGATCGGCTGATATCGTTCGTGTGGCAAGCTCTCCCATGGTTCTGCGTTGTGCGCCTTCGACCAACTCTTCGTCTGTGAGTCCACGCGCATCCATGCAGGTGCCGCACAAGAGCACATCACCCTTGCGCGCGATGGATTTCACCATCAGCTCGAGGTTGTAATAGCCTTGAGGCACCTTTTGACCGGCCTTGGCGCAGACAACGGCATCGGCCATCAGGAACAGAGTGACCTCTGCTCCCTTGCCGGTCAGGGCCTTGGCAAGGCGCAGACCGTTGTAGCTGCGTTCGCTACCGTAGGGCGGATCATTCAATATCAGCAGGGTTTTCATTTCGAAGACTCCGTCAGGGAACCTCTGATC
>Ga0265303_10000045_pt1 | contig 48657 bp, 42 predicted proteins | sample Helome_2_FD_192494 | JGI IMG/M metagenome (GOLD analysis project Ga0265303, IMG submission 192494) | Marine sediment microbial communities from subtidal zone of North Sea - Hel_20160317 (Illumina Assembly) | ecosystem: Environmental > Aquatic > Marine > Subtidal zone > Sediment ... | reverse complement strand
GATCAATATTTTTAAAATGCGAGCGTTTAAATTCACGTTTGTTTGCCCGGCGATCACTATCATCGGGGGTTTCATCCACCGGAATATTGGGAAAATAATGCAGGCGAAAACCTTCCACCAGCGCTTGCGGTCCCTTTTTAATCGGGTCAGTCAATGATATCATCTCCTCGGCGACCGGCAATGATTAACTCTCCTTTGGTTTCCATCTCCTGAATGATATTGGTAATATTTTGCTGCGCATCGGTAACTTCTTTCATGCGCACCGGTCCCATATCTTCTATTTCTTCTTGCAACATCTCGCCGGCGCGTTCAGACATATTTCTGAAGATCTTTTCCCTTACCTCCTCGGAAGCGGCTTTAAGCGCAATTGCCAGTTCCATGGTTTCGACCCTGCGAAACAGTTTCTGAACGCCGCGGTCATCAACCAACAGGATATCCTCAAACACAAACATGCGTCGTTTGACCTGTGCCGCTATTTCCATGTCGGCCTCTTCCAGCTCATTTAGGATCAATTCGCTGGATATCTCATCGGTCTGATTTAACATTTCAGCCAGACGATCAACGCCACCCGTGACATTCGAAATGGAATTTTGTTTGGTTTTTAAAATCTCTTTCAAAACCGCATTGACTTCATCGACGATGGCGGCTGTCACCTTATCCAGATTCACGACCCGCATCGCCACCTCTGTTTTAATTTCATCCGGTAATTTGCCGATCACATCACTGGCCACACTGGTTTTAAGATGCACCAGAATAATGGCGATCGTCTGCGGTTGTTCATCTTTGATCAGGTTAAAAATTTGATCGGCGCCCAGCGAAGTGATGGCCTGAAGACCGCTGGTTTCAGCATCTGAATTGCCGGCAGCGACAGATGATGTCACCTGTTTTGGTTTATAGCGCTGGGCGACAGCGGCAAATTCTCTGGCGACCTGCTCGACAACCTCGGGAGAAATGGTCCGGATTTGCGATAGATGATTACGAATGCGTTCTTTTTCCGATTGACTCAACCGCTGAAGCAGTCGATCGGCCAGGGGTTTACCCAGCGCGTGAATCAGAATGGCCGCTTTTACTGGCCCCGTTATGCCTTTTGAATCCATGCGTTTCGATACCTAAATATGAACAAATAAATGTGCGCAATCAATGCCCTATTCTTCTTTCAACCAGTCTCGCATCACGCCCACTGATGCGTCGTTGTCCCGGGTTATCAATTGCGATATCTCATCTTTGAACGCTAGCTGTTTCGGATCAGCGCCGTATTCATTTTCCAGCTCTCCGACGGTTTTGGGAAGCTGCCGCAGAATCTCAGCGTCACCGGCCGGCTGTGCTGTCAGCCATTTGATCAGAGGTTTAACCACGAACACAAAAGATAGAAGCAAAAACAAACTCAAAAACGTATATTTAAAATAAGGCCTATACTTCTTCAAATGCACCAGCCAGCGATCCATTGTCGATTCGGCCTCTGATTGTGCGATTTGCGCCGTTTCAAAGGGGATGTTGACAACCTCTACTTGATCGCCGCGATCGGCATCAAAATTGACCGCCCGCTTGACAAGGTTTTCGATTTGGGTCAGTTCCTCGGACGAGCGGGGTACATAGGACAATTCATTTTTACCGGCTGCGGTCGCATTTGACTGATAGGTGCCATCGACCAGGACAGCCACTGAGATGCGTTCAATACCACCGACCGGCTCCAAGGTGCGACTGGTCAACTTGCCGATCTCATAATTTACGGTTCGATCCTGCTTCGCAAAAGTGGTATTTTCGTCATCCGTGCTTTGGTTGAGGGCTGCACTGGTTTCGGGCAGATTCGATTGAATTCCGGGTATGCCCTTGGGAATGGGATCGTTTTCTTTTGCCGTTTCATTGAAGGTTTGTTCGCTGCGTACAACTTGATTTTCCGGCAAAAACCGCTCCTCGGTCATTTCATGCTGCTTAAAATTCAACGCGCAGGACACACGCACGATGGCCCGGTTGGCACCCAGGGCCTTTTCCAGCATCGACAGGACCCGATTCTCCAGCTTGCGTTCGACATTGACCTGATGGTCGAGTTGATCCGTACTGAGCGTCGTCATGCCTGAGGGATCGTTGTGGCCGGTTAACAATCTACCGTTGCTGTCGACCACGGTAACTTTTGCTGGGCTCAAGCGCGATACGCTCGAAGACACAAGATGCACAATGCCTTGAACCTGCTGCTGCGAAAGCCATTTGCCGTGATTCAATTTTAAGACAACTGAGGCGGAAGCCGATTCTTCCGCTTCGATAAAAAGCGATTTTTCCGGCATCACGATATGCACGCGGCAGCTGTCCACCTCCTCAAACCCGTTGATTGTTCGGACGAGCTCGCCCTGCAGCGCTCTTTGATAGTTAACATTTTGCGCAAATTCGGTCATACCGAGTTTGGTATTGTCAAAGAGCTCAAAACCCATGCTTCCGCCCAAGGGCAGCCCCTCGGAAGCCAAATCCATGCGGGTTTCATAGATCAGTTCCTGAGGGATGAGGATAGTACTTCCGTTGGCGGAAAGACGGTATGGAACTTTTTGATCTTTCAGGCGACTGAGGATGACGCCGGCATCATTGGCATCCAGGTGGCTATACAGGGGATAAAATTCAGATTTGCCGGCCCAGTTCATTAAAAAAACAAATCCGGCGACAGAGCCCACTGTAAGCGTCAAAAGCGCAATGCGCTTGCTAACGCTGATGCTTTTAAAGAGGTTTTGAAGCTGCAATATGATTTGACGAAATGGCATCGGCGGTCTCCGATTTTAGGCCTGCATCCGCATGATCGTTTCATATGCTGCAATGATTTTATTACGAACCTGCATCAAAAGCTGAAAGGTCACATCCGCTTTTTCCAGCGCGATCATGGTTTGGTGAATGTCCTTTTCTTTGCCGGCGGCCAAATTCTGGACAGCATCATCAGCAGCCGCATGCAGCTGGTCGACCTCATTAAGGGAGCGGGCCAGCATGTTGCCAAATGATGCCGGATTGGGTTCTTCCTTGGCCCGGCTGCCGGCCTCCGGGCCAATCAGGGATTGCAGACCTTTTTGAAAGGTGACTTCATTCATCATCATTGTCCTATTTCCAGCGCTTTGAGCGCCATATCTTTGGCGGATTGAATGGCGGTTACACCGGCTTCATAACTTCGAGTGGCCGAAATCATATTCACCATTTCTTCCATCAGATTTATATTGGGCATGGCCACATATCCCTTATCATCCGCATCCGGATGCGTGGGATCATATTTCTTGATCGGCTGACGGCCATCCTCCACGATACCCACAACAGAGACTTCTTTTAAAAAATCTTTTTGCCGGTTGCGCAGCATGTCGCGAAATGGTGCCGCTGGTGCCTGGGCCGCAAAAACGGGGTCTTTTCTGCGATAGGGCCCCCCAGCCTTTGTGCGGGTGGTGTTGATATTGGCCAAGTTGGCCGAAATCAGGTTCATCCGAAGTCGTTGCGCCGATAGACCCGAAGAACTAATATTGAGTGAATCAAAAAAATCCATACTTATTTACCTCCTCCTTGGATAACATTCTTAAGCCCTTGGAATTTCTTTTTAATTAGCTGAGCGGCAGTCCGATACAGGATCGTGTTTTCCGCTAATTTTCCCATGGTTCGGTCCAGGTCGACGGTGTTGCCGTCAGCCCTTAAATTGAACGGCGGCGGATCGCTGGCCTTAATTTTGACATCACTGGAGGCGTGCTGACGACCGTCAAGATGCCGCGGCCCGGTGCGGACCAGCTCCAGGGTCTCTGGAAAGTTGCCTTTTTTTTGGCGCACATCTTCCATCACCACCTCAAATGCCTTGTAATTCGGCGTATCGATATTGGCAATATTGGACGTTAGGACTCTGTGCCGCAAAGAACCCCGGTTAAGGGTTTTTTGAAGTGTTGAAATGGCACCCTCAAATAGCGATTGTGTTGGCATACTTCCCATTCTCCTGTTTAAATTCGTGCTACATACTGGATTATATTACTTTTTGTGGCAACAATGATGCGCCACAACGGGCACGAAGTTCACGAAGGGCCTTTCAGGTAATATTTTAAATATCATTCTTTGCGTTCTTTGTGAGCTTCGTGGTTTTTAATTAACACTCACATAAAATTCAGCAAATTTCATACCAGGTCGCCGGAATTGTACCCGGAACCTATCCGCCCATTTTTATTTAATAATATCAATATTTTATTTAAATTATCTATATGAGCGCCGCAGCGTTCAGCGGCAAAAGCTACCGTTTGGGAGCCACTTTAGGGCCCAACCGGTCTTATGAATCGTCTAACCACTTTGAACCGCTGTTTCTGCCTGTGACGCTTCCAACTCTTCTTTGTATTCCTTTAACTTGTTTCGCAACGTACGAATACTAATGCCGAGCAATTCAGCGGCCCGGGTGCGATTGTCGTCGACTTCTTGCAACGTTTTGGTGATCAATTTCTTTTCCATCTCTCTGACGGTCATACCGGCCTGGATCGCAATTGCCGGCTCGGATGAGCAATCCATATCAGCAGGATCAAAAAACAGGTGTTCCGGCAACAGTTCGGGGCCGTTGCTGATGAGCACCGCCCGCTCAATTGTATTTTCCAGCTCTCTGATATTCCCTTTCCAATGCTTGTTGGTCATCCGTGACAGGGCTGTATTGGAAATTTTGAGCATGTCCCGCTGGTTCATTTGACAGAATTTTTCCAAAAAATGCGCCACCAGCAAGGGGATATCCCCCTTGCGCTCCCTGAGCGGCGGAATGGTAAACGGAACTACATTGATGCGATAATACAGATCCTCGCGAAATTTGCCCGCCGATACCGCTTTTTTCAAATCCACATTACTGATGGCCACGACCCGAGCATTCATGGATACCGGTCGACTGCCACCGATCCGATCGATTTCCCTTTCCTGTAATACGCGCAGCAACTTGGCCTGCAACGGAGGTGTCATTTCACTGATCTCATCCAGAACAACGGTGCCGTATTTGGCCAGTTCAAATTTTCCCATTTTACGGCCGACAGCCCCGGTAAATGCGCCTTTTTCATGACCGAAAAGCTCGCTTTCTGCCAGCGTATCCGGCAAGGCAGCACAGTTAAGGGCGACATACGGTTCATCCTGATAACCGCTGTGCTCATGAATGTAGGCCGCCAAAAGCTCTTTGCCAGTTCCGCTTTCTCCCTGAATCAGGATTGTTGAGCGGCTGGTCGCCACAGACTTAGCGAGGCTTAAAATATCGATTAATTTCGAGTCCTGGGTAACCAATGTTTTAACGGTTGCTTGAATTCGACCACCGCTTTTGGATGAACGCGCCTCACCCATTCCAGCAGCGTCCCCCAAAACTTTTTTGACCGTAGCCACCAGCGTTTCGAATGAAAACGGCTTCAACAGGTAATCCGCAGCTCCGGCCTGCATGGCCTCAACAGCATTGTGGATGGATCCAAAGGCGGTGATCACAATTACCGCAATTTCGGGCTTTAATTTCTTTAGCGCGCCGATGAGCTCCATACCCGACATTTCAGGCATCTTTAGGTCCGTAATCACCAGACTGACGGGATCTTTTTTTATTTTAACCAGCGCGTCTGTGCCGCTGACGGCACTCTCAACACTGAATCCACTTCTGGTTAGCGCATGCGAAAGTGCGCTGCGCATCTCGGATTCGTCGTCGACGATTAATATTGGCGCAAGGCCCATAACGAAAAACTCCGCCTAACCCTTTGAATTCTTGTCGTCATCCATTTGGAGAGCCGGCCCACACGGGCAGGGATACAACGCATTTTGTACCTTCTGCGCTGCTGGTAATATCGATGCTGCCCCCATGAATTTTAATAATATTATGAACGATGGTCAGCCCTAAGCCGGTACCCTTCTTTCGGGTGGTGTGAAACGGATCAAAAATCTTCGGCAAATCCGCCTTGGCAATCCCGCAGCCATTATCGACCAGATGCACCTCTGCCCAGGGTGCGCTCTGAAGGCCGCTGGTGTTGTGGCTTGAAATCTGCAACCGACCGCCGTCGGGCATGGCCTGGATGGCGTTTAATATTAGATTCAAAAAGACCTGCTTGAGCAATTCCAGATCGCCTTTGATAAACAGTGTTTCAGCCGCCAACTCGGTCTGGACTTCAATTCCATCCTGGGCATCCAGTAAATGCCGGGCAAAAAACAAAGAATCTTTCAAGGCCTCGTGAATATCGAGCACCTGCTCGTCCAACTGCTGGTCCGGGCGCATAAACAGCAGCAAATTGGAAACGATATTGTTAATGCTCTTGACGCCCGCCGAAATATGTTCCGCCAGGGCCTTTAGTTCCTCAAATTCTTGCAGATCAGCGATTAGCATTGTCGAAAAGAGCTCGATACTGCCCAGCGGGTTGCGGATTTCATGCGCAATTCTTGCAGCCATCTCGCCCATTGCCGCCAGGCGCCCCGTTCGTTTGGCCTGGAGCTCCAGATTTTGCACCCGCGTAATGTCGGTCATGGACAAAACGGTTCCGATTTTGCCATCGCTTACGGATGTCAGCGGTGATATCGCAACATTCAGATGCAAATGGTTCCTCTGGTTGGCGGGCATCATTTTTGTTTTTATTTCGGTGGTCTCTTTCGTGTTTAAGATGTCTTTGATATTCAGCGCGGGATTTTGAAAAGAATCCGCTTTAAATACGCCATCAAACGTCTGTCCCAGGACATCTTCTGCTGCGAGTCCCGTAATCTTTTCTGCGGTAGGATTAAAGCTTACAATATTGCCGTCCGAATCCAGCGCAACCAGACCGGTTGGGATGCTTTCAAAAATATGTGCCATATAGCAATTTTGTTGAATCAACGGTTTGTATGCAGCTGTATTTAAAGCCGTCATCTTGTTTCCTGCAGATTTGGCAATATGTTTAACTTGCTGATATTTTGTATTATATAATTTAATCGCCTGAAGTCAGAACTGATCCGAAAGCAGGTTCGACGCGCATGAATTGAGCAAATATCATGCCACTGAAAATCAGCCGTCCGATCGGCAAGGGCTTAATGTTAGGCTGTGAGGCTGCCGGACATTATTTTTAGTTGCATGCCGGTATTCAGACCGACCGAAAAATAACATAAACATTCGAAATAATATTGAAATTTATTTAATTTTGTGCCGGACTCAGGCAATAATTAGCGGCATCGCAAGCCGAGTGACGTTTGAAGCATATAAAATTTTATCTAATTTCAGTACCTTCGATGCGCATTTGATCTTAAATTCTGTCAATTTTTCAAAGCGGCCACGTCACCGCATTGACGCTAAGGTATCGGTTTGAAGGACAAAGCAAACAGGCTGAAGGCGTTATCCCCGTGGGACCCGATATCAGGGTGGTGATTAAGACAAATCTATAGGTGTGGCGATCCGGTTTTTTCTGAAAGAATGGTTTTCGTTAAACGGGGCACGGCGCTGAACAAAAATTTTGGATCGCGATCGGTACCCGCTGCGTTAGGAAGCGTATTGCTGAATTCGATGCCGTTTAATTTTTTCCACCAGAGTGGTCCGGTTTAATTGTAGCAGTTTAGCAGCTTTATTTTTTACCCATTTGGTTTTTTCCAATGATTGCAGAATCAAATCCTTTTCAAATTCGGTAACGGCACTGTTCAAACAAATGCCATCGTCTGTTACTTCAAGCGATTGGGTCGCCTGGTATCCGTTGGCCGCCTTGAGCTCCTTGGGCAGATCATTTACAGAGATCTTACCGGAACCGATAAGAACAACGAGCCTTTCAACAACGTTACGAAGCTCGCGGACGTTTCCCGGCCACGGATAATGCACCATGATCTCAAGTACCTCTTTGGAAAAACCATCTAACTTTCTGTTATTTCTATAGTTATACATTTGTATGAAATAGGATGTCAGATAGGGGATATCAGATCTGCGATCCCGCAGGGCAGGAAGCCCGATGGGAATTACATAAAGGCGGTAAAACAGATCTTCGCGAAAATTGCCATTTTTTACTTCTTCAGGCAAATCCCGATGCGTCGCCGCAATGACCCTGACATCCACTTTGATGGTTTTGGCACCGCCAACTTGCTCAAATTCACCCTCTTCCAATACTTTAAGAACCTTGACCTGCAGGTCAGGACTCATGTCGCCAATTTCATCTAAAAATATAGTTCCGCCATGGGCCAGTTCAAATTTACCGGATTTGGAAACCGTGGCCCCGGTGAATGCCCCCCGCACATGCCCGAACAGTTCACTTTCAAGTAAATTTTCAGGTATTGCACCACAATTAATTGAAATAAATGGTTTATTTTTTCTATTTGAATTTTGATGAATTGCTTTGGCCACCAGGCCTTTACCAGTACCCGTTTCACCGGTTATTAAAATAGTGCTGTCGCTATCAGCCACTTTTTCAACCAAATCGAAAACCGCTTGCATTTTATCGCTGCGTCCGATGATGGCATTGCATGGGTCATCGTCGTTGAGTTGTGCCAGAACCATGGGGTTTTTTTCGAATAGATCGGAATTGGGGGCTTGGGTTTTACTGACGGCCAAATTTTGCACCTTCTCCTCCTTTGAGTGGGTTTATTAACCGTTCATAACTTCGCCGGGAGAGTCGATTTTTATTAATATGGTATCAAAGTTCTGCGGTGCTCGTGTGAGATCGGAGAAATCAAGGACGAAGACCGATTTAGCAATATCCATGCCGCGAACTCGCCGATAGCTCATGCAGAAGCAGATGGAGGCTGTGAGATGTCACTTAACAGAAATCGCAGTTCAATATGAAGGTATGGGATAGATCATTGGCCACTATATTTTGTGTAAAATGTCCGGCGGAAAAAAAGACAGGGATCGACCAGAAAATTAAAATCAGAGGCGGCAGGCGACAATGGTGGTCAAAAATTATGCAAACTTGAGGCCCGATTTTTTGCAATTTGCAAAAAATACAGGTTTGGCTGTTGCTAAATGATATGGTTGCAAAGCAAATGCGAAATATTTCACGCACCGGCGACCCATTGAGTGCTTTCCGGCCGGGACGGTTTTCGAGCAGAAAAACAAAAATCTAAGTTATTTTAGATGATTAGACCGTATATTGCCTGCTGCCCCGGTCGCTGTTGCGCGATTGGCCCAAATTGTGATGTCGGCAGAAAGAAAATCGATTTTTGCAATTTGCTAATTTGAATGCCATGCGGCCGATTTATGGCGTATAGGTAATAAAGAGGCTAATATCGTCAAATTCTTTGCTTATCGCTGCCAGAAGCGATTCGATCGCCTGGGGTCTGATCCGCAAACTTTCCCAGGCCGGTTTATCGAGCGCCGGTATCTTGTTATCGCCCGCGTATCCGATATTGAGTGATCGACACAGAATATCCGCCAGATGAACAATGGCCGCTTCAAATGCGAATCGCCCGGCCGCACTGGGCTGATGATGGTGCAAAATAACAGCGATCAATTTCGGGGGCAAATTCCAGCGCTCCGCCAGCAGCTTTCCCACTTCAGGATGACCATATCCCAGCACTTTTTCCTCGGCCGCAATCATCAATATATTTTTATCTTTAACAAGATGATTAATATCTTTAAAGGCCTGTGGCAAAAAGATCATTTCCACTATCTTCCCAATATCATGCAAAAGTCCGGCGACAAATAGCTCTTCAACCTTGTCGTAACGCAGGTGATTGCCAATGACTTTGGCAGCCACCGCACAGCCCAGAGAATGATCCCAGAATTGTTCCTGCCGGATCAGACTGATTTTTTTGCGGTTCGAAAAAAGGTCAAATACCGATGTGGTTAACAGCAGATTGCGGATGGCATCAAAACCCAGCAGCACGATGGCTCCGGTGATGGTCGAAATTTGCTGGGGAAATCCGTAAAATGATGAATTCACCAGTTTTAGCAGCCGGGCAGCCAGTACCTGATCGTCTGTAATGATCCGGGCCAGATCCCGGGCGGAGGACTTGGGGTCGTTGACGAGCTCCGTTATTCGCAGGACGGTTCTTGGTAGCGTCGGCAAATCTTCGACCCGCGATATGACGCGGTCTATGTCAGGTGGTTTCATTTTGCTTATCCGGATCCGTTAAGCTTTTCTGCAACTGCCGGCCGGCGGCCTTCATGATCTCTTGCATGACCGGATCATCAATGACATCGGCAAATTTGGCTTGCAGTTCTCTTTCAATGCTTTCGCGGGTCTCGAATTCAACCTCGTAGACAGACGGTTCATCATTTTGGCCCCGCCCTTTTAGGCTGACCCGATCGATTCCCCAGGTTTTTAGCATCCAGATGCGTTTTTTCGTAAGAGCGGTCCCCTTCTCCAACAACAACAAATCCTGCTGGTTGTAAACCGAGCGGGCCAAAACCATTCCGGGTTTTACGGCATCAATTTTTAGATGAATCACACCAACCTCAATTCGTATTATTATCAGATGCTTAAGTTCAGGCGTCGCGAGATCTCTGAACGGATCAATAACCGTATATCCACCGGGTGGCTTTCATTTCTTAATAGAGGTAATTGCATACACCACTCTTTCGGCAATTGCAACGATATGAAAATTACAGCGTTATTTTTCGGTTCTCTTGTTAGATAATTATTTTATTTCAATAAATTATGACATTCAAGACCCAAATTAAATATTCCTTCAGAAAGCTTAGACCCCGCTTAGGTCCAGCCACTCCACGCAAAGCTCAAGTATATCAGAAACCGACCGATACACGACAACCCGTTCGGATCGCAAGATCGGGCAATCTTTAATTCCTGAATCTTGCGTAAAAATTAATGAAGAATGGATATCAAAAAGCCTAAAGTTATTACAATTTTTTCCGATACCATCAAGGTAGCGGAAAAAAATTAGGGTCTGAAAGGATGCGGGGTGAGAATTTCGAGACCCGTTGCGGCTACTTCAAACGCCAAATTTAGCGGCATTTTTATAACGAAATTGGCAAGAACGCCAAAATAAACAACCTAGGAAAGGAAATTTTATCATGGCACTGAGTACGATCAACCTTACGCCAGGTATGCGGGCGAATCTATTCAGCCTGCAAAATACCGCCAAAAACATGGAAATTGCCCAGAAACGTCTGGCCACTGGTTTAAAGGTCAATTCCGCCCTGGACGATCCGATTAGCTTCTTTGCGGCTCAGGAGCATAATCAGAGAGCTGCTGATCTCACCGCTCTTAAAGACGGGATGTCTGAGGCCATCCAAACCATTAAGTCTGCCAACGTGGGTGTTGAGACCGTCAGCGATTTGATTGCCCAGGCGAAATCTCTGGCCCAATCCGCGCTTTCGGCCAACTCAACAGATGCCGCTATTTTTGCCACGCAGTTTGGGACTGTAATCAACGAGATTGACAAAGTTGCGCTTGATTCAGGCTACAGAGGAATCAATCTGCTGCAGGCCGCAACCTTAACCGTCGAATTTGCGCCTACAGCTGGGGATTCGAGACTTACCGTGACCGGTTTCGGTGGTGTCGGTACAAATTTTGATATTGCGGGTATGAGTGCCGCCGGAACTGGTGGTGGCTGGGTTAGTGGTGGCTCCGTTCAGAGTTCCGCCATCCAGGGTGCAATTAACGGTCTGGACGAGGCCATGGGTGTACTGCGGACAAATTCCAAAACGTTGTCCAGTAACCTGTCTATCATCACGGCTCGTGAGGAGTTCACTTCTGAGATGGTCAACACCCTGCAAGACGGTGCGGCTAAATTGACCGAGGCCGACATGAATAAAGAAGGTGCCAACATGCTGATGCTGCAAACACGTCAGGCTCTGGGTACGACTTCATTAAGCTTGGCTTCCCAGGCAGCTCAATCGGTTCTGAGACTGTTCTAAATTAAAATTGGGTGGAGGGGGAGCAATCTCCCTCCAAATCGGTTTAGCCCCACGATTCATTCGAGCAGTAACACCCTAAGATGATAAAACGGTTTAAAAATATACTTCAAGGCACAAGGCAATATGGCATTAAAAATAACACTGAAACCAAATGAAAAGATGATTGTTGGAGGTGCCGTAGTGACCAGTGGTAGCCCCAAAAACACTCATCTGATCATTGAAAACAATGTGCCGGTTTTACGCCAGAAAGATATTTTAAGTGAAAAGGATGCGATATCACCCTGCAGACAGGTTTATTTCCTTATCCAACTCATGTACATCGATGAAGCAAATTTAGCCACTCACCAGCAAAAATACTGGAATGTGGTTAGGTTAATACTGGAAGCAGCACCCAAATTAATCGGTCATATCGATCAGATCAACGAATACATTCTAGGCGGCAGATATTACCAGGCCCTGAAATTGGCCGGTGAGTTAATTGAATATGAACAGGAGGTTCTGAAAAATGCAAACACAGACCCAATCACTGCGAGCATATGAGAGTGTCAGTCAGGCGACTATGCCGGGCCGCGAAGTTGAAGCAGCGGTTCTCACCAAAGCAGCGCGCAAGCTCAGAGAGTGCCAGGATAACTGGAATGCGCCGAACAGGGAAGAAAAACTAGAAGAAGCGCTCAAATTCAACCAACGGATCTGGAGCATTTTTCAAGGCGAGCTATCCAGAGAGGATCATGAATTGCCGCGCAAAATACGTCTTGATATACTACGATTGGCCGCGTTTATTGATCGAAGGATCTTTGAGACCCTGGCCCAACCTTCACCGGATAAACTAAAAATCGTAATCGATATCAACAACAACCTGGCTGCCGGCCTTAGATCAAGGCCCAGTGTGTAAAATAGAAAGATTGTTTCAAAATATTATTCGGTCAACTCAAATTAATATAAATAGGCCTCAAATTTTGAGGCTTTTTTATATTCCCAGAACCTTTAATTTTCAAGACTGACGCAGATTCTCAGGTTCGTACGGTTGATTATTAAAACTAAATTGCTGGTTGTTTTTGACAGTAATATTTTCTTCCTCGCTTAATCTTATACATTCTGCAAATAGATTTAAAATTTCTGCATTGATAATCTCACATTCAATAACCGTGCTGAGTAACTTTAAGGCATATGCATGCCTGTGAGCTGTAATGAGCCCTTTTGCGAGCTCCGCACAACTGTATACCAAAAAAGGTCCCAAAGGAGTTGCTTTTAATTGGTATAATCCCATGAGGGCTGTTTCTTTACGGCCGGCACAGCCGTAGGCCGCTGCCAGGATAAATCGGGCCGGTGGATAATCCGGTATTTCCGACAAAAGATTCTCGAGAACGGCTATGGTTTTCTTCAGGTCGCCCGCATGCAATTCGGCAACGGCATAGTTATATTTAGCTTCTTTCAGGTCAGGTGAATTCTCAACGGCTTTTTTCGCAGCCTCAAGTGCGTTTTGATAATTTCCCATACGGCTGTAAATGGTGCCCAGATTAATATGGGTTTCCGAAACCGCTCTCGGGTTTGGATTCAAGGATAATAATTTATTCCATAATTTTAAGGCCTCATCATTTTTTTCCATATTAGTGGCCTGGACTGCAAGCTCACGTATGGCATTTATATCATCGGCCATGTTTTCTAATTTCTTTTTCCCGATTTCAAAATAGACTTCATCTTTGCGATTAACATTCTCTTTATTAAGCCGCCCGTAATGATGAATGGGTATAAGGCATTGCATAATTTTTATTTGATTTCGTTTTAGGACGGGGTCAACCATTTCGTGAACGACACCTTCAAACCAAACTTGATCCTTGCCATAAAACAACCTGACTTTGACACTGGGCAACCATCCGGAGACAACCTCCTCATCAGGGTATTGGCCGTCGTTTGGCGTCCATCCGATCATATTTGCAAGCGTATTATAATTCCGGGTTGTAATCCTATAGGCAATCGCGACTTTAGGTCGCTTGCTGACAATTTTTCTAAAACGATCGTAATCACGCGGCGATATCACTTCATCAGCGTCCATCACGAAGATCCAGTCCCCTTCTGCCTTACTGATGGAGTAATTTCGAGCCTTGGCAAAATCATTATCCCATTCAAAATCATACGTCTTCGCTCCAAATACTGCTGCGATATCTTTTGTCCGGTCAGTGGATCCGGTGTCAACCACAATCATCTCATCAACGATCGGCTTCACGCTGGCAAGACATTTGGCGATATACTTTTCTTCGTTTTTGACAATCATGCATAAGGATACCGCCGCTTTTTTTAAACTCTTTTTAGTTTGAATGGCTCCCAGTTTTTCTCTAACCTTCAGGGCTGCAGGAATAATACCGTCCTCAATACCAAATTTAACAATCGCGAATTCAATTTCATCCATGGCCTCATCGTATTTACCGGTCTGTACGAGACAGTCGATTAGCAGGTATCTTATTTTTTGATTGTTGGGGTAGAGAGCTGCCGCTTCGCGAGCGAATTTCTCTGCTCTCTGATAATCATTCAATTCGCTGATTAAGAAATGATAATTGGTTGCAATATCAAAATCAGAGGGTGTAAGGTTGAAGCCTTTCTCAAAAAGTTTCAAGGCTGTTTCTTCCTGTTCCTCCTCTAATTTTAAGATTCCTAAATTTGTATAGGGCTCTCCATAGCCGGAATCTGACGCTATCGCTCTGCAAAATAATTGTTCGGCAGAATTTCGATCTTGGTTGCGAAAAGCCAAAATTCCTTTTAGATTTAAAGCAGTTGCAGCGGTCGGATTCACCGTGAGAACACGCTCGATATGCGCAAGTGCCGCTTCATAATTTCCCAATCCTTCTTCAACATACCCGAGCAGTTCAGCTTTTCGCATTTCTTGAGTATCATCGGTGGCCGGCATTTCCGTTAAAGCGTCTTTTGCATCCTGGAATCTCTTTGCAGCTAATAAAATTTCCGCCAATGCGAAATAAAACTGACTGTCTTCAGGCTGAATTCCAATACCACTTAACAGTATTTCTATGGCCTGGTCAATTTCACCTTCCTCGCTCAAGACCTTGGCATTTGTTAAAATACGGGCCGTTTGCGAACTTTTAGTGCTGAGGCTTTGGACTTCACTTCGATTCAATTTTGTTTTTAATTTTTTCTTATCTGCAATCCTCAGTTCTCTCTCTATCGAAGCGTTCTTTTTGCCTTTGTGCCGATCATAATGGTAGACGTACGTATCAGCGGCAATTAAATTCTGATAACCCCCTGAGGCCGCCCGGTTGCAAAAGTCTTCGACAACGATTTCGTCTGAAATAAATTGCTCATCAAAATATCCGATTTTATCAGGCAATTCACGTCGGAAAACCAGACAAAAATCGGGTAGTTTTCGGGTAGATACCCGCCTATATTGGTTTATTTCATTAAACGCTTCGGCAGCGGATTCAAACGCAACCCGTTCGGATTCATCGGAATGAATCATCTGCTGGATGCCCGATGTTTGGTTGGACATGGGGCCCACAACGCCGATATTCGGTACAAGGTCGATACAGGTTTTAAACGCTTTAAGCCAGCCTTTCGGCACCACAACATCATTGTGCATCAGAACAACAAGGTCACCATTTGCTTTTTGGATCGCCTGATTGATGGCGGCGGCCCAGTGCTTCTGACGGCCGCACTCAATGATGTAGTAATGGTCGTTATCTTCTACGAGTTGTTGCGCCCATTTAAGAATCCCTTTAGCGGCTCCGCGGTTGATAAGGATTAATTCATGCGATTCGAAAGTGTGCGCTTGAATACTTTTAATACATTCTTTGACACGGTTCTGAATCCCATCAAGGTCTATAAGAATGGATGCCGTTTTTACCGGATTTTCGACCTCAGGGTGATGGGACTCAAAATCAAGGACTTCAATATTTTCTGTTACCATCGCAGAAATATTAGAAGTTTCAGATGTGAACAAACCATTTTCAGTTTGTTGTTTACCCAGCGCGAGGAGATTATTGCTTGCATCTGAATTTTCGGGTTCTAATTCAAGCACCCGGTTATAAAAATCTCTGGCATCATCGAATCTTTTTAGTGCCACGCACATGTGGCCGGTGATTAAAAGGGTTTCAACATCCTGCGGGTTCAGGGCCAGTATGTTTACATATATTTCCAAGGCTTCTTCTACTTTCCCCAATTCAACAAATAAAAAGTCGGCCAAATTTTTTCTAAAAGTTGTATTTTCGGGTTGCAGCTGAACAGCAAGTTGATAGTGTTGTAGTGTCTTTTCCTTATCGCCTGCATTATAGTACAATACCCCGAGATCGTTGTGCCCCAAAGCAAAATCCGGATAAGATTCAACCAATTTTTGAAATATCTCAAGCGCCTCATCAGGAGATAGCGTTCTCAAATTATGCTTGATATTCTGATAAATCTCATCTGGTGTTTGCGCATTAATGTTTTGCAATGCAGGCTGTCCCTCCAATTTTTCGATTGCTTTGCGGACATCTTCATTCCATGGCTCAATCTCGAGAATTCGATTAAAAAAGGCCATGGCGTCACCCGGTTTTTCCAGTGCCACACATATTTGTCCGGTTGCCATCAACGTTTCAATGTCATCGGGATGGGACCTTAGAATGTCGACATAGATTTGAAGCGCCGCTTCGATCCGGCCAAGCTCAAGGCAATAGAAGTCCGCCAGATTCTTTTGAAAATTAATATTTTCTGGCATCAACTTGATCGCCTGCTCGTAATGATACCGGGCCTTTTCTTTATTGCCGGCATTAGAATACAAAACCCCCAGATCATTGTGAGCCAAAGCGAACATCGGATATGAGTTTACCAAATTTTCAAATGCTTCAATAATTTGCTCTGTACGTTTTGCAGAAAAGTTAGCCTGTATAGCGCAATAAGCAGCCTCGGCTGTTTGATAATCATCAGAGGGGTTTTCCATTATTGCACTTCCTTTCTCTAGCGGGTAAAAATGGATTGAGGGATCAAACCGGGTATTTTTCATATCAACAAGTCGGTATGACGAACCATACGGCATCTCGCTTGGTAATCCCCATTTCTCTTTGAAGACTTCCCAGTTCTTAAGAAAACTGTTTTTAAGATCTACCTTTTCCCCGGCAAATGTTCGATGGCCAAAATGGTGGATAAAGCAATCTCTTGCGATCCATGATTCAAAACCGGCAATAGTGGCCCGCAAGCTGAAATCATCATCTTCAAAATTGCCAAGACCGCAGCGGTCGTCCATTCCTCCAATTTTTTCGATGACGGCCCGCTTGATCATCATACAAAATCCGACCACTCTTAAAATTTGCTGAGCCTGTCCGGCATGATCATCTGCAAATTTGTTTGCAAATTCAAGCAAGCCTTTAAAGGTATTGGTATCATAGTCGGCCCCTTCTACGAACTGAAGACCTGAAACATAGTTGGATCTTGGCCCGACCATACCAATTTCGGGATGTTTTTCAGCACACGCGATTATCCGTTCGAGCCATCCGGGAGTTACTACTACATCATTATTTAATAGAAGGATGTAGTCACCCCTGGCAGCAGCCATCCCCTGATTATTACCGCCTGAAAATCCTTTGTTTTCATCATTTTTGATTATTTTTGTTGAAACAGCTTTATTTCGTTAACGTATTTATTGATTGTATCAGGCAGTAAAATATCATCACTACCCAACCAAATAATGTAATCTCCATTAGCTTCTTTAATCGCTCTGTTCCTCGTATCTGGAGCACCTGTGTGAGATTTCTTAATATACCGCAAGCGTGGATCTTTTATGGATGATATTAATTCAGAAGTGTTATCAGTCGACCCATCATCAATGACCAAAAGTTCGAACGGTGCGTAGTTTTGATTTAGAGCGCTTTTAACCGACTCCTTCAAAAAAGATGCTCGATTATAAGTAAATATACAAATTGAAAATGTTGGAATAGGTGCTTCCTTAATATATTTTTTATTTAACTTATTTATTTGCTTATAATTTAAGAAGAGTTCGCGATTGCAAGAGGAGCTCACTGCAGCAATGTGCGCCTCTCTATTTTCTGGTTGACTACGATTTAATTTTTTTTGATTTTCACATAAAATACTTGTGTACCGATTGAACACATCATTCAAATTATATTTTAGTTCGATATGCTTTCTATATTCAGCTGGAAAATACTCTTCGGATAAAATCATTTCTACATCTTGTTTTGAAGTATTAAAGACGTATTTTCTATCAAATATTGCGCAGGGATTTCCAAGAAAATTATGAACCACAGGTTTTAAGCCTTTAGCCATACCCTCAACAATGCCCATACCTTGTGATTCAATGATACTTGTCGACAATATGTAATGTTTGTCGTCTAACCACGAACTTACATCTGAAATGTGTTAAGGTACGCAAGGTTGGCTCTTGGAACCAACTTTTTTGAGTCACTGGCAATCCCAGATTTCATCAATTTTTCGGTAAACGGCTTTGCGATCCGGAAATAGCGGTCTTGAAATGGGGATTGGTTTTTCAAATGGTTTAATTTGGGCCATAATTTTGGGGGGCCTGCCACGTGCTAAATTTTATTTGAGCAAGCGTGCTTAAGTTTACGTAAGCCTATTTTTCGTCTAAACATTCTGATTAGGCCACTCAATCAAATAAGGGCATGAGTTCGCTAGAATTTGTTGTTAAAACATTTTGTTAGGGCTTAATATAGGTCTTAAACGGCAGCAATATACATGCCACGCATTATAATTAAAATTTCTTAATTATTCTATATTGTTACAACTTAGAGTCTGTTTTTCATAGGCAAAAAAGTCAAAATCCTGACGACCGGGCTGAAAAATTTAGCAATAGATCGTTGAAAACATATAATCATGAAGGCCTTTTTACGAAAATGGTCAAAATTATTACTAAATAAAAAATTTAAAGATAGCCAAGCAATCTGCCGATAAAAACCCCATATAGGAATTTATCAAGACGGGTAGAATATGGGATTTTTAGGCGTCAGCAATACGGATTTTTTCTCTGCTACAATCCAGCAGCCACGGCAGCTGGAATCGTTGGCCAATGGCGCGCTTGCAAGGGGGATTGATCTGTATATGCGGCAAAATTTTGAAGGCGCGATTAAAGAGTTTCGCCGATCCGTCGGTTTGGCTCCCAATTCATCCTATTCAACTGATGCTTCCGAATATATGGCTAACGCATACTTGGCTTTGGGTGAATCCGACGGCGCTGTCAAAGCATATGAAGCAGCCCTAAGAAGAAACCCCACTCGCGATGACATTTATATCAGTTTGGGCAACCTGCACTTTTCTGAAGAGCGGTATGACGAAGCTGCTGAAGCCTATGAAAAGGCGGTCAAAATCTGGCCGGGCTCTGAAAATCATTACGCGCTGGGCCAGGCCTATATGAATGCAGGCAGATATTCAGATGCCGATCAAGAATTTAACGCGGTTTTGCGCATGGATCCCGATAAACCCAATGGTCATTATGGATTGGGACTTAATTTCAGCAGGCAGGGACGTTATGAAGACGCTATAGTTCAATTCAAAGAAGCCGTTCGATTAAATGAGGATTTCTATGATGGCTACGCAGAGCTGGGGTATGCCTACGCGGATATCGGTGAAATTGATAGCGCTCAAAATCAGGTGGATTTTTTAAAACGCGTATCTCCTGAGCTTGCTGATACCCTGAGTCGTTATATGTACAAGGTGGATCCGCCTAAATTTATGTTTGCACATGCCAGCATTGACTTCAATTACTATTTTCCGTGGAAAACACCCCTTTCTTCTCTGGATGCCTATCTGACTGCTCCTAATGCAGAAAAAACGTTTAGCATGACTCTGCAATTTGACAAAGAAATGGACCGGGAATCCGTCGAAAATGTGCTGAACTGGCATATTGGCCGCTCCACCCAGAGTGGCCCTGGACAGGCCTACAATTTTGGCCGTCCTGTTCCTGACACCGAAATCAACTTGCCGCCCCTTCCAAAACACGTGTATTACGACGCAGACAATTTAACCGCCACTGTTTATTTTAATATCCGGCAAAACGACGCGGGCGACGGCACCATCGATCCATCCCATATCGAATTTAAATTCAGCGGTGAAGATGCTTATGGGTACAAAATGGATTCCAAGCATGATCAGTTTATGGGATTCTCTCGAATCGCCTAACTTCGGTTTCCTCCCCCTCTGCACATCCCACATAATTAGATTACAGCCCATTTATAACGATCACAAACAAATGCGGATGGCACGATTTTATACCGATTTTCATATTAATGCTCCGAGTCACCGACCACCCGCAAAGCGGGTGGCTTGGATTTTTCCGCCATCGGAGAAAAAACCAAAGGCACGATAGTGCCTTAATCGGTGCGGGTGTAACCGGGTGCAAAGCACCCGGTTAAAAACACCCAATGGCGGAATTGCGGCATAAGAGGTTGTAGAAAAAAACATTGGAGCAACAGAACGTTCTTTTGACAACCACTATAAATCGGCTAGAGGCATTATAAACAAACACGGGTGCAAATCAAAAGCCGTCATTTAGGCATCATAATTGCGTATAAATTGCGGCCCTGTTTAGCCGATGGCGTGATTAAAAACGAATACAATAACTGAAGGTTTGAGGCGTTTCTGCCGATATAGAAAATAACCCAGACTGTCATAGAGACTATTTTTAAAGAATTATAGATTACTGCATTTTCAAGTAACATAGATGTGAAGGAAACAATGGCTGGAAAAAACAATAAAAACTGTTCTTGCAAAAAAAGTAAATTAGAACAAAAGCTTATCGAAAGCGAGGAAAAATTTCGCCTTCTGATGGAGCTGGCCACCGATGGGGTCCTGGTGGTGCAGAACGGCAAAATCAAGGAAGTGAATTATTATCTGGCGAAAATGTGCGGCTACACCATCGATGAGTTTCTGGACACAGATCTGGCCAGTTTCTTTCATCCCGACGATATTGAAACGATCGAAAAAATATATGAAAAACCGTTGCAGGACGACAGCGCCCTGGCTGTGCATGAATTGACCCTGATATGCAAAAACGGCCACTTGGTTGATGCCGAAGTCATCGCCGGCCGGTTCATATTTAAAAACAAACCGTCCAATCTGCTCGTTGTACGTGATATTTCAGAGCGCAGCTGGACCGAGGGCGAGCTTGTAAAAGCACGCCAGCTGGAATCCATCACCGCCCTATCCGGTGGAATTGCACATGATTACAATAATTTGTTAACGGCAATTATCGGCAATATTACGTTGGCCCAAACCTATCTGGATCCGGATGACAAGGTTTTTCTATTATTAAGCCAGGCCCTGGCGGCTTCGCAAACCGCCAAAGATTTAACCAAAAAACTGATCGCCTTTTCCAAAGGCGGAACACCGGATAAAAAAATCGCCGACGTCGCCAAGTTAGTTAAAAGCGCCACTGAATTCACGCTGAGCGGCTCCAATTTGAAATGCAATTATCAATTTCCGGAAAATCTCCCGCCGGTGGAAGTGGACAGTCGGCAAATCGGGCAGGCCATTCACAATGTCATCATGAATGCCCGGGAGGCCATGCCGCAGGGCGGTCCGCTTGAGGTCAGCGCCGAAAATGTCAAACGTGATGATGATTTGCCCGGCCTGCGAAACGGAAAGTACGTTAAAATATCCATTACCGACCAGGGAAAAGGCATACCCGAAAAAAATCTGAACCGGATTTTCAATCCCTATTTTTCGACCAAGAAATTGGGTGATAAAAAGGGCACCGGACTGGGATTATCGATCTGTCACTCGATCATCAAAAAACACGGCGGTAATGTAACCGTGTCGTCTACATACGGTAAAGGCGCCACCATCCACATTTATTTACCGAGTTCCAACGGCAAGGTTGTCGATCAGCGGGATGCCGAGACGACCGAGCAGGAAATCCCGATTTTTGGCGAAGGCCGGATTTTGGTCATGGATGATGAAGCCATGATCCGTAAATTGGCCGGCGAACTACTCACCTACCTGGGCTATACGGTTGATTTTGCGCTGGACGGCAGCGAAGCGGTAGAACGCTACAAAAAGGCGCTGGATTCAGACGCTCCTTTTGTTGCGGTTATTTTGGATTTGACCGTTAAAGGAGGTATGGGCGGTAAAAAAGCCATTCAGCAACTGGCAAAAATTGACCCTCATGTGATCGGCATCTTATCCAGTGGCTACTGCAATGATCCCCTAATCGCCGAATATGAGCGCCATGGATTCAGGGGCGTCGTCACCAAACCGTACACCATCGGCGAGTTGGGCGAGAAATTGAATGAGGTACTGATAAACAGGCAAAATTAACCCTCCCTAAATTGAGGGATTGCGGATCGTCGACCTCGACACTCGCTCAACTTAGGTCCATAATATTCGGCCGTTATTTTTCAACTTCCAGCGACCCAATAGTCTCCCAATCAACTGTATTGTAGGATCCCCGGGAAGCGCCAATCTTGTCGGTGACGGTATTCCAAAAACCCTTGCCTATTGCTATCCCTATTCTTTTAATTTAGAATTAACCCGGAATCATGCTGAATTTACGCTTAAATAGGCGCAAGCTTGCCGTCATTCTCTTCCTTGTAGTGGGCGTTATCTGTGGTAGCTTTGCCGGCGCATTTATTGCGCTGACACATGATTTGCCCCAGATTCGCGCGCTGGAAGATTTCAAGCCCGATGCCGTTACCCGTATCTATTCTGTGGACAAGGTTCTGCTGGCTGAACTTTTCATTGAAAAGCGCGAGCCCGTGAACCTGGAAACGATTCCCCGGCATTTAACAGCGGCACTGGTGGCTACAGAAGATCGCAAGTTTTACAAACACAGCGGCGTTGATTTAAAGGGCATTGCAAGGGCCATCATCAAAGATATCAAAGCCGGCGAATTTGTTGAAGGCGCAAGTACCATTACCCAGCAGCTGGCAAAAACGCTTTTTCTAACGCCCCGCAAAACAGTGGTGCGTAAAATAAAAGAAGCCATCCTGGCCTTTCAACTGGAGCGCCGCTACACCAAAGATGAAATACTGGAATTGTACCTCAACCAGGTTTACTTCGGCAGCGGTGCCTATGGTGTGGAATCCGCTGCTAAAATTTTTTTTGGCAAATCCGTAAAGGATTTAAACCTGTCCGAATGTGCGCTGGTGGCCGGCATGCCCAAATCGCCTTCGCGCTATTCGCCGCTGGTGAATCCGGATCTGGCCATCAAAAGGCGCAATACGGTGTTACGACAAATGCGTGATACCGGTATAATTTCAGAAACCATTTACCAGCTGGCGTTAAAGGAGACACTTTATACAGACAGCCGCAGATCAAGTCCCTCAAAAGCGCCTTATTTTGTAGAATATATTAAATCGTCTCTGGAAGATGAACTGGGCTCAACCCGCCTCTACAAGGGCGGCTTATCCGTTTATACAACACTTGATTTCCAGCTGCAACGGGCAGCTGTCAAAGCAGTGGCGGACGGGCTCGCGGCTTTGACCGATCGGATGCAGCAAGCACAAATAAAGGAAGCTGCTCCTCAGGCCGCTCTGATCTCCATTGATTTAATCACCGGTGGTATTTTGGCCATGGTGGGCGGTAAAGATTTTTCTGCCAGCCGCTTTAACCGTGTGACCCAGGCGCTCCGGCAACCGGGCTCAGCCTTTAAACCGTTTGTTTATGCTTATGCAATTGAGCAGGGCTTTGCGCAAAACAAAAAAATTCTGGATGCACCGGTTGTCTACAAAGGCGCGCAGGACGGTGCAGATTGGAAACCGCAAAATTTTTCATTGGAATACAAGGGCGAAATGACCCTGCGGCATGCGCTGGCCATCTCCCAGAACATACCGGCGGTGCGGTTGCTGCAAATACTGGGGCCGCAACCTGTCGCCCAATTTGCCCATCAACTGGGTATCAAGTCACATCTGGCATCTAATTTATCACTGGCACTGGGCACATCGGAAGTCACCCTAAAGGATTTGACCGCAGCATACGCCGTATTTCCGAATAAAGGCGAAAGGATTGAACCTTATGGTATCCTGGAAGTTATCGATCGACAGGGTCGCGTCATCTGGCGGACAAAACCTCAGAAAAGATTGGTGATATCACGCAGCACTGCGGCTATTGTAACCAATATGCTTGAGGGCGTCGTCAAAGAAGGCACCGGCAGACGCGCACAGGTTCTGGGCAGGGCCGTCGCAGGCAAAACGGGTACCACAAATGAATACAAGGACGCTTTGTTTGTCGGCTTTTCAGCGCGTATTATTGCCGGTGTTTGGGCCGGCCAGGACCGCGGCGGCAGTTTAGGAGACAGGGAAACCGGGGCCCGAGCTGCTTTGCCCATCTGGATTGACTTTATGAATGCCGCCCTGCAAAATGAGCCCCATCTGTATTTCGACATCCCCGATGATGTCAACCCGATCCGCATGGACCCCCTTTCCGGCTTACCCCAAACCGATGATTCAAGGCCATCAGTGGTTGCCCTGTTTAAAAAAGGCACCGAGCCGTTGCCTCTTCAGTGACATGGGTTTCAGGTTTCAGAAGACAGATGACAGCGTACAGAAAACAGAAGGCAGATAGGGTGCTTCATTTCCGAGTTTTTAACATCGGTCCTCTGTCGTCTGACCTCTATCCTCTGAAAGTGAAACCCATGAACGTCGAAATTGGGCGCTTGGAATATGGAATTTACTTAGAGTTTTATTTTTTCCGCAAACAATGTTATAGGAAATACTTTCAAAAATTTTAAAGTAATTGAAAGCAAAATTTTTTTGAGGCTGCAAAGACGCATGATTCGAAAAGCAACCATCAAAGACGTCAAGGCGATTCACAGCCTTCTGCAGGAATATGGCAAAAAAGAGGAATTGCTGGCACGACCGCTAAGTGAGTTATACGATCATGTTCGGGATTTTTGGGTGTATGTCGAGCGGAACAATGATCAGCCCATCGGTTGCTGTGCGCTGCAGTTCTGCTGGGAAGATCTTGCCGAGATCCGCTCCTTGGCGGTTCTACCCGAGCACCTGGGAAAGAACATCGGAACAGAACTTACGGAAACGGTATTGCAGGAGGCCATTTCATTTAATGTCAAAGAAGTGTTCACCCTCACCTACAAGCCGGACTTTTTTAAGCAATTCGGATTCGTTCATATCGAACGCTCCGATCTGCCATTAAAAATATGGGGGGATTGCATCATCTGTGTGAAATTTCCGGACTGCGATGAAATCGCAATGATGAAAAAACTTAAATGATTAATTACGGAACGTTTTTTTGACAACCACTATAAACCCGCTTAGCTTAGGTGTAGATAACATTTAGCGGTATCGGCGGATACTTCCCTATACCCGGTTTCGGCAGAATGTGTTGTTCACCAACCGACAACCAGTGCAGATCCGGTTTGAGCTCTCTCAATTTTCCGTCCTCAGGCTCGCGGGCATGGTAGGTTCCCGTATAGCTGGCCTGGAAGATGCAGAGTCCGCATCTTTTCTCCCTTGCGACAATATAATTCTTCCTGAACGCCTGAGGCGTCAATCCATGGGCTTCAGCAATCTCATTCCATTCTTTGATGGACCGTTTGATCAAAACCGATTTGGATATACCCCGTTCAGAAATACGGGTCAATGCTCGGGACTCGCTGCTGCCCACATATACAGTAGAGATACCTGGAATCCGCTTTAAATACTGGGCAGCAACGATGGCCGCTGTTCGCCTTCCGCCCACCATCACCGGCAGCCCATAATATTCAAAAAATTTTTTTTGAATATCTTCGGCGTATTTGTCGCCCTTCTCAAAAATATCTTTGGAAATATACCGCAAGCTCCGCGCCATATCTTCGGCCGCTTCGGTTATCGGCCAATCAATCCTTACATGGAAATGGGTGAGACCATATCGGTTCTTTGTCAAACTGGTGGAGTCTCCTTGAATGAGCAAGGCATAATCTACCGGCAGCATAATTTTTAAAAAGCTCTTAAAATAGATGGATTCAAGGTACTTCCAATTGCGGTCAAACTTATCTGAAAGCGGCAGTGTTTTAAAGCGCAAAAGATTCTGCTTGGTGGTTTTGTTGACGTCGAAAAACCGAACATACTTTTTGTGCTCCGGCAGTACCGTATCTTCTACAAAAATGACCAGAAATGCTTTCTGAGATTCGTATTCCAGATTAGGAATACGCCCCCGGGGTTTCATCTCCCGCTTTTCAACAAAAGGAAAAGGTATTTGATGAGATCTAAAATTTTCATATGAATCAATAAGGGAATATTGTAATAAAAATTGATCCAGTTCATCCCTTAACAGCTCATAGAAGGAGCGCCTCAGCTTTTCAACGCGGCTCAGTTCTTCTCTGTATTTCCAATATGCCAATGTTTTCTCCTCAACAAAAGGACCTTAAGCCTCGGATAATTAACGAATTTTGATATATACTATCATGATTTACGCTAGAATTCTATTTATTTTCCAATCTCTCAACCCAGAGATAAATTCTTTCTCGATAGACATAGCATAGCAAAGCCAGAATCAGGCAAATGCCCAGCATAACCCCGAGCAGAAAATAATTCTGTTCATAAAGAAATGCACCCTGCAAACTTAACGCAAACGTGCCCGGCATTCTGCCGATGGCGGCCATTAAAATAAATAGCTTAATCGGCAGGGTCGTTAGTCCAAGTGCCAGACACAAATAGTCTTTGGGAAAGCCCGGAATTAAAAACAGGATAAAGACGATGATGATTCCCTGGCGTTTGAGCATTCCGTCGATTTTTGCGAACTGATGCGCCGGAATCAGCTTTCTGACGAAGCGCCGGCCAAGAAAGCGGCCGATCATGAAGTTCAACCAGGAACCGATCGTCAGCCCTACACTGGAATAGATAAATCCCGGCAGCGCTCCGAACAAGTAACCGCCGATGAAGCCGGTTGCTTCGCCGGGCACCGGAGCAAACATGACCTGCAAAATTTGGATCAAGATAAACACCGGGGGAGCGCTGGATCCAAACGAAGAAATAAACCGCCGGATTTGTTCCCGATCGGAAAGCAATCGATACAACTCGATGATCTTTTCCCATATCGGAACACGAAACCAAAACACCACCAAACCGAAAGCAAGCAGCGTCAACAGGATTGCGATTTTAAGTTTATTTCGGGTCGCCGTTGCGGGCATAATTTTATGGAATTGGAAGCGTAGATGCCTGCTGGGTTTAGCACGGGCAATTCGTAGAAGTACCGCATCAACACCTGGCTCCAGCCCTCTGGCACTTGAGCGTTTTGACTTGAACCGATATCTAGCGGCGCATCTTTTTCTTATTTTCCAGCGCTTTTTTACGGGCCCATCTTTCAACAAAACTGATTGTGCCGGAACCGTGGGCGCGTTTTACCTGCTCCTCTTTAACCTTGATACCCTCCGGTCCTTTGACGGCTGCCCTCAGGCAATCTGTTTTGCAGAAACAGACCATACAGCCTTCCGGGGAGTGTCTTAAGCCGTCATCTCCCAGCGGAAAGACGTTGTCAAGTTTTCCGAAACAATAAGGATGTTCTTTATCTCTATCGTTCATTTTATTACTTTTATTTCGTAACCGGTTGCACAGATTCTATTTGCTTTTTAGCGAAGCTGTTGTTCCGTCAACTTTTCGAACTCTCGGTTCATGCGTTCAATGTAGCCCTGATCTGCAAAACTAAAATACTGATTGTCGCCAATGATAATGTGCTCATGAACAACCATACCCATGACTTTGCCTGCAAAAACCAGCTGCCGGGTAACGGCAAGATCTTCTGAAGATGGTTTCGAATCGCCTGAAGGGTGATTGTGTGCAAATATAAGGGCAGCGGCATCATGGCTTAAGGCCGCCTGGATGACTTCACGCGGATACACGCTGCTGGCGGTTAACGTTCCTTCAGAAATGGTATCGGCGGCAATCACCTGGTTTTTGGAGTTCAAAAATATGACCTTGAAGGATTCCCGGCGCTTATCTCCAATGTGATGATGCAAATAATCAAAAAGCGCCCTGGAATCGTTGATCGCATCTTTATGGATGAGTTTCTTTGCAAGATATCTGTCGGCTGCGGCTTTAATCAATTTGATGCCAAAAAGGTTTTTAGGCCCGATACCGGAAATTTTACAGAGTTCCCGGGGCGAAGCTTCGAACACACCTTGCAGGGTTTTAAATCGCTTCAGAACCGCTTTTGCTGCGGTTTTGCAGTCTTTGCGCGGTGTGGCCAGGGTGAGCAAAAGTTCGATCACTTCATAGTCATGAAAACCTTCCAGACCGCCCGCAAGAAATCGCTCGCGTAATCTTTGCCGGTGGCCGGCACCTTTGTGCGCTTTTTTGTTTCCGCCATTGGGCATAGAACTGCCTTCGGTTTTAAGTTATTTAGGTATCAAATGTCTCGTATTAGGTTTCAAACCCCGCAACCCACCCTACTCCTCATCCAGCTCCTGCTTCAAGGCTCGCGTCATCAATCGGTGAACGGCCTTTTCTGGTGCCACATCTTCATAAAGAATTTCATAAATCAGGTGACAAATGGGCATTTCAACGTTGAGTTTCCGGGATAAGTTATAAACTGATTTTGCGGTTTTAACGCCCTCAGCGACCATATGCATTTCAGCCAGTATTTCTTTAAGTTTTTTGCCGCGGCCCAGTTTGATACCTACCGTGTAGTTGCGGCTGAGATTGCCAGTACACGTCAGGACCAGATCGCCGAAACCGGCGAGCCCGGTAAATGTTCTAGGATTGGCACCGAGGTCAAGCCCCAGTCGTCTAACCTCGGTCATTCCTCGGGTCATGAGCGCCGCGCGCGCATTCAAACCCAACCCAAGACCGTCCAACATGCCGGCCGCAATGGCAATCACATTTTTTACGGCTCCCCCCAGTTCGACACCGATTGTGTCATCACTGGTATAGACCCTGAAGTAAGGGGTTGCAAATACTTGCTGTACCATAGCGGCGCTGTCAGAATTCTTGCACGCCACGGTTACTGAGGTGGGCATTTTCTGAACAACTTCTTTGGCAAAGCTGGGGCCAGAAATGACGGTCAGACGGTCTTCCGTAACTTCAGTAAGATTTTCTTTGATCACGCCGGACATGGTGAGATGTGTTTTTTGTTCGATGCCCTTTGATGCCGATACCATAACGGTTCCCGCGGAAAGATGTCCGGCCATTTTTTGAGTTACCGGCCGCACGAAATGCGAAGGCACAACAATGACAATTAGATTCTTTTCTGACACAACGGCGGTTAAATCATTGGAAGGCGAAATATTCGCCGAAAGCTTATGGCCTGGCAAAAAAAGCTTATTTTCCTGAAATTGCTCAATCTGGTCTCTAACCTCTTCCTCAAACACCCAAAGGCTGATCTGAAAACCTTTACACGCCAGCAGATCAGCGATGGCCGTACCCCAGCTGCCGGCTCCCACGACAGCTATTTTAAATTGCGTCGGATCAATTTTACCATTTGTTTGCATACCTAAAATCCATTATGAAGCGCCTACTCTTCTTCTTTTTCCGCCAGCCTGGCGGCACCGACCACCCGTTCAACGGCATCCATACCCATCAGTGTTACGCCCTGGGTATTGCGGCTAATGACCGAAATCGAGTTTATTTGCATTCGGATCACCTTGCCAATATTGGTCATGAGCATTAAATCGTCATCATCGGAGACCAGCAATATTCCGACGACCAGCCCATTGCGTTTGGTGGTTTTAATCGAAATCACGCCCTTGCCGCCCCGTTTTTGAACCGGATATTCATCGATGGAGGTCCGCTTTCCATATCCGTTTTCAGTCACGGCGAAAAGGGTTTGACCGTGACTGAGCACTTCTGCGCCTACAATATGATCCCCTTCCGCCAGGCGCATCCCGCGAACGCCGGTGGCAACGCGCCCCGATGGACGAACATCGGATTCGTGAAATCGGATGGCCTTTCCACCGTGCGACCCCAGAAAAACATTCAGGGTACCGTCCGTGATTCTGGCAGCAATCAACTCATCGCCCTCCAGAATATTCAGCGCGATGATCCCGCCCACTCGCGGACGACTGAAGGCCATTAAATCGGTCTTTTTAATCAGCCCCTTTTTGGTGGCCATCAAGACATGATACCCCGGTTTGAATTCCGGTACGGCCAGAACGGTGGTCAACTTTTCATCTTTTCCGAAATTCAATAAATTGACAATGGCCTTTCCAAGACTCATGCGGCCGGCCTGGGGAATATCGTAGACCTTGCACCAGTAAACCTTGCCCATGTTGGTAAAGAACATAAAGGTGTGGTGGGTGGAGGCGACGAACAAATGCTCCACAAAGTCATCTTCTTTTGTCCCCATGGCTGTTTTACCCTTTCCCCCCCGGCGCTGGCTCCTGTAAAGGGTGATGGGGTTGCGCTTAATATAACCGCGCTTGGAAATGGTAACCACCATGTCCTCTTCGACGATCATATCCTCGATGGTAATTTCTTTGGTCTTCTCAACCAGTTCCGTGTAGCGATGATCGCCGAACTGTTCCTGTATTTCCGCCAATTCTTCCTTAATAATATTAAGCACCCGGCGCTCACTGGCCAGGATTTCTTTAAATCGGGCGATATCCTTAAGAATATTTTTATAATCCTGTTGAATCTTTTCACGCTCGAGCCCGGTGAGCCGCTGCAATCGCATGTCCAAAATGGCCTGGGCTTGCTTTTCAGACAGGCTGAATTTTTTAATCAGCTGTAATTTAGCATCTGCCGGTGACTTGGCTGCACGGATGAGCGCCACCACTTCATCCAGATGATCCAGAGCGATCTTTAAGCCCTCTAAAATGTGCGCCTGATCTTCCGCTTTTTTCAGATCATAACGCGTCCGTCGAATAACGATTTCCTTGCGATGCAGAATGAAATTTTGCAGAATCTCCTTTAAATTCAGCAATTCGGGCCGGCCGTTAACAACCGCTAAAAAGATGCTTCCGAAACTCACCTCCAAGCGGGTGTGTTTGTAAAGCTGATTGATGGTCACTGCAGCAATCTGGTCTTTCTTTAGCCCCAATGCGATACGCATGCCCTCACGGTCCGATTCGTCCCGCACGAATCGGATACCGCTAATAGTTTTTTCCCGGATGAGTTCAGCAATCTTTTCGATTAGCTTGGCCTTGTTCACCTGATAGGGAAGCTCGGTGACAATGAGAGTTTCCCGCTGGGTGCGCTTGTCTTTTTCAACAATTATTTTAGCTCTTATACGGATACTGCCCCGGCCGGTTGCATACGCATCCCGGATGCCCTCGGTGCCATATATGATGCCGCCGGTCGGAAAATCAGGACCCGGGACAAATTTAACGAGTTCATTGATGGAAATATCCGCATCGTCGATAAGGGCGTTGAGCGCTTCGATGACTTCAGACAGGTTATGGGGCGGGATATTGGTGGCCATGCCTACGGCGATGCCGGACGAACCATTGACCAGCAAGCTGGGGATTTTAGCCGGCAACACCGTTGGCTCCATCAAGGATTCATCATAGTTGGGAGAAAAATCAACGGTTTCTTTTTCCAGATCGGCCAGCATTTCATGCGCCAATCGCATCATCCGAATTTCGGTGTAACGCATGGCTGCCGGCGGGTCTCCGTCAATGGAGCCAAAGTTGCCCTGACCATCAACCAGCGGATAACGCATGGAAAAATCCTGCGCCAGACGCACAATCGTATCATATACCGCGGCATCACCGTGCGGATGGTATTTACCGATGACATCGCCGACAATGCGTGCCGATTTTTTGTAAGCTTTATTCCAGTCGTTTTTAAGCTCCCGCATGGCAAAAAGCACACGTCGGTGCACCGGTTTCATACCATCACGGACATCCGGCAAAGCCCGGCCAATGATAACGCTCATGGCGTAATCCAGATAGGATTTTTTCATTTCTTTTTCGATGCTGATTTCAGCATGATTTTCGCTCTGATACATCTTAGCTCCAGAAGTAAATGTTATTCGTTACTCGTTATTGGTTATTGAATGATACAATCTGATGAGTTGTCTGCTGGCAGCTGGCGGCTGGCTTCCGGCTCCTGTTTTCTGTCTTCTGATATCTGTTCTCTGTTTTCTGACCTCTGAAATCGGGATCGCTACTGTAAGGGTTCTATCAATTGTTGATAACTCGCCAGATAGATTTCTGCCAGCGTTAAAAACGCAGTAACCACCAGCGGACCGTAAATAATACCCAATATCCCAAACAGCTTCAGTCCCCCGATAATAGACAGAAATACAATCAGAGTATGCATCCGCACCCGCTGCCCCACCAGTTTGGGCTTAAATAAATATTCAATGCCACCTGAAAGGATAATATAAAAAACAAGGAAAAATATGCCGGCGGCAATGCGCCCCTGTAAAAATAAAAAAATTGCGGCCGGTATAAATACAGCACCAATCCCCAAAATCGGCAAAAAAGCCAGCAGGGCCATGATGACCCCCCACACAAAAGGCGATTTGAGACCAAAGAGAGCAAAAACGATTCCGCCCAGGGTACCCTGGATCAGCCCACCCAATCCATTGCCCAACAGAATGGCGGCAGCAATATCCTTAAATTTTTGAATCAATATTTGGTCCTGATCCTTTGGCAAAGGTGACATTTTGAAGATAAAGGATATCAGCCGCGGGCTGTCGATTAACAGGTAAAATATAATAAGCAACATAAAAAAGAAATTGACAATAAATTTGAGCACATTGGTGGTAATGGACCGGGCCTGCTCGTACAGAAAGAGCGCCACTACCCTTCCGACTTCGGCAATCGCGCGGTTGAGCTGTTCACCTGTGATTTCGATTTTAAACCGGGCCAAAAATTGATTGATTTTATCGAATATGTCACTTCTTTCTAGCAGCTCCATGATGGGCTTGCTTTGCAGCGCGCCTCTGGCAGTCACATACAATTCCCAAGCTTCATTGGCTAAAATTCCAACCAAAAACGAAAGCGGCAGAAACAGGACGAAAAAAATCAGGATGCACGTCAACAGTGATGCCAGGGTTGGATTAAATCTTCGATTCAACAGTTTGTAAACCGGCATAAAAACTGCGGTCACAACGATGGCCAGGATGATGACCGATACAAATGGCCATAGAAGCCAGCCCATCATGATACAAGATAAGGTAAAAACCGCCAGAAAAAACCATAAAATCATATTTGGCGTATTCTGATGGTTCACATCTCCTCCATATATAAAGGCACAAATAAACAGAAAGGCTATTACCTGTGAATTAGGTTGGCCATTGCAATGGTAATTATCAAGAGAGGGCGCTTGTAAGGTTTGAGGACAGGCGCTTTACTTGGCAACAAACCCTCCGGCTGTTAACAGCAGAAGAGTTTCATAAATGAAAACAGGGGTCCAGCTATCAAATATCGCATATACGATACCACCGCCGATGATGGCCGGTACGGCAAAAAATACCAGAATACCCAATTTGCGGCTAACGTCCATTGGTATTGAATCTCCTTTTTGATGAGAAAAGCTTATGCCAGGCGTCTGCTGAGCTCACCGCAGTCTGCATGGGTGTAATTTGCCACCCGATTTTATCCGGATTATAAATGAAAACCAGATGTGCAAAAGTTCATTTGCGACCCCATGGTTTCTGCGATCAGAAAACCGAATATTTTCAATAGCATTTAAGATTAAAAATTTAACTAACTATTAGCAATTATTACAAAAAAAGTAAAGAAAAAAATTGAAAAAAAGGTTCCGGGTTCAGCGTTCAATGTTCAGGGTTGAAGGATCTAATCTTGATATAAAACTTTTCTCTAAACCGCTGCTATCATTACTATCGTTCCACGATCATCGCCATTCCCATTCCGCCGCCGATGCACATGGTAAAGAGGCCCGTAGTGTAACCCTGGCGTTGCATGTGATTCATGCCGGTAACCATCTGCCGGGCACCGGTGCAGCCGATGGGATGACCCAGCGAGATGCCGCTGCCCAATTCATTGGGGCGATCGTTTTCAACACCCAGTTCGCGCATACACCCGATAGCCTGGGAAGCAAATGCTTCGTTGAGTTCGATCATTTGGATGTCCCCCAGAGTCATGCCGGTTGCTTTTAAGACCTTTCTAACTGCCGGAACGGGCCCCAGCCCCATATAAGCAGGATCCACGCCGCCGGAAGCGAAGGCTTTGATTTTAACAATCGGCTCCAGAGATAAGGATTTGGCCTTATCGGCACTCATTAATACAACCGCCGCGGCAGCATCATTGATGCCCGAAGCATTTCCGGCCGTTACCGTTCCGTCTTTTTTGAATGCCGGCCTTAACTTACCCATTTTCTCTATATCCGTGTCCATGGGGCGCTCATCGGTGTCAAATACGATTTCACCTTTGCGCGTTTGAATCGTTACCGGTGCGATTTCCCGGGCAAAGAGGCCTTCTTTTATGGCCGATCGCGCACGCGTGTGACTGATTACACCCAGTTCGTCCTGCTCCAGCCGGCCAATATCATACATGGCAGCGATGGCTTCAGCGGTAACGCCCATGTGATAGCCGTAGAAAATTTCCCACAGACCATCAAACACCATCAAATCCAAAACATCACCGACGCCGGTCAGCTCCATCCGGTGACCCCAGCGCGCCTTGGGCAACGCCATGGGGGCCAGACTCATGTTTTCCTGTCCACCGGCCACAATCACCTCGGCTTGCCCCAGCATAATGGCGGAAGCCCCCAATGCGATCGCTTTGAGGCCCGAACCACAAACTTTGTTGATAGTATAGGCCGGGGTTTCTTTGGAAATGCCGGCGCGGACCATTGCTTGCCGGGCCGTATTCTGCCCCTGGGCCGCCTGCAGCACGTTGCCCATGACCACTTCATCCACCGTTATCGGTTGGGCGTCGTCGCTCCAGTCATAAGGTTTCTCTTCGAGTTTGGTAAGACCCTGGTTTTTGAGCTTGTCCGGAGCCGCCGCGTTCATGATTTCGTCTGGCACCGGTTTCAGGTTTACCCGTTTTAAGGCATCTTTCATGACCACCGCGCCCAATTCCATCACCGGCACGTCTTTTAGCCCGCCGCCAAATGTTCCGATTGCCGTTCGCGATCCGCTTACAATTACAACCTCTTTCATGCTGAAACCTCCTCAATTTTACAAGACGACTTGATTCATTGCGCATTCTTACACAGCGATTTACAAATTATACCGTCTTTGATAGCTTGAGTGTGCCCAATTCGCCCGTAAGACAGGCAATTAATTGGGGTGCTGTGCATAGCCCAACTTAGGATTAAAAAGAATTATATAACACACTTATCAAGAGAAGGTCAACGGAGTTCCGATGTGCTTAATTCTTTTTTCATATCAGACACATCCCGCTTACCGCCTGGTTCTGGCGGCCAACCGGGATGAATTTTACGACCGGCCAACCGCTGCCATGGCTTACTGGAAAGACCACCCCGATGTGCTTGCTGGACGGGATTTAAAAGGCAACGGAACCTGGCTCGGTGTTACCCGCAGCGGACGCATCGCGGCCATAACCAACTACAGAGACCCGGCCGCCCTTATGCAAAACGCACCTTCACGCGGGATCTTAATTCGGGATTTTCTGACCGGCAATTCATCACCCCAGCATTACCTTGCTGAGGTCAGCAAAATCGGGGCGCGCTATAACGGGTTTAATTTAATAGCCGGTGATACCAGCGGACTCTACTATTACTCGAATCGCTCAACCGGGGTACAGCAGCTGAAGCCCGGAATTTACGGTATTAGCAACCATCTTATAGACACCGCCTGGCCAAAGGTTCAAAGGGGCAAAGCCCTGCTGCAGCACCAGCTCAATGGCCACGAAAATATAGATATTGAGAAAATTTGGGAAATCCTTGCGGATCGCTCACGACCGGTGGACGCGAAATTGCCGAATACCGGTGTCGGCTTCCAATGGGAGCGGATTCTATCGCCGCTGTTCATCACCAGCCCCGATTACGGGACACGCTGCACTTCAATCGTCTTAATCGACACGTCCGACCACATTACAATGCTGGAGCGCACGTTTATCAAAACTGCTGACGGCATAGAAACCGGAGAAACCCGTCAATATAAGCTAAAGTAATGCAGATATAACCACGAAGGGCACGAAGGACACGAAGAGACAAAGGTAAAATGATGTGTTTTCCCTTCGTGATCTTTGTGTTCTTCGTGGAGAGATACGTATCGGACGTATTTAACTGGAGCTTTCCAGATGACCACGTTAAGGAACTTTATCTTTTGCTCTCTGCATCAGCTGTCGCCAGCGCTCAAGTCTTTCCTTGATGGTCTTCTCAAACCCCCGGGTGGTTGGAGAGTAGAAGTGTTGTCCTTTGATTTTGTCCGGCAGATATGCCTGGGGAACAACTGCATCTTTATAATTGTGGGCATATTTATAGTCCTTGCCGTAACCCAGATCTTTCATCAAACGGGTGGGGGCATTGCGGATGTGAAGCGGAACCGGCAGAGACCCTGATTTTCTAATCACGGCATTGACCCTACCGAAGGCCGCATAAATGCTATTGCTTTTTGGCGCTGTCGCCAGATAGACGGCCGCCTGGGCAAGCGCCAGTTCCCCTTCCGGATGTCCCAAAAATTTAAACGCTTCCATAGCGCTCATGGTGATGCCAAGTGCCTGGGGATCGGCATTGCCGATATCTTCTGAGGCAAAGCGCACCATTCGGCGGGCAATGTAAAAGGGATCTTCGCCGGCCGCCAGCATGCGTGCCAGCCAATAGAGAGCAGCGTCCGGATCGCTGCCTCTCAGGCTTTTGTGAAGGGCGGAGATGATATTGTAATGTTCTTCACCGGCTTTATCATAAACAAGCGCCTTTTGCTGGATGGCGGCTTCTACATCCTTTAACGTGATGTTGCCGGCAGTTGTCGGACTTTCGGGTTTCTTTTTTGACATCACCAGTGAAGCGGCAACTTCCAGGCTGTTCAAGGCCACCCGTCCGTCACCGTCGGCGATCCGGATGATATAATCGCGTGCTTCCGCGGTCAACTCCAGCTCACATTCTCCCAATCCTCTTGACGGATCATTCAGGGCCAACTCAATAATGGCGCCAATGTCTTCTTCTGCAAGCTGATCTAAAGTGATCACCCGGCATCTGGACAGCAGCGGAGCAATAACTTCAAACGAAGGATTTTCAGTGGTGGCTCCGATCAAGGTAATCAAGCCGCTTTCCACGTGGTGCAAAAAGGCATCCTGCTGGGCTTTATTAAATCGATGGATTTCATCGACAAACAGGATCGTGCGCTTGCGGTACATTTTCTGCTGGTTGCGCGCTTCTTCTATCACTGCACGGATTTCTTTGACACCGGAAAGTACCGCTGAAAAATGGACAAAATAAGAGCGGGTTTCTCCGGCGATAATTCGGGCCAGCGTTGTTTTGCCGCAACCCGGCGGTCCCCAGAGAATCATGGAAAAAACACGATCGGTTTCGATGGCGTGCCGAATAAGCGATCCGTCCCCCACCGCCTGATGCTGGCCGACAAACTCACCAATATTGCGTGGCCGCATCCGTTCGGCCAACGGCATCGTCGGTGCAGCTGCTTTTTGGGCATGATAATCAAAAATGTCCATTTTAATATTTTTTTCTTCTCTCTCTTTGGCGAAAAATAATACGAATGGGCGTCTTATCCAGCCCGGCATGCTCGCGGATTTGATTGATTAAAAAGCGTTTATAGGAAAAATGAACTGCCTTTGGATGATTGACAAAACAAACCACCGTGGGTGGCCGCTTGCTTACCTGGGTCGCATAATAAAAATTAATCGGTTTACCGCGATGAAGCGGCGGCGGATTTTTGGCTGTGGCCGTTTCCAGAATCCGGTTCAATTGACCGGTTCCGATGCGCCGGGCGTACTGATCATAAACATCATCAACCATTTTAAAGATCTTTGTCACCCGCTGACCCGTCAGGGCGGAAATCGTCATGGCCGGCGCAAAACCCAGAAACTTGGCGCGCATTTTAAGTTCCGCCAGGTATTCCTTGGCGGTATGGGTGTCCTTTGCCACAAGATCCCATTTGTTCAGTAAAAAAATACAACCACATCCGCGTTCATAGGCATATCCGGCAATACTGATATCCTGCTCGGTAATTCCCTCTGCGGTATCCATAACGATCAGAGCCACATCACAACGATCCAGGCTGCGCAACGCTTTGATGATTGAAAATTTTTCAATTTTACGGGTGACTTTTCCCTTGCGCCGGATACCGGCCGTATCAATCAGCAGGTAAGCTTTGCCCTCCGCCTGGCAGACCGTATCAATCGCATCCCGGGTGGTTCCCGGCCGGTCGCTCACCAGCAGCCGTTCTTGGCCCAGCATCCGATTGATCAGAGAAGATTTACCGACATTGGGACGGCCCACAACCGCCAGGCCGATGGTACCTTCAGCCGTCTGGGGATCGGGATATTCAACAATCTCTGCAAATCCCGCAACCAGAGCATCCAGAAAGTCAACCATCCCGTATCGATGTTCAGCCGAAACTGGAAACAGGGGTTCAATACCCAGGCTGTAAAATTCAGACAGATGCGTTTCCAGTTCGGCACCGTCTATTTTGTTAACCGCATAAAAAACCGGCTTTTCGGTGGCGCGCAGCAGTTTGATGACATCCCGGTCAAATGGCGAAATACCCTCTTTGCCGTCCAGCAGCAAAACGATAACATCGGCATCCGCAAGAGCCTGGTGGACCTGAAATCGAATTTCATCGGCAAATTCATGGCCTTCGGTAAAACCTCCGGTATCCACAAGGGTAAAGGCAATATCATTCCAGCTGGCATCCCCGTAATGCCGGTCGCGGGTAACACCCGGAAAACTATCGACCAGGGCATCTTTGGTGCGCGTGACCCGATTGAAAAATGTGGATTTGCCGACATTGGGCCGGCCGACGATGGCAACGATGGGTTTCATTATAAACTTTATTAAAACAAAACCTAAAATGAGCATTTTAAATTTTAAAAAATGGGGGAAACTTTTTATTTTTAAGGAATTCTACCCGTCGAGAGCCTCTGGGTCGAACGATCGTTTCTGGTTTTTTAAAATTTAAATCCTTCGGGATTGCCGATCTTACCACATCTACGACAAGCTCAACAACCGCTCAATTTAGGTAAACTCTATATTTCCGATTATTCTTTAGCAACACAATGCCGATGGACTACCTTTATGGTTTATTGCGCTAAAATGCAAGATTTTCTAATGCGGATTAAAAGGGCCGTATTATTCGTAAGTAATAGCGTTTAAGCGAATTGAAGAGAGGAGAAAAGACTCTTGCCGGCTCAGGCCGGAGAACGACAACTCATGACCTCTGGAGGACGATTCAGGCCGGAAAACGACAAGTGGTGCCAGGGGGCAGATAGGAGATGATTCAGCGGCGATGCGTGAAGAAGGTGCTCACCTGGATTATTTATCGGATACTAGCAATTCAAGATCGGCTTTATCCTGAATCCGATCGGATAATTTTTTGGACTCAATCAGATTTTGACGATCAATGTAATTAACGGTCTGTCGTCCGTAAGGTCCCGTGACATGTTCGCGCCAAACCTTATTAAAATCCAATCCCTTTATGGACGTCATAATATCGATTCGAACAGGTTCATACCCCAGCTGAATGATGTTCCCCTCGGCTACCAGATCTTCAATATTTAGATCTAAGGAACCAAACCCGAATTCATTCAGTACTTTCAGGACTTTCTTAGCATTATCGATAGTGGCCTCGACTAATATATCAATGTCTTTCGTGTATCGCGGATGCGCATGAAACGCTAAAGCAAACGCTCCGATAACGCAATAGCGGACCTTATGCTTGTTTAATAACGCTAAGAACTCTTCGTAATCTTTTTCCGTTTTCACGAAACGTTAATCCCGTGGATTTAAAATGCATTTCACGCAGTAGCTGAACGGTTTCGACGCGCACTTCACCCGAAAGACCCTCATAATATTTGGCTTCAAATCTATTGGCCTCTTCAAAAGAGCCGGCCTTGTTAACCCAAATTCGATCCATGTGAAGAGATTACCATTCAGAGGTTTTAAAAGCAACCATTCAGAGAATTTGTCACGAGCGGGTGAAATTTGGTTCGCAAAAGATATCTATCAAAACCTGAAATGATTTAATCATAGCCGACATCACCAAAATTAGAAAGTTCCTGATCGATCTCTGCGTCCTCGACATCAAAATATTCATAGGCGGCGCATACGGTTACGCCCTTGTTCCTGTCGTAATGAATTCCCGCGCCCATCCGAATCTGCCGATCCTGGGGCAGGTCCGGAATTCAGGTGTCCTCATCGGCGGGCGAGGTGTCGATTGAGCGCAGCTAATCATCTAATTTCCGAAAGCAGATCACCAGATTTGTTTTGCAGCTTTTAATTCTGAAGCAGCTTGACAAAATGGATCTAAATGCTTATTTTTCAGGATAAATTGATTTTTGCAACATTTGTCTTTTCTAATTTCTCTTTTCTACTTTTCACCTATCACCGGTTTCAATTTAGCCGGAGCTGGCCCCGCAACAGCCAATCACATTGCGCCCTTTCATTTGTTGGTTTATTCCAGAGGATTACAATCTTTATCATTTTTTTCAAGTAAAGCTTAATACCATCAATCGCATTTGCGATCGCTTGGGAAGGCAAGTTCGAGCAATATATTTTATTTGGTGAAGGAGGAAACACCATTGATAAATCAGTCATTTCAAAAAGGAGAATTTGAACCATGAAACTCAGACCGTTACAGGATCGAATTTTAGTTCAACGTGTTAAAGAAGAAGGAAAAACAAAAGGTGGGATCATCATCCCGGATACGGCCAAGGAAAAACCAATTGAAGGCAAAGTGATTGCTGCCGGCAATGGCAAACTCAGCGAAGAAGGAAAGCGAATAGCGCTTGAAGTCAAGAAAGGCGATCGGATTCTATTTGGCAAATATTCGGGTACTGAGGTAAAAATAGAGGATGAAGAATACCTTATCATGCGTGAGGATGACGTGCTTGGCGTCATCGAATAAAAACTAAAATGGAGGTTAAGACAAGATGGCTAAACTGATAAAATATGACATGAAAGCCCGTGAAGCGATGCTGAACGGGGTAAGAACCCTTGCTGATGCGGTTGTTGTTACCTTGGGTCCTAAAGGCCGCAACGTGGTTCTTGACAAAGCCTGGGGTTCTCCGACGGTCACCAAAGATGGTGTCACTGTGGCCAAAGAAATCGAACTGGATGATAAGTTTGAAAATATGGGCGCCCAAATGGTAAAAGAGGTCGCCAGCAAAACAAGTGACATGGCCGGTGATGGAACCACAACCGCCACTGTTTTGGCAAGATCTATTTACGAGGAAGGTCAAAAACTGGTCGCGGCAGGCAACAACCCCATGGCCATTAAACGGGGGATTGATGCCGCGATTGGAGTAGTTGTGAAAGAACTTCAAAATTTGAGCAAACCCACCCACGACCAGCGCGAAATTGCCCAGGTCGGCACCATTTCGGCGAACAATGATGAAACCATCGGCAAAATCATTGCCGAAGCCATGAATAAAGTTGGTAAAGAAGGGGTCATCACCGTTGAAGAAGCCAAAAGCATGGAAACAACACTTGAAGTTGTTGAAGGCATGCAGTTCGATCGAGGTTACCTATCACCGTATTTTGTAACCGACCCGGAAAAAATGGTGGTTTCTCTTGAAGATCCCTATATTTTGATCAATGAGAAAAAGATCAGCAATATGAAAGATCTGTTGCCCGTTCTTGAGCAAGTTGCCAAAATGGGAAAACCCCTCATGATTATTGCCGAAGACGTCGATGGTGAAGCCCTGGCGACATTGGTGGTCAATAAATTACGCGGCACCCTGCAGGTCGCAGCCGTTAAGGCCCCTGGATTCGGTGACAGACGCAAGGCCATGCTGGAAGATCTTGCCATTTTAACCGGCGGCCAGGTGGTATCTGAAGATCTGGGAATCAAGCTGGAAAACCTGGCTGTTTCGGATCTGGGAAACGCCAAACGGATTTCCATCGATAAAGACAACACGACCGTCGTGGATGGCGCCGGTTCGCGCTCGGCCATCGAGGGCCGGGTCAAACAGATTCGGGCCCAAATAGATGAAACCACTTCCGACTACGATCGCGAAAAACTCCAGGAGCGTTTGGCCAAGCTCATCGGCGGCGTTGCGATCATTAACGTGGGCGCAGCGACCGAAACCGAAATGAAAGAGAAAAAAGCCCGGGTTGAAGATGCATTGAACGCAACCCGTGCCGCTGTTGAGGAAGGAATTGTTCCGGGTGGCGGTGTCGCTCTGGCCCGTTGTCTGGAGGCATTGTCAAAGATGAAGATTAAAGCCGATCAAAAGCTGGGTGTGAAAGTCGTCATGCGTGCCATGGAGGAGCCACTGCGACAGATTGCCAACAATGCCGGTTCTGAAGGTTCTGTCGTCATTGATAAAGTCAAAAACGGCGAGGGAGCTTTTGGTTACAATGCCGAAACGGACACCTATGAAGATCTGATGAAAGCCGGTATAATGGATCCGACCAAAGTGGTCCGGCTCGCATTGCAAAATGCAGCAAGTGTGGCATCTTTAATGCTGACCACCCAGGCCATGGTTGCCGAAAAGCCCGAAGAAAAAGCGGAGACCATGCCAGGAGGCGGTGCTCCCGGAATGGGCGGCATGGGTGGAATGATGTAAACCTCCGTCATTCCATAGCGTTCATGGTGGACATGATGCAGACCGATATTGCCTGTGAACCCCTGCAGTACTTTGGGCAGCTGAATTAGAAGTTACCTTCGTAAACCGATAGTCAAGCTGGCTACCACCATAATCACTAAAATGGCCAGATTGGGAAGAACGACGCTACGGCGTTCATTCTTCCCTTCCCATTCGTGCAAATAGCGCTGGGCAATCAAGAAAATGTATCCCGGACCTATACCGAGAAAAACGAGGGGATTACGATAAAGCCGGTAGACAAGCCGTTTCGGTGCCGCCAAATACTCCTCTACCGTCAACGTCCAAATATCGCCCACGCCCCTGTGATGCAGGTCTGCGTAAGTGCCGTGATGCACGTTGTGAGTGTGCCGCCATTAGTCAAAAGGTGTAAAGGTAAATCAGCATAACCTAATTGCCTTGTTAGTAACGCCCTCTGCCGCGTCTATGTCCCCCTCCTCGTCTATCTCCCTCTCCTCCTCCATCTCTACCTCCTCCGCTATCTCTACCTCGACCGTCGTCAGCGTGAAGCCGAGCCCCATTGACAGTAATCGTCCTCCCTTTAAAAGCCTTCCCATTTAAAACTTCGATTGCAGACTGAGCCTCAGCTTGGACGGGCATTTCCACGAATCCAAAGCCTTTTGATCGACCACTTTGTTCATCCTTGATAACAGTTGCGGACGCGACCTGCCCGAAGGCCTCAAAAGCCTGGCGCAAATCACCTTCGGTGACATTGTATGACAAGTTGCCGATGAAAATGTTCGTTTTAATCCCCCTTTTTTAAAACCTAAATCTTTGATGCCTTTTAATACCTGTAATACTCTCCAAAATCGCAGTTTGCGGTTTTACAGGGATTATCGCAGACGAGTATATCACAAGGTTTTCAGTGCTGTCAAAAGCTGAGAGACAAAGAACCAGATCTCTCAACCACCAAGCACGCAAGGTGAGCCCCAAAAAGATGTCTTTAAAAGTAACGGTTTCTTTATGAAAACAACTTTATTTCGTGGACTTTGCACAATTCATGCTTAATTTGTAAGTAGATGTTAAGTGCCATACCAACTTCGACACCTATAAAAAAGCCATCGGATGGCTTAGAGCCTCCAAAGGTTATAAATTAAAAAAGGGAGTTTGAACGTGGCACTTAACAGGTTTCTCGGGTGTGCGTGCATCCTTTCTGATGGATTTTAACGGCACCTTTGATTCCACGCTTCTTTTAACCCCCAATAAGAACCTCCTGTAAAGAAACTACTCAAAATTCCTTGACTATGCTCCCAAATAGAATGGGGATGTTCTGTTGGGAGCTTCAAATGTTATTTGGTTCATATACATTATAAGTTAAAATGAGGAGTATCAAATGAAACCAGAAACTGCGGGGAAGGTTAAGTTTGGAGTTTGGGGTCTTATTGTTGGGGCAATCATTGCAATGATCATCGGTTTTGCGTGGGGGGGTTGGACAACCTCCGGCACGACCAAAACGATGACCGAAGAGGCGGTCTTGGCAAGTCAGGCGGCGATCTGCGTTGCCCAATTTATGAAGGAGCCGAACCATAAAGAAAAACTTAAAGAATTAGAGGAATTAAGTTCCTGGACGAGAGCTGAATTTATTGAAAAAGGGGGCTGGGATATAATGCCCGGGCAAGAAAAGGCTGGCTATCTTGTAGCCCGAGCATGCTCCGATGGGCTTGAACTTCTTTTCGAAAAATGAGATAAATGAAATCGCTGTTAAAGGTGATCCAAAAATTTTTGTTGCTGTTTTTTTAATAAGCGCTTCAATATGGTCCTGGTGTTTTCTTATATCGGCTTCAGCCTCCTCGCGCTCGATAATTTTTGCTATATTTTCAGCAACAGCGTTTATTAGATTTTTTGCTTCCTTAAGAAACGGTCTCTCATCAAGCTCTGGTGTTTCTTCCAGATAACACACTTCCAGAGTGCCAATCCATTTATTGTTTACCGTGATTTCGCGCGAAAGCTTCCATCGCGTGTCTTTAAAATTTTTTGTTATAACCTCATAACCACCAAAAAAAAGTCGAGCACAAGTAATTTCAGGGTATTGAATTGCCGGGGGAATGAAATCAACTGCTGCTTGAAGGACGGCATCCAGTGAAAAATCAGTAGCATCCCTAAAACTTGAGATATCATAGAGACAGTTCAACTCTTTGATCCGCTCTCTAAGTTTATAAGCAACCAACTCCGGTTCTTCTGTATCAGATCGTTTGAGTTCTTTAATCTCTCTGTTTAGTTCCTCATAAATTTGCATCAGGCTCATGTTGCGCCTTATATGACTGTATTCGGTCACTTTCCGTTTCTTGTCAAGTTCTTTTGCCTTACGAACGTATTCCAAAAACTCTTTTTCAAGTTGCTTAATTTTTCGTTCTAATTCGTTGTAAGTCGGTTTTCTGCCATGAGAATATCGCCTTTTCAAATTAATTTTAAATAATTTGTCCAATTGCCTCATCTTATTGGCGACAACATTTATAAAATGCTTTCCACTCGTATCAAGGTTTACTAGAATTTTTTAAACCTCTCTTCGGCTTCCGGGCCAACGTATTTTCAGGATGGCCGCCCAGGCGATGTAGTTGTCATTCCGGGTGTGGACTCGGACAACATCTTTCTGAGCTCCTCTCCCTGCACACTTTCCTTTTCAGAAAGGAGATGGGCCAAATCATCCAGAACGTTCCGCCGCTCCGAGAGGATTTTTTGCACCCTCTGATGGGCTTCCTCGACGAACCGGGCGACCTCTTCGTCTATTTGGGCGGCTTTGGCTTCACTATAGGCTTTACCGGAAGCAAAACTTTCCGGGAGAAACATCGGCTGACGGGGGCGCTCATAGGCCACCAGTCCCAGGCGATCGCTCATTCCATATTCTGTGACCATGGACCGGGCAATTTCTGTAGCCCGCTGCAGGTCGTTCTGGGCGCCTGTGGAGATTTCTTCGAAAACCAGCTCCTCCGCCACCCTGCCGCCTAAAAGAACGGCCAGCCGGTCGAGCAGCTCCGAGCGCGTCATTAAATAGCGGTCCTCGGTGGGTTGCTGTTGAGTATATCCGAGAGCCGCAATCCCCCGGGGAATAATGGAGATTTTGTGCACCGGGTCGGCATGCTCAACAGACTCAGCCACAATCGCATGTCCGGACTCATGAAAGGCGATAATTTCTTTCTCCTGCAGATTCATCACCCGGTTCTTTTTCTGCAGGCCTGCAACCACTCGGTCGATCGCCTCATCGAAATCTGCCAGTCCTACCTCTTCTTTATCTTTACGGGCAGCCAGAAGGGCGGCCTCATTGATGAGGTTGGCCAGATCGGCTCCCACAAAGCCCGGAGTGCGGCCGGCGATTTTGCGGAGATCGACTTCGGGACCTAACAACACATTCTTGGAATGAATTTTCAGGATGGCTTCACGCCCGTTGATATCCGGCCGGTCTACCAGGACCTGCCGATCGAACCGCCCCGGCCGCAGCAAAGCAGGATCCAGGATTTCCGGCCGATTGGTGGCGGCCATGATGATGACCCCTTTATTTGTCTCGAACCCATCCATTTCCACCAGGAGCTGGTTAAGCGTCTGCTCTCGTTCGTCATGACCGCCCATGACATTCATTCCCCGGGCTTTCCCCAACGCGTCCAGTTCATCGATAAAGATGATGCAGGGGGCCTGGCCGGCGGCCTGAGCGAAAAGATCGCGAACGCGGGCTGCGCCCACGCCGACAAACATCTCCACAAACTCAGACCCGCTGATGCTGAAAAAAGGCACTTCTGCCTCCCCGGCCACAGCCCTGGCTAGAAGGGTTTTGCCGGTCCCCGGCGGGCCGACCAGAAGCACCCCTTTGGGAATCCTGCCCCCCAGTTTCTGGAATTTGCCCGGATTACTCAAAAACTCAACTACCTCCTGGAGCTCTTCTTTGGCCTCGTCGATGCCGGCTGCATCGCTGAAAGTAACCTTGATTTCACTTTCAGCAAAAATTTTGGCTTTGCTCTTGCTAAACGACATCACCCCCATGCCCGGCCCCATCTTTTTCATGGCGTAGCGCCAGATCAGGAAAAAAAAACCAATGGGAATAACCCAGGAAAGAAGAGTGCTCAGGAATTTGCTCTCATAGTGCCCGGAGTAATTGACCTTGTGTTCATCCAGATCCTTCACCAGGTCGGGATCATTTACCCGAATGGTGGTGAACCTCTGGACCGGCTCCCCCTTTAGCGTTCCGTTGATATTTTCAGGGCCAATAATCAATTTGCCAACGTTGCCTTCGGCGATGTAGTGTTTGAATTGGCTGTAGGGAATCGTCTCCACTTTTGCGGAAAAAAAATATTGTTGCAGGTAGGTGAATAAAAATATGGCGATCAGGAAATACCAGATGCTGAAACGAGCTTTCGGGGGCAAGGTATTTTTCTGGCGTTCCTGGAAACCGAGAAGGGAACGTAAATTGTCCAAGAAATTTTTCTGTGAATCTTTATTTCTATTGGATGCCATTTTCATTTTCCTATATTTTTCTGAGATGACGTAGCATGCCTGTCTGAAATTCAAGGCACCTCAATTAGACCCCCGAATGACCCACTGCCGGTAAAAAAGTATAATTTTTGAAATTTGATTGAGCGTCCGACTGTTATTCAAAGGCTTTTGATGACAATCAGAAAAACCCGTTTTTCATGTCCTGCATGGCCTTCACAATATCTTGGATCGCCTCGTGCATACCCTCAGCGCCGGAGCCTATTTCCGATGTTCCTTTCTTCTCGATCTTGCTCTGAACCTCGGATTTAATTTTTTTCAAGTTTTGAGCGTGTTTTTCAAACTGGAGGAGATGCTCTTCTTCCATGTCCTTGATGACATCGGAATTAATCTGTTGGATGAGATCATCGGCCTCAGCCAGTAATTGCTCGATTTTCAGTAAGTCCAAGTTCTTTGGCATAATGCTTCCTTTCCAATGGATTCTTGCCCGCCATTGCATGAAATTCTCCAGCCGGAGACTCTGGTCACAATCACCACCGTCATTTTCCCCCGAGACCGCATTAACCGCCCGGCGTTTCCTGACTATTGAGCACTGACCATTTCAAGGGAAAGCGACCATTTTCTGCCGCTCCTCATCCCACATTTTCAAGCGAATGCAAGAAAGGCTTTTAGCGATAGTGAGTGGCGTTTTTCCTTGCAGCGCCGGAACGGCATCGTAGCACTTCTTCAGACTGTAGTTGGGGATTCTGGGGCTCAAATGATGGACATGGTGATAACCAATGTTACTGGAAAGCCAACGAAGCACAGCGGGCAATTTGTAAAATGAACAGCCTTCCATGGCGGCGCGTAGTGGCTCCCACTCGCTTTTGTATGCCCAATACCCCCCAGGGAACTGATGCTGCACGTAAAACAGCCAAATTCCCGCCGCCCCTGCAAGACACAACACCGGAAACTGGATTAGGAGGTACGTTCGCCATCCAATAAACCCGTCGGCAACCAAGACCACGACGACGATGAGCAGGTTGGTGAAAACAACGCTCATGCGTTCTTTTCGCTTCACCAATCGCGTCGGAAGCCGGTTTCTGAGCAGAAACATGAACAGTGCACCCAATCCGAGCATCACCACGGGGTTACGGTAAAGCCTGTACCGCAAACGTTTCTTCTTCGATACGTTCTTATATTCCGTTAGCGTCATGGTCCAGATATCGCCGAATCCACGCGCATCGAGGTTGGCGTAAGTCACGTGATGTCGAAGGTGGGCGAAGCGCCAGTCTTCAAAAGGAGTGAACACCAACACCCCTAAAAAGTAGCCGAAGAATGTGTTCAAGCCCTGCTGCCTGAAGAACGAACCATGCACACAGTCGTGAAATAAAATGAATAACCGGACCATGAAACCGGCGGCTGGCAGGACGAGAATCAGCGTCAACGTGTAAGGGTAGCTGAGTTGAATCGACCGGATCATTAGGTACCATATGCCGCAGTAAGGGACTATCGTGTTTATCAACTGCCAGGCAGCTTTACGGCTGTCGGAATTTCGGAAAGTTGCCAGTACCGGGTACCAATCGGGCCAAATGCGTCCAGAATTTATCCTTTTTGAATTGCTTTTGGCCCTGTCCGATTCATGCCCAACCATTTTCAAACCTCCGCCTAACTGTTTCTCCCTTCGGGGCCTTGGCTTCTTTATGTTGGGGCATTTTCTCGTTCAAGGGGGTTAACGAAAAGGAGCCACCCCGTAGTTGTCGATCATTTCATGTTCCTGCCGAACAGGTGATTATACGAATCTGGATATATGAAACAGCAAAGGGAATCAACCGGTATTTCAAATTTTGTTCAAATCAGGCATCATCAGTGCGCGCTAAGTGACCGAGGTGCCAAACTGCATAATACATCAGGCAAGGTAGTCAATTTGGGCTTGGTTAAAAGTGTATATAGCGTGATGATCATATAAAAG
>Ga0265303_10000043_pt1 | contig 49810 bp, 49 predicted proteins | sample Helome_2_FD_192494 | JGI IMG/M metagenome (GOLD analysis project Ga0265303, IMG submission 192494) | Marine sediment microbial communities from subtidal zone of North Sea - Hel_20160317 (Illumina Assembly) | ecosystem: Environmental > Aquatic > Marine > Subtidal zone > Sediment ... | reverse complement strand
CAACCGGTGGGCGGCAAGCGCCTTTCCGCCGATCAGCGCTTCGCCATCATGTACAACAAGCCCGAGGGTGAGCTGGTCACCCGAAACGATCCAGAGGGTCGCAAAACGGTATTCGAGCGTCTGCCACGTTTGCCTGTTGGGCGTTGGATCGCGGTCGGTCGCCTCGACGTCAACAGTGCCGGCCTGCTGTTGTTCACCAACGACGGTGATCTCGCCAACCGCCTGATGCATCCGCGTACCGAGATCGCGCGTGAGTACGCGGTGCGGGTCAATGGCGAGGTCAGTGACGACATGGTCCGCCGGCTTGTGACCGGCGTGGAGCTGGATGACGGACCCGCACGCTTCGAGGACGTTGTCGAATCCGGCGGCGAGGGCAGCAATCGCTGGTTTCATCTGGTGATCATGGAGGGACGCAAGCGTGAGGTGCGCCGCCTGTGGGAGGCGGTGGGTGCGACGGTCTCGCGTCTCAAGCGCGTTCGCTATGGCCCGATCATTTTAGACAGTAGCGTAAAGGTTGGTCAGTGGCGGGAACTGGACCCCGAGGAACGCCGCGCCTTGTTGGCCGTTGTCGATATCAAGGACAAACGTCCCTGGGGCAGCCTCAGCAGGAAACCGGCAAAAAAGAAGTCCGATTCGACGTTCTCGCCGTGGAAAAAGAAAAAACGCCGCTAACGGGCACAGGTCCCGCAGCGAGTACTTTGCGTGGTCTGTATGACGCGTTGCGCGCTGTCTATGGTGAGCAGCCATGGTGGCCCGCCGAATCCGCCTTCGAGGTGGTCGTCGGGGCTGTTCTTACCCAGAACGCAGCCTGGTCGAATGTCGAGAAGGCCATAGATCGCATGAAGGCAGCCGGGCTGCTGTCTTTGTCGGCACTGCTGGACACAGACCACGATACCCTGGCAGACGTGATCCGGCCCTCGGGTTACTACAACATCAAGGCGAAACGCCTGCGCAACCTATGCGTATTTATGGCACAGGAGGGTGGCCTGGATGTATTCGCACAACGTGAGCTGCCCGACCAGCGCGAATCCCTGCTGAGCGTAAACGGTGTCGGCCCGGAGACTGCCGACGATATCCTGTTGTATGCATTGCAGCAGCCGGTATTCGTTATCGACACCTATACCCGGCGTTTGTTGCAGCGGTACGGTCTGGCACGCGGCGATGAGGCTTATGATGCACTGCGTTCGAAATTCGAACAGGCGTTGGATACGGATGTCTATCTATTCCAACAATATCATGCGCTGATCGTTATGCACGCCAAGGCCGTTTGCCGCAAGATCCCGCAGTGCCGGCTTTGCGCATTGGCCGCAGATTGCGCAACGGGTGGTGGGGTGGTCCCCATATTCCACCGTTTTCCATCCAGCGAGACCAAGCCATGAAGAAACAAATCCGTTTCTACGAAAAGAAACTGAAATACGAAACAGATGCGTGGGATCTTTTTACGGCGCTGAGTGCTCAAGAACGGGTGATTGTCGTTGACGCCCGATCATCTGAAGCTTTCAATGCGGAGCACATTCCTCAGGCGATCAATATCCCGCATCTAGAGATGTCTCGAAAAACAACAGCACATCTCGATAAGTCCTTTAAGTATGTTATCTACTGCGATGGGATCGGTTGCAACGCCTCGACCAAGGGAGCACTGAAGATGGTGCAACTTGGCTTTTCGGTGAAGGAGTTGTTGGGCGGTCTTGAATGGTGGCGACGCGATGGCTACGCAACTGAGGGTGATAATGCCGTTGCAGGAAAAAACGTTTCGTGTGGTTGCTAGCTGTGCGGAACGGCTGACATGACCGATATTCAGGTTATAACGCTGGGCGGACTGAGTGCTCAACGATGTCTCGATGCCCTGCAGGCTATGCTGGTTGCCGATGAGGCCAAGCGCCAAGTCGACGAGCCGACTCCAGCGCGAGAGTGCATCGCTACGCCGCTTGCCACCGAGCTGATTGGCCAGTTGCTCGCATTCAAGTCTCGGCACCAATTTGAGCAGTTGAGAGAGTAAGCTAGAATGATATGCTACAGCCCGGTTTCGCTTTTTGACTCAATGGTTTGTGGTCTACTCATTGCATCGAAAAGGCTTACGAAACCGGGCTATTCGTTTGCCGTTAAGTGGGACCGCACTGGGTCTGTCCCCTTTTCCCTTGGCGAAATTTGCGTTCGCGATTTGGTGAAGGCTTCAGGTAATGAATGACAAAATGGTCGCCCTGATTACCGGTGTCACAGGACAGGATGGTGCCTACCTGGCCGAGCTGTTGCTGGGTAAGGGCTACGAGGTGCACGGCTTGAAGCGCCGCTCGTCGCTATTCAATACCGATCGGATCGATCATCTGTACCAGGATCCGCACGTCGACAACCGCAATTTCGTGCTGCATTACGGCGATCTTACCGACAGCACCAGCCTGATCCGCATCATCCAGAGCGTGCAGCCGGACGAGATTTACAACCTCGCGGCCCAAAGCCACGTGGCGGTTTCTTTTGAGTCACCCGAATACACCGCCAACGCCGACGCCGTCGGGACTCTGCGTATTCTCGAGGCCATCCGTATCCTGGGGCTGGAGAAGAAGAGCCGCTTCTACCAGGCCTCCACCTCGGAGCTGTTCGGTGAGGTACAGGAGACCCCGCAGAAAGAGACCACGCCCTTCTATCCGCGCTCGCCCTATGCGGTGGCCAAGCTTTATGCGTACTGGATCACCGTGAACTACCGCGAGGCCTATGGCATCTATGCCTGCAACGGCATCCTGTTCAACCACGAGTCGCCGGTGCGTGGCGAGACCTTTGTTACCCGCAAGATCACCCGCGCCCTGGCTCGCATCAAGCTGGGCCTGCAGGACAAGCTGTACCTGGGCAATATGAACGCCAGGCGCGACTGGGGCCATGCCAAGGACTACGTCGAAATGCAGTGGCTGATGCTGCAGCAGGACGAGCCGGAAGACTTTGCGATTGCCACTGGCAAGCAGTTTTCGGTGCGCGAGTTTGTCGAGATCGCCGCCGCACACGTGGACATGCACATCGAATGGCAGGGCGAGGGGCTGGACGAGAAGGGCATCGACAGGAATGCAGGCAGGGTAATTGTTGAGGTCGACCCGCGTTACTTCCGCCCGACCGAGGTGGAGACCCTGCTGGGTGATGCCAGCAAGGCGCGTGAAAAGCTCGGATGGACACCGAAGATCACCTTCGAGCAAATGGTGCAGGAGATGATGCAGACCGATCTTGAGCTGGCCAAGCGGGATGACCTGGTCGAACGTGAGGGTTTCAAGGCGTTCAAGTATTTCGAGTAATTTCGTAGGTCGGGCTGCGCCCGACATTTGATTCGGCGGGCACGGCCCGCCCTACGATAGACAAGCAGTTTGTCGACCCACATAAGATCAGACAATGCCATTTTTAGAGGACACACAATCCAGGGTTTACGTCGCCGGCCACCGCGGCATGGTGGGCTCGGCCATCGTGCGCGCGCTTGAGGCAGCCGGGTTCGACAACATCTTGACCCGCACCAGCGCCGATCTGGATCTGCGCGACCAGGCCGCGGCGAATGCCTTTTTTGCCGATGAAAAGCCGGACTATGTGTTTCTGGCCGCGGCCAGGGTTGGCGGTATCCTGGCCAACGATACTTATCCGGCCGATTTCATCTACGACAACCTGGTGATGGAGACCAACATCATCCATGCGGCCTATGCGCAGCAGGTAAAGAAGCTGCTGTTTCTCGGCAGTACCTGCATCTACCCCAAGCTGGCGGATCAGCCGCTGAAAGAGGACTACCTGCTCACCGGTCCGCTGGAACCCACCAACGAGTGGTATGCCGTGGCCAAGATCGCCGGCATCAAGCTGTGTCAGGCGTACCGGAAGCAGCATGGCTGTGACTTTATCTCCGCAATGCCGACCAATCTGTATGGGCCGGGTGACAACTACGATCTGGAAAAGTCCCATGTGATCCCGGCCATGCTGCGCAAGATGCATGAGGCGAAAAACAATGGTGCGCCGAGCGTGACCCTGTGGGGCACCGGTACGCCCTTGCGCGAGTTTCTGCATGTGGATGATCTGGCCGATGCGCTGTTATTTCTGATGCAGAACTACAGCGATCACTCGCATGTGAATGTGGGGGTAGGGCATGACCTGACCATCCGTGAGCTGGCCGGGATGGTTCAATCGGTGGTGCGCTTTGAGGGGGAGCTGGTGTTTGATGCCAGCAAGCCGGATGGCACGCCGCGCAAACTGGTCGATACCGGGCTGATCAATAGCCTCGGTTGGCAGGCGAGGATACCGCTTGAGGAAGGGCTAGCCGCGGTTTATGCGTGGTTTGTGGTGCATCACGCCGAGGCGCGGGTTTGATGCATGCTGGTTTCGGTCGTTAGCCAGGCGCGAATCGCTCGCATGCTATGCGCGATTTTGCTGGCAACACGTCGATCCGGATTGCGTGCGCGATACGGCGCCCGCGGTTGTGAAGGATATTCAGCTTTTCGACGTCTATACTGGAGATAACGTAGATTCCAGTCTAAAAAGCCTTGCTTTGAGCTTGATTTTACAGGAATATTCTCACACTCTTACTGAATCGGAAGTCGAAGAGGCGAGCAGTGTGGTGCTCGCGGCGCTGGCCGAGCGTTTGTCCGCAAAATTGAGAGATTGAGTCCATGGCACTGACGAAAGCAGAGATGGCAGAACACCTGTTTGAGGAACTTGGGCTGAACAAGCGCGAGGCCAAGGACATGGTGGAGATGTTTTTTGAAGAGATCCGCATGTCCCTGGAGAACGGGCGGCAGGTCAAGCTGTCCGGGTTTGGAAATTTCGACCTGCGCGAGAAGAAACAGCGTCCGGGCCGGAATCCGAAGACCGGTGAAGAGATCCCGATCTGCGCGCGTCGCGTGGTGACCTTTCGCCCAGGTCAGAAGCTGAAGGCACGAGTAGAGGCATATGCTGGATCCCAACAGCAGCAACATTGAGTTACCGGCGATACCGGGCAAGCGCTACTTCACCATTGGTGAGGTGAGTGAGCTTTGCCAGGTAAAGCCACATGTGCTGCGTTATTGGGAGCAGGAGTTTCCACAACTCAAGCCGGTCAAGCGGCGTGGAAACCGCCGTTACTACCAGCGCCACGATGTGGAGATGATCCGCAACATTCGCAGCCTGTTGTACGAGCAGGGTTTTACGATCGGCGGTGCGCGGCAGCAGCTTGCGGGTGACGGCCCCAAGCACGAAGAGCATTCAAGGTCCGAGCTGATCCGCCAGTTGCGCGGCGAACTCGAGGAGCTTCTGGCCATCCTCAAAGCCTGAAAGGCGTTGTTTCATTGACAACAAAGCGCCGCATCCCTAGGATGCCGCGGTCTGTTCCGGAGCGTAGCGCAGCTTGGTAGCGCACCACAATGGGGTTGTGGGGGTCGGGAGTTCGAATCTCCCCGCTCCGACCAATATAAAACAAAGGCTTGGGATGTACTCCTAAGCCTTTTTCTGCGATTAATTTTCAACTTGATCCACCCGTACCCGTAACCCAAGATTACGCAGTGAATTTAAAGTCGCATACGCTGCAGAGGGTAAGCTGCTTCCCGGCAGATCCTTCTGCCGCATCGGGTGAAGGAACGGAAACCAAAACATTCAGGGAGTGAAAGATGCAAGGCGTTACCCCGGAACTGTCGGCACAGATCAGCCGCGCCTACGACGGCGTGCAAACAGGGGGCAGACCCACTTCTGTCCCGGGACGGTTCATTCGAACGCTTGTGAAGAAAAATTCTGTCAAAGGGGGATTAGGTTATGTTGAAACGAGGTTTTGCGGCTCTGGTTGCGATCGGCGTTGGAGTTTTCTTTTTGGCAGAGGCCCATGCCATGAGCTTGGGCGAATTCGAATACAGGAACAGCTGCGCTCAATGCCATGGCGTGTCTGGCAAAGGGGATGGGCCAGTTGCTTTATCTCTGACGAAGAATCCCCCAGACCTGACCATGCTGCAAAAGAATAATGGCGGCGTCTTTCCTGTGACAAAAGTCTATTCGATCATCGAAGGCAACGCGGATGTGCGCGTACACGGAACGCGCGACATGCCCGTGTGGGGAAACCGGTTCCGCGGCCGGATCAATGATGAGGAGTTCGAGAACTTCTCGCCAGCAGATTCGCGCGAGTATATGACAACGCGAATCCTGGCTCTGATCGAGTTTGTTTCAACAATCCAGGCCGAATGAGCGCCAGGATCATGCCCTGAACCAGCTGGCCTCGGCGGTTTCCTCCTGAGCCCCAGCTTCTGAATTCCGGAAATCACCTACACGCCGGACGTAATTTTTCGTCTGAATCGCACCCTGGGGCAGACGGGAGTTCGATGGGTTAGGGCACGTTGTGCCCGCTTTGGGGGTGTTTGTTCACTGGCGCGAGGAGGGTTTTCACAGAAAACTGACAATCCCTGTCGGCTCGAGTCTGCAGCACTACAGCTCAGACTAAGGATGTGAGAACTTGCCCCGGCGCGGTGGTGGGGTGTCGAGTCACTTCATATCCAACAGGGATATGTGCCGGAACCGAGCAGCTTCAGACCGACAATGCACAACGACTCAGAGCCGATATGCGGCGTGCGGCGGCCTTTACACAAAAGCGCTGATCAGGCCCATAAGAGCAAAGAGTCCGACAATAAACATTATGGGTGCTACCAGTTCAGCCGCCGGGGATTTGTGGTCATCGATTTGTCTGTGTGCTTGCATGTTGATCACCTTTGTTCAAGTTGACCGTTATTTGGCCACTTAAATATTGCAGTTGGATTACAGTCCAATGAAAGTATTTTGATTATCGCATCCGTAGCGTTGACCCTTCTCCGCCCGAGCAACCATGCGATTTGGTCGCTATTCCAGGAAGCGTTTGCTGCGGCGCCAAGCGAGATAGCCGTAGATCACGACGTTTAAGCCAATTAGGACAAACCCGATCACAATCTGAATCTCCCGAGTTAACTCTGCCGGATAGACAACTGGAACGATGTAATGCTCGATAAAGCTCTGAGAGTAGTTATTGAGGCCGCCCGCGCGGCGCAATGAGTTCTCCAGCGGTGTAAGCGGGCAGATTCGACCTGACACCTCAATGAATCCTCCCCACGCCACCGCTGGAACATGGAGCCAGGGAATCCACCGGCAACGAAATGCAAGCAGGCCGCCTAGTAAGACGAACACAATGAAGCCGAAATGGGCCAATACAACAAGGTCAGCGAGAATTCGATAGCCCACGGAAGTTAAAACTCAAGAACGAATGCGACAGTCTAATGCAATGCCCAGTTGCCAAAGGGCTCAATGGGTTTGGGGAAAAGAGCGATTATTAACATTTTTCCGCATTTGGCCGCTCATACTTGTTGTTCTCGGGCAGATAGTTGACCATTCGGCATCCGGTTATGAAAATATCAGCGCTGACAAGGAACATAATCCGAACGGCCGTCGGGCTAGTGCTTATCTCGATAAGCGCTCTGATCAGTTGTGGCGCAGCACAGGCGGCCGCTGGCGGAGTGCCCTTCCCGCGTCCGCCAGAGATAGAAAAAGCCGTCGACTTCTGGACGCGAATCTACTCCGAAGTCGATTCAAACAGCGGATTCATACACGACAGCCGTGCGCTGGATATCATTTACGAAGTTTACCCGCTCCCGGTGAACGCCAGCCCTAAAAAGCAACATCGTATCATTCAGAAACGAATTCGGCATTTTCAGCAGTTGCTCAGCAAAATCGCCCAAAAATCGGACGAAAAACTGAGCCGGGAAGAGCGATGGGTCAAGCGCCTGTGGGGATCGAAGGTGTCTCCGTCGCAAATCAGGAGCGCGGCAAAACGGATTCGGTTTCAGCGTGGCCAGTCTGACCGCATGCGCCAAGGGCTGAAGCGCGCTGCCACGTACGAAAAAAGAATCCGCAAAATCTTGCGCGACAAAGGTGTACCCGAACGGCTCGCCGCACTGCCGCATGTGGAATCGTCATACAACCCCAAGGTCAAATCCAAAGCAGGGGCCGCCGGGCTGTGGCAGATCATGCCTGCCACGGGTCGTCGTTACCTGCGGGTGAACAATGTGGTCGATGAACGCCTCGATCCGTACAAAGCAACGACCGCTGCAGCTCAATTGTTGAAGCACAACTACGCGGTATTGAAAAGCTGGCCACTTGCCATCACAGCCTACAACCATGGATTGTCCGGCGTGCGTCGCGCGGTTCGAAAAACCGGCACCATGGATATCGAGACGATTATTCAGAAATACAATGGGCGTGCGTTCAAATTCGCGTCGCGTAACTTCTATGCTGCTTTTCTGGCCGCTTACGACGTGTCAACCAGCCAACAAGGGAAATTCAAGGAAAAAAAGGGAGTCAGTTTTCCAATCGTTGCATTGAATGCCTATATGCCCGCGGCTGCAATCATCGAAGGGCTTGGTATCAATGAGCAAGACCTTAAAGATAAAAATCCTGACCTGGGGGCGACCGTCTGGGGCGGAGAAAAGTACATTCCCAAGTCTTATCGGCTTCGTATCCCGATCAAACGAGATGCTTCGCTACTGCAAACCCAGGTCGCCGCGCTGGAAAAACGATTGGGGCACGCGAAACAAGTACCCGACCTCCTTTACCGCGTGCGACGCGGTGATAATTTGTCGGGCATTGCGCAGCGTCACGATACGTCAATCAAGACGTTGTTGGCGATGAACAACCTGCGCAGTCGTCATCGTATTAACGCCGGGCAGTTGCTGCGGATTCCGCCAGCGGATGAAGTCGCAGCCGCGGTTTACGTTGCCGCTTCATTGCCGGCAGACGATAGCGTCGCGCAGACACAACGGGAACCGGCGTCGGTGGTAGTTGCACAGTTGTCTGAAGCGGACTCGTTGTTTGTTTCTGAAAAAGACGGGCGCGCCAGTGATGCGAAAGACCCGGTCGCGGGCACGCCTCCTGACATGGACGAGGCAGTGGTCGAGGAAAACGAAACCGTTGTGATGGTGCAATCGGATCTTTCTGCTGATCCGGCCGATTACCTTGTCGCCGAAGATGGCACGATCGAGGTCCAGGTGGGAGAAACGCTTGGCCACTATGCACACTGGCTAAACTTGCCGACCCAGAAACTGCGTGTTCTCAATGGCGTGCGGCATGGCCAGCACGTCATCGTGGGTCAACGTATGCGCCTCGTATTCGCAGCAGAGAATACCAAGGCGTTTGAAAGCAAACGTAAGAAATTTCACGCCCGGATTCAAAATCGATTCTTTAAGAACCACCATATTGTTGACGTGAGGGACCATCCGTTGACCGATGGTGACAATCTGTGGGAGCTGTCCACAGAGACCTATCGTGTCCCGTTATGGCTGCTGCGTCAGTACAATCCGGATCTCACCTTCGATTCCGTGCTGTCATTATCCAGTTCCCTGCGTGTCCCGGTCGTGCAGCTTAACGACGGAAGCGCCATGACACAGTCCGCAACCGCGAAAAAATCATCGTGAGAACGTTAGGGAGCTGCTGATTAATTCTGGGCGAGTCCATGAATTGATCAGAGGTTCCTTAGTGTCCGATGCAGAGTTCCTTCGGCGCAGCCACGCTATCGCTCGGCAGGCGGGGTCGCCGATTTGATTCCGGCCAACTCGATGTTAAGAATTCAGCTGTGGGTGCGAGACGTGGCCGAACCCTAATGACATGCGCGTTAGCCCAGCAGGCTTCTGTTCCGGCCGTTCCTCTTGGCGCTGTAGAGCGCCTTGTCGGCACGCTCAAAAAATGTCTCGGCAGCCTCCTTTTCCTGCAGGCGGGTAAGGCCGACACTGACGGTGACGTCGATGATGCGGCCACGCACGGTCTGCAGCGCGGAGACGTTTTCGCGGATACGCTCGGCCAGCAACATGGCACCTTGTGCACCGGTATGACTTGCCAGTACAACGAACTCTTCGCCGCCGTATCTGAACAGCAGATCACTGCGGCGCACGGTGTTTGCGATTGTTTGTGATACCGCGACGAGGACATCATCGCCGAATGTATGCCCATACTCGTCGTTGAAAGACTTGAAATGATCGATGTCGATAACCAGCATCGACAGCGGAAGTTCCTGGCGCTGGGCCAGGTCCACTTCCCGTTGCAGTGAACTGCTCAGGGCCATGCGGTTGTGCACACCTGTCAGGGGGTCGCGTGAGGCGAGCTCGACCGCATGTTTGTAGGTCAGCGCATTGCGGAGCGGGTAGACCAGTGCACATAACAGGTTTTCGAGCGAAGTGATCTCCTTGTCGGCAAACGGGATCTCACGGTAGACGCGCACGCCGCCAAGCGATGTCTGTTCGAGTTTCAGGTCGTAGGTGGCGCGGTGCGATGCTTCGCGACCGTAGATCATCTGCTGTTCGCTGCCGGGCGGGGTATACACCAGGCCATCGATGGACAGATAGCGCTGGATCTCTTTGCCGAACAGGTTGATCTGATTTTCGATATCCAGCGTCGTCTGCAGAATGCTCGAAAGTTCGAGGACCCTGGGGCCAAGATTTTCGGGTGCTGTCGGTACTACGGTACCGCGTGCTTGAAGTGGACTGACCAATGCAAGGTTGCCTGTGTTGGTGTAGCTATGGTTTTCCATGTCTCCATTCTCGTCTGCTGGAAAGGCAGCCCAAGAGATGCGAAACCCATGCCAATATTGTTATTTGTTTTAAAAACAGTGAGTTAATTACTCTGTTCGTGTGCTTAACAGACTGGCGTCATTTTTATCACCTCATTTGAGATTCCCAAACGTCGAAACCCCGGCATTTTTCGGGAACTGCGTTCGTCGGCAGATTTCTGACATCTTAGTTAAGCTGAGGCGCTTGTGCAGGGGAAGTTACACTTGTGCCGATTATTGGCTGATCCGGATTAACTGCATTTGCAGGCTTTTGCCGGAGGTACCAATGAAACCCATAGCGATTGCCCTTTTTGTGTCTGTTCTGGCCTCGTCCGTCGCCGCAGCGCAGCCAGCCCCTCACGAGGGAGCCTTGGGCGAAGGCATGGTCAACCCCGGCTATCAAGACAAGCCGGACTGGTTCAAAGCCTCTTTTCTCGACATCCGCGAGGACATCGAAGAGGCCGCCTCGGCCGGCAAGCGCCTTGTGTTGTACTTCTACCAGGATGGGTGCCCCTATTGCGCCAAGTTGCTGAACGACAATTTCGGCAACCGTGCGATCGCCGACAAGGCGCGTCAGGCATTTGATGTGATCGCCATCAACATGTGGGGTGATCGCGATGTAACCGACCTGTCCGGCGAGGCGACGACGGAGAAGGCGTTTGCCTCTGCATTGCGCGTGCAATACACCCCGACATTGCTGTTCATGGATGAGCAGGGAAAGGTCATCCTGCGTATCAACGGTTATTTCGCCCCACACAAATTCGATGTCGCGCTGGATTTCGTGGCGGGCGGACACGAAAAACAGGGTGGTTTCCGTAATTTCTATGCCGCGGCATCTCCGGTGGCGGCCAAGACTGCGCTCAACAAGCTTGGCGGGACGCTGGCCGAACCGCTGCGCCTTGATCAGCGTGGCGACAGTAGCCGGCCGCTGCTGATTCTGTTCGAGCAGGGCAGTTGTGCGGCCTGTGACGAGCTTCACCGCGATATCCTGCCGCGCGAAGGCGTTGCTGCAGCACTGAGCAACATGGATGTCGCGCAGGTAGATCTGTGGTCGGGCGACAAGCTTTGGACGCCGGATGGGCGTGAAATGCCTGCGCGTGACTGGGCCCGCGAGCTTGGGATCCAGTACGCCCCCAGTCTGGTGTTTTTCGACCGGGAGAGTTCGGAGGTGTTTCGCACCGAGGCCTACCTGCGTTCGTTCCATATTCACGGCGCCGTCGATTATGTGGTTTCCGGGGCCTATCGCTGGCAACCATCGTTTCAGCGATTCCTGCAGCATCGGACCGAGGTACTGGAGAAACGGGGTATCCGGGTCAACCTGATGGACTGAATACCGGGGCGGCAGGGAGGGCCGGCAAGCGGACTGTGATGCGGTTGGATTTCCCCAGAATCGGTATCGTTGTCGGCAGGCCCGGGTGGCATAATGTCGACTGTCCAAGTTGCAGCCTGTGTCGAGGTTGCATTCGATAACTGGATGGTTACTCAATTAACAAACGAGGAGAAAGTCATGGTTCGACTGAACAAACTAAGCGGATTGGTGGTCATTCTGGGGTTGGCGCTGCTCGCGTCTGTCTCCGCTTATGCCGATAGTCATGAAGGAGACAACAAATTCACCGACTACAGCAAGATGACGCCCAGCGCTACGATGGATTTCGACGTCACGTCGGTCAAACTCATTGCAGGCGCAAGCTGGGGTACGGGCAACCTGAACTATCAGGACAAGGTCTACCCCCTGAAAGTTAAGTCCGGAAGCGCGGGTGGCATCGGTTACCGCAGCGTGAAGGGTACAGGTAAGGTTTACGGCCTCAAAAATCTGGAAGATTTTGCCGGCGTCTACACCGGGGGTACGGCGGGTGCCACGATCGGCAACAAGGGCGGTGGCGACAGCACGCTGGAGAACGGCAAAGGGGTCGTAATCAAGGCTATGGCGACGGACAGTTCCGGCGCGCAGCTCGCGCTTTCCGTCGGTGGTATCGAGATCGCTTTCGACAAGGAATAGGGAACTCCAGACTTAGCCCCTCGCGCACTGTGCCCGCCCGGTGCGCGAGGGGCTTTTTCGTGTCTGCGTGTCTATTTCGCCGGGTCAGGTCATAACAAATCATTCAGTCGTCCCAGCCCAGACGCTGTCCCGTGGCGCCCCGGCTGTCGGGGCCCATGGCCCAGAGATACAGGGGTGCCAGGATTTCCGGGGTCTTCAGGCTTGCATTGTCTTCGCCGGGAAACGCCCGTTTGCGCAGTGCGGTGCGGGTCGGGCCGGGGTCGATGCAGTTGACCCGGATGGCGCTGTTCTCGAGTTCGGCGGCCAGGATCTGAGTCAGGCCCTCGATCCCGAACTTGGAGACACCATAGGCCCCCCAGAACGCCTTGCCGCGATGTCCGACTTCGTCGGTCGTGAAGATCACGCTGGAATCGTCAGATTTTCCCAGCAGGGGCAGGCAGGCTTGGGTGATCTGGAAGGGCGCGTTCAGATTGACCTGCATGACCTTGAGCCAGTCTTCGGTCTCGTAATCCTTGATCCGACTGAGGTAGGGAAGGCTGGCTGCATTGTGCAGGATGCCGTCGAGCCGACCGAAATTGCTCTCCATCGCATCTGCCAGTTCGTCGTAGTCGTGTGGCGTTGCGCCCTCCAGATGCATCGGATAGATCGCAGGTGTCGGGCCACCAGCGGCCTCGATCTCATCGTATAGCGTCTCGAGCTTTGAAACTGTCTTGCCCAGCAACACCACGGTGGCGCCATGACGTGCATAGGCGAGCGCCATCGCCCGGCCTATGCCGGCGCCGGCGCCGGTCACGAGAACGATCCGGTCTTTCAGGATATTGGTTGCGGGCTGGTAGTCGGCATGCATGAGCAATTCTCTCTGCGGTTAACGGCAGCGCCATGCCGACCATAGATGGGCGATGGGTGCGCGGTCGATCGGGTTACCGATGATCGGGTAACCCCTGCGGCGCATTTTACTATGCATGGCGCGGGCCAGTGCGGTCAGTCGCCGGGCGAAGTCGGGTGCGGACCCTGTGCAGGATCTGTCCGCGCCGTCGAATCTGTCCAGCACCAGTTCAATCCGTTCTGCCCGTTGCGCCGGGGCGAGTTGTTCCAGCGCCCGCAGGTTCAGGTCTTGCGGGACACGTTGTGGAGCACGGGGCAGCTGTCGGATTCGTTCGACAGCGGCGCAATAGGTTCCCAGTTCGACGCAATGATCGGCATCGTGTCCGGACTCGTATTCCAACTGGCCGAGCAGCAAGAAAACGTTGCCGAGGCTGTCGCGACAGGCGGTCGCAAATGCTTCCCAATCGACCAGTGAGGGGCTGCGTATCTCCGCATCTGCCCTGTCGACGACTGCGATCATGCCGGGTACGGCTTGTTCATTCAGGCCCACTTGCTGCAACTGGATTGCGAGTGGATGACGTGCATTGCCGCGGGCGATGTTTGCGATCTCCTGGCGCCACCAGTCGAGCTTGAGGCGGGCGGCGCCAGGGTCATGCGGATGTTCTGCGATCGCCTGGATCAGTTCATACCAGGCGAACAACAGCGCATTGCGCTGGCGCAGCGGTTCCGGTGAAAATCGCACCGCATAGTAGGCTGCCGACCCGACCGGCGTGAAGCGGTTGGGGAAGGTCCACTCTGCGATATCAGGCTGCGCTGCTGTCATCATTCAGCAGATCGAGCAGTTGTTCCGGCTTGTCGATGGTCAGATCGGACTGCCATGCATCGGGGGGGTCTTCAGGGTGCAGGTAGCCGTACAGTGCGCCGACGGTCACGCAACCCGCCGCTCGTCCCGCCTCCATGTCGCGGCCGGCATCACCAATGTACCAGGTGCGTTTGGGTTCGCTGTCGAGCAGCTCACAGGCGTGCAGTATGGGCTGCGGATGCGGCTTGCGTTTTTCGCAGGTGTCACCGCTGATTACGCAGCCGGCGCGCTGCTCAAGCTGCATCGCTGTAATCAGGGGGTCGGTCAGCCAGGCCGGCTTGTTGGTCACGATGCCCCACGGCAGCCGCCGGGATTCGAGGTCCGCCAGTACCACATCCATGCCCGGAAACAACGTGGTCTCGCGACACAGGTTGTCTTTGTACACATCCAGCAGAAACCGTCGCCGTTCCTCGAAACCGGGACTTTCCGGCACGATGCCAAAGCCCAGTTTGATAAGTGCGATACCGCCATGCGACACGACCGGACGGATGATGTCGTAGGGCAGGGTCGGCTGCTCGAAATGTTGCAGGGTCTTGTTGAGCGCGTAGGCGAGATCCTTTCCGGTATCCGCCAAGGTACCGTCGAGATCGAACAATACCGCATGCGGTGGTCGACCCGGGCTCACTCCGGGCGACCGCATGCGACCATGTAATTCACGTCAACATCACGGGGATCGATTTTGTAGACGCCGGTCAGCGGGTTGTAGGTCATGCCGGCGATGTCTCCGGTATTCAGGCCTGCCTCACGGCTCCAGTGGGTGAGCTCAGAGGGGCGGATGAATTTGGCGAAGTCGTGTGTCCCCCTGGGCAGCATACGCAGCACATACTCAGCGCCGAGGATCGCAAAAAGATAGGACTTTGGATTGCGGTTGATGGTCGAGAAGAACACCTGACCACCTGGCTTTACCAGGGTCGCGCAGGCAGCAATCACGGAGGCCGGGTCCGGCACATGTTCGAGCATCTCCATGCAGGTCACGACATCGAACTGTGCCGGCATCTCCGCGGCCAGTTGCTCCACCGGTATGCGTCGATAGTCGACCTGCTGTCCGCTCTCGAGCAGATGCAGTCTCGCAACTTCCAGGGGCGCTTCGCCCATGTCGATGCCGGTCACCTTGGCACCGCGTGCCGCCATGGACTCGGCCAGAATGCCGCCGCCGCAACCGACGTCGAGCACGGTCTTGCCGTCAAGGCCGGTGCGCGAGTCGATATAATCGAGTCGCAGCGGATTTATCTCATGCAGCGGCTTGAACTCGCTGTTTGGATCCCACCAGCGTGATGCCAGCTGCTCAAACTTGCTGACTTCGGCGTGATCGACGTTGATTGCTGCACACATAGAAAATGGCCCGGAGGGTGGTTTGGAAGCCGATTATAAGCTGCCGGATTCCACTTATCACCGCATCGGCAGTTGCATCAGGCGGGTTTGTCCAGGATGCGATCGCGCCAGGCGCCCGCGTGCTGCAGGGTTTTGACCAGGTCGATCGTGGTCAGCGCACGATTTTTCAGTACCTGACGGCCGCTGATCCAGACATGCCGCACCTGTTCTCGTCCGGCGGCATAAACAATCTGTGAAACGGGATTGAACACCGGTTGGGTTTCGGGCTGCGAAAGGTCCACCGCCACGATATCGGCCGATTTCCCGATCCGCAGTGACCCCGTCTCGTGGTCGATGCCGAGTGCGCGCGCACCATTCAGGCTTGCCATCTGCAGTGCCTGATCGGCGGGCAGGGCGCAGGCATCTGAGATCATCCCCTTTGCCTGCAGGGCAGCAGACCGCATCTCCCCAAGCAAATCCAGGTCGTTGTTGCTGGCCGCACCGTCGGTGCCAAGCGCCACATTGATGCCCGCATCCAGCAGGCGCTCTACCGGACAGTATCCGGACGCCAGTTTGAGATTAGATTCCGGGCAGTGCACCACCTGGGCGCCGTTGCCGGCGAATAACTCGATTTCCTCGGGTTCGACCTGGGTCATGTGCACCGCCAGCAGTGCCGGATTGATCAGGTCGAGCTGACGCAGCCGCTCGATCGGGCGGTGTCCGGTCTGCTCGAGTCCGCCCCTGACCTCTGCTGCCGTCTCATGCACGTGCATGTGGATCGGTAATTCGAGCTCGTTGGCCAGTACCCCCACTCGCCTCAGGGGACTGTCAGAGACAGAGTAGGGTGCGTGGGGCGCGAATGCCGTGCCGACCAGTGGATCGTTGCGAAACTGGTCGTGTACCGCGATCGCACGATCGAAGTAGCCATCCGCATCGCTCGCCCATGCAGAGGGAAAATCGACCAGGATCAGTCCGACGATGGCGCGCATGCCGGCCTGGGCCGCCACCCGGCCGGTGACGTCGGGGAAGAAGTACATGTCGTTGAAACAGGTGGTCCCGCTACGGATCATCTCGGCGATCGCCAGGCGTGAGCCGTCAGCCACGAATTCTTCGTGCACCCAGCGCGACTCGGCCGGCCAGATATGGTCATGCAGCCAGCTCATCAGAGGCATGTCATCGGCCAGGCCACGGAACAGACTCATCGGGCTGTGGGTATGCGCATTGATCAACCCGGGTATCAGCGCGTGCCCGGGCAGGTCCACCGTCTCGCCGGCGTGAATCTGTGCTGTTGCCTCTGCGCGCGGGACGATGGCCGCGATCCTGCCGTCAACGATAGCGACACTGTGTTGCTCGAGAACCCCGGACGGTTCGACCGGAACAAGCCAGTCGGCATGAATAAGAAGGTCTGCCTGCACGAATCTTTGCCGTTGTTTGCATTCAGCGGCATAAAATACAGCAAATACTCGTATTGCCCCTAGTGTGTGTGCGAACCTATTGCCGGAAATTCCGGTTTTCGATGTCATCCGAACCGAACCGGCGGACCAATATGCAAGAAGCCACCCTCGATATCCCCGTGTCGGCCGATACGGCCATCCTGTGGCGGGACGGCCGGCTGTATCTGCTCGATCAGCGTTGTCTGCCGTCACGCGAGGTGTTCATCGAATGCCCCGATGTGCAGTCCACCGCTGAGGCGATACGTGCCATGGTGGTGCGCGGAGCACCGGCGATCGGAATAACGGCCGCCTATGGCATCGTGCTGGCCGCGCGCCATAGACATTTGCTTGATCCGCTGACCTGGCGCGATGCGCTCGAGGCCGACCTGCAGAACCTGGCAGCGGCCCGCCCGACCGCGGTAAACCTGTTCTGGGCCATCGCGCATTTTCGCGAATTGATGGCGACGCTGGCGGATGCCGACCCGATGCCTGCCTTGCTGTCCGAAGCAATGGAGATCCACCGCCGGGACCGGGTGGACAATCAGCGAATGGGCGAGTTTGGGGCCAGCCTGATCGAGGGACCGACCGCGGTGATCACCCACTGCAATGCCGGTGGCCTGGCCACCGGCGGCTGGGGTACTGCACTGGGCGTCATCCGCAGCGCCCACGCCCAAAACAAGATCGAAACGGTTTATGCGGATGAGACAAGGCCCTGGCTGCAGGGTGCACGCCTGACTGCCTGGGAACTGGTAAGGGACGGTATTCCGGTGCAGCTGATGGCCGACAGTGCCGCGGCCGCGCGCATGGCGGCAGGTGGTGTGGGCTGGGTGATCGTGGGTTCTGACCGAATCGCCGCGAACGGCGATGTCGCCAACAAGATTGGCACCTATGGCCTGGCGATCGCCGCGCGGCACCACGGCGTGAAGTTCATGGTGGCGGCACCGACCTCGACGGTCGACATGAACTCACCCGACGGATTGGCGATCCCGATCGAAGAGAGGCCGCCGGCAGAGGTGCTGCAGTGCTCCGGTCAGTCGACGGCCGCAAAGGGAGCCGGTGCCTGGAACCCGGTGTTCGACGTTACGCCGGCGGAGCTTGTGGACACGATCGTGACTGAACGCGGGATCATAGAAAAACCGGACGCTGAAAAGCTCGCGGCACATATGGCGAGGTCGGAGAGGGGGTAGGCGGTGCATTGCGTGCAAGTGATTGCCGCGCCGCGCTGGCCCGCTGCGTCATCGGCCGGGTCTCATCGCCGCGCTGGATCGATTTCCGCCATGGCTTACCGAGCGGCATTCCCCACTAGCCCGGAAATCTGGATCGCAGCAACTCAATGAGGGCGACCTGCGTCGCTGTATCGGTGGGGGTCTCGAAGCCGATATCCGGGGGGCCGGGCCAGCCCGGATCTGCAAAGCTGATCCCGCAGAATTTTTGTGCTTCCGGATATCTCGGCAGGACGTGAAAGTGCACGTCGGGGTCAGCCATCATCAGCATCAAGTAGTTCAGCTTGGCGTAGCCGAAACTTGAGCCAAGGGCGGCCTCCATCTCGGCCGTGACCTGTTTCAGCTCCGCAAATGCCTCTCCAGAAAGCTGGCCGAAACTCCGAACCGGCTCATTGCAGATGGCAACAAGCGCGCCAAGGGTAGCCTGCTTAGGCCGCAGCTGCACAGACCAATACGAGTATTCCCGGACCAGGGTGTCGGGATAACCAAACTTCTGCATGGTCTGATTCATTCGGTACCTCCCATTTAATGCGCAGCGGGTTGCCACAGCATCCAAGATTATAGCCCCGCAGTATAAATTCTTGGCTCAATTTCGGTTGATCATTCAGGCCTCTGCACTTCTGGGAGCCGCATCGCCCGGTTGGGAAATGACCGCAGCTGACTGAACTCATTTGTAGCATCCAAACATGGCACTTCTGCTGTTGGTCGATTTCGAGCATAGCCCGCGCTGTCGGCAACTTCCGCTCGCTGGTTTTGGGCTGCGAGCGGTACAATCAACGGTAGCGCATAGCCGTTTTCGAGTTAATAACGTAACGTTTTGAATGATCGGCTGAAATTCAGACATTGGGAGTATGACGGTGAAAAACAATTCGTTGATCTTGATTGTCGTATTACTTGCATATACTGCGGTGGGTCACTCTGAATCCGTTTACAAGTTGAAGGACGAGTCCGGAGCCACGGTTTATTCGGACCGGCCCGATTTACAGGGGACGACGAACGCCGGGACAGTTAAATTGACCCCAGGACCCTCCGCCGAGGAGCAGCAGGCGGCCGAACAGAAAGTGCAGCGAATGAATTCGAAGTCCGAGGAGATGCGGCAATCTCGTATGGACAAGGAGCAACAACGCAATGCGGAGCAGGACAAGAACACCGCGGCAGTTGAAGAGATGGAAGCATCGGGGGTGGGGACCGTTGATGACCGTCGTTTGCGTGATCCCAAGACACGTATCCCGGTGGAGTCACCCGACGGGCTGGGACACCCGATCTATGAGCCGGGAAAGGGTCGGCCTGTACATATTGCTCCACGCCCGAGGGCGAGGGTGGGTCGATGATGCGGCCGACTGCTGCCGTTCCCGGATCGAGTAACGCGTGTTGTATTCCAACCTATACGGAGCGGTCGTGTAACTGTGACACAACGGGCGGCGAGCAGAAGCGACGGCCTGCTCATTCCTAGTGACGGCAAAATGTTGCCGCCTCGGCCGCCGGTTTGTTCGCGATTCCCAGCTGATTGATCACAACAACCTTGGGCATTCAGGGGGCGTGACAGGTGGCATACCTATTGCTTGGCTTTATGGCAATTTCTCAAATTCGGGACCCTTGGATGCAATTTATGAATCGAAACTTGGCGGTCGGACTTTTGGGCGGAGCCGTTGTCACTTCCAGCTTGGCACTGATGACAGGGGCGACCTCTGTGTGGCTGGTGGTTGTCGCTGGATTCTTCTTCGTCGTCGGTGGCACGCTGCTGACTACGATCCTTTGCGAGGGCTATCAAAAGGTCGAGTCCATTTTCTACAAAATACCCGCAGTATTCTCTGAGCAGCAGATTACCCTAGGTGCCGATGAAAATATTTTCCTGCAAGTGGCGACACACTACCGCCGAGGCAGAGCGCCTATGGCGGAAATGGCACTGAAGGGAATCCACGATTCTTATTTACAACTCGGCAGTCGACTTATTATCGACCGTTGCAGCGAAAAAGATATCAGCAGAGCACTCCAATGGCACATATCCAGCGCCCAAGAACAGGAGCGCAGAGAACTGCGTATTCTGCAGTCCATGGCAGGTTTCGCCCCGGCCTTTGGCATGCTTGGTACCTTACTGGGCTTGGTACACCTGCTGTTCAATCTGGGGGATAGCGGACTGGAAGTCGTTGGTTCAGCCATGGGTTTCGCTATGATCACCACCGTCTACGGACTGGTGACTAGTAATCTGATCATTAAGCCTGCCGCTATCAAGTTAGAACAGCGACTGCGTGAGCAATTTGCATGGCAGCGGGTCAAGTATGAGTTGATCATGCTGTTATACGACAAGGCACACCCAGTTGTTATCCAGGAGACCCTGAACGCTTTCACAAACGGAAGATCCACGCATATTCCCACTACGGGATCGTCGGCGTCATCGATGATCAGCGCATGCCCTGGCTGACCCAAGCAATTGGAAACAGAACAGACAACCCGGCCTTTCCCTTCGGTCGAAAGAACAGCGCACGCTAACGAGCGCCTCGCTCTCACTGATCCCTGGGCGGACATGGATGCAGGGCAAGAACGGCGCGACAGTTGGATGCTGAGCTATATCGATATACTCACCCTGATTTTGACGCTGTTCGTACTATTGTTAGTGCTCCAACCAAAATACGAATCCTCAGCATCGGGCCAAATTCCTGAGCTTGAAGGGTTGTCGTCACTGGCATCTGTCGAGCCACGGCTCATTGAACTAATTCGGGACGAAGAAATAGAAGCTGGGGGCTCCGTTGATTTGACTGGAAAAGTTTATCAGGGCCTTGAGCGTGCGCCATCAGTAGAATTTGGTGTAGAAGCGGTCGTAGTTGCCGTCGAACCGGCAGACTACATAGAGAATATCCGTACTCTGCCTTCTGCCGCGATAGGAGCATTCATGCAGCCGCAGCTTTCGCCCGAATCGGGAGTCGGCACAATGCACCTTGATACAACCAACATCCGTCTACCGGCGAACCATACGGAACATCCTCGATCCATCGGCTTAGAAACACTGCTAGCGAAACTGTCCAAACACAATCTGGTTGGCCGGTTAAAAGTGTCGCAGGTTTCCGAAGACGTGCATCTGGAGGTGAGTGATAAGATACTTTTTGCGGAGGGAAGCGCTCAGCTCAAACGTGAAGGCCAAAGGCTGCTGAACGAGTTGGCGCAAGTATTGTTACAACATCGGGGTGTGATATCGGTCGAGGGGCATACGGACAACCGACCCATCTCAAGCATACAATTTCCTTCCAACTGGGAGTTGTCGTCAGGGCGTGCAACGACCGTGACCCGCCACTTGATTGATCGTGGCCTTGACCCGATAAAATTGCGAGCCGTGGGCTATGCGGACACCCGCCCTTTGGATTCCAATGCCACCAGGAAAGGTCGCATGCGTAACCGCCGCGTGTCGCTTATCCTGACGCCTCACCGATCCAAGTGAATCCTCCGCCGGCTTTAGCCGGTGGAGGATTCACATTGATGACGCGCGGCCACTCATGGTGGTGAACCAACGCCCGCCCTCGTGGGCGTGCCACATGGTTTCAGGCCGCTGCCCGGGCCAGCTGCGCGCAGTTCAATGATGCCAGCACCGCGCGCATCGAGGCGCTGACGGTGTCTTTGTCGAATGCCACCCCTGCCGAGCGTTGACCGTCGATATTGAGTTGCACGTAGGCCACGGCCTCGGCCGAAGTATCCGTGCCAAGTGTGTGTTCACTGTAATCGACGACGTTGATGCGGTTGCCGTAGGCCGATGTCCAGGCATTCACGAACGCCTCGATGGCGCCCTCGCCAGTTCCCTGGATGGTTTCGACACGGCCGGAACGTACCACCTGCGCCTCGATCACATCGATGCCATCCCGGCGATCGAGTCGATAACCCTCCAGTGCGAACGGATGACTGGAGTCGGCAAAGTGTTCCATGAACAGCGCATGGATACGTTCGCTCCCGATCTCGCCACTGTCGGCCTCACTTTCCCGCTGCACGATCTGTGCGAATTCGACCTGCATCCAGCGTGGCAGCATCAGCCCGTAGTCACGCTCCAGTACAAAGGCCACGCCACCTTTGCCAGACTGGCTGTTGACCCGGATGACTGCCTGATAATCACGCCCCAGGTCCCTGGGGTCGATCGGCAGATAGGCAACCTGCCAGGGTTCATCCGGCGCCTGTTTATGCAGGCATTTGCGAATGGCATCCTGATGGCTGCCTGAAAACGCGGTGTAGACCAGTTCGCCGACCCAGGGGTGGCGCGGATGCACCGGCAGACCGGTGGACTGGGTGTATACCTCGATGATCTCGTCGGGGTTCGAAAGATCGAGGCCCGGATCGACTCCCTGGCTGTAAAGGTTCATGGCCAGGGTCACAATGTCCATGTTGCCGGTTCGCTCACCATTGCCGAGCAGTGTGCCCTCGACGCGGTCCGCGCCGGCCATCAAGGCGAGTTCGGCGGCCGCGACAGCACTGCCGCGATCATTGTGCGTATGCACGGAGATCACCAGGGCGTCTCTGCGTGCGACATGCCTGCAGAAGTACTCGACCTGGTCCGCAAACAGGTTCGGCGTACTGCTTTCCACAGTCGCCGGCAGGTTTATGATGCAGGGCGTGTTCGTCGTCGGCTGCCACACGGCGGTGACCGCATCAACCACCTCGACTGCATAGTCCCACTCGGTGTTGGAGAAGCTTTCCGGCGAATACTGGAACACCCACTCCGTGTCGGGGTAGCGCGTGGCCTCATGCTGCAACATCTTTGCACCTTCGACTGCAATCGCCTTGATGCCGTCGCGGTCACGCCCGAAGACGCGCTCGCGTTGCAGCGTGGATGTCGAATTGTAAACGTGCACGATGGCGCGTCTGGCACCCTGCAGGGCCTCGAAGGTTCGCCTGATCAGGGACTCCCGGGCCTGGACCAGGACCTGGACGGTGACGTCCTCCGGTATCTGCCGTTCCTCGATCAGCCAGCGCACGAAGTCATAGTCTGTCTGACTGGCCGAAGGGAACCCGACCTCGATCTCCTTGACGCCGATCTTGACCAGGAGATCCCAGAGGCGGCGCTTCTGGGTGACGTTCATCGGATCGAGCAGGGCCTGGTTGCCGTCGCGCAGATCGACGCTGGCCCATACCGGTGCGTTGGCGATGATTCTGTCCGGCCACTGGCGATTGTGCAGGGTCATGCCGCCGGTTGCGGGTCGGTATTTGCGATGGTCAAAGTCGCTCACAGTTGCTGCTCCGGGTTTTATCTGGTTTGCGCTTTCCTCCCCGTGTGGGGAGGTAGCGGTTTCATGCCGCCCTTGTGGGGCCTGTGGCGGACTGCTAGGGACCGGGTAGGTCGTTGGCAGTCGATTGCCGGCTTGTGGCCGACATTGAAAGGATAGGGTAGGCGAAGGGATAGATGGTTGCTAAATGAGGCTTGAAACCGTAATATAGCGACATATAATAGCGCAATCGTGGTGATGTTTGGTGTTTTATGCCTTTATGGCGCGGTGGGGTGGCAGAAGATGCAGATTGACGGTTTTGACCGACGTATTCTGGAGGTGCTTCAGCAGGAGGGTCGGATCAGCAACCAGGATCTGGCCGAGCGCATCGGTTTGTCACCGTCGCCCTGTCTGCGACGCGTGCGCGCCCTGGAAGAGTGTGGGGTGATCGCCGGCTACCGCACGGTGCTCGATGCCGGAAAACTCGGCCTCAGTCTGCTGGCATTGATCCATATCTCCATGGACCGGCATACACCTGAACGGTTTGCCAATTTTGAACAGAAAGTGGCGGACCTGCCGGAGGTGCTCGAGTGTCTCCTGATCACCGGTCAGGACGCGGACTACCAGCTCAAAGTGGTGGTGCCTGACATGGACGCCTACCAGGCGCTGTTGCTGAACAAGATCACGCGTATCGAGGGCGTCAGCGGTGTGCATTCGAGTTTCGTGATGCGCCGCGTGATCGACAAGACGGCGCTGCCGTTGCCTTAGCAACGGATCACTTAAGCTGTTCCACCAGAAAGCCCTGTACGTCTGAAAGCAGCCGGTCCACCGCGCGATTCGCCGCTGCCACCCCTTCGTAAGGGGATCGCTCCCGAATGGGTTCACTGACGCTGAGGGTGCGGGTGGCGATCACCTTGGCATTGCGCACTTCCGACAGGGTTACGCGCAGGGCCAGCTGCAACTCGCTTGGATTCAGCCGACAAACCTGCTTCAGGTGGATCAGCCTGCTGTCGAGACGCAGGTCCACGTCCGCCCCGCTACCTGCCTCAACTACGTTGCGAAACAGACCGCTGCGCTCGGCGGCCTGCACGAGCAACGGCTCGAGCATGCGTGCGGGCGCATCCACCCAGCGGTGATGGGCGAAGTACTCGATCTCATGCGCTTTGCGCATGTAGGCCATGTCCGAGCTGTCGAAGCCCGGGGTAGAGAGGACCGGGCTGATTAGCAGGCTTCCCCGCCGGGGCGACTTTACCGGCGGCAAGGTGTCGCCATTCCACTCCAACAGATAGTTTCGGGTGGGTTGCTCGGCCGGTGGTTGCAACAGGGGCAGGCCGCACGCGCTGAGCAGCAGGGTCAGGGCGAGGATCAGCCACCGCCGGCCGGCCGAAATCACAAGGGGTAGGCAGTGCTGCGGCGTGCTCATCTCCTTACTCGCCCGGCCCCGACGCGCGCGGCGGTCTGCCACGCAACAGTACCCCCGGGTCGCGCTCCAGCTGCTCGCTGAAGCGCCTGAGATTCTGGGCCGCACGCCGTGCCTCGTTGATCATCACCGCTGCCTCCGGCAGTGCCTCACCGGTGAAGCGCTGCAGATCACGGTCTCGTGCCTGAACCACCTTGCGAACCGACGCGCCGGTGTCGCGAAACTCGTCGGCCATGCGCTCGAGGGCGTTCGCGGCTCCCTGCAGCTGCGCGATCAGACCGGATAGATCGGCGCTGGCGTCCCGCGTATTCTGCAGGGTGACGGTCAGATCATCGAGGACGCCGGCCATGGCCCCCGAGCGGCCTGCAAGCGCTGTACTCAGATCGTCGAGGTGGGCGAGGCTGCGACTGATATGCAGCTGGTTCTCATCGCTCAGCAGCACCTTGAATTGTTTCGAGACGCCGATCAGGTTGTTGGCCAGTTCCTCCACGGCACGGTCCAGTCTGCCCCAGGCGGAGCGCCGGCTCTCGATGACCGGATAGGTTTCACCTGTGCCTGCCTTCAGCGGCGGGGAATCGGCGCTCCCCCCGGTCAGATTGATAAATGCCAGGCCGGTCAGACCCTGGGTCTCCAGCGTCGCCACCGTGTCCTCGCGTATGGGCGTGCCCCTGTCGATCTCGAGCAGAAGGCGCACCTCTTCGGCGCGCTCGGGGTCGAGGCTGATCGTGCGCACCCGGCCCACGTTTACGCCGTGGTACTTGACCACATTGTCGCGATTCAGGCCGGATACTGATTCCTGCATGTAGACCAGGTACTCATCGTAGAGGCGCCCGGGACCACCCGAGCCCAGCCACAGGACCCCGGCGATCAGGGTCAGAGTAAGTGCCAGGACGAACAGTCCGACCAGGACATAGTTTGTCTTCCCTGTCATGTCGAAGCCTGTGCCGCACGCCCCCGGGGGCTCTGAAAGAATCGTACCACCGCCGGGTCGCTGGAGCGCGCCAGATCGCGCATGCTGCCCTCCGCCAACAGCTTACCTTCACCCAGCAGCACCACCCGGTCGGCGACCCGCCACAGAGTGTCCATGTCGTGGGTCACCAGCACGATCGTTGGATCCAGCGCCGCCTTCAGATCCAGCACCAGTTCGTCGAAGGCGTCTGCGCTCAGGGGATCCAGGCCGGAGGTGGGCTCGTCCAGAAACAGCAGTTCGGGGTCCATCGCGATGGCGCGCGCCAGGGCGACACGTTTGCGCATGCCGCCGCTGAGCTGGCTTGGGTAAAGCAGACCGTCTCTGGGAGCGAGACCGACCAGGGACAGCTTTACGCAGGCGATCTCATCGATCAGGGAACGGCTCAGAGCGGTATGTTCGCGCAGGGGCGCACCGACGTTCTCCATGACGCTGAGGCCACCGAACAGGGCGCCATTCTGAAACAGTACCCCGATGCGCCGTCGCACGTGCAGGACCTGCTCCTCGCTGAGTTCCGATATCTCCTCGCCCAGCACCCGTACCGAACCCGACGTGGGGTGCTGCAGCAGCACCATCTCGCGCAACAGGGTGGTCTTGCCGCTGCCACTGCCGCCGACGATCGCGAGAATCTCGCCGTGGTACACGTCCAGATCGACATGCTCGTGGATCACTTTGCGTCCAAAGCGCATGGTCAGATCGCGCACCGAGACCACGGTCTCGGCAGTGGCGGGTAGCGTGGCACCCATAGTCATATTCCCATGCGACTGAATGCCACTGAAAAAGCCGCATCCACGACGATCACCGCGAGGATTGACTGGACCACGCTGATGGTGGTCCGGCGGCCCACGCTCTCGGCGCTGCCTGCCACCTGGAATCCCTGGTAGCAGCCGATGGTGGCGATGATGGCGGCGAATACCGGTGCCTTTCCCAGTCCCACCAGGTAGGATTGCACCGAGACGGCCACGCCGATACGGTCTAGATAGGTGGAGAAGGCGATATCCAGCTGCACGCTGGACATCACCATACCGCCCAGCACGCCCATGATATCGGCGAATACCGTCAACAGCGGCAGGGCAATGACCAGGGCCAGCAGCTTGGGCAACACCAGCAGGTCCATCGGCGGAATGCCCATACTGCGCAGCGCGTCCACCTCTTCGGTAACCTGCATGGTGCCGATCTGTGCCGTGTAAGCAGAGCCGGTGCGCCCGGCAACGATGATTGCGGTGATCATGGGCGCCAATTCGCGGACCATCGACAGCCCGACGAGATCGGCGATGAAAAGGCTGGCGCCGTATTGGCGCAGCTGAACACCACCCTGATAGGCAATGACGATGCCAAGCAGAAAGGCCAGCAGGCCTACTATGCCCAGCGCCTTGTGCCCCGCATCCCCCAGGCCTTGCGCGATCTCCCGCCAGCGGATGTGCCTGGGGTGCAGGATCTGGCGCAGCCAGGCGGCGCCCATCTCGCCGATGAACGCCAGCAGTCCAATGCCGCGTACAGCGATCTCAACCCCTCCGCGCCCCAACTCTTCGAGCATAATGGGCGGCGCCCGGCGGGGCACCGCCCCCGCCTCCATCTTCGTGCCCTGAACCAGCTCCAGCAGTTCGGCAGCCTCGGGCGAAAGGCCTGAGAGGTTCACCGCTTGTTGATTTCGCTGCAGGGATGCGAGCAGCCGCTGCAGCACCCAGGCACCCGCGGTATCCATGCGTCCGACCCGGCTGAGTTGAATCTCTATCGGTCCTGACGGCCAACGGGTCTGCTTGAGGTCGGTCTCCAGCTGCGCCAGGTGGTGCACGGTCCAGTGGCCGGTGCACGCTGCAGTCGACCCCTGCAGCCGCAGGCTCGCCTCGTCTGGTGAATGTTCGTCAGATGCATCCATGTAAAACAACTGTTGCTTCTTTTCAGTATTGTCGCAACCGCTTTTCCCCTGAACCTTTGCGAGGCCGGATGCTTAGAACCCTTTTTTCTGCGAACGGTTGCTAAGATTGGGCGGCCGCCTCAAGCGCGATCTGTTTGGCGCGGCTGAAGTCTTTTTTGCCGCTGCCGAGTTTCGGGATGCTGTCCACCGCGAGCAGCTCGGATGGCCTCATCAGTGGTTTCAGGCCCGATTGCTCGATCAGTTCCTGAAGACGGTCATGCTCAATCTGACCGGCAAACAGCATGACCACTTTTTCGCCCTTCTTGCCGTCCGGCAATGCCGTGGCGAGCACCTCCGCATCCTCTGGAAGCAATTTGGCAACCGCTCCCTCGATCGCCCCGAGACTGACCATCTCGCCACCTATCTTGGCAAAGCGTGAATATCGATCGACGATGGTGAGGAAGCCGTCTTCATCGAGATGGCCCTTGTCGCCGGTTTTGTACCAGCGTCTTCCATCCATTTCGACGATGACCTCCGCGGTCTTTTCAGGATCTTTGAGGTAGCCCAGCATGACCTGGGTTCCGCCGAACAGGATCAGGCCATCCTCGCCCATCGGCAGGGTCTGCAGTGAGTCAGGGTCGACGATGCGGAAACTGCCGCCCGGCAGTGGCAGACCCACGCTGCCCGGTTTGCTGCCGAGCTGCACCTTCCAATCTCTGGGATCTATCCTGTCCGGTATGTTGACGCTGGCGACCGGGGTCGTCTCGGTGGTGCCATAGCCCTCGTAGATCTCTTTGTTGAACTTCAGTTTGAAGCCGTCTCTGACCTCCGGGCTCAGCCTCTCAGCCCCGGCGACCACCACTCGCAGAGACTGCAGCATCAGCGGATGGACGCGGCGGTTGCGGGTGAACATGCGCAGGAAGGTCGAGGTGCCGCAGAATACCGTCGCGTCATAACGCGCAATCGCCTTGGCAATTGTCGATACGTCGGTAGGGTCGGGGTGGCAGATGGCTGGCATTCCCTCGACCATCGGCATCAGGCCTGTCACCGTGAGACCGAACGCATGAAACAGCGGCAGGGTCGCCATCACCACGTCCTGGCCGGGCGGATCGAGCATGTCCGAGACCTGAAGGATATTGGCCATCACATTGCGGTGACTGAGCACCACGCCTTTGGGTTCGCCCTCGCTGCCGCTGGAGAACAGGATCGCCGCGGGCTGCTCGATATCGGCGGCCCTGCCGAACAGCAGGTGAAGAAGTCGTGCCGGCAGGGTGACCGAAGCGACCATGAAAGCCAGCTTGCTGGCGGTGCCGATCTCGTCTTTAAGTTCTTCGAGCCGGTAGACCTGAACCAGCGCGAGGAGCTCGCTCAGGTCGACCCCGCGTTGCTCCAGTTTTTTGAGGAAACGGCTGGATGTGTAAATGGTTTTCACATCCGCCTTTCTGACTGCTGCCTGCAGGGCGGGCAGGCTGGCGGTGTAGTTCAGATTGACCACCGTCCTGCCGAGCAGCAGGGCTGCCATGTTGGTAATCAGTCCCGCGCTGCTGGTCGGCAGCAGCAGGCCGATGTTCTGTTCCGGACTCCGTCCTCGGATCAGGCGCGAAAAGGCGATCACGGCCGTCAGCGTCTTGTAGGCGGAAAGACCTGTATCGCCCTGGGCGTCGGCCAGGCAAAGGCTGCCGCGGCGGCGCTTGGCCGTGCGCAGCCAGGCCAAAGGGATCGGGTCGAGGGTTCTGGTGTGCTGATCCCAGGCATCGATCGAGAGTTCGGATACATGCCGTTTCAGTTCCGGCGCCGGCGTGTCCATGGATAACGGACTGCCGAAGGCGACAATCACATCGCCGCGCAGCTGTGTGTCGCGGCTTTCCTGCAGTTTTTCGCTCGAGCGGGAAAAGCGGCTGCCCCAAAGACCGCGCAGGTAAAAGGGCAGAATCACGCCTTCTACACCCTCCACCGTCTTCTCGTAGCCGCGCTTGAATTCTCCCAGCTGCCCGTTGCGGCTGATGGCCCCCTCCGGGAAAAGGCAGACCACCTCGCCGGCCTTTAACAGTTCATTCATTTTTTGCAGTGCGGTTTTGCTTTGGCCTCCGGCGATCGGGACCACGCCGAACAGGTCGAAGAACCACTTGAGATACCAGCGCTGATATATTCCCCTGTCCATCGCAAACCGGACCGGGCGCGGACAGGCAATCTGGATCATGGCCCAGTCGAGCCAGCTGATGTGATTGCCCAGCATCAGGACGCCGCCCTGTTCCGGTAGATTGTCGAAACCCAGAACCTCGATGCGGTGTGTACTCGCGAACAGGCGTGCAGTCACGTAACGGACCAACGATTGAGGCAGTTGGTATACGGTGTAAACGGCACCGGCCAGGGCGGTGATGGTCATGACATGCAACAGACCGACACTGTCGATACCCTTCACGGCAAACAACACGGTCAGGCCCAGGAAGCTCAGCATCACCAGGTTCTGCACCCAGTTGTTGCCCGCCAGCACAGTGCCCAGTTCGCTGTCTCTGGAGTTAAACTGTATCAATGCGTTCAGCGGCACGATAAACATGCCGCCACCGATCCCCAGTAGCAGAAAGTCGATGATCAGCGCGCCGGTTGATTCGAGCTGCGGCATGAACAGCAGCGCCATGACGATGCTCAGCGCGCCCAGAGGAACCAAGCCTGTTTCGATGTGATGTCTGGACGACCTGCCCGCGATCAGGGAGCCGATGATGATGCCAATTCCGGAGCAGGCCATCATGCCCTGAATGACGACCGTGTTGGTCTGTCCCAGGCTTTCCTTGGCGAAGGCGGGGAAGGCCGCCAGTACGACCTGCGATATCCCCCAGAACACGGAAAGGCCAACGATGGACAACCAGATGGTGCGGTTGCTCGTTATCTTGGCGATATTGCTGCGCAGATAGCGGCCCGTACCATAGTTACGCAATTCAAAACGCTGATCCGGTGACTCGGCCGCGACCGTTTTCAGGCGCAGGGCGAACCAGAGTTCGAAGGCGGAACAGGCGACCAGTATCCAGCCGATCGGGTAGATGTTCTGCAAAATCTCGGGCTCGGTGCTGTAGTCCACGCCTACCAGGCGTTGCTCGAAAAGCATTGAGAATAAGAAGATGCCTGAAAGAATCGCGACGATGGTCACCGCCTGCACCACGGCGTTGGCCGTGGCCAGGCGCTCCTTCCCTGTCAGCTCCTTGATGTAACCGTACTTGGCCGGCGAATAAAAAGCGCTCTGCACGGCCAGCAGGAAGGTCAGTCCAAAGGCGAACTGGAACCAGCCTTGGTAATAAGAGAGTGTTATCAACAGGGTCAGGCCGACTGCCACCGCGGCTGCAATCTTTATCACGCGCGGCTTGGCGTATTTGTCCGACAGAAAACCGGAAGGGCTGAACAGCAGAACGAAGGGGAGCAGAATCAGCCCGTTCACCAAGGCGGTAAGTATGATCTGGGTCTGTCCATCGTAGACTTTGAATACCGTATTCTGAATCAGGATCTTGTGGCCAAGATCGACGAAGGCATTGAGAAAGACGATCAGAATATAGGGGACGAAACCGGGGATTCGGGAAAGCTTATCCATTGCTGCTGAGCCTTGGTTGCCGTTCTTCAAGATATGTTCGCCGGCGCGGCTGATGGTGCACCGTTAAAGGTGGCGAGGCCATAGTGCATGCTTCCTGCGCGCTGGACGATTGTGGCCGGATCATGGGGATGCATGATGGCACAGGCTATCGGTGGTGGGCAGCGACAAGGGGCATGTGTGATATCGGTCAATGCGCCAGATTGACTGCCGTTATAGCATGGCCCGAACCTGCCCCTGAGGGATTGTTGTTATGCGGCTGGTCAAAACGACCCGGCTGATTCTGATCTCGGTTTTTTTCGCCCCCTGCGGCTGGGCGGGCGATGCGCCGACTGAGCAAAGGTATTGTGACTGGCAGGCGAAAGACTTCGCCGTCGAGGCGTCATTGTGTGGTCTTGCAGGCGATCCTTTGCGCGGCCGCACTTTGGCGGCCGACAGTCATGCCGGCAATTGCCTGGCCTGTCACAGGATGCCCATCCCGGAAGAGCCGTTTCACGGCACTATCGGCCCACCCTTGCACGCCATTGGTTCGCGCTACACGGCAGCGCAGATCCGGCTTCGGATCGTCGACGAGCAACAGGTCAATCCCATGACGATCATGCCGGGGTTTTACCGTGACCCGAAACTCGCCAACCGGGTCGCAAACGACTTTTGGGGCAAGACCTTTCTCACGGCGCAGCAGGTCGAGGATCTGGTTGCTTATCTGGCGACCCTGAAATGAGACGCCTCGCCACCTTGTCGCTGACCTTGCTGTCGATCATGCCACTGTTGCTGCCGCGTGTTCTGGCAGCGCCGGTCAGCGGCTATGCGTTTCTTGATGAAAGCACCCGGACCATGCAGGACGACGAGTTTGAAAACCCGGGAATGGTGGCGGTCGATCATGGCTCGGAGCTGTTCCATGAGCACAGGGAGGCAGAGGAGTACCGCTGCTCTGACTGTCATGGAGAAGATGGGAGCGAGTTCGACACCAGGCAACTCGCACGCTATCCGGTGTTCAATCCGAATATCGGTGGTCTGCTCACGTTGCAGGAGCGGATCAACTATTGCTGGGAGATCAGCATGGACCGATTTCCTTTGACTGCCGGGCACTCGGACCTGATTGCACTCGAAACCTTCGTGCGCAATCGCGCCAGGGGTGAAAAGGTCGACGTGCAGACCGATGGTGAGATGGCCCCTCTGATCGCCAGGGGGGAGGTCCTGTACAACATGCGCTTCGGTCAGCTCGATATGGCGTGCCGGCACTGCCATGTTCAGCATCAGGGTCAGATGCTGCGGGGCCAGAGGTTGAGCCAGGGCCAGGCCAACGGATTCCCTGAATACCGTCTCGGCCGGGGGCGGATCACCAGTCTGCAGCAGCGCCTGAGCGAGTGTTTTGTGTCGTTTCGTGCGGATCCGTATGAGGCAGGATCGGAGGAATACAAAATGCTCGAGCTCTACATCATGTCGCGCGGCAACGGTCTCGAGATCGAATCACCCGCGGTCCGCTTCTGATTTCCGGCCGGCCAATTCGAAAAATCGGGGTTTCAGACCCCGCTGCCTGCCCTCTGGCGCCCTGTAAGCCGTTCTGAGCCATGTTTGGCCTATGTGGCACTTACCGTAGTGTGGTAATATCCCGGGCTTGATTTGCCCCGGAAATACAATAAAGCCGCGCCGCCCGGTGCGGTGTCCTGCAAATTGGGGCGCGTATCAGGAAAGCCGTCTATGACCGAGTTCGCCAAGGAAATCGTCCCCGTCAACCTGGAAGACGAGATGCAGCAGTCCTACCTGGACTATGCGATGAGCGTCATTGTCGGGCGTGCGCTGCCAGATGTGCGTGATGGGCTGAAACCGGTGCACCGTCGTGTGCTGTTTGCCATGGGTGAACTGGGCAACGAATGGAACAAGCCGTACAAGAAATCCGCGCGCGTGGTCGGTGACGTGATCGGTAAGTATCACCCGCATGGTGATACCGCGGTGTACGACACCATTGTGCGCATGGCTCAGCCCTTCTCGCTGCGTTACATGCTGGTGGACGGCCAGGGTAACTTCGGATCGGTCGACGGTGATTCTCCGGCTGCGATGCGTTACACCGAAGTGCGCATGGCCAAGATCGCGCATGAGCTGCTGGCTGATATCGACAAAGAAACCGTCGACTTCACCCCCAACTACGACGAGTCGGAACATGAACCGCAGGTGCTGCCGGCAAAGATCCCGAATCTGCTGATCAACGGCTCGTCCGGGATCGCGGTCGGGATGGCGACTAATATCCCGCCGCACAACCTGACCGAGGTGATCAATGCCTGTATCCGGTTGATCGAAGAGCCCGACGTCAGCATTGATGATCTTATGGAGATCGTTCCGGCACCGGACTTTCCCACGGCTGGCATCATCAACGGTGTGCATGGCGTGCGACAGGCCTATCGTACCGGTCGCGGCAAGGTCTACATTCGTGCGCGTACCTTCATCGAGGAAATGGACAGCGGCAAGCAGCGGATCGTGGTCAGCGAGCTGCCATACCAGGTCAACAAGGCGCGTCTGCTCGAGAAGATCGCCGAGCTGGTCAAGGATAAAAAACTCGAGGGTATCACCGAGCTGCGTGACGAGTCCGACAAGGACGGTATGCGTATGGTGATCGAATTGCGTCGCGGCGAAGTCGCCGAGGTGGTGCTGAACAACCTGTTCCAGCAGACGCAGATGCAGAATGTCTTTGGCATCAATGTGGTCGCACTGGTCGATGGCCAGCCGCGCACCCTGAATCTCAAGCAGCTGCTGGCTTATTTCCTGCGCCACCGGCGCGAGGTGGTTACGAGACGCACGCTGTTTGACCTGCGCAAGGCACGCGAAAGGGCGCACATACTCGAAGGGCTGGCGGTTGCATTGGCCAATATCGACGAGGTGATCGCCCTGATCAAGAGCGCCCCCAGTCCTGCCGAGGCCAAGAAGCTTCTCGTGGAACGTACATGGCAGTCGGGGACCGTCGAGGCGATGCTGTCACGTGCCGGCGCGGACGCCTCTCGGCCAGATGGTTTGCCGGCCACCTTCGGTCTGACTGACGAGGGCTACCGGCTGACCGAGACCCAGGCACAGGCAATTCTTGACCTGCGGCTCCAGAAGCTGACCGGGCTTGAGCAAGATAAAATAATCAATGAATACCAAGAGATACTAGACAAAATTGCGGACTTACTTGAGATTCTGTCGAGCGCTGATCGGCTCATGCAGGTGATCAGGGAAGAACTCGAGGGGATCCGTGATCAATTCGGTGATGAGCGCCGCAGCGAAATCGTCGTCAATCAGATGGATCTCACCCTCGAGGATTTGATTACCGAAGAGGACGTGGTGGTGACCCTGTCGCACCAAGGCTACGCGAAGTCCCAGCCGGTCGATGCCTACCGAGCGCAGCGTCGCGGTGGACGTGGCAAGACCGCGACGGCAACCAAGGATGAGGATTTCGTCGAGAAACTGTTCGTGGCCAACACCCACGACACCATTCTGTGTTTCTCCAGTCGCGGCAAATGTTATTGGCTCAAGGTCTACGAACTGCCGCAGGCCGGGCGCAATGCGCGGGGCCGCCCGATGGTCAATCTGCTGCCACTGGAACAGGGTGAGAGGATCAATGCGGTACTGCCGGTGCGCCAGTACGCAGAGGATCGCTTTGTATTCATGGCAACTGCCTCCGGTACGGTCAAGAAGACCCCGTTGGTCGATTTCTCGCGGCCGCGTGCCAGCGGCATCATTGCAGTCGATCTGCGCGAAGATGATCAACTGATCGGTGTCGATATCACCGACGGCAGCCAGAGCGTCATGTTGTTTACTTCTTCAGGCAAGTCGATGCGCTTCCGCGAATCGGATGTGCGGGCAATGGGGCGCACTGCCTGTGGCGTGCGTGGCGTCAGGCTGGGCAAGGGTCAGAGCGTCATATCCCTGATTATCGGCAACGAAGGCGATGTCATGACGGTGACAGAGAACGGTTTCGGCAAACGTACGCCAATCGCACAGTTCCCGGTCAAGGGGCGTGGCGGCATGGGGGTCATCTCGATCAAGACCTCGGATCGAAATGGTGCGCAGATTGGTGCCGTTCGGGTCGATGAAAACGACGAGGCGATGCTGATTACAGATGGAGGGACCCTCGTGCGCATCCGGGTTGCCGACGTATCGCAGATGGGACGCGACACACAGGGCGTGACCATGATTCGCCTATCCAAGAATGAAAAACTGATCGGCATCGAACGCGTCGAGGCCCTCGATGATGAGCATGGGGGCGATGAACTCGATGTGGGGGACGATGTCGAGGGAGACGTGGCGGACTGATCGGCGCGTGATTGTGGTGCGGGTCGGTGTATTGACCCGACTTGATGCATATTAATCAATACTCGGAAAAACGAAAAATGGCACGTGTATACAATTTCAGCGCCGGTCCGGCCGCGTTACCCGAAGATGTTCTGAAGCAGGCCCAGGCCGAGATGCTCGACTGGCACGGCTCGGGCATGTCCGTGATGGAAATGAGTCATCGCGGCAAAGAGTTCATGTCGATCGCCACCGAGGCCGAGACGGACCTGCGCGAGTTGATGGACATCCCCGCCAACTACAAGGTGCTGTTCCTGCAGGGAGGTGCATCGAGTCAGTTCGCGATGATCCCGATGAATCTGATCGGGCGCAGTGGAAAAGCCGATTATTTCCGTACCGGCTCCTGGTCGAAAAAGGCGATCGCAGAGGCAAAACGTTTCGGTGATATCACGGTTTCCGTCGACAGCGAGCGGGATGGCAAGTTTACCAGCCTGCCTTCGGCGGAGGGGTTCAATGTCTCCGCGGACGCGGCCTATCTGCACTACACGCCGAACGAGACCATCGAGGGGGTCGAGTTTGCGTACGTCCCCGCAAGCGGTGATGTCCCGCTGGTTGCCGATATGTCGTCGACCATCCTGTCACGGCCGCTGGATGTCTCGCGCTATGGACTGATCTATGCCGGTGCGCAGAAGAATATCGGTCCTGCTGGGCTGACAATCGTGATCGTTCGTGATGACCTGATCGGCAATCCGTTGGACGGTACGCCGGCGATGTTCAATTACGCCATCCATGCCGACAATGGCTCGATGTACAACACGCCACCAACCTACGGCTGGTATCTGGCCGGCCTTGTCTTTAAATGGCTGAAGGATAAGGGGGGGCTGGAGGGCATGGCCGAGATCAACCAGCGCAAGGCCGCCAAGCTGTACCATGCGATCGACACTTCGGCATTTTATGCCAACCCTGTTGCGCCCGAATGTCGCTCGTGGATGAATGTGCCTTTCACCCTGGTAGACGCATCACTTGACGCCGACTTCCTCCGGCAGGCCGGCGAGGCCGGTCTGAAGACCCTGAAGGGGCATCGCTCCGTGGGAGGAATGCGGGCCAGCATCTACAATGCAATGCCCGAGGCCGGTGTCGATACGCTGGTCGAGTTCATGGCCGAGTTCGAGCGGAAGAACGGATAGTTTTTGTTACCGCCAAGGTCGCCAAGAGCGCTAAGAGTTTCTTTGTTAGCGAATCGCCAGCCTTTCTGAATCTTGGCGACCTTCGCGTCCTTTGCGGTCAATTGAGATCAAAGGTTAGATACATGTTTAAGATCCAGACATTGAATAATATCTCGGTAGTCGGCCTCGACCGCCTGCCGCGCGGCAATTACGAGATCGCGTCCGAGATGTCGCACCCGGATGCCATCCTGGTGCGTTCGGCAAAAATGCATGACTTGACTCTGCCTGATTCGGTCAAGGCGATCGGCCGCGCCGGCGCGGGTGTCAACAACATCCCGGTGGATGCCATGACGGCAGCGGGCATCCCCGTGTTCAATGCTCCGGGCGCAAATGCGAATGCGGTGAAGGAACTGGTCGTCGCCGGCATGTTGATGGCGGCGCGCAACATCGGACAGGGATGGCGTTTCGCTACCGACTTGTCTGGCGAGGACCCAGCGATCAGCAAGGAGGTAGAGGCTGGCAAGAAGAATTTCGTTGGCTTCGAGTTGCCGGGACGCACCCTGGGTGTGGTTGGTCTGGGAGCCATCGGGGTCAAGGTGGCAAATGCCGCACGTGCCCTGGGTATGAATGTTATTGGCTACGATCCGACGATCACGGTTCGCGCGGCATGGGCGTTGGAGGCGGATGTGGAGCAGGCCCTTTCAGTGGATGACCTGGTAGCGCGTTCGGATTTCATCACCTTTCACGTGCCCTTGACTGACAGCACGCGCAACATGATCAACGCCGACCGTCTCCGGCTGATGAAGCAGAAGTCGGTGTTGCTGAACTTCGCGCGCAACGGGATTATCGACGACGAAGCAGCGGTCGCGGCTCTCGACAGCGGTCAGCTGTATGCCTATGTCTGTGATTTTCCCAGTAACCTCCTCAAGGATCATCCACGGGTGATCACTCTGCCGCACCTTGGGGCGTCGACCTCAGAGGCGGAGGAGAATTGCGCGGTCATGGTCGCGGATCAGATCCGCGACTGGCTCGAAAACGGCAATGTGACCAACTCGGTCAATTTTCCAGAGATCAACCTGCCGCGCGCCGACGGTGGTTATCGTCTGGCGGTTGTAAACAGCAATGTCCCGAATATGTTGGGTCAGGTTTCGACCGACCTCGCGGAGGCGGGTCTGAATATTATGGATATGCTGAACAAGTCACGTGGCGATATTGCGGTGACCCTGATCGACGTCGACAATCCGCCCTCGGACGAGGCGGTGAAGCGGATCGACGAAATCGATGGTGTCCTGTCTGTGCGCTGCCTGGGATGTGAATGAGGTATCGGACGCAGAGATCGCTGAGGAGCGCAGAGTTCGCAGAGGGTTGTGATTACTGGCGCGATGCACTTGGCTGGTTGTACATTGGCGGTGCCATGAAATTGCATTATCGATGGTATTGAGTCCGAGCGATGAGTTCGCCGGCGAGCATGGAGGTCCCTGGGATCTTGGATGACGATTTAATTCAAGATCTCTGTGTTCTCCGAGCTTCTCGGCGTTCTCCGCATCCTTTCCTGGATATGAAACTCGAATGAGCGACGAAGAACAACTTGCCGATATCCGGGATCGAATCGATTCGATCGATCAGCAGATCCAGGATCTCCTGAACGCCCGCGCGCAGGCTGCGCAGGAGGTGGCCAGGATAAAGCTGGCATCCGATTCGGATGCGATTTTTTACCGCCCTGAGAGAGAAGCCCAGATTTTGCGCACGGTCAAGGAGCGCAATCAGGGGCCATTGGATGCCGAGTCTGTTGCCCTGTTGTTCCGCGAGATAATGTCCGCCTGTCTGGCGCTCGAATTACCGCTGCGGGTTGCTTATCTGGGGCCGGCAGGTACCTTCACTCAGGCAGCGGCACACAAGCATTTCGGACACGCGGTCGAAACCGTCTCGATGGCCGCGATATCTGACGTCTTTCAGGAGGTCGAAAGCGGTAGCTGCCACTATGGCGTCGTGCCGGTGGAGAACTCCAGTGAAGGCGTGGTGAGTCACACGCTCGACATGTTCCTGAACTCACCGCTTAAGATCTGCGGTGAGGTGACCCTGCGGATCCATCACAATCTGCTGGGGTCGAATCCTGATCTCGGCAGTCTCAAGGCTGTTTATTCGCACCAGCAGTCGCTGGCGCAATGTCGTGGCTGGCTCGATCGGCACTTGCCTTTCGTCGAACGGATACCGGTTGGCAGCAATGCGGAGGCCGCAAAACGCGCCATGGAATTGGAGGACACCGCCGCAATTGCCGGCGCCATGGCGGCCCAGCTGTATGGCTTGCGGTTGCTGGCGCTGAATATCGAGGATGATCCGGGCAATACCACGCGATTTCTGGTAGTCGGGCGGCGGTCTGTGCCTGCATCGGGTGATGACAAGACCAGCCTGTTGCTTTCAACCCGCAACGAGGCGGGCGGGCTGCACCAGCTTCTGGGGCCGCTTGCAGAGCATGGGATAAGCATGACCCGCATTGAATCCCGGCCGTCACGCCGCGGCAACTGGGATTACGTGTTCTTTGTCGACATCAAAGGTCATCGCGACGATCCCGAGGTGGCATCTGCGCTCCAGTCCCTGCAGGCACGTGCAGGCATGTACAAGGAGCTCGGCTCTTATCCGCGGGCGGTACTTTGAACGGTTATGGGTGTTGAGTTGTGGGTTTTGAGTTCGACGGGCGCCTGCCACAACTCAAAACTCCAAACCCGAAACTATAAGACATCTATGGCCAATCGCTTCATCAATCAAGCTGCTCCAGGGCTCGCTTCCCTCAAACCCTATGTCCCGGGCAAGCCTTTGTCTGAACTCGAGCGGGAACTGGGAATCACAGGCTCGATCAAACTGGCGTCGAATGAAAATCCGCTGGGTCCGAGCCCGCGCGTGCGTGCGGTGCTGGAGGCGCAGGTCGCCAATCTGACCCGCTACCCGGATGGCGGCGCCTTCGAGTTGCGGCGTGCGCTCGCGGCACGTCATGATGTCGATGCCGCCTGCGTAACTGTCGGCAACGGCTCGAATGACGTCCTCGATATGGTGGCACGCGTCTTTCTCTGGGCCGGGCGTCAGAGCCTGTTTTCGCAATATGCCTTTGCCGTCTATCCGATCAGCAGCATGGCGGTGGGGGCGACCCTTCTGATTGCGCCGGCGGTCGACTACGGGCACGATCTGAGGGCCATGCGCGCGATGGTGTCGCAGCAGACCGGGGTTATCTGGATCGCGAATCCCAACAACCCCACAGGGACCCGGCTGAATAAGGTTGATCTGCGCGAATTCGTCGAGTCTGTTCCGTCAGAGGTGATCGTCGTCGTAGATGAGGCCTATTTCGATTACGTGCAGGATGACGACTTCCCGGATGCAAGCCAATGGCTGGGCGATTTCCCCAATCTGATCGTGACACGGACCTTTTCCAAGGCCTACGGGCTGGCGGCCTTGCGGGTCGGCTACGGCCTTTCGCACCCCGATGTCGCCGATCTGCTCAACCGGGTGCGCCAACCATTCAATGTGGACAGTTTTGCTCAGGCCGCGGCATTGGCGGCGCTGGACGATCAGGACTACCTGCGCCGCTCGGTGGAAATCAACGATCAGGGCATGCAGCAGCTGGTGGCGGGAGTCCGGCGCCTTGGTCTGGACTTCATACCTTCGGCGGGAAATTTCCTAACCATTGATCTTGGTCGCGACGCCGGCCCGGTCGATCAGGCTCTTCTGCGTATGGGTGTGGTGACGCGTCAGGTCGCCAACTACGGGCTGCCTAATCATCTGCGCGTGAGCGTCGGCCTCGGGGATGAGAATGCGCGCTTCCTGGAAGCGTTGGAGCAGGTACTTTGAGCGATTCGATCGGCAGACTGGCGGTCATCGGCGTGGGCCTGATCGGTGGCTCGCTGGCGCGAGCATTGCGTAAAGCGGGCCGTGTCGATGAAATTGTCGGTTGCGGACGTGGCAGGGCCAATCTCGACGAGGCGGTAAAACTGGGAGTCATCGATCACTACAGCCATGATATCTCCGAGGCGGTGCGCGATGCCGACGTGGTATTCCTGGCAGCCCCCCTTGGTGCGATGCGCGGCGCCTTTGATGCGATGCGTGCGACGCTGCCCGGGCACGCGCTGATCACCGATGGCGGCAGCGCGAAGGGCAGTGTGGTGACCGACTGTCGCGAAGCAGCACCAGAGCTGCTGCGCCGGTTTGTACCCGGACATCCGATTGCAGGCACCGAAAACAACGGCGTGGCTGCTTCTTTTGCCGAGTTGTACCAAAACAGGCGCGTGATCCTTACGCCATTGCCGGAGAATGATTCAGTCGCAGTGGCAAGGGTGCGCGCGCTGTGGGAGGCCTGCGGTGCGGCGGTGACGGAGATGTCGGTCGAACACCATGATGAGGTGTTGGCGGCGACCAGTCATCTTCCGCACATGCTGGCCTTCGGGTTGGTGGATATGCTGGCGCGCTTGAAGGAGAACGACGAGATCTTCCGCTACGCGGCAGGCGGATTCCGTGATTTTACGCGTATCGCCTCGAGTAATCCGGTGATGTGGCGGGACATCTGTATTGCCAACCGCGAGGCACTGAGCCCGATGCTGGCCGCTTTTGCCGAGGAGATGACCGCACTGGCCGACAGCATCGCGTCGGCCGACTCGGATGAGCTGCTGAACATATTCGAGCGTGCGAAGGCGGCGCGCGATCGCTATGTCGATGGCCTGACATAAACTGTCCGGCTGCCGAACTCGCTGGCCTTACCTGAACGTTCTGTGTTTAACGCCATGTTTTTCCTGAAAATACTTGTCTTTTCGGCAGGCTGAGACTAGCCTTGCGCACCTTCGTTTCTGCAGGAAGCTCCATTGGCGTCCAGTAAGGTTCAATTCGTGGCACGGCCCGGCGGCCGACTCAGCGGAAGCCTGCGTGTTCCGGGTGACAAATCGATTTCACACCGTTCGATCATGCTGGGCTCACTGGCCGAGGGGATTACCCGGGTAAGCGGTTTCCTCGAGGGCGAAGACAGCCTTGCCACCCTGCGCGCCTTTCGCGCTATGGGGGTCGAGATAGACGGCCCGCAGGACGGCCGGGTGATCATTCGCGGTGTTGGGATGCATGGCCTGCGGGAAGCGGCGGGGACGCTCGATCTCGGCAACTCGGGCACCTCCATGCGTTTGATGTCCGGTCTTATGGCTGGACAGCGATTGAACCTGACCCTGGTGGGCGACGAATCACTTTCCGCGCGGCCCATGAAGCGGGTGACGGTTCCGCTTGCAGCAATGGGTGCAGACATCGAGACGGCGGAGGGCGGCACCGCACCACTTCACATCAAGCCGGTCGACCAGCTCATTGGCATGCATTACGACATGCCGGTCGCCAGCGCCCAGGTGAAGTCCTGCCTGTTGCTCGCGGGGATGTATGCGCAGGGTGAGACCTGTGTGACGGAGCCCGCGCCTACGCGTGATCATACTGAACGTATGTTGCAAGGTTTCGGTTACGAGGTGCGACGCGAGGACAGCCGTGCCTGTCTCACCGGCGGAGGAAAACTTCATGCCTGCGAGATCGATGTGCCCGCGGATATATCCTCTGCCGCTTTCTTCCTGGTCGGGGCCAGCATTGCGGAGGGGTCTGATCTGTTGCTTGAGCATGTTGGCATGAATCCGACCCGTGACGGTGTTATCAATATCCTGCGACTGATGGGCGCAGACATCGATGTGCTGAATCAGCACGAGGTGGGCGGGGAGCCGGTCGCCGATCTGCGTGTGCGTTCGGCATCACTGAACGGAGTTCGCATACCCGAGGATCAGGTCCCGCTGGCAATTGATGAGTTTCCGGCGTTGTTCATCGCTGCCGCGTGTGCCCGGGGTGAGACGGTGCTCACAGGGGCGGAAGAACTTCGGGTCAAGGAATCCGACCGGATTCAGGTGATGGCAGACGGTCTGCATGCGCTGGGCGTGGAGGCGATACCGACCGCCGACGGGATCGTTATTCGAGGTGGTGAGATGGCGGGGGGCAGGGTGGACAGTCACGGAGACCATAGGATTGCGATGGCTTTCACCATGGCGGCATTGAGGGCTCGCGGCGAAATATTCATCGACGACTGTGCGAATGTGAATACGTCTTTCCCGCGCTTCGCCGAACTGGCGGCCGCGGTAGGCGCGCGGGTGCAAGCAATCAATGCCTGATCAGGTATCGGTTATCACCATCGATGGCCCAAGCGGATCCGGCAAGGGCACTGTGACCCAACGGGTCGCCGACCGGCTTGACTGGCGGGTGCTCGACTCGGGCGCCCTGTACCGCCTGGTTGGCTATGCCGTGAACCAGGCGGGGATTGGGTTTGAAAATCAAAATAAAATCAGTCAGATAGCGTCTACACTTAATGTTGAATTCGGCGGCGGCAGGATCCTGCTCGATGGCGCCGACGTGACCGATCTGATCCGCACCGAGACCGCGGGAAACAATGCCTCGAAGGTGGCGGCAATGCCCGGAGTACGTGCGGCTTTGCTGGGCTGGCAACGGGACTACGCGCAGTTTCCCGGGCTGGTCGCCGATGGGCGCGACATGGGGACGACGGTTTTTCCGCAGGCGGGAGTAAAGATTTTTCTTACCGCGAGTGCTGCGGAACGTGCGCAAAGACGCTATAAGCAGTTGAAAGAAAAAGGATTGTCTGCTAACCTCGCCGCCCTCACGGCTGAGATCGAAGAGCGCGATGCGCGCGATCGCAGCCGGGCGGCGTCACCGCTGGTTCCCGCGTCGGACGCGATCGAGATCGATTCGACCGCCATGGGAATAGATGAAGTGGTCAAGATGGTGCTGCGAAGGGCGCATGAGGTCTTTGCAATACCGCTGTAGCGGTCATGCCGCTGAGAGTAATTAGGGTGCCCGGATAGTACGGGTTGTCTTCCATTGGAAAAATCCGGATTGGTTTTGCCCACCGGTAGGATGGTCCGTCAAAGCGCGGATCGGGAACATTAAATGTCTGAAAGCTTTGCCGAGCTCTTTGAAGAGAGCCTGAACAACACCAACCTCCAGCCCGGTGCGATCGTCATCGGCACCGTCGTGGCAATCGAGAACGACCACGTGATCGTCAATGCGGGCCTCAAGTCCGAGGGCGTTATCCCGAAGATCCAGTTCACCGATTTCGACGGCAACGTTGAATGCGCTGTCGGCGACCAGGTTGAAGTCGCACTCGACGCCGTCGAAGACGGTTTCGGTGCCACCCGCCTGTCGCGTGAAAAGGCCAAGCGCCATCATGCGTGGAACAAACTCGAAAAGGCATTCGACGCCGAGGAGATCGTCGTCGGCCGAATCAACGGCAAAGTCAAAGGCGGGTTCACTGTCGAACTCGATCAGATCCGCGCCTTCCTGCCCGGTTCCCTGGTCGATGTGCGCCCGGTTCGCGATACCTCGTATCTGGAAGGCAAGGACCTTGAATTCAAGGTGATCAAGCTCGATCAGAAGCGCAACAACGTGGTGGTTTCACGTCGCGCGGTGGTTGAACAGGAATACAGCGAAGAGCGAGACAAACTGCTCGAAAATCTGCAGGAAGGTCAGGAAGTCAAGGGCGTGGTCAAGAACCTGACCGACTATGGTGCGTTCGTCGACCTCGGCGGTATCGACGGTCTGTTGCACATCACCGACATGGCCTGGAAACGCGTCAAGCATCCGTCCGAAGTCGTAGAGATCGGTGACGAGATCGACGTCAAGGTCCTCAAGTTTGACCGCGACAAGATGCGTGTTTCGCTCGGACTCAAGCAGATGGGCGAGGATCCTTGGGTCAACATCACCCGTCGCTACCCCGAAGGCACACGCCTGTTCGGCAAGGTCACGAACATTGCCGACTACGGTGCATTTGTGGAAATCGAAGACGGTGTCGAAGGTCTGGTACACGTGTCCGAGATGGATTGGACCAACAAGAACGTGCACCCGAGCAAGGTCGTCCAGCTGGGTGACGAGGTCGAGGTCGTGGTTTTGGATATCGACGAAGAACGTCGCCGTATCTCACTGGGGATGAAGCAGTGTCAGGCCAATCCATGGGAAGACTTCTCGCAGAAGTTCAACAAGGGGGATCACGTCAGCGGGGTCATCAAGTCGATCACCGATTTCGGGATCTTCATTGGTCTCGACGGTGGTATCGATGGTTTGGTCCACCTGTCCGACATCTCATGGGACGACACCGGCGAGGCGATCATCCGTAACTACAAGAAGGGCCAGGAGCTCGAGACCGTGGTGCTGGCCGTTGATCCTGAGCGTGAGCGTATCTCCCTGGGCATCAAGCAGCTCGACAAAGATCCGATGTCCAGCTTCCTTGCTCTGAACGAAAAAGGCGCAATAGTTCACGGTACCGTTCAGGAGGTCGATGCCAAGGGCGCGGTTATCGCACTGGGCGATGGCATCGAGGGTTACCTCCGTGCCTCCGAGCTGTCGCGCGACCGCGTCGAAGATGCCCGGTCGGTGCTGAAGGAAGGCGAGGCCATCGAGGCCAAGTTCATGGGAATGGATCGCAAGAACCGCACCATCAGTCTGTCGGTTAAGGCCAAGGACTACGAAGAAGAGAAGGCAGCCATGGCGACTTACGGAAGTGATGCCGCCAGTGCTGGTACGACCGCGTTTGGTGAGCTGCTGAAAGACCACCTCGACGCGACCAAAGAATAAGCAATCTTAGCGATTGCGGATACATGGACGGCGGCTTCGGCCGCCTGCTTAACCTGGGATTGGGCTGGGGTTTAATGACCAAATCAGAATTGATCGAAGTCATTGCTCGGGAGCAGAGCCATCTGGCGTATCGCGACGCCGAGCTGGCGGTTAAATGCATGATCGAGCAGATGAGTAAGGCGTTGGCCTCTGGTGAACGTATCGAGATCCGTGGTTTTGGGAGTTTCTCCCTGCATTTTCGGCCACCCCGCATGGGAAGGAATCCGAAAACCGGAGACTCGGTCGAACTGAGTGGCAAGTACGTGCCGCACTTCAAGCCCGGGAAAGAGTTGCGCGAACGCGTCAATCTCAAATTTGAGGCGGAGCAGGCGAAAGACGACGAAAAAATGGGTTGAACGACGCCTCCCGTGCTCTGAATTGAAGCCGGCCTCTGTGCCGGCTTTTTTGTGTCCGTCAGGAGACTATTGCTTTGCCGGCAAAGACCGCGGGGCGGCATCGCTGAAACTGATGATCTCTTGCGCAATGCCGGCTTGACCTGAAGATGTGGCGGCGGCTTGACGACTTCGGGTCCCGAGTTGCGTGCGTCCCTCGGCCTGTCGCTGGCCGGCGGTGACCAATTCCCGGTGCAGGTCTTTGCGATAGGCGAGCTGGTGCACGCGGGGCTGATCACCCTCAGCGGCGTTGATCCACAACAGTATCCGGCCGCTCTCACCGGCTTTGGTATCGGGCTCGGTGATATCGAAGCCGAGCAGCCTGAACTGTTGCGGTAAGGCGGCGCGGCTGGGCCAGCCCGGCAACTGTTGCAGCAAAATATAGTGGCCGACATAGAACACGGGCACTGCCAGCAACACGGCGGTCAACAGCCAGCGCGGGCGCCTGCGGCCCTGCGTGGTCAGCAACAAGGTTACCAGGGCCACGGGGAGCAGGTAGGCCAACGTAATTGCGACCATCTGGATCGTACTCATTCTTCGTGCGACATGCGGGTTAAAACTCCAGCTCGTATGGCGTCAGCCTCTTCTGCAGCTGGTTGATATCATGTATGTCTCCGCTCTGATCAAGGCTGAAACGAACCACAGTTCGTTCGTCATCCTGCTGGTTCAGCGCCAGCTTTTGCACATAGACTGTCTTCAGGGTCGGGTTGACCTTTTCCACTTTCACCAGGGCCTCAACCGGTCCCGGCTGGGCTGCAGTGTAGTAGTAGAGATTGACGATGTACTCGCCGGGAATGATGCCGCGGATGGTCACGACCTCCTGATTGATCGGGTAGACGAGTTCCCTGCCGTCGACAATGATGGTGTCGTTGATTTCGCCACGGTCATCCCTGTCCAGGTGCAACCAGCCGGCTTCCTTACGCAGATAGGAGACCGTCTCGCCGATCGGGTCCTGCACCCAGATGTCGATATCGTCAGACAACTGATCCGGCCAGGTCACGGAGATGATGTATTCGGCCTTGAGGTCGATGCGACCCTTGCGCGCCTCGGGGTTCATGAACATCACGGAGACCAGGAACAGAAAGGTGAAGCCGAGCAGTGCATTGAACAGCAGATCGATGAAAGGGTCGGTTGACCGGAACTGTCGCGATCCGCGGCGCCGCATCGTTCGATTCAGGGTGCCGTCAGCCGGCACAGCTGGGAGGTGACGTGAACCTCCGATAATTCGATGATCTCGGCCATCAACCGGTCGACCGCCTGATCGAGTAGACGGTACTGGAATCCCAGCAGTATCCCGGCGCCCAGACCGGTCAGCGTGGTGTACAGTGCGATACGCATGCCGCCGCTCATGTTCGTCAGCAACTGCTGCAGGGCGTGGATGTCGACGCTCGAGACCTGTGCCACCGAGCCAAGCATGAAAATGAATCCAATGACAGTGCCGAGCAGGCCCAGGCGGATCATCAGGTCGGCCAGGAACCAGCCGGTTTCGTGACCGCGCCCCAATGCATTTTCGAGTCGTTCCAATAACAGGTCCTGGTTGCACAGGCTGCCGTGCTGGTATGTCTTGTTGGCAAGGAGGAGCAGGTGATGGTGGGCGTAGGATGTGATTTCACCTTCCTGCCTGAACGTAACACCGGTTTCCGGGGCCTTCAGAAACAGCGGGTCGCCACCTTGGATGCGGCGGGAGATGTCCATTGCCGTGCACAGTTCGGTCCCCAGATGATGCGCGCGTCGTCCGGCGTCCAGACTGGTGAGCAGAAAAAGCACGAGTATCACGCCGGACAGGTAGCTGTCGTCAGTGCGCAGAAGTTGTGCGATGAGATCGTTGCTCAAGGCAACGAAACCACCAAACACGAGGATGCCGAAAAAAATCAGCCAGCGGTGGAAAGTGGTGAAGGCCCCTGCGCAATTGCTCATGGTGGACGGGCTGTCCGGCGGCTAGTCAGATTGCTGCAGTATAAACAAACATCGAAAGGGCTAGCAGCCTGTCGAACTTAACACTGCCTGCCTGGTGGTGGTGGGGGTGGCAGTCCTTTGCCGTGGGGGGTTTCCTTTGACGGGTGGCCCGTTCAGGCGCTGAAGGCGAGTGCGGCAAGGTAGCCTGCGACGGCCAAGAAAAAGATGCTGAGCTCAAATATTGAACGCGAACGACGGCGGCACGGGGCGACATTGAAGTCCATGATGCTGTCGACTTTGTGGCCGTTCAGGTCACGCATGAAGTAGCGGCTTTGTTGCATGGTCGGTTCCTCGGTAAGTTCTCATTTGGTTCTCGTCAATATAGCAGCGCAAGAGAACAAAGCAAGAACTAATTGCGCGAAGAGTTACCTTCGAAGTGAATATATTGGTACATGGCGGTATACTGCTGAAGCGACATCTCAGGGAGACCAGCCTTGAATCACCGACGTGTCGAACAGTGCGTAGAAAAACTGTGCCGCAAGGGCTGCCGTGCGGTCTGGTCCGACATTGATGCGTTGGAGTCGGGCGAGTTTCTGCCAGAGATCGAGGGTTTATCTGCTGCTGAGGTGGATGCGGTCATTGCCGAGCTGAAATCGATCATGTCGGTTTACCAGGGTAACTGCGCGGCCTTCTGAGCCGGCTTGTAACCCCCTCCCGTGACGTTCAGACTACCTCCCGCCAAGTCAAACAACTTCTTGCATTCATGCGTGTAGCTTTGCGTGTCGAGGTCAATTCCCTGCGTGGCCTGCGTCAGGGGGTCCCAAATCTCATGCGACTTTTCAACGAATATCAGGTTCGTGCGAGCTTCTTCTTTCCCCTCGGTTACGATTATGCCGGCCTCAGCCCTTTAACCACCTGGCGAGAACGCCATCGGCTGGGGTTGTCTGCTCTGGCATATGGCACCCTGATGCCTGCGCCCTCGCTGGGCGCCGAGGGCAAAGACCCGATGGCTGCAGCGCGTGCGAACGGGCACGAGGTGGGTTTGTTCGGGCTGTCACCTCTGCACTGGTCGCGCCGGCTTGCGCATGCCGATAAAGCCTGGACGGTGCAGCAGTGCAAAGACCTGTGGTCGTCTTTTCTTGAACTCGGCGGCATGGCCCCCAGTGCGCTTGCGACACCAGGCTGGCAGGTCAATCCGGCCCTTCTGGGAGAGCTGTCAGCCGGGCGCTATCAGTACTCCTCACTGACCCGCGGCAAGCTGCCCTACCTCCCGGTGCTGCAGGGTGTGTGTTCCGAGGTCCCGGAGATCCCTACCACGCTGCCGACGGTGGACGAACTCCTGCACCAGTCGGGGGTTTCGCTGGACAATGTGCACGAATACCTTTACGCGGAGAGCCGGCACCTGCTGCCCGCAGGGCACGTGTTTGCCGCCAGTGCGGAACGCGAGGGTATCGAGCTGCTTGGCCTGATGGAGAAGCTGCTGGTGATGTGGAAAGGGCAGGATGGATCCGTCCGTGCATTGGGCGATGTATTGAAGGAAATCGATCTGGCTACGCTTCCACATCATCTGGTGGGCTGGGGTGAACTGGAAGGGGGCGCGTCGGCTGTGGCCATGCAGAGTGTGCAGGTGCCCGCATGAGTGATGAAAAGCGGTTGAGCGACCATCAGCTGACGACAGTGGTCTATGCGGCGAATTCAGCGATCCATGGAACCGGGATTTTTGCGTCGCGGGATATCGAAAAGGGTGAATACATTGGCACCTTTGCCGGACCCGAGACACACAGCGATGGTGCCTATGTTCTCTGGGTCTACGAATCCGACGAGGAATCGAATCCGGTCGGCCGCAGTGGCGGGAACCTGCTGCGTTATCTGAATCATGCCTCACCCTACAATGCGCAGTTTGATGGTTTCGATCTGTATGCGACACGTAGCATATCCTGTGACGTTGAGATCACGATCGACTACTGTGGTCCGTCATGACCCCTGGTACGACTGTTTTCCCGAGTAAGAGAACCGGTATGCGCGAGCTGCCAGGTGGATCGCCTTGATGGATGAGGAGCAGCGCGACCGGCTGTTCGCCGACAACGTCTCTCAAACGGACGATTTCGTGTTCGACGATGCGGTCGCAGCCGTATTCCCCGACATGATAAAGCGTTCGGTTCCCGGATATCCTGCGATCATCAACATGATTCAGCTGTTGGCGGAGGCCTATGTGCAGCCGGACAGCGTGCTGC
>Ga0265303_10000042_pt1 | contig 50005 bp, 47 predicted proteins | sample Helome_2_FD_192494 | JGI IMG/M metagenome (GOLD analysis project Ga0265303, IMG submission 192494) | Marine sediment microbial communities from subtidal zone of North Sea - Hel_20160317 (Illumina Assembly) | ecosystem: Environmental > Aquatic > Marine > Subtidal zone > Sediment ... | reverse complement strand
ACGAGGTATTAAAATATAATCCCCATATCCAAAAGAAATTTCACCCAACATAGTTTTCAGAGTTCCTTTTCCCCTGTGAATAAAGAGTAATTCATCGGCATCAGCATTTTTATAAAAGTAATCAGTTATTGATTTTTTAGGGGCTGCCAAACCAACGTGAACATCGCTATTGAATAATACTACTTTTCGGCTTTCGAGATAATCATCCTCAGGGGATACCTGAAAGCCTTTAAGCAATCTGGATTTAATGTTATACTTAACTGCCGCCTTGGGGGAAATGTCCTTTGTGTCACCAACCTCTTTAACCATAGTTGGCCGGTATAAATGATACATAAGGGAAGACATCCCGTCAAAACCTATGGTTCCAAATAACTGTTCATAGTGCAAACTGCCATCTTTTTTATTAAAAACCGTATGTCTTTTGTGCGGTAAATTACCAAGTTTATGGTATAGTGGCATGTGCAGATCTCTTTAAAAGTCAACACTAAAATTACGACAATTTGAAGATTTTGTAAAATAAAGCCTCATAAATATCAGGCAATTATTACTTCCCTTTAATGAAGTTCTGTTTTAATCAAAAAAAGCCTCCCAAATTGGAAAGCCTTTCATTGGCATTTGCCGAATAAATATCGGCATCTACACATATGCATCATAATTTATGATGCACAACACAACATGTCAAAGATACAAAAGGATTTCAAATCTGTGGTTATAATTGTGTCGTTTTATATACTTGTTTTGAAGGGTCTGACTATTAATCGCGCTGCTTTATCATAATTGATGTAATTATAAACCCAATTAAAAAATACCACTACGCGGTTCCTGAATCCAACGAGCGACATTAAGTGTATAAACATCCAAATAAACCAAGCAAAAAAGCCTCCAAATTCAATTCCCGGAAGATCAACTACCGCCTTATTACGACCTATAGTTGCCATATTTCCTTTATTTCTGTACAAAAAAGGTTTCATGGACAGGCCTTTCAATAAGCTATTCAAATTCATTGCCAAAAGTTCCCCCTGTTGAATTGCGGGTTGTGCCATTTGAGGGTGTCCTTTTGGATAAGCTTCAGTTTCCATATAAGCGATATCACCAATGGCAAAAATATTCGGGCGTCCTACAATTTGATTATATCGGTCTACTTTATACCGATTAACTCTTTTTATCAAAGCATCAGAATTTACACCCTCAACAGCTGCCCCCGTAACACCTGCAGTCCAGATAAAATTCCTGGTTCTGATCTCTTCACCGCTATCCATTTTTACAAGGTCGCCATCGTATCCTTTTACAATGGTATTCAAATGCAGACGAACCCCAAAAGCTTCTAAAAATTTCCTTGCTTTTGCTGAAGCTTTGGCACTCATGGGTGGCAGAACAACATCCGCGCCTTCGAAAAGGTGAATCTCCATTTCATCAATATTAAGATGTCTGTAGTCTTTAGGAAATACATGTTTTTTCAATTCCGCGAAAGCTCCTGCAAGTTCAACCCCGGTAGGGCCGGCGCCAATTATGCAAAAATTCAGGAGCGCCTTGCGCTCTTCCAGATCTTGACAATTATCTGCTAATTCGAAATTCTGAAGCATAAGACTTCGAATATTTAAAGCCTGTGGAACGCTTTTCATGGACATGGCATTTTCCTGAATCTCCGTATTGCCAAAGTAATTGGTTTTTGTACCGGTTGCAATAACCAAATAGTCGTAGGAAATTTTACCTATATCTGTATGTACTTCTTTAAATTCAGGGTCTATTTTAGCTACCGTAGCCAGCCTGAAATAAAAATTATGAAGCCTATTTAAGATCTTCCTAATGGGATAGGCTATAGAATCTGGTTCTAAACCTCCAGTGGAAACCTGGTACAAAAGGGGTTGAAATGTATGGTAATTGTGCTTATCTATAACAACAACCTGAACCGGAAGTCTCCTCAGTTTCTTGGCCAGTGAAATTCCTGCGAAACCAGCTCCTATAATTACTACTCTTTTTCTTGTGGTCTCCGGAAGATTCATAAAATAATTTAATGCTAAAATAAGGAAACTCTTACCGTTCATCGATGTTTTTTGACTGACTTGATTAGATCAGATTTCAGTTAAAAACTCATTTCTGGGATAATCCGCTAATGGTTATGGTTTTAGTCGGACATACCTAGCGTTAGTCGTAAACCTTAGGCAGGCCTGTCTTTCATTGTTAATTTTATAGAAGATTTCCCAAGTCCTTAAAACCACCTATATCATGCTTAAAAAGTTATTTATTTTTACAATCCCAGGTTTTTTAGTCCTTTCCTGTACCCTTGATACAACGGAAACATATGAAGATCTAATTTATATTGAAAACGGACTTCCAGATATACCTCAAAATAATTCAGAAGAAATTTTTGAAAGTCAAGCACTTCAAATATCACAATGGATCGACAATATGCAGCTTTCCAATGGGCTATTGACAAGTTCTGAAAAAACAGACTATGTATCTTTATATGATAATTCCCTGGCTGCCTTGGCATTTATGGCCGAAGGAGAAATTGAAAAAGCGGAAGGGGTCTTTGATTATTTTAATGAACGTATCGATTCAGAATTCGCTCAGAATAACGGAGGGTTCTACCAGTTAAGGAATAGTGATGGTTCTAACGGCAGGCGAACCTGGATGGGAGATAATGCCTGGTTATTGATAGCTCTGAATAACTATCACCAAATAACAGGAAATGATAAGTATAATGAACTGACTGTATTATTAGAAAACTGGATCAGGAGTTTACAGGATGAAGATGGTGGCCTCTGGGGCGGATTTAATGAAGATGGGACACAAATACATAAAATTACAGAAGGTATTATAATGGCGTTCAATGCTGTTAAGGGTTACGATGATTTTCATAAGGGTATTTTAAATTATCTTAAACAAGAACGTTGGAACATAACCGACGGGCTTTTGGTTGCATGGCCGGAAAATGAGACCCATTATTATGCTATGGACCTTCATTCCCTGGGTTATTTAATTTTTGAGAATTTCCCGGAAGATGTGCTTTTTAAGGCTGACCGTTACAAAAATACCCAGGTGGCCAGTTTTAACGGAGAGCTAATTACCGGTTATTGTTTTGATGAGGATAAAGATGTAATTTGGTTAGAAGGTACTGCGCAAATGGCACTTGCTTTTAAAGAAGCAAATATGGCCAATGAAGCAAATGAATTTCTAGGACAACTACAAAAAGCGCAAATGAATAATTCAGCTCAAGAAAATTTACTAGGCATTCCGTATGTAACAAATGCTGGCACCTGTTATGGTTCTTCATTGTTGTGGGAAGATGCCCCGAGCACTCCTGCTATTTCTTCAAGCATTTGGTATTTGTTTAACATGATTAGCTTTAACCCTTTAGATATTGGTAAACAAAAGAACATTCCAAATGAAGATAAATTTTGGAATCTCTGATACTTTGTGGATTTATAATTGCATTAACACAGTCGTTTTATGATTTTAAATAACTTTAAAATAAAAAATGAAATCTTCGGCTATGTTCTGGGTTGGAGCAACCACTATACTTTTAATAATGGTCACCATAATGGTTACTATGAATTTCGCTTTTAGCTGGGTCTTTTACCTCACTGTACTGGGTCAGATAATGATAGTTTATATGGTCTACAAAGTTCTTACAGACAACTACATAACTTCCAAAACATTTGAAGACTTCTATGAGGATTACCCTATAAGGAAATAAATGCCCCTCCTCTGTTAGAATAGACAAATTTTTCTTTCTATAATATCTGAACTAGTCGGATAATACCAGAAGAGGTATTGGGGTGTGAAACGCAATACGTTTGACAACAGGTTCTCTAACCAATTCTTCCAAAAATCCATGTCGGTAATAAACCAGGGCGAGCAATTGTATGCCAAACTCCTTAATAAAGAATTCAATCACATCTGATTTACTGGCAAAATAAGGCATACTATGTAATTTATGTGAGACTGATGAAAAATACTCCAGTAATATATCTTTATTTGATTGCTGGTGCTTGTTCAATTGTTCCTCCTCACTAATATGCATTATATTTATGGTAGCACCAAATTTAGCAGTCAGCTGAATCAGAGGCTTAATTACTTCTGCGCTAAAATTTCTCTTAAAATCCGTCGGTAAACCAATTCTAACAGGTTTGACATACTTAAAATCTTCTGGAACAGCAAGGATCGGACATGATCTTACCGCCTTAATTATTCTTACTGTGTTACTTCCCAAAAATACCTCCTCAAGGCCAGATGCGCCCTTTGTACCTGTTACTATAAAATCTATTTTCTCTGATTGCACAATCTCCTTGATTTCCTCGGTAAGAAGATTAAATGAAGAAACGCATTTAAAACTGTGTTTTGGGTATTTATAATAAGTATTGATTTGATTCAACAACTCATCCAATCCGCTCTCAGACTCAGATCGAACATTATCTTCCAGAATGCCACCATGAATGGTAGTGGCCATAAAACGACTATGTACAATAGCAGGGGTATATGTGTTTAAAAGATGAAAAACGCATTCTTCTTCTTTAAAAAATTCAATTGCAAACTTTGCAGCATTTAAGGAAGTTTTGGAAAAATCTGTAGGTAATAATATGTTTTTCATACACCTGATTAAAGAAATGATGGTGTAAAAATACCTCTGGGATTAGATGGAAACAATGATATATGTCAGGTTTTTAAATCCCTTATAATTAATGATAAGTGCCTATTTACTTAAGGCCGGAACTATGATTGGCGTTGAACTAAAATCCTTCAGCAAGTTCTCTTAACTTCTTTTCATCCAAAATTCCAAGTTTCTTACCGGAACTCTTCAGCAAGCCCGCCTTTTTAAATTCTGAAATAATCCGGATACAGGATTCCGTTGCTGTGCCTACAACATTAGCAATATCCTCCCTTGAAAGGGTAAGAACTAAATATCCGTCTGCATCCTCATCATAGTTAGATTTAAGATAAAGGAATGCTTCTGCGATTCGTTGTTTTACAGTTTTTTGCGAAATATTTACAATCACATCATCTGCTTCTCTTAAGTCATGAGCCATAAGACGAAGGACTTCAAATGTAAAATCAGGATTCTTATGTAAGGTATTCACGATAACTTCTTTGGGAATAAAGCAAAGTTCCATGTCGTTTACAGCTACTGCACTTAAATTTGAAGTCTCCTCTGCAATAACACAACGCTGGCCCATAATTTCACCTTTTGAGGCCAATTTTACTATTTGATCCTTTCCATTAGAGCTTAGTTTAGAAAGCTTTGAAACCCCATCCCGAACACAAAAAACCCCATTGAGTTTTTCACCTTCTTCGAAGATTGCCTCGCCTTTTTTAAAGCTTTTGGTAGTCTTTGAATCTGATACCTGCTTTAATTCTTCCTTACTCATCGCACGCAAAGAATTAAATTGACGAATTATGCAATTCTCGCATCTGCTTTCAGAACTCATTGATTTTAATTTAGACTTATGCAAAATTATCGAAAAGGTGACAAATATCATATATATTTTAAGTAAATTACTACAATTTCGGGTTCAGGTATTAAGCAAATGTTTTAGAATATGACTAAATGTTACCACTGTGGTGATGATTGTAACACTACAGCGATAGTATTTGATGATAAAGACTTCTGTTGTAACGGTTGTAAAACGGTATATGAGATTTTTAAAACTAATGATCTCTCCTATTACTATGATCTTCAATCAGCCGCAGGCACTACTCCCTTAGCTATTGAAGGCAAATATGATTTTCTCGATTCGGATGGCATTACTCAGAGGTTAATTGAATTTGATGATGGAACAGTTCAAATTGTAAATCTTTTTGTTCCTGGGATACATTGCAGTTCATGTATATGGGTATTGGAGAATTTAAAAAAATTACATCCCGGAATTACGAATTCACTGGTAGACTTCCCAAAAAAAACAGTTAGAGTTACTTTTAACATTGAACTGGTTTCATTAAAGGAACTGGTAATATTACTGGCAAGAATTGGGTATGAGCCCTATATCTCCCTTGATGATTATGATAAGGGCAAGAATAAAACAGACAGAAGTTTACTTTATAAACTAGGTGTTGCAGGTTTTGCCTTTGGGAACATAATGTTTTTGTCTTTTCCTGAGTATTTTGAAGTTGGAGAATTTTGGCTTGATCAATACAAGGGTCTATTCAGATGGCTGACGTTTGCTTTTTCACTTCCTGTTGTATTTTATGCAGGTAGTGATTATCTCATCTCTGCTTACAAAGGATTGCGTTCCGGACTTTTAAATATTGATGTACCAATTGCCCTGGGAATTTTGGTCCTTTTTATTCGAAGTAGTTTCGAAATATTCTTTGATCTGGGCTCCGGCTTCTTTGACAGTCTTACTGGTTTAATTTTCTTTCTGCTGGTGGGGAGGTTCTTTCAACAAAAAACTTATTCATTCCTTTCTTTTGAACGGGACTACAAGTCGTATTTCCCTATTGCAGTTACCAGGTTAATTGACAAAAAGATAGAAGAAACAGTTCAGGTATATGATATTAAAAGTGGTGATAGACTACTAATAAGAAATGAGGAACTAATTCCGGTTGATGGAATCCTTATGAGCGAAAGGGCACAAATAGATTATAGCTTTGTAACCGGAGAATCTGAACCTGTCCAAAAAATTTCCGGCGATAAAGTTTTTGCCGGAGGAAGACAGTGTTATGGCGCAATTGAAATAGAAACTTTAAAAAGTGTTTCTCAGAGTTATCTTACACAATTGTGGAGTAATTCTGTTTTCCAAAAAGTAAAGACAACCACTTTTCAGACTTTAACGGACAGCATTGGTAAACGCTTTACAATTGCTGTTTTAGCTATCGCTTTTATTGCAGCATCATTTTGGATGTACCAGGACAGCAGTAAAGTAATGAATGTTTTTACAGCTGTACTCATAATAGCCTGCCCGTGCGCCATTGCCCTTGCAGCTCCTTTTACTCTGGGTAATATGTTGCGGATTTTCGGACGTAAAAAGCTCTATCTGAAGGACAGCAGTGTAATAGAGCAACTGGCTCAAATAGATACAGCCATATTTGATAAAACCGGTACAATAACGACAACACAGTCAAGCTCAATCTCCTATGAAGGTATGGAACTAACTTTTGAGGAGGAATCACTTTTAAAAAATACCCTCAGAGCATCAAACCATCCACTAAGCAGATCGCTCTATACTTTATTAAAAGAGCACAATATTGAAACCCTTGATAATTATAAGGAATATACCGGAAAAGGGGTACATGGCATCAAGGATAAAAGTGATATCAAAGTTGGTTCAGCAGATTTTGTAGGACATCAACAACAAATTGATTATAATAACACTTCTGTTCACATAAGTACAAATGACGCCTATAAGGGGCGCTTTGTTTTTCATAATAATTACCGGGAAGGAGTTTCGGAAGTATTTAAACAAATGGGGCAGTATATGGATTTAGCTGTTTTATCCGGAGATAATCCAGGTGAAAAAACAAGATTGGAAATGTTATTACCAAAGTTGACACCTTTATATTTTAATCAAAAGCCAACAGATAAATTGGAGTTTATAAGTGAATTACAGGCCAATGACAAAAAGGTCCTAATGGTAGGTGACGGTTTAAATGATGCGGGTGCTCTGGCACAGAGTAACGTGGGTATTGCAATATCAGAAAACATAAACGTTTTCTCCCCTGCCTGTGATGGAATTCTTGATGCCACAAAATTTAAATATTTTAACGATTATGTTCTGGCCTCAAAAAAAGCCATAAAAATTATTAAATTGTGTTTTGTACTCTCATTGATGTACAATGTAATAGGGCTTTATTTTGCAGTCACAGGGCAATTAGAACCCGTAATTGCAGCTATCTTAATGCCATTGAGTTCAATTAGCATTGTGGCTTTTGCGACCATTGCAACCAATGTGATAGGAAAGAAATTAAATTAATCAAAAAACCTGACATATGTCATTTTTTGAAATTGTTAACGAATGTAGTTTTAACCCGGAATTCAGGTAGGTATGAGTGTTATTTATTTATTGCTCACAATTAGCATTGTAGTAGCGTTGGTTTTCTTTGCAGCTTTTATCATTTCTGTGCGTAGCGGGCAGTATGATGATTCGTATACACCTTCAGTCAGAATGTTATTTGAAGATGAAGTTGTAAAAAACACAACTACAAAACCTAATACTAAAATCAAAAAATCAAACCAACTAAATAAAAAGCAAAAATTGTAATTATGGAAGTACAACAATTCTATTACGATAACAAGATCGTAAAAAAATTCCTCTATGCCACCTTGTTTTGGGGAATCATTGGTATGCTTGTAGGGTTACTACTGGCATTAATGTTTCTATTCCCTAATATTACCGATGGGATATCATTTCTAAGTTTTGGCCGACTTCGTCCACTGCACACCAATGCTGTAATTTTTGCTTTTGTAGGGAATGCTATATTTGCTGGGGTTTATTACTCTACCCAGCGTTTACTCAAAGCCCGTATGTTTAGTGACTTCCTAAGTAAGTTTAACTTCTGGGGGTGGCAAGCTATAATAGTAGCGGCAGCAATCACGCTTCCTCTTGGATATAGTACTTCTAAAGAATATGCTGAGTTGGAGTGGCCAATTGATATTGCAATTGCGCTTGTATGGGTCGCATTTGGATGGAACCTGATTGGAACAATGGTTAAAAGAAGGCAACGTCACCTTTATGTGGCTCTCTGGTTCTATTTGGCCACATTTGTAACAGTTGCTGTTCTACATATATTCAATAGTTTAGAATTGCCTGTTAGCGCTCTAAAAAGTTATTCGGTATATGCAGGGGTTCAGGATGCTCTGGTTCAATGGTGGTATGGACATAACGCTGTGGCTTTCTTCCTCACCACTCCTTTTTTAGGACTTATGTATTATTTTGTTCCTAAAGCTGCTAACAGACCCGTTTACTCCTATAGATTATCTATCGTCCATTTCTGGTCATTGATTTTTATATATATCTGGGCCGGACCTCACCATTTACTTTATTCAACCTTGCCGGATTGGGCACAAAATTTGGGTGTTGCATTTTCTGTAATGCTGATTGCGCCTTCCTGGGGTGGTATGATAAATGGGTTATTAACCCTTAGAGGTGCCTGGGATAAAGTACGTACAGACCCAACCCTTAAATTTATGGTGGTTGCAATTACAGGGTACGGGATGGCTACTTTTGAAGGTCCCATGTTATCCTTAAAAAATGTAAACGCCATTGCACATTTTAGTGATTGGATTATTGCGCATGTACATGTTGGTGCTCTTGCCTGGAACGGTTTTCTGGCATTTGGAATGATTTACTGGATGGTACCTAAAATGTTTAAAACAAGATTGCATTCAGTGCCCATGGCGAATTTTCACTTTTGGATCGGGACATTAGGGATCATTTTGTACGCATTGCCAATGTATGTGGCCGGCTTTACACAAGCCTTAATGTGGAAAGATTTTAACCCGGATGGCTCCCTTGTTTACGGGAACTTCTTAGAGACGGTAATTGAAATTATGCCAATGTACTGGATGCGGGCTATTGGTGGTAGTCTCTACATTGTTGGGTTCATTGTCATGTTGTACAACATAGTAGTAACGGTTCGCTCAGGCAGCAAAGTGGAAGATGAACTTGCAGAAGCACCCGCTTTAACCCGGGTTTCCAAAAAAAGAACAGCAGGAGAAACCTATCACACCTGGCTGGAACGTAAACCTATTAAATTGACAATATTTGCAACTATTGCAATTCTTATTGGAGGGATTGTCCAGATTGTCCCAACTATTCTGGTAAAATCCAATATACCAACTATTACAAGTGTAAAACCTTATACTCCTTTGGAATTAGAAGGAAGAGATCTTTATATACGTGAAGGTTGTGTAGGTTGTCATTCTCAGATGGTACGTCCTTTCAGAAGCGAGGTGGAACGCTATGGGGAATACGCCAAAGCCGGGGAATTTGTTTATGATCACCCATTCCTTTGGGGTAGTAAACGAACTGGGCCCGATTTACTGCGAATTGGGGGTAAATATTCTGATAGTTGGCACCTTAATCATATGTATGATCCGCAAAGCACCTCGTCAGGCTCTATAATGCCGGCATATCAGTGGATGGTCCGCAACGAACATGATCGCAGTGGTATACAGGGGAAAATGGAAGCTATGGTAAGTCTTGGCGTACCTTATACAGAAGAGGAAATAGCGAATGCAGCCACTTCCATGGAAGAACAATCTATTCAAATAGAAGAAAACCTTTATGCTGATCCCGATTTTGTAAAATCTTATGAAGCAGATAAAAAATACGCTGCTGAAAACGGATTGGAATTTGTGGAAATGCGTGATCGTGAGATCGTTTCACTAATCGCTTACTTACAGCGCTTAGGTACGGATATAAAAGTTAAGCAAACCGACGAATTATTGTCAGAAAACAAGTAGATCATGCTAAAATTTGTAAAAAACCACATGGAAAGTATGGAAGGCATTGCAACCTATCCCATGATATCACTACTTATCTTCTTTGTATTTTTTGCCATTCTTTTTTGGTGGGTATTTACCGCCTCCAAAGAACATATCAAGGAAGTAAGTGAAATACCATTAGAAGATAATCAACCAAAACAATAAGAGTTATGAAAAATATGTCACCCTGGTGGATAAGAATCCCGGTAATATTCTTTATCATCTTCGGATTGATGGAGTACTTTATTGACTCCGGAGAAAAACCCGCATTTATTGAATATCCAATAACACAGTTCTTTTTATTAATGGTGTTATTGATTTTAATTGCCATTGAACTTATTTTAAAATCCATTGAAAATGTTATGTTTCAAACCCTTTCTGCAGAAGGTAAAGAAAGGTATTTGGAATCTAAATCAAAACAATGGGAATGGAGTTGGGGTAAGAAAATGTACCAAAAACTATTAGGCACCAAACCCATAGAAGCTGAAGGTGAAATTATCCTGGATCACAACTATGATGGTATAAAAGAGCTAGACAATAAGTTACCGCCATGGTGGGTTTACCTTTTTTATGCTACGATTATTTTTGGTGTTATTTACCTCATAAGATTCGAAATTTATGGCGATTATGACCAGGATTTGGAATATGAACTAGAGGTAGCGGAAGCACAGGCCGAAATAGAAGCTTATAAAAAAACCGCTAAGGATCTGGTAGATGTCAATACAGTTGAATTATTAACTGAGGCCTCTGATATTAGTGCGGGAAAATCAATTTTTGAAACTAATTGTGTTGTTTGCCATATGGCGGATGGTGGCGGAGGAATTGGGCCCAATCTTACAGATGAATATTGGATATCGGGAGGCGGAATAAAGAATGTCTTTAATACCGTTTCTGAAGGAGGACGAGACGGCAAAGGAATGATTTCCTGGAAACAAACGCTCAAACCTTTAGAAATTGCCCAGGTATCTAGTTATTTACTTAATTTTCAAGGTACTACAGCCGCTAATCCCAAAGTAGCTGAGGGAGATCTATGGGTAGATTAGAATGCTCCTAAATAGGAATGCTCGCCTGATGAAGCAACTCCGGATCAGGAGACAGACTCTACTTCGGTGGTTATTAATGAATAAATCATACTCAGGTATGAACAGGGCATAGAAAATAAAGCTATGGAAGAGAATTTTAGGGACACCATTGGTACCATTGACGAAGAAGGAAAGCGGGCCTGGATATTCCCTAAAAAACCTAGTGGCAGATTTTACAGATATCGAAAATGGGTTAGTTATGGTTTGTTGATTTTCCTATTTGCTTCACCTTTTATTAAGATAAATGGCAACCAGTTCCTGATGTTTAATGTTTTAGAGCGTCGGTTCAATATTTTTGGATTTCCTTTCTGGCCTCAGGATTTCCATCTTTTTGTAATCTCTATGATCATTGGGGTGATTTTTATTGCTCTTTTTACAGTGGCATTTGGACGTATTTTTTGTGGATGGATGTGCCCTCAAACAATATTCATGGAAATGGTTTTCAGACGAATTGAGTATTGGATAGATGGAGATCGTGGTGCTCAGATGCGTTTGGCTAAGCAGTCGTGGAATGGCAAAAAAATAAGAAAAAGATTACTAAAATGGTTTGTCTTCTTCGTAATATCCTTTTTAATTGCAAATGTATTCCTCGCCTATCTTATTGGGAGTGACAAATTAATCCAATACATCACAGATGGTCCTTTCAACCACATTAGTACATTGGTCTCTCTGTTGGTTTTTACAGCAGTATTTTATTTTGTTTTTGCGTGGTTCAGAGAGCAGGTCTGTATTATTGCTTGTCCCTATGGAAGAATGCAAGGGGTATTATTGGACAATAAGTCTATTGTGGTTGCCTATGATCATAAGCGTGGTGAAGCCGAAAAGGGCCGAAAGAAATTTCGAAAAAATGAAGACAGGAATGCACTAGGCCATGGAGATTGTATAGACTGTTTTCAATGTGTGAATGTATGCCCAACAGGTATTGACATCAGAAATGGCACTCAATTAGAATGTGTGAATTGTACGGCTTGTATAGATGAATGTGACGCTATTATGGAAAAAATTGATCTTCCGAAAGGTCTTATTCGCTATGCCAGTGAGGATAATATTGAAAGAAAGGCAAAATTTACTTTTAACCCCAGATTAAAAGGATACGCTGCCGTACTTACTATATTAATTGGTGTATTCATTGGAATGCTTTTCTTGCGAAATGATCTGGAAGCCAATATTTTAAGATTACCCGGACAACTATATGAACATAAGGAAGGAAACATAATCAGCAATGTGTACACCTACAAACTGATAAATAAAACATCCAACGATATTGATGATGTAAGTTTTAAACTTCTCTCACATAAAGGAAAAATAGATTTAGTATCACATCGCAGTTTTGAAGTCCCTGCGCAGCAATTGGCTGAAGGCACCTTGTTTATAGAAATTGATAATGCTGCTTTAAATGGGGATAAAGACAAACTGAAGATAGGTGTATATAGCGGGGATTTATTAATTGAAACAACAACAGCCAGGTTTCTGGCACCAAGAAGTTATAATTAGAAGTATTCATTAATATGAAACAAAGCGTATGAAGTTTAATTGGGGAACAGGAATAGTGTTGGCTTTTGTTGCATTTATTGCATTTATAATGTATTTCGTCATTCTTGCCAGTACAGATAACCGTGCCAATCACGATTTGGTCACTGAGGAGTATTACAAGGAAGAACTAGCCTATCAGAATGAGATTGATGCACTTTCTAATGCCAAAGATTATGCTACCCGGTTTAGCTTTGTCCACCAGGAAAATGGGTTAGCAATTACTTTCCCACCAAAAATGAAATATAAAGAAATAAAAGGTAAAGTGTCCCTATACAGACCATCCAATAAACACTTGGATTTTGACTTTCCTATAAGTTTATCCAATAAACATTTGCTCATACCTGACAAACGTTTGTTGGATGGTCGTTGGGACATAAAAATTTACTGGAATTATCAAGGCAAAGAGCTCTTGGTAAAAAAAAGTATCACCTATTAATTAATGATATGTTATTGTCTGCTTTAATCTTGGGCCTTATGGGAAGTTTGCACTGCATAGGTATGTGCGGACCCATTGCATTTATGTTGCCTGTAAGTCACAATAATAAATATAAAAAAGCAGGTCAGATTATCATTTACCATTTTGGAAGACTAACGGCGTATGGCATTATTGGCTTATTATTTGGACTATTAGGTAAGGGACTTTACATCTTTGGAATACAGCAAAAACTATCAATTCTGGTTGGTGTACTCATGATATTAGCTATTATAATTCCCTATAGATATATGAGTAGGCTTAGCCTTTCAAAACCTGTGTATCGGATTATTGGAAAAATTAAAAGCAGTTTAGGTAAAGCACTAAAGAAGAAAACGGCAGATACTTTTCTCACTATTGGGTTTCTAAATGGCTTCCTGCCCTGCGGACTGGTTTATATGGCTCTATTGGGAGCAATTGCCATGGGCACAGCCGCTGAAGGTTCTTTATATATGGTTTTGTTTGGTTTAGGAACAGTTCCATTAATGACAACAGCCGTTTACCTGAGTGGGATATTAAAGGATTCTGCAAAGCAGCGAATACGTAAATTAATACCAGTTTTTGTAGTTATCATAGGGTTACTCTTTATTCTAAGAGGAATGGGTTTGGGAATACCATATGTATCACCAAAACCTATGGTTAAAGTGGTTTCTACAGAATTAGAATGTCATTAGCCTTAAATTATTTAAATGAGGCATTTTATAAATCAAGTAAAAATACTAATATGAAAATTGTTACCGCAGCGGAAGCTGCCGCCATTGTAAAATCCGGGGATCGGATATTTCTTCAAGGAGCTGCTATGACTCCTAATACCTTAATTAATGGTATTTGTGAAAGATATGAGGAATTAGAACAAGTAGAGATTATTTCAATACATACTGAAGGTGAGGTGAAATATGCAATACCTCCTTATAATCAGGCCTTTAACATAAATAGTTGTTTTGTTGGAGGCAATGTCAGAAAGGCAGTAAACACAAATAAAGGTGATTATATCCCAATTTTTCTGAGTGAAATACATTTACTGTTCAGGCGAAATATTTTACCCCTTGATGTAGCGGTGGTTCAGGTATCTCCCCCGGATCGGCATGGGTATTGTTCTTTAGGAGTTTCTGTGGATATTGCCTTGCCCGCAGTTCAGACAGCAAAAAAAGTAATTGCTCAGATTAATCCGCAGGTACCAAGAACTCACGGAGATGGTATTATTCATAAAAACAGTATTGATCTGGCCATAGAAGTTGACGAGCCCATCCATGTTGCACCAATTACCCAAATAACAGATTTGGAACACGAAATAGGCAAAAATGTTGCCGGACTAATTGAAGATGGTGCCACTTTACAATTGGGTATCGGAAATATTCCCAATGCTGTTTTAAGCAATTTATACGACCATAAAAGATTAGGCGTACATACAGAAATGTTTTCCGATGGTCTCTTACCTTTGGTTGAGAAAGGCATTATTACGGGTGAGGAAAAGGAGATTAAAACCGGTAAAATTGTTACTTGTTTCGCCGCAGGAACTAAAAATTTATACGATTTTGTAGATGACAATCCACTGGTGCATTTCAAAGAAGCCGGATATACTAATGATACTAGTTTAATTTCACAAAACCCTAAAGTAACGGCAATAAACAGTGCTATTGAAATAGATCTAACCGGGCAGATATGTGCCGACAGTATTGGACAACGACACTTTTCCGGTGTGGGAGGTCAAATGGATTTTATACGGGGCGCCACTATTTCTGAAGGGGGAAAACCAATTTTTGCAATTTCCTCAACAACGGCAAAAGGAGTAAGCAAGATTACCCCTACCCTTAAAGAGGGAGCAGGAGTTACTACCACCAGAGCTCATGTTCACTACGTGGTTACTGAGTATGGAGTGGTAAATCTTTTTGGTCAGAATTTATATGAAAGGGCAAAAGCCTTGATATCTATTTCACATCCGGACCATCGTGAAATGTTGATAAAAGCCGCATATGAACGTTTTGAACGATCTTAAGAAATATTAATGCAACTAGAGCGATATATTGACCATACCTTATTAAAGCCTACAGCAACGCCTATGGCAATTAGACAGTTATGCGCTGAAGCCCGTGAATTTAATTTTTATGCTGTTTGTGTCAACAGTTGTTACGTTGCATTGGCAAAGGATGAATTGAAGGATTCGGGGATCAAAATAGCCGCGGTAATAGGTTTTCCATTAGGGGCCATGTCTACCGAAGCCAAACTATACGAGGCTCAATTCTGCATTGAACATGGAGCAGATGAGATAGATATGGTTATAAATCTCGGTTGGTTAAAATTCGAAGAATACCGTCTGGTAAAAGATGAAATAACTAAAATAAAACGGGCCATTGGGTCCAGGAAATTGAAAGTAATAATTGAGACCTGTTATTTAACTGCTGAAGAAAAAAAAATAGCCAGTATGTTGGTTGTTGAGGGAAAGGCAGATTTTGTGAAGACTTCAACCGGATTTGGTACAGGAGGAGCTACATTTGAAGATATTGAATTAATAAAACGTGTAATTCAAAACAAAATACAGATCAAAGCCTCGGGAGGAATAAAAGATAAAAAAACCGCCAAACGTTATTTAGATAAGGGTGTTTCTCGTTTAGGCACCTCCTCAGGAATTGCAATAGTTACTGACTCTAATTCATAATCTATGAGTGCCCACATCAATGCAAAAAAGAATGAGATTGCCGATACAGTTTTAATGCCGGGTGATCCGTTACGTGCCAAATGGATAGCTGAGACATTTTTGGATAAAGCTTATTGTTACTCAAATATTCGCGGTATGCTAGGTTATACCGGGGAATATAAAGGGCAGCGTATCTCTGTCCAGGGCAGTGGTATGGGTATCCCTTCATCATTGATATATTATCACGAACTTATTAAAGATTTCGATGTGAAACGCATAATCAGGGTAGGTACTGCCGGGTCCTATCAAGAAAATATTAAGATTCGGGACATTGTATTAGCGCTTTCAGCTTCACATAATTCGAGCATAAATAATGCCATTTTTAATGATGTTACTTATGCTCCTACAGCTAACTTTAATCTGATCATGAAAGCTGCTTCATATATGCATGATAATAACATTCCTTTTATAGCTGGTAATGTTCTTTCCTCAGATCTCTATTATGAGCACGATGCAAGGGCTTACGAAAAATGGGCTAATTATGGTGTACTTTGTGTTGAAATGGAAAGCGCCGGACTTTACACTATTGCAGCAAAGTATAATATTGAAGCACTAACAATTCTAACTATTTCTGACTCTTTGGTAACCAAAGAGAAATGTAGTTTTGAAGAAAGAGAAAGTACATTTGAAGAAATGGTTCAAATAGCATTAAACATTTGCTAATTACAATTGAGCACGAGTTGAACCATGATTTATAAACACATCCCCCAGGTACTTGTAAAAGCCGAATTTTCTAATTGTAAAAAATTCCGATATCAGCTTACTATAGAAAATACAGCAAAAACAAGCGGCAACACCCTCTGTGTTATTATGCAAAATCCCAGTGTTGCCAGTGCAAAGTTTGCGGACAAATCTGTTCAATTTCTGGAAAAACTAATTTTTGAAAAAGAAGTTGAGCTATTTAGAAACGTAAAAACTATTACAGTAGTTAATCAGTTTGCTTTTGTACAGACTAATGGTTTTATTGGTTCTCCTAATAAAATTGGGAAAGAGAATGACCGTTTCATCAGGCAAGCTATAAAGGATTCCAATATGGTAATTGTTGCCTGGGGCAAAACCAACCCGTTTTTAAAACGGCAAAAGGACATCCTCAGGATTGTTTATTCGTATAAGGGTAAAAAGGTGTTGATGACAAAGAAACATCCTTCCCGGGGCACTTATCAAGATTTTATAATGCCCTTTTCAAATTAAAAATCCTTCCTTTTTGCCTTGTATGTCAATCGCCAAATGGGCAAAACGGTCCAAAGGATCAGCGTCAATATAGAAACGATCAAACCCTTATCCGTGCCAAAGAACTGCCTAAATATTGCGCCGGTATAGCCTAAAAGTGCTGAAATATCCAATTTTAAAAGGATCAAGGTTCTGGAAAGGTCGATTGGGTTGAACATGGTTGCTGCCAAAGAAAAAGAATCTAAGGGATATTCTTCAAAGATGATCAATGACAATAGGAACAAGCCGTCATAGATAACTGCTAAAAAGAGCCACAACAATACGGCATACCCAAAACCTTTGATCTTGTTTTCATTCGATAGGGAAATATTGAAAGCTAAAGCAGTAAAAATTAGCGTGAGAAATGCCCCGGTTATCAATAATAAGGAAAAATCCCATATTGTATCACTCCTAAACAAACCATAAAGAATAAAAGGTATTCCCAATCCCAATATGAGACTCATTGTTAAGGAACCGGCCACGCCCAGATATTGCCCAAGGAATATGGAACTCCTTTTTAAAGGTTGGGCCAGTAGTAACTCAGTGAATTCTTTTGAATTATAAAAATACATGACCCCAAAAATGGTACTTATAAGCGGAACAAGAACAATGATAACGTTCATTAAAGTAATTACAGCTTTTGAAAGGTCATTGTTAAGAAATAAAAGTACAAAGCCTAATGCTAAATAGAATAGAAAATACACATAGTTCCATCTGCTTCGCATTAAATCGTAAAAGCTATATTTTAAAATCTTAAGCATCAGCTGTCTGTATTGATATGGCCGCTATGGCATGTTCAAAATCTGTTTGTTTGGTCTTGGTCATCAATTGTTCAACACTACCTTTGAAAAAAATGTTGCCTTCTAAAAGATATACAATTTCATCGGCCATTTCTTCAACAAACTGCATTATATGTGTGGTGATCAATATGGTCTTGTCCTTGTTTTTTTCTTGAAGGATCAATTCCTTTAACTTTATCAGTGACGCCGGATCCAATCCTGTAGTAGGTTCATCAAGAATAATCAAGGGACTATCGAACATGAAGGTCAATACTATGTTCACCTTTTGTTTAGTACCGCCAGAAAGTGTTCCTAATTTTTTATCCAAAAAAGGTTCTAAACCAAAAAGCTTTACCAACTCTTCTTCATTACTTTCTTTCTGACGAAGGTCCTTGATCATACGAATTAGTTCTTTCACCTTGAGGTTGCCCGGAAAGTTCGCTATTTGAGGGAGGTAATTTATATCCTGCCTGTATTTCCAATTATTTTTGATTGTGTTGTCCTTTACTTCAATTTGGCCTGATGAAGGAATTACCATTCCTAAAATACATTTGATTAATGTGGTTTTACCAGATCCATTGGGACCCAGTACGGCAAATATTCCACCACCATGAATATCTAAATCCAAATTGAATAGTACCTGATTTCTTCCAAATTTTTTATGTAGATTTTCTATCTGTATCATTCTGATTTTTTCATTAACGGCATTGCATCCAATAAGTTATCTGGTGTAAAAACGGGTGACACTTTTTCGGAAAAATCAATTATATCCATAAACATACTACGCAATAGCACTATCGTTTCAGGTGTTCGGTTCACAACGTATGAAAACAATTTCACAGGTCGATAGGGCACATCACCGATTCCGTCTTTATCTAAATCATATCCAGTGTAATCACTCCAATAATTTTTCTCAAAAACATTGTCGTTCAATTTACTGTTATACGAAATATCAAAAGAGTTGTAAAGGAAATTATTATTGACAAATGAATTAGCATAACAGGCTCCCAATACTTTCACGGCCCACCCGTTGCTAATAAAGTTATTGTTATTATATTCTATGCGATTTGAACCTTCGATACTGATACCAACTGTGTTTTCCTGAAAGGTGTTGCCAACAATTTCAGCATCATTGATTTCCTTGAGCAACATACCAAATGCGGCCGTACCCCAATTCTTTCTGAATATATTGTCTACCATTTTGATACGTTTGGAAAACATTACGGCAACACCAGCACCGTTGTTCTCAAAAGTATTATTTGTGTACACATCATCGTTCGAAAACATAAAATGAAGGCCATACCTAAGATTATTTGCGCTCACATTGTTAGTGATGGTAACATTATCAGAAAACTCCAGGTAAATACCATCACGTACGCCTTGCACGATATTTCGGTCTACCTGAACATTGTGGGAATACCATAATTGAATACCGTTGCCAGAATTATACTCATCTACGGCATCGCCTATAATCTTGTTGTGATACACCGTACCGTTGTTCGATTTTTCAAGATATATACCAAAAAACAGCCTTTCCAATACTACGTTCTGTATCAGGAAGTTTTCACTTTTGACTACCCGTATGGCCGCGTAATCTGTAGTGTAACTGGTGCCGACATTGATAATATATAGTCCATCAATAGTAACATTATCGGAAACAATGCGTAAGATTTCACCGCGTTCTTCACCGTCGATTAACGGGAAGTTTTCACCCTTTAAGGTTAAGGGTTTGTCGACAAGGATATTGAACTCATTGTAAATTCCTTTTTTAATGAGAAGTGTGTCAAATTCCGAAGCATTAGAAATCCCATCCTTTATAGTTTTAATTTTACAAGATGGGCAGATTTCTATTGTCTTTGGCACTTGAGCGAAGCCAGAAAATATACTAAATAAAAAAAATAGAAAAGCTCCGTATCTCATCATAAGAAGCCCTTAAAATACATTATATTTTGCAGATGCGTTAAATCCAAATTTTTCATTCATAAAGATGCCGTTGTAATTCTGATACAAAGGTATTCCAATTTCAGCTCCCAAAATTAGCTTACTTCCTGCAAGCAAAAAATTAAAACCTAGTGAACCATGTACTAAATCACCTCCATAATTATTTGGATCAGCAGTGGGCACCATCATCGGGTTTAACTCACTATCTTCTCCATTTAGCTTACCTTCAATGCTACCACTCAAGCGCAATGAAGCACTCACATATTGGCTTATAACATATGCACCCCAGGTATGAAGCTTGTACAAATTTCCAAAACGATAACCCTCGCTATTTGTACCTGTCCTTAGAGTGTTTAATTGTTGTATCCCCAAAGAAAATTTATCATATAGTTTTTTGAATGTAATTCCCAGAGTGATATCCCATGTTCCCGAACCCAATTGCATGGCATAGGGCAATTTTACATCATTCATCATTGGGGTATTATCTCTGTTTGTGATATCACCCAAAGGTATATTTAAACCCCCATTCAAATGAAATGAGGCTTCATTTCGGTTATACAGTCCAAATAATGCCCCCACTTTCATATCCCCAACTCCACTTGAATAGGTGGAAAAAGAATTTAGCATTTGCATCCCGTTTGCCATGGTCATACGCGCTGTAAGGTCCATATTTTTTGTTGCAAAATTCTGCATAAGAGACAAGGTCAGTTTATCGGAAGGTGCGTACATTACTCCCAGCATAAACATTTGCATGGTCATATTTTGGGGCGCAACCATGTACCTTTCATATATACTTTCATCAGAAATTTTAGAACTTCCTTCTCGATTCCCATTCATATACATATTCATATATCTAAGTGATAACATGAAACCACCTTTAGGATGCAGGTGATCCCCCATAATACCACTTGGCGCGTAGGCGTCTGGTCTGTTGTGATGATTATGATGCAAATCGATAGCGCCAAATTCAGAGTCAACAAATCGTTCTTTTAATTTTTCCCAGTTATAAACTTCTCCACCCTTTTCTTTTTGCACACTCATTGCTTCCGATTCAAGCATATAGGCAGATAGGTTGGCACCCATTGGGCTTGGAACAGCTTTAGACTTAAGATAGTATGCACTAGCCGCGTCAATAACCTTCCCACTATTATAATCGGTTACCTGGACTTTTTGAAAGTCATTTTCATTTTTGGATTTCAAATAATTTACTAAACACTCAATTGCATCGAACCAAATTATTTTTCCTGACTGGGTTTGTGCCTGCGCTTTAAATTGCAGATTCTTGACAGCCATGCTACAATGAATACATTGTTCATGAGATTGTGCAAAAGCTACTTTAGTCAAAATCAGGCATAGAAAAAGTGCAGTAATACCTATTGTAAGTTTCATATTCCCGATTATCTTATGATTAAAAATTTAGAATTTTCATTGGCTTTTACCCAATGTGGTGTTTCTTTAGGAAAGCAAAAAAGTTGATGTTTCAAAAGAACGTACTCTTCCTGATTTATATTAAAAATCACAGCCCCTTCCAATACAATCAATTGTGCATCTGAGGGAGACTTGTGTTCAGGAAAGGTTGCCCCTTTTTCCAAACTAATACTGAGAATCTCCAAAGCATTAGTCTTTACTATTTTTTGGATTTGTAAATTATCGAATTGCTGATCAGCTATTTGATTGCTTATATTGTACATTATTTAAAATTTTTATTTAAAAAATAATGGTTAACAGAATTTACCGGGCATAAAATGACCCAATACCATTAACCATTAAATTGAATCTTATTATTGCACTTTAAATCTTGTCAACAACTCGTTCCAAGAGTACAATTTTCCATTATTTTCGGCTTCAATATTATCAGCTTCAACTCTTGATTGAAATGCTGACAAGTATTCGCCCATAGGACTGGGAATTTCCTTACTAATTAAAAAAGTAGCTTTTTTGGCATCGATTAAATCTCCAGGAGCTTGGTAATCATTAACCAAAAAAAGTTCTATAGTTGTGACATCAACATCCTTTAAATGGTTCACCATACACTCCACCGCGTCAAATTTAAAGGCCTTGCCTTTTTTTGTTACTATTTGCGATGCATGTTGTTTATCAACAATGGTCATCGAACAAAAATGACATCCGTCAGAACCATAATTAATTGGTTTTGGATTAACCTCGCACGATAGAAATGTCAAAAGTGCAATAGTTACCAAAATGAATCTACTTATCATTTGTTTTTACTTTGATAGGTCTTACCGAGCTGGCACTACTTTCGCTTTTGCATGCTTTTTACCAACAAAAAATGCCATTACGGTCATCAACATACCAATAAACATGAACCACGCGCCAGTAGATGGCAAAGAGGTTACGTCAAAATTAAGCATTTTTTGATAACCAAAAAGTGGCGGATTGTACCTCATTGGCGTTCCATCCGCGTCGGTGAGTTTCATGATCGCATTGGGGTCGAGATCGGTTCCGTAGTCAATCAACCATGCATTGAAATCGTACATTCCCATAATACCGAGAATTGACATCAAAACAAACCAACCGATAAACCACCAATGACTTACTTTTCCGAAGAAACCAAGCAAGCCTACAATTACACCAAGGGCAACCATAATTCCAATTACTAAAGGAAATACGTTGAATTCCCACATATCTTCAGGTTTAGGAATGGTTTTCATACCAATATAATGATTCAAACCGTCAATATTCTGGAGATCAAACTCTTCTACCCCTTTAATACCATCAATATAAATATTCATTCCCAAAGGTTCCGGATATTGAGGTGCTCCCAGCATTATGTTCCAAAGTGGGAAAACGTACAATCCCAATAGAAACAAAGGACCAATAATCATTAGGATACTTGCTTTTTTCATCACTTCTACTTTTTAATTGTTAACAAATTAAACATGGCTTTGGAATGATAATTTAATTTACGAATAAAGCGGGCTGGTCTTGGACCCAGCCCGCGATTATATATGAAATAAATATCTACCAGAGTACTTTCATTCGCCTAAAGACCAAGAAAGGTCAATATTTGAATTCGCAGGAGATACTCTAACATAACCTTGCATTTCCTGGTGTAAGGCAGAACAAAAATCGGTACAATAGAAAGGCCATACCCCAACCTTTTTAGGTTCCCATAACGAGGTCTTGGTTTGCCCCGGCATTATTAAAATTTCGGAAGTGCCCTGACCAATAATGGAGAAACCATGCGGCACATCAAAATCTTGTTCGTGGTTGGTGATATGGAAATATACCTTATCCCCTACTTTGACACCCTCAATATTGTCAGGTGTAAAATGACTTCGGATAGTAGACATATAAACATGCACTTCATTCCCATTGCGTTCAACACGCGCATCATCAACACCTATAGTAGCATATTTATGCTTATTTTCATCCAATCGATAGATTTTTTTCGAATTTGATGCTAACAACTCGGCAGGACAACCAGCGGCATAATGCGGTTCCCCGTGGGTTGGAAAATCATAAATCAATTCCATTTTTTCTCCTGAAATATCATAAATCTGAGCAGAGTGCTCCATTTCAGGACCCGTAGGAAGATACCTGTCTTTGGTAATCTTGTTCATAGCTACCACATACTTTCCGAAAGGTTTCCTTGAATTTCCACCCGGAATCATCAAATGGCCTACGGAATAGTAAGTAGGTTTTCTATCGATAACCTCCCATGTGCCAACTTTCCATTTAACAACTTCTGAAGAAATAAAGAAGGTAGTATAAGCATTGCCTTTGTCATCGAATTCGGTATGCAGTGGGCCTAATCCTCCACTCTTAACGGTACCGGCCAAGACATCTTCAAATTTCAAAATAGGAATGCCATAAGCATCACCATCGAATTTTTCGCCTTCAATCGCGGCCAACATTTTATCAAACGAATGTACAGTAAGGTCCGCGGATAGTTTTCCATTACCGATAATATATTCTCCTGTTGGATCTACGTCACAACCATGTGGTGATTTAGGAGTGGGTAAGAAGTACAAAGCTCCCGGTACTTCGGTGGGGTCTACAGTAACTACCTCTTTTTTCATGGTAGAAGTTGCTGTGTGACTTTCCTCGTCATATACATTATGGGCATAGTTAGCGGGCATTTTAGTTCCTCCTCCATTTTTAACATACTCCTCTATTTTCTTCCAGTTTACCGCTGCGATAAAATCTTTGTCATTTTGAGAGGCATTGACTTCCAATAAAGAATTGGCCTCTTCGGTATTATATGTTGTGAAGAAGAACCATCCATGAGATTTTCCACGACCCGGATGCGAAAGATCATAATTGAACCCTGGCATTAACACCTGGAATTCTAGATTTAATCGACCGTTATCAGGTGCTACACTAATAAAAGACAAAGCGCCTTTAAAATTTCCCTTATATTCATTAATGGGCATATCGCGCTGCGGTACGGGTACTGAAAAACGTGTTCCAGCCACCACATACTCCGTGTTTTCCGTAATGAATGATGAACTGTGGTTACCTGCACTGTTCGGAACTTCAATAATCTCTTCAGTCTCAAAAGTACTCAAACTTACTCTTGCTATACGTGGAGTATTGTTACCGTTTATAAAAATCCATCGACCATCCAATTCACCATTGGTTTGTGAAATGTCAGGGTGGTGTGAATCATCCCAAGGAACGAATCCGAAGGAAGTGTTCAACATCGGTATGGTTTCTTCCGAATAACCATATCCTGAGGTTGGGAATTGTGAGAAAACAGGAATCTCCTTAAACATTCTTCCCGATGGTAAACCATAAACGGTAAGATTCCCGCTATAACCACCAGACATAAAGGCGTAGAATTCGTCTTGTTCACCAGGAGCTACATACACTTTTTCAGCCGCGTTTGAGGATAAAGCCCCATTGGATTTCTGAGATTGATTGTTGCAACTGCTTAGGGTAATTCCTAACCCAAAGAGGATACAAATTAAATAGTTTAAATTTTTCATTGTTTTATTTTTAGTTTTAATTGATAAATGTTTTCTATTCTTCCGGCGGCAACATTACCTTGTCTACCACATGGACAATACCATTACCTGCTTTGACACTCCCTATTATTTTAGCGCCTCCAACAAAAACATCATCCCCTTCAACAACAATCATTACATCTTGATCATTGGCCTGCCCTAATTTTTTAAACTTCTTTAGAAAATCTTTAGAATAATTTCCAGGCGTAACATGATACTTTAAGATATTTGCCAAAGCCTCCTTGTTTTCAGGTTTTAATAAATTTTCTACGGTTCCTTCAGGTAGTGCGTCAAAGGCCTCATTTGTAGGCGCAAATACCATTAATGGCCCGGCATTTACCAGAACATTTTCAAGGTCGGCAGCTTGTACAGCTGCTACCAGCGTTGTATGATCCGGAGAACCAATAGCAATCTGTAGTACATTTGGCGTTGATCCGTCATCTTCAATAAAGGCCTGGCCTTTTTCTTTATTTACTTCAGTTGGTGTTGGTGTTGTTGAAGTTGTTCCTTCTGTTTTAGCTTCATTTTTACAACCGACAAATAAAATCAGCATAAAAAATGAACCCACAAGCAATTTTAATTTAGTTATTGTTTTCATATGATTGTTTATTATAAAGTTCTAAAATACTCCAGGACAGCCCTTGCTTGTTCTTCAGTAAGACCTTGATTCGCCATTGGTGAACCGTTAAACTCTACCAACAAATCTTTGGCTAAGGGATCTTCTTTTACCATCTGTTCCGGATTAAGAATCATGTTCATAACCCATTCCGGTGTACGTCTCTCAAGGATACCGTTAGGGGCAGGGCCAATGAATTTTTTGCCTATTCTATGGCATGCCAGGCACATTTTGTCATATACTTCTTTTCCTGTGCTTGCCATTGCCTGATCAATTTCCGGATTTAAGGTGACTGTAGTCACAGGCCCTAAACCTTTGTTAGTTAGATCTATACGCTCCGATGCTTTAGTCACTTCAGTATCAGGAGTGATGGCAGGTTTCTCCGTTTCAGTCTTTTGTCTGGTAACACTAAAACCGTCTTTTTTCTTTTCTTCTTTTCCTCCACAACCTATCAATAATAGTGCAAACAGGAATACGATATTCTTAATTAGTAGTTTCATCTGATAGTTTTTGTTAATTAATGGTCAAAAATAAGTTTGTAAGCATAAAAAAAACATGATATTGATCATATTTAAGATAAAAATATCTTTTTAATATTACAATCCAAAAATATAGTAAAAAGATGCTTTCAAATTCTTCGAAATATGCTCTCAAGGCAGTATTGTTTCTTGCATTACATACTAATGAGAATAATAAAATGATGGTAAAAGATATTAGTGAAAGAATAAACGTTCCAAAAGCTTATATAGCCAAACTGTTACAAGAACTTTCCAAACGTAAGATTCTCTCATCCACCAAAGGTCCCAAAGGCGGGTTTTATATTAGTGAAGTAAATAAAAATCAACCTATTATAAAAATTATAGATATTATTGATGGTAAAAAAAGAATAGAATCGTGTGTACTGGGTTTGGACGACTGTAATGAACACAAACCATGTCCGTTACATGCCTTAATTAGCCCCTCAAGATCAAAAATGATCGTATTACTGGAAAGCAAGACAATAAAAGATCTGGCTAAGGATTTAGAGCTCAACAAGGTTTTTTTACCAGTTTAATCCACTACTTGGAGTACTTATTAAAAAAGCGTAATTTAAGCTGGTTTAACAAGAAAGAATCAACTTTAGTACTCCAACATGAAAAAGAAGCAATCAAGAAGATTATTTTTAAAACGTGCCGGTTTGGGCGCTGCAGCAATTTCCGCAGCACCGCAAATTTTAGCCTCTTCCTATAAACAAAAATTATTACTAAAAAGAACATATACCGAAAACACCTTTGGTGTAAATGATCAGATTAATCTGGCACTAATAGGATCCGGTATCCAGGGGATATACGACACCACTGCTGCATTAAAAGTACAGGGTGTTAAACTTGTAGCCGCCTGTGATCTGTACCTTGGCAGGTTAGACAGGGCTAAAGAGCTTTGGGGAGAACATATTGCTGTTACCAGAGATTATCGCGAGATACTTAGCCGCAGCGACGTTGATGCCGTTATTGTAGCAGTCCCTGATCACTGGCATAAAAAAATCACTATTGATGCAATGAAAGCCGGCAAGGCCGTCTACTGTGAAAAGCCCATGATACAAAATTTTACAGAAGGCCATGAAGTAATTAAGGCTCAAAAAGTTACCGGGATGTTATGCCAGATAGGAAGTCAGGGGATGTCTTCTTTAGGAAACGAAAAGGCAAGGCTTCTTTATGAGGATGGTGCAATTGGGGATCTGGTACTTCTGGATATGTATAGCGATCGCTATTCTTCGGAAGGGGCCTGGCAATATCCTATTCCTCCCGATGCTGATCCAACTACTGTAGACTTTGATACCTTCCTGGGAACCGCTCCTCAAGTTCCCTTTGATAGCACTCGTTTTTTTAGATGGCGAAATTACAGGGATTATGGAACCGGGGTTGCCGGAGATCTCTTTGTTCATGCATTTTCAACATTAAATTATATAATCAGTTCACAAGGGCCTTCCAGGGCCTTATCCACTGGTGGTCTGCGCTACTGGAAGGACGGGCGTGATGTTCCGGACGTAACATTGACTTTTTATGATTATCCGGAATCTGAGACACATGCTGCATTTAATGCCTCATTCAGGGTAAATTTTATTGCAGGATCAGGTGGAGGTGGAGGTTTTAAGCTTGTCGGAACAGAAGGAGCAATGGAGGTAAGTTCTGATTCGGTAAAACTTGTGCGTCCCAAATTAGGAATGACACCCAGCAGATATTCCCTGGTTGCTTATACAGAAGCAACACAAGCGAAAATCAAGAAAGAATATGCTTCCAAAAATCTGGAAAGCAGAGAATCTGCTCTGAATCTCGGGGAAACACTTTGGGAGGCACCAGATGATTACAAAGGAGGTCATTATGACCATTTTTACAATTTCTTTCAGGCCATTCGTGGCAAGAACACAATAATTCAGGATCCTAATTTTGGCCTTAGGGCAGCAGGGGCGGCCTTACTAGCAAATGAAAGTTATTATAAAAATAAGCCGGTTAACTGGGATCCAATTGGTATGAAATTAACCTAATTTGTGAATTATGAAAAATCTGATTTTCTGCCTTTTAATTGTTTTCACTGTACATTTTAGTAATTCCCAAACTGATCCAATAAATGTAATTGTTTTTGGCGCACATCCAGATGATTGTGATATAGATACCGGAGGAACGGCTATACTATTAGCCAGGATGGGCCACAGGGTAAAATTTGTTTCCCTTACTAATGGCGATGCTGGTCACTATAACAAAGGGGGTGGAGCATTGGCCAAAGTAAGGATTGCCGAAGCAAAAGAAGCAGGGCAGCGATTTGGGGTAGAATATACAGTTTTAGATAATCACGATGGAGAACTTATGCCTACGCTGGAAAACAGATTAAAGGTCATCCGTGAGATCAGAAAATGGAAAGCAGATGTGGTAATAGCTCCCAGGCCAAATGATTACCACCCTGATCACCGATACACAGGTATCTTAATTCAGGATGCGGCATATTTGGTTATCGTACCTAATATTGCTGCAGATACACCTCCGCTAAAAAAGAATCCTGTTTTTTTATATTCTGAAGATAGCTTTCAACGCCCTAATCCTTTTAGTCCTGATATAGTCATAAATATTGATACTGTATTCGATCAGAAGATATACGCTATGGCCGCGCATGAATCCCAATTCTTCGAATGGCTTCCATGGACTTCAGGAAATCTGGATAAGGTTCCTAAGGACGAAAAAGAACGTTTGGTAATGCTGGCTAACTGGCGATCATCTGCACCCAATAAAGCTGCGATAGCGACTTTACAAAAATGGTATGGAGAGAAAGCCTCTGAAGTAAAGCATGCAGAGAGTTTTGAAATTTGTGAATACGGAAAACAACCTACAGATGAGGAATTAAAAAAGCTGTTTCCGATGCTTAATACTCAATAAGCTCCGTGGTCTGCCCCAAGCCATTATTTTATCTAATTCAAATGACGTCCCAAATAAATAAGGGAGAATCTTTATTTGATTCTCCCTTAACTATCAATTAATTATTTAACCTAAAACTATAATTTGAATGTGATTACAGGAATTTTGGAATGATTAGTAATATCCTCTCCAATACTGCCCATAAAGAAATGTGATAGCCCTTTTCTGCCATGAGTGGGTATTCCGATTACATCGGCATGGATACTTTCACTAAAATTTAAAACGCCCTTCTCTACGTTATAATCATTATAAATATTCACTTCTTTGCCTGCACCAGCTTTTTGCAAATACTTGTTTACTTTTTCATAAGCATCCTGAGTACTTAAAAAATTATCTCCAGGAGTATTTATATAGACCAAATGCAGTTTTGCCGATAATTTATCAGCAAATTCCTTGGCTTTTTTAAATGCAATAAGACTTTCATCTTTAAATGCGCAGGCAAATACAAAATTTTCAGCTTTAAAATCTTCCATTTCATCTTTAATAACAAGAACCGGAATTTCAGAATTTCTCACTACTTTTTCCGCATTAGAACCTACAAATATTTCCTTAAGCCCATCACTACCATGAGAACCCATTATAATCATATCGGCCCCATGTTTTTCAGCAACATCATTTACTTCACTAAATACTTTAAAATGCTTTATAATAGGAATTACTTTTTTTACGTCCTTCAAATAAGGTTTGTTTAAAAACTCAGATATTCGTTTTTCAGCCATTTTAATAAGAAACACGGTTTGTTCAGGATGAAACCCTTCTGAAGATGAAATCATTGCCTCATTTAATTCCAGCATATGAAGTGCAATAATCTCTGCTCCATGTTTTTTGGAGAGGGAGGCTGCGGCTTTTAAGGCGTATTCAGATTGCTCGGAGAAGTCAATAGGTACTATGATTGTTTTCATGCTCTTAGATTTTAAGGTGAATAAAACACTATTAAATGGTCATGGAAAAAAGTCTGGTTTCAGGAGCTTTCCTATGTAACAACAAATCAAATGCCATACATATGTTTCTTATAAAAGGTCTTCCCTTTTCAGTAACTCTAACTCTATTAACGCTAATTTCAATTAATTCGTCTTTTTCCATTTCCCTTAGTCTGTTCAGGATCTGTTCAAAAAGATCGATATTTTCACTTTTCTGATCCCAGCTTGACTCAAAGCTACACATTAAATTTAATATTTGTCTTCTTATAAATTGATCTTCATCTGTTAAAATATGTCCTCTGTAAATAGGCATAATATTATTCCCTACCAGGTGTTCATATTCCTCCAGGCTTTTAACATTCTGTGCAAAACTATACCAGCTATCACCAATACTAGATACTCCTAGGCCAATCATCAATTGCGTTTTGGAGGCGGTATATCCCATAAAATTTCTATGAAGTTTTCCTGAAGCCATTGCAGTGTACAAAGAATCGCTTTCCAGAGCAAAATGATCCATTCCAATTTCGTGGTAACCTACCTCAGCTAGTAAGGCTTTTCCATTCTCATACTGGTTACGCTTTTCTTCAGCAGTGGGCAGATCTATATCATTATATCCTCTTTGGCCGTTCCCTTTAAGCCAGGGCACATGAGCATAACTATAAAATGCCAAACGATCAGGCATTAACAATTTGGTTTTTAAAATTGTATCCTTAACATGTTCCAAAGTTTGATGTGGGAGTCCAAAAATTAGATCGTGGCCTACAGATGTATATCCAATTTCACGAGACCATTCCGTAACATCTCTTACATTTTCAAAAGGCTGAATACGGTGTATTGCTTTTTGTACTGTAACGTTATAATCTTGTACGCCATAACTCACCCTCCTAAATCCAAGATCAAATAGCGCCTGTAAATGATTCCTGGTTGTGTTATTGGGATGTCCTTCAAAACTAAATTCATAGTTTTGGGCTCTTTCGGCAAACCTGAATATTCCGTTGATTAATATTTTAAGGTGTTCAGGAGAAAAGAAAGTCGGGGTACCTCCTCCCAAATGTAATTCCTTAATTTTGGGCTTGGCATCAAAAAGTTCGCAATATAAACTCCACTCCTTTAATAAGGTGTGGATATAAGGTTTTTCTACCTCATGCCTTTTTGTAATACGCTTATGACAACCACAAAACGTACACATTTGTTCACAAAATGGCAAATGAATATAAAGACTGATTCCCTCGGTGGAATTGCTTTCATCAAAACTTCTCTTTATTGTAGCTTTCCAGGCTTTTCCGGAAAAAGTTTCCATATTCCAGTAGGGAACTGTAGGATAACTGGTATATCGCGGACCCGGGATATTGTATTTACGTACTAAGTTACACATCTGAAAAAGTGTTTAAACAAATCTATTCGATTTAAGTTCAATATAATATGACATAAATCAGGTTTAATTTTAGGCAAAATCGTAATCGAGTTTACTAGTTCCCTTATAAAAACTTATTTTTGCGGCCATAATAGCAGAACTATGACTCTCTTACTTATGGCAGCCGGAAGAGGTAGCCGATATGGAAAACTTAAACAATTCGACGGCTTAGGTCCCAAAGATGAATTTCTTATGGAATTCAGTATTTACGACGCCATGGAAAATGGTTTTAATCATATAGTTGTAATTACTCAAAAAGACAATGTTGAATTTTTAAAGAATTACTTGTCTCCAAAATTACCCGGGAATATAAAGCTCGATGTCCTTTCACAGGAGCTTACAGACCTGCCTGACGGAACTGAATTTAATGGAGAAAGGAGTAAACCCTGGGGTACTGCGCATGCAGTTTGGACTGCGAGACATGTCATTAAAAATCCTTTTGCAATTATAAATGCAGATGACTACTATGGAAAGGGAGCATATAAAAATGCATCAGAATTCATTAAATCAAATGAGAACAAAGATGCATATGCATTGGTGGCATATACCCTTCAGGACACACTTTCAGAGCATGGTTCGGTTTCCAGAGGAGTTTGTAAAAGAGATGGAAATAAATTGCACTCAGTAGTGGAACGCACAAAAATTCAAAAAGTTGATGGAGGACTCACAGATACAGATTCCGGACTTCACTTTAGCGGAAATGAACTGGTAAGTATGAACTTTTGGATCTGCAATCCTACTATTTTTGAACATATTGAAAATGACCTTCGGATTTTTCTTGAGAATAAGGAAAACATAGCCAGTGGGGAAGTTTATATACCTTTTGTGATACAGAAAATGTTAGTTCAAAATGAAACCACAGTTGATGTAATTCCTTCAGACAGTAATTGGTTTGGCATTACATATGCTGATGACAAGGAAATAGCAATGCAGGAATTGCAGGACATGACAAATATCGGAGAATACAGAACGCCACTATGGCCGGTTGAATCTGCATAGACTAAGTATCAATGGATAGCAATGGCCCCAACGCTGTTTTGCCTTACTTTTCCATTGAGAGAAAAGACTATGAAATAAAGCCCATAAGTCAAGGGTATATAAATGACACTTATGCCCTCCTGCTAGATGATGTACCTACCTATATTTTGCAAAGGCTTAATGCACAAGTCTTCAGCAATATTGACGTATTAATGCAGAACATTCAGCATGCACTACCGTACCTATATGACCAAAATTACAACCAAATATCCCTGATAAGGACTATTGATGGCAAGCATTATTTAAAAATTAATAAAAGTGACTACTGGCGAATGTTGACAATGGTTCCTGATAGTGTTGCTTTTAATACTACGCAGGATGAAGGAATAGCTCTAGAAGCAGGTAAAATTATTGGTAAATTCCATTCCCTGCTGCAAGAGGCTCCTCTTGATATTTTTAAAGATTCCATCCCCGGGTTTCACGATCTTAATCTCAGGGCCCGGCAGTTTACAGAAGCCACAGACCGCGCTGCGCCAGACAAATTAAAAGATGCTGAAAAGGCGATTCTTTTTGCAAAAATGACCCTTGAGGAAGTACGTTTTTATGACCCCGGGAACTTACCCCTTAGAATATGTCATAATGATACCAAACTAAATAATATTCTTTTTCATAGGGAGGATAAAAAAGCACTATGCCTTATAGATCTTGATACCGTAATGAAAGGATATTTTCATTACGATTTTGGTGATGCCGTGCGTACTATAGTCAATACCGTGAAAGAAGACGAAAAAGATCTCAGTAAAATAACATTTAACAAAGGGCTCTTTGAAGCTTTTATTGATGGACTGAGCAAGAACTCAGATTTCCTGACTAAAGAAGAAATTCAGCATTTGTCTTTTGGCGTAAAATTAATGCCTTTTATACATGGAATTAGGGCACTAACAGATTATTTAAAAGGAAATATCTACTATAAAGTGACTTATGAAACCCAGAATCTGGATAGGTGCATTAGCCTGTTTGCCTTTACTAAAAAAGCTACAGAGCATATGGATTATATGCAGGAGGTAATAGCTAAGAAATTTTGAAGCCCGGTTTTACTTAAAGGCGTTATGGCCTGTAATATCGGCACCTGTAATTAGTAAGTGAATATCATGTGTACCTTCATAGGTGATTACACTTTCCAGATTCATCATATGACGCATGATACTATATTCTCCTGTTATTCCCATTGCTCCCAGAACCTGCCTCGCTTCCCGGGCTATTTTAATAGCCATTTCAACATTGTTCCGTTTAGCCATAGAAATTTGTGCTGTAGTAGCTCTCCCTTCATTTTTTAATTGTCCCAGGCGGAATGCCAGGAGTTGAGCCTTGGTAATTTCGGTAATCATCTCCGCTAATTTCTTTTGCTGCAATTGAGTTGCCGCAATGGGTTTTCCAAATTGGATTCGTTCCCTGGCATAACGAAGCGCAGTATCATAACAATCCATGGCAGCTCCAATAGCACCCCAGGCAATGCCGTATCGCGCAGAGTCGAGACAACCTAAAGGAGCTCCCAACCCATTTTTGCCGGGTAACAGGTTTTCTTTAGGAACTCTAACATTATCAAATATTAATTCACCGGTTGCAGAAGCCCTCAGGGACCATTTATTATGGGTTTCCGGAGTAGAAAACCCTTCCATTCCCCTCTCCACAATTAATCCGTGAATTCTTCCTTCTTCATTTTTAGCCCAGACAACAGCAATATCCGCAAATGGGGAATTTGAGATCCAAAGCTTGGCCCCATTCAATAAAAAATGATCTCCTTTATCTTTAAAGTTGGTTGCCATCCCACTAGGGTTAGATCCATGATCAGGTTCGGTTAGACCAAAGCAACCCATGTATTCTCCAGTAGCAAGTTTAGGTAAGTATTTTTGCTTTTGCTCCTCTGTGCCATATGCAAATATGGGATACATCACCAAGGAAGATTGCACCGAAGCCGTAGAACGAACCCCGCTGTCTCCACGTTCAATTTCTTGCATAATTAGTCCGTAACTTATCTGGTCCAGGCCGGCTCCGCCATACTCCACCGGAATATAAGGTCCAAAGGCCCCGATTTCGGCCAGTCCACCTATAATTTGCTGAGGAAATTCCGCTTTTTGTGCAAATTCTTCAATTATCGGAGTGACATCACGCTTTACCCACTGACGGGCGGCATCGCGCACTAATTTGTGTTCTTCACTTAAAAGCTCATCAAGGTTAAAGTAGTCCGGTGCTTCAAATAAGTCTGGCCTCATCCGTAAAATTTTTGTCAAAGGTAGTTAAAGGAATATAACAAACCAATCAAGCGAAAGGACATTTTATAACAGAAAACAGCTCTGAAATGAAGATTTATGAATTAATAAATTCTGCCAAAAGCCGGTGAAAATGATGCACCCCTTTTTCACGTGATGGCGAAAATCTTCCTGCCTTATAAAAACGGGAGCGTATACCCTTCTGAACTCCTTCAACCACAGCTTCATCTTCCATTTCTACCTTATCTAATTGCGAACCAGCCCCTTTATCTAATTTGGAAACGTCATATACATAACTGTAAAAGGATACTTTGGTTTTATTCATTTCAAGGGGTTGGATCAAATTTACGGAAACACCCCAGGGATAAAAATTGAACATCATATTTGGAAACACCCAATAATAATATGCTGCTATTTTCTTTCCATAATCCGGATGATTTTCAGGAAGATCAAAAACCTCCTCAGTACCTTCAGCATAGCCTATCTGTAAATTCATATGGTCATACAGAAGTGTATCATAGTTGCCGTAATCTAAAACTGCATTCAGGTCCTCATGGACAAAAGGGATATGAAAACCTTCCAAATAATTATCGCAATAAAGAGCCCAATTTGCATCAATAAAATAGTCATTGTCTCGCTTTTCATCCAGAACGAACTCCTGTAATGGTAAAAATCCCATTCTTTCATTCATGGCATCCAATACTTTTTGTAGCTCAAATGCAGGATTAAGGCCAACAAATAAAAATGGTCCCCAATGTCGCAATGGAAATTCATGGAGGTTGTCACATGGCCTTGGAAAATTCTCAACGTCTTCAAATTCTGGCATATGCTCCATTTTCCCATGCAGATCGAAGCTTCGACCATGGTAACCGCAAATCAGTTTTTTAGTCGTCTTTGTACTTTCAACCACTAAATTCCCGCGATGAGTGCACACGTTAGAGAGACAGGAAATACCGTTTTTCTTATCACGGGTTAAGAGCATGGGTTCAGTTAAAAAGTTATCAAGCAAAATAAATGGATATACGTTCTGCCCGGAATCCACTAAACCCTCATGCCCGATCCATTGCCAGGATCTGTAAAAAAGGCGTTCCCTAACGGCCTCAAAAAAAACAGGATTGCGATAAAAAGATGCCGGTAAGGTTTCTGCCTTGGTTATATCCGGGTCGATTTTAAATTTTTCCGTCACGAGTTATTTAATTTGTACATTTAAAAATATATAATTCTTTTCAGAACCAGCCAAAACCAATGAACCAAACCAAGAATAAAAAAAAACTTGGGCTATGGATGAGTACGTCCCTGGTAATTGGAAATATGATTGGCGCAGGTGTTTTTCTAATGCCTGCCGCCCTTGCCGCCTATGGAGGAATCAGTATTATTGGATGGTTAGCTTCTTCAATGGGTACTCTCGTACTTGCATTGGTTTTCAGTAAGCTAAGTAAATTGTTCCTCAATAAAAGTGGAGGACCCTATGCCTATACAAGAACCGGTTTCGGGGACTTCGCCGGGTTTTTGGTCGCCTGGGGATATTGGATTTCCATTTGGGTTGGTATGGCAGTAATTGCCATTGCCTTTGTAAGTGCTTTAACGGTGTTGTTTCCAATGTTAGAGGAAAATTCATTGGCTTCAGTCTTGACCGGCCTAGGCGCTATTTGGTTATTAACCTGGGTAAACTCCAGGGGGGTCAGGGAATCAGGAAAAATCCAGGTTGTAACGACATTACTTAAACTGACCCCTTTACTAATGATTATTGTTGGAGGCTTTTTCTTCTTTAATATTGACAACTTCATACCCTTTAATGTAAGTGATTCATCAAGTTTTGAAGCCATAGCAATAACATCAACTATGACCCTCTATGCTTTTTTGGGATTTGAGAGCGCAACTATTCCCGCTGATAACGTAAAAGACCCCGGAAAAACGATTCCGAGGGCCACCATGTTGGGAACAATTATAACAACTTTGGTTTATATATTAGGAACTATTGCGGTCATGGGGATGGTTCCAATTCAGGAACTTGCGGTGTCGCCGGCACCATTCGCCGATGCCATGGGGATTATGACAGGAGAATTGGGACGAGTGTTAGTGGCCGGTGGGGCAGCAATTGCTGCTTTTGGGGCTCTTAATGGATGGATCTTAATTGTTGGTCAATTACCAAGGGCTACTGCAAAAGATAAACTTTTTCCAGGAATATTTAAGAAAGAAAACAAACAAGGTGTCCCTGTTTATGGAATGCTGATCGGCAGTGCATTGGCATCAGGGGTAATGCTAATGAATTATTCCGAGGGTTTGGTAGAGCAATTCAGGTTTCTAATTTTACTCGGCACCTTGACTGCTTTAATTCCCTATCTCTTTACCTCTGCTGCCTATGTTAGTATACTTCTGGAGAAAAAGCTGCCTTCACAACCTTGGTTGGGAATATATGGTATGGGAAGTTTGGCTTTTTCTTACTCCTTATGGGCCATATTTGGGGCAGGGGAAAAGGCAGTGTTTTGGGGATTTATTTTATTGATGGTAGGAATACCCTTTTACGTATTCGTGAAATGGAAAAATAAAGATTCGACGTAATAATAATTAAATGAAATATACTTGTCAATCTGAGTACAAAAAATTGGAATTCGTTTTCATCAAAACCGCAGAGGAATCGTTTATTGATGAGGAGAAGCTAAAAAAAGAATGGACTGAACTTAAATACCTTTCTAAACCGGATCTGACCAGGGCAAAAGAGGAGTATAAGGCATTCAAAAATTTGCTATCTAAAGAAGTGCCCGACATAAGTTGCTTTCCTAAATCTGAATCAGTTACTATAGATTCCATCTACTGCCGGGATGCCAGTATAGCCACAGATTATGGAATGATTATTTGCAATATGGGTAAGCGAGTAAGGGCTATGGAACCTATTGCACAAAAGAATTACTTTGAAACCAATAATATTCCAATTCTCGGGACTATAAAAAACCCGGGGACTCTTGAGGGAGGTGATGTAGCCTGGTTAGACAAAAATACTTTGGCAGTTGGGCATACCTACCGCACTAATTCATCTGGAATTGCACAATTAAAAGAAATGCTGTCCCCGTATAAAATTGAAGTAGTTGTGGCGGAACTTCCGCATTATAAAGGCGCTACAGATGTCTTTCATTTAATGTCTATATTAAGTCCGGTAGATAAAGATCTGGCAGTCATTTATTCCCCGCTGATGCCCATTTCATTCAGAAATGAACTGCTGCATCGTGGATTTAGTTTTATAGAGGTGCCGGAACATGAATTTGAATCTATGGGTTGCAATGTGCTGGCCGTTGCACCCCGGCATTGCATAATGTTAGCGGGAAACCCTTATACCGAAAATGCTTTACGCAGTAAAGGATGTACTGTCTTTACTTATGAGGGGAAGGAAATCAGTAATAAAGGTGGAGGTGGCCCTACATGCCTTACCCGGCCAATCCATAGAATGGATTAAACCTCACATCTTCAGATAGAAATCTTTCGTCAGATTTATATAATCTTCAGTATACTCGTGTCTTGACTTTTCGATAATCAGTTCATTTATCAAAACCTCGGAATTATTAAAATGGAATTCCATAAGGCTTCTCTTAACTTCTGAATCCGGATGGCCTTTTACGCGCAGTAAACGCGAAGGATAAAGTCCATGTTTTAAAGCTTCCTTGAGTACATTTTTTTCTTCTTTATAAGGAATTACAAGGGTAAAAATGCCATTCTCGGAGAGCAACTCAGACACTCCTTTTAAAAGAAGATTAAAAGGAAGGGACCTATTCTGTCTGGCTTGGTCCCTTGCACTATCACCGCTGGAAACTTCTTCAGAATAAAAAGGTGGATTAGAAATTATAAGATCATATTTATCATCTACTTCATCGAGGAATTCATCAAGAGAGGCATGGTAACAAAAAAGACGGTCTGCCCAGGGTGAAGCTTCGAAGTTCTCCACACATTGTTCAAAAGCATCCCCATCTATTTCAATGGCATCAATGGGTTCTGAATAACATCTTTGAGCCAGCATTAACCCAATGAGGCCTGTCCCGGTACCAATATCCAAAATTGATTCGGGTGAGTTAGAGATGTCAGACCAGGCTCCCAATAAAACACCATCTGTGCCTATCTTCATGGCGCAGCGATCCTGGTAAATCGTGAATTGCTTAAATTTAAATGGTTTTCTCATTCAATGGTACCTGCCAGTCTGTTTTCTGTTCCTTCTATTTCCTTCAGTGAATCTCCTAATTTTTTTCGCATAGAATCTGCCAGCCGTTTTATTTTTTCCACAACCTCCGGATATTCCGCGGCTACATTTGTGGTTTCGCCTAAGTCCTCGGAAAGATTATAAAGTTCAATTTCTTTTAAATCTAAATGCACATAATTTCCGGAAAGACCATCCTTACCTGGCTGCTGACCTTCCATAGTTCTGTAATTATGTGGGAAATAAAGTTTCCATTTACCGTATCTCACGCCGTGAAGTTCGTTCACCCTGTAATAAAAATAGTAAGCCTCCTGCGGACTCTCTTTTCTAGCTCCACTAAGTAATTTCCAAACACTTTTACCGTCAATAACAATTTCAGGTAATTCCGAACCCGTTATTTCGGCCAGCGTAGGCAGGATATCTATAGCCATTACCGGGGTGTCAATATTCCGGCCTCCTTTCAATCCCTTTGGGTATCTTATTATAAATGGCTCTCTATGGCCGCCTTCCCATGCTGTGCCTTTACCTTCACGAAATGGTAAAGCACTACCCGCATGATTCCCATATGATAGCCAGGGACCATTATCCGAAGTAAAAATTACAATTGTATTTTCATCCAAATTATTGGCTTTTAAGGCATTCAAAATCTGCCCTACAGACCAGTCGATCTCCATAATGACGTCGCCATATAATCCTCTGCCCGACTTTCCCCTGAACTTATCCGAGACAAACAAGGGCACATGGGGTTGAGGGTGGGGTACATAAAGAAAGAAGGGACGATCCTTATTCCTGTTTATAAAATCTACGCTTCGCTCGGTAATTTGCGTGGTTAATTGAGACTGGTTGGTTAAAGTGTCTACAATGTTTTCATTCTCATATAATGGCAAAGGTCCAAAACTAAAAACAGGACCCTGTTGCGGGTGAAAGGGCCACATATCGTTGGAATACGGAATTCCAAAATACTCATCAAAACCGTGTTTGGTTGGCATAAAATCCGGATGATCCCCTAAATGCCATTTCCCAAAAATGCCTGTGTTATATCCATTTTTTTTGAGCATTTCTGCGATGGTGGTTTCAGAAGGATGTAGTCCAATTTTACTATCAGGCATAAATGCATTGTGAATCCCGATACGATTAGGATAACAACCCGTTAATAACCCGGCCCTCGAGGCTGAGCAAACCGCCTGGGCAGCATAAAAACTACTTAATTTTATACCTTCCCTGGCCATCCGATCCAGGTGAGGCGTATAGATGTCATGAGCTCCGAATACGCCGACGTCCTGATAGCCCTGATCATCAGTAAAAATTAAGATTACATTAGGGGGTTTCACCTCCTTAGAAGCAACCTCTTCTGTTTTATTTTTACAGCCAGCAATAAGAAGGATCAGGATACAAAAGGAAAGGCTACGATACATTAATAAAGCGAATTTTTCTAAATTCTGTTTTGTATAGTTTTACTGAATACTTGTAAGTTGGGCTTAATATAATTAATTTTCATTCACCAGGAATGGTATTATCAGTTTGTTCTATATCTACATGCGGATTAAAATGTCTACATATCTTTTGATGATGTGCCCGCGAAATTATCAGAATAACACAAACTGCAAATTTGGAAGTCGGTGCCGAAATCCCCTGCTAATTGAAATATAGATCTACTAATCCTTCAGGGGTTGTTACATAAAGGGTTTTATTAGGCCTGTCTACTTTGTCAATGATATTGTCAGTAACCGGGATCAGCAATTGCTTATCATCCTTTTCTATTTCAAAAAGAGCTTGGGAAACAGCGTCATTTACTCCTGTAATAACCCCAATATCTCCATGTTGGTTATCTATAACCGTAAACCCTATAATTTCGTGGTAATAGAATTTTTTTCCGGAAAGTTTGGGTAGTAATTTCAATGGCAAATATAAATGAGACCCTATGATCCGGTTGGCATCTGTCTCACTGGAAATTTCTTCAAATCGAATACGTAGCAGATTCGATTTATGCAGATAACACTTTTCAATAAAAAATGGAACCAGATTGTTTCCTAATGAAACAAAAACTGATTCCATGTTTTCGTATATCCCGGGCTCATCGGTATCGAGTTTTACAAGTACCTCACCCTTAAAACTATGTTTTGAAACGATTTTGCCCAGGTAGAAACAATCTTCCTTTTGCATCTCGTTCTAAAAATTATTTTTTCTTATCAGAAGCAGCGGGCTTTTCTTTCGTGTCCCCTTCTGCAGCAGTATCTTCTGCTTTGGCGGGAGCGGCCTCTTTGGCTACTTCTTCTTCAGCAGCAGCTTCCTCCACAACTTCTTCAGCAACAGTAGCAGCCTCTTTGGCTACTTCTTCTTCAGCAACAGCAGCAGCTTTCTCCACAACTTCTTCGGCAATAGGAGCAGCTTCCTCTACTACTTCTTCAGCAATAGCTACTTCCGCTACCGGCTCTTCCGTAACAGCACTAGCTTTTTCAGTTACTTCTGTTTCAGCTCCGGCCTCCTCAGTTACAACAATAGCTTCTTCAGTTATTTCTGCTTCAACATCTTCATTTAATGCTTCTGCAGCAGCTAAAGCTCGTTTTTCGTTTACTTCCTTTTCAGCTTCCAACGCTTTAGCTTTTGCTTCAGCCTTTTCTTTATCTAATCCGGCCTCTTTATTGGCAATAGTCTTTGTTTTTTCCTCAACCCAGGCATTGAATTTTGCTTCTGCTTGTTCTTCAGTTAAAGCACCTTTGCGAACACCACCTAATAAGTGATGCTTGTATAAAACACCTTTATAAGATAAAATTCTTCTGGCTGTATCTGAAGGTTGAGCTCCGTTTACAAGCCATTGAACAGCATTATCAATGTTTAATTCAATGGTAGCAGGATTGGTGTTTGGGTTGTAGCTCCCTAACTTTTCAAGAAACTTGCCATCTCTTTTTGAGCGTGCATCTGCTGCTACTACCCAATAATATGGTTTTCCTTTTTTTCCGTGTCTTTGTAATCTAATTCTAACTGGCATATCACATTAATTTTGTAGGGTGCCCGACCCTCGATTATTAATTCTATAATTATTCTCCTCTAAAAGGGCTGCAAATATACACTATTTTAATAAATACCCAATAACAAACAGCAAATTTACACAAGGGTTAATCAACGTTGATAACTACTAACAAATACACTTTCTCAAAAGGACGTATTTAGTTATTTTTAGCTACTTTTTTTACGCCGAAACAAAACTATTATGTACCTCATCTTTGATACGGAAACTACTGGTCTGCCAAGGAAGTGGAATGCTCCGGTAAGTGATACCGACAATTGGCCTCGTTGTGTTCAAATTGCATGGCAATTGCACGATGCACTTGGAAATTTATTAGACCGGCAGGAATACCTGATTCAGCCTGAAGGCTTCAATATTCCCTATGACGCTGAAAAAATTCACGGCATTTCCACCGAATTAGCCCAGAAAAATGGACTTCCTTTGGCCGAAGTATTGGAAAAGTTTAATGACGCCCTTACTAAAACCAAATTTGTAGTCGGTCAGAATGTTGGTTTTGATATTAATATTATGGGGGCTGAATTTTATCGGGCAGATCTAAAAACGCTGTTAGGGGAATTGCCCGTTCTGGATACATGTACAGAACATACGGCCACGCTCTGTGCACTTCCGGGAGGGCGTGGTGGTAAATTCAAGCTTCCCACCCTTACTGAACTTCATCAATATTTGTTTAAGACTCCCTTTGCAGAAGCGCACAATGCCACAGCAGATGTGGAAGCAACTACGCGTTGTTTTCTGGAACTAATAAGAAGAAAACAATACACTAAAGAACAATTAGATGTACAGCCAGATTATTTTGAAAAATTTACAGAAGCCAACCCACAGGAAATTCAATTAATAGGTTTAAAACATATCAACTTAAAGAAGGCTTCGGAAAAAATAGCCAAACATCTGAAAAATTTAGATGTAATAGATGTTTCCGAGGAGGACCTGAGCCAAAATATAAAGACACTTGAAGATGCTGAATTTATACATCTGCATAACCACTCCCAGTTTTCGGTGCTGCAGTCTACCATTAAAATAAAGGATCTTGTGGCAAGTACTGCAGAAAACAAGATGTCTGCCGTAGCAATGACAGATCATGCCAATATGATGGGAGCTTTTCATTTTGTTAAAGAGGTTAAGGCCCACAATAAAATGGTAGAAGAAGCTGAGGATACGGATAATGGAAAACCAAGCCCGGGTAATTACATAAAACCCATTATTGGTTGCGAATTTTTTGTTTGTGATGACCATTCCAATAAGAACGTCAAGGATCATGGGTATCAGATGGTGTTGCTGGCTAAAAATAAAAACGGCTATCACAATCTGGCAAAAATGTCTTCTATTGCTTACACCGAGGGATTTTACTATGTTCCCAGAATTGACAAAAGAATTATAGCCCAATTTAAAGATGATATAATTGTCCTCAGCGGAAACCTATATGGTGAAGTGGCTTCCAAAATATTAAATATTGGTGAAAATCAGGCTGAGGAGTCCTTACTTTGGTGGAAATCTGTTTTTAAAGATGACTTCTATCTTGAAATAATGAGGCATGGTCAGGAAGATGAAGAAAGAGCTAATAGAGTATTGGTTGAATTTGCCATAAAACATCAGGTAAAATTAGTAGCCACCAACAATACTTATTATTGTGCAAAGGAAGATGCAAAGGCCCACGACATTTTACTATGCGTAAAGGATGGTGAAAAACAAGCCACCCCAATAGGCAGGGGTCGTGGCTATAGGTATGGCATGCCCAACCAGGAGTACTACTTTAAGAGCAGTGCTGAGATGAAGGAATTGTTTAAAGACCTTCCCGAATCTATTTTGAATATTCAGGAAATAGTAAACAAAATTGAACCTTTTGAACTGGCAAGGGATGTACTCTTACCAGAGTTTGAAATTCCTGTCGAATTTAAGATTAAAGAAGATGAAGCAGATAGTGGGAAACGCGGTGAAAATGCTTACCTCAGACATCTTACTTATGAAGGGGCCAAAAAAAGATATGACGAGATTACAGATGAAATAAGGGAGCGCATTGATTTTGAATTAACAACTGTAGAGAACTCTGGCTATCCCGGCTATTTTTTGATCGTAGAGGATTTTATCAGGGAAGCAAGAAATATGGAAGTTTCTGTAGGCCCGGGAAGAGGGTCTGCCGCTGGCTCTGTCGTAGCCTATTGCCTTTGGATAACCAATATTGACCCTCTAAAATACGACCTCCTGTTTGAGCGTTTCCTAAACCCTGACAGAGTTTCAATGCCCGATATTGACATTGACTTTGATGATGAAGGCCGGGGAAGAGTTATGGATTATGTCATCAATAAATATGGTGCTAATCAGGTAGCTCAGATTATCACTTATGGTACAATGGCTGCAAAATCCTCTATCAGAGATACTGCAAGAGTTCTTGACCTGCCCTTAAATGATGCGGACCGGATTGCGAAATTGATTCCCAATATGTCCAAATTGAGTAAAATATTTGGCGTTCCGGAGGCTGATCTTAAAAAACGGTTTCGGTCAGATGAATTGGAAAAAGTGAATAGTCTGCTCAATATTTCAGAAGGGGACGACCTGGAGGCGCAGACGGTAAATATGGCCAGAGTATTGGAAGGGTCTTTGCGAAATACAGGTATCCATGCCTGTGGGGTTATTATTACTCCGGATGATATCACCAATTTTGTCCCAGTTGCTACAGCCAAAGATTCTGACCTTTATGTGACACAGTTCGATAATTCTGTAGTCGAGAATGCAGGCTTATTGAAAATGGATTTTCTGGGTCTGAAAACCTTAACCCTAATTAAGGATACCGTTAAAATTGTAAAAGCCAAACACGGTATTCAGCTAGATCCGGATGAATTTCCCCTGGATGATACCGCCACATATGAGCTATTTCAGCGGGGGGACACGGTTGGGATATTTCAATATGAATCTGTGGGAATGCAGAAACACCTGAAAGATCTGAAGCCCTCTGTATTTGATGACCTAATAGCCATGAATGCGCTCTACCGTCCTGGTCCAATGGAATACATCCCCAGTTTTATAGCGAGGAAGAATGGCGTGGAGGAAATTACCTATGACCTCCCGGTTATGGAGGAAAACCTTAAAGAAACCTACGGAATAACCGTTTATCAGGAACAGGTGATGTTATTATCACAAAAGCTTGCTGGGTTTTCTAAAGGTGACGCCGATGTTCTTAGAAAAGCAATGGGTAAAAAAATATTTGCCCTGCTTCAAAAACTTAAGCCACAGTTCCTAGACGGGGGCGAAAAAAATGGTCATCCAAGAGAAATTTTGGAGAAGATCTGGAAAGACTGGGAAGCTTTTGCTTCCTATGCATTTAATAAAAGTCATTCTACATGCTATGCGTATATCGCGTATCAAACGGCTTATTTAAAAGCACATTATCCCGCAGAATATATGGCTGCCGTGTTGTCTAACAACATGAACGACATTAAGCAGGTTACTTTTTTTATGGAGGAATGTAAACGAATGGGGTTGGAAGTTCTGGGTCCTGATGTAAACGAATCCTATTACAAATTTGCGGTAAATAAGGACAATGCGGTTCGTTTTGGTATGGGTGCTATAAAGGGAGTAGGACGTTCAGCTGTAGAGACGATTGTTGAAAACCGGAAAGAGAACGGGTCCTATAAATCGGTATTTGATTTAACCAAACGTATAGATTTAAGAGCAGCCAATAAAAAAGCCTTTGAAAACCTTGCTCTGGCTGGCGGTTTCGATTCATTTGGCGACACACACAGAGCACAATATTTTCACAAGGAAGGAGATGGTAGCACCTTCCTTGAAATGGTTATAAAATACGGTTCAAAATTTCAGGAAAGCGAAAACTCATCTCAGGTAAGCTTGTTTGGTGATACCAGTGAAGTGCAGATTCCGGAACCTGAAGTACCTCCCTGTGCGGAATGGGGTACTATGGAAAAACTGAGAAGAGAAAAAGAAGTGGTTGGAATTTATATCTCCGGGCATCCGCTGGATGATTTCAGATCAGAGATTAATGCCTTTTGCAATGCCAATGTTTCTTTCTTTAATAACTTGGAAGACCACGTAAACAGGGAGCTTTCCTTTGCCGGAGTTATTACGGATGTTCAACACAGAGTATCTAAAAATGGTAAGGGATGGGCCTTATTTACCCTGGAGGATTATACAGACACCTTTGAGTTTCGCATTTTTGGAGAAGAATATTTAAAATTCCGACACTTTTTTATGATTAATTCGTTTGTATTTGTAAAAGTATTTGTCCGTGAAGGATGGACAAACCGCGAAACCGGCAAAAAAGGAGATGCACGGCTGCAGTTTGTCAATTTTATGTTGTTGCAGGAAACTATGGAAAACTTTGCTAAAAAATTGACGATAAAATTGAATATTGACCAACTCAAAGAAGAAACTATTAGCGAACTAAAAGATACTCTTATCTCCTATAAAGGGAAGCATCCGCTAAATTTTGTTATTTACGAAATGAAGGAAGAAATTAAAGTTAACCTGTCCAGCAGAAAACAAAAAGTTGAGATCACCAGTGAACTATTGCACACATTGGAAGAAAAGGAAGTACACTATAAATTAAATTAAATAAGCTTTTTCGATAGGGAAATAAGAAAAACGAATACTATTGGAGTAATGAACAAGTAGAATAATTGACTAAATTTGCGTAATTATAAACAAAAACGATATGGCTTTAGAGATAACTGATGCTACTTTTGACGAAGTAGTTTTAAAAAGTGATAAACCCGTAGTGGTTGATTTTTGGGCTGCATGGTGCGGTCCATGTAGAATGGTAGGACCTATTATAGATGAGGTAAGTACTGAATATGAAGGTAAGGCCGTAGTAGGAAAAGTTGATGTGGATACCAATCAGGAATTTGCCGCAAAATACGGAGTGCGAAATATTCCAACGGTCCTTGTATTTAAGGATGGTGAAATTGTTACCAGACAGGTTGGAGTATCTCCAAAAAAAGTATATACCGATGCAATAGAAGCCGTTCTTTAATTAAAAAAGAGACTTCTATTTTAAAAAAGGTTTAGCATTTGCTAAACCTTTTTTAGTTTATCTTGGTCTTATGGATTTGCGGTCAGAATTAAATAGAGCACCTTTATTTCAAAACCTTGAATTATTGGCGAAACAGATAGTGGAAGGCTTTATCAGCGGAATCCATAAAAGCCCCTTTCACGGTTTTTCCGCAGAATTTGCTGAGCATAAAATTTATAATACCGGAGAGAGCACAAAGCACATAGATTGGAAATTGTTTGCAAAGACAGACAAGCTTTATACAAAGAGATATGAAGAAGAAACCAATCTGAGATGTCATATGATATTGGACAATTCGGCTTCTATGTATTATCCGGAATTGCAGAAACTTTCCATAGATCATTTAAATAAAATTGGCTTTGGCGTTCTTGCTATTGCAGCCTTAATGAACATTCTTAAAAAGCAGCGGGATGCCGTGGGTCTAAGTCTTTTCTCGGATAGTTATACCTTTTACGCTTCTGAGAAAGGGAGTGAAAGACATCATCAGATGTTATTGTCTAAACTCAGTGAAATAAGCCTGGATAGGAAACCTGCCAGGCAAACAGAGATCTATACCTATTTACATCAGATTGCTGAGAAGATAAAAAGGCGTAGTCTTGTTTTTCTTTTTACAGATATGTTCCAGACAGCGACTTCAGATGAAAAGCTTTTTGAAGCCCTGCGGCATTTAAAATACAACAAACATGATGTAGTCTTATTCCATTTGCTGGATAATGAAACCGAGTTGCATTTTAACTTTGAGAATACTCCCAAAAGATTTATTGATGTAGAAACAGGAAGCCATATTGATCTTTATGCAGATACTATTAAAGAGGCTTATAAGAGTGGGGTTGGTGAATACCTGACTGACTTAAAACTAAAATGTGCACAGTATCGAATAAAATATGTTGAGGTAGATATCAGGGAACCCTTTACCAAGGTTTTGAATACTTTCATGATAGAGCGACAGAATTTTTTATAGCCCAAACGGAATTTTAAAAAAAATTGTTTGTGGAATTCATTTAGCAACGTATATTTGCACACGCTAAACGCTACGGTCTGGTAGTTCAGTTGGTTATCCCGAGTACTCGGGACTGCCTGTCACAAGGCAAACACGTTCTTAGAAGTATGTTTTTTGTATATATAATTGAAAGTGCCTTAGATAACTCTTTTTATATTGGTCAAACTAAAGATTTGATAAAAAGAGTGAAATATCATAATGAAGGTCTTTCTAAATACACTTCAAAGAAAATACCATGGAAATTGGTGTATTCTGAAGAGTTCAATACAAGAACCGAAGCAATAAAGAGAGAACGATTTTTGAAAAATCAAAAAAATCGTACTTTTTATAAACGCTTAATACAAAATTGGTCTGGTAGTTCAGTTGGTTAGAATACCTGCCTGTCACGCAGGGGGTCGCGAGTTCGAGTCTCGTCCAGACCGCCACAAAGTAAACCCTTCATATAGTATGAGGGGTTTTTTTATTCCAAGCCTGGAGCTTGCTCCGGGAGCGAAGGATATAAAAGCAAAGCCGGCTTTGCCGGCAACGGGTTACTTTGTGGCAGGCCCAACCCCCCAGGCCGATTTTGATCCACTGAAGTTATAACGGAAGTGGAGAGATAGCAATCCCCTCCTTACCGCAAAAAAGCAAGCTCTTCACACCTGGTGTGAGGACTTTTTTAAAAACGACTTGTTATAAACCAAGGGTTTTCAAATAGCTTTCCATCAACCGAAGGTATTTATCTACTTCGGACAATGCTTTTGTTCTTTCTTTTTCGTTCACCGCACTCTTTGCCCGCAAACTGTTGACCTTGGCACGTACATTGGCGCGATAGGCCTTGTAAAAAACAAAAAGATGGTATTCTTCCGACGATTTCATTGAGGGGAAAAATTGGTTGTAATATTCAAGAAATAGCTCGGATAAATCTTTTTTTCCAAATGCATCGAGATCCATACATAGGAAGGCAACTTCGTTCAAAACATCAATTTGCCTGTAATCATCGTTGAACTCAATACAATCGAAAGGCTGAGGCGATGGTAATAAAAAAATATTCCTGGAATGAAGGTCTCCATGGCAATCCCTGAAGAAACCGGCCCTGAGTCTGCCTGCCAGCAACTCCTTGTTTTTTACTAAAAAAGTGTTTGCGGTTTTTATGGTATTGGCAATAATAGTTGCATATTTGCCGCCGTCTGATTGCGCTGCCAGGTATTTCTTTTCTGCTTCCAAATCGTTGAATTTTTCCTGAATATCCAGCACGTCTTTTTGATGGATTATAGTAGTATTCCCATGAAAGAGGGCGATTTTTTTGGCCAGGTTTTTAATGTCGGAATTCGTTACTTTATTTTGAATCAAAAGCTGGTCCATTTGTTTAGTCCTATCCATTTTAAGCATCCTCACTGCATAGTCGATTACATTTCCCTCTTTTCCTCCTATTTTATAATGGTCATTCAATCTATTTATCGGAACTACATCTAGGTAAATGGTATTGGTTAGCCGTTTGTTCAATTCAATTTCCCTTTCGCAATATTTTTTACGCTTTTCAAGGGTAGAAAAATCAAGAAATGAATATTTAATGGGCTTTTTGATTTTGTAAACGAATCGGTGGCAAATAAACACCCACGATATGTGGGTTTCAATCAATTCTCTTTCTGCTGAAACTTCCGGAAATTCTCCTTCTAAAAGCAAGCTATTTATCTGTTCCTGTATCATTCTTCCAACCTAGGTATTGAGCAGCTTTTAGCAACATTTCTTCAATGTTATTATTCGTCGATTCCAACACCAAATGCTGCTCGTTAAACGGTTCCCATTGTTGCTGGATTAGTTTATACACTTCAAAATCAGCTTCACTATAAGGCCTGCTTTTTTTTAATCGCTCTTTGATCGTACTCTCAACCGAATGTAATCCAATATAAAAAACCTCGCCCTGATCTGGTAATTGCTTCATAAAAGTATCTCTAGTTTCTTTTTTATGGAATGTTGCATCGAGTACCAGATTTTGACCCGTGGTTATTGCTTCTTTCGTCTTGTCTAGCATGGTATCATAAAC
>Ga0265303_10000041_pt1 | contig 50107 bp, 46 predicted proteins | sample Helome_2_FD_192494 | JGI IMG/M metagenome (GOLD analysis project Ga0265303, IMG submission 192494) | Marine sediment microbial communities from subtidal zone of North Sea - Hel_20160317 (Illumina Assembly) | ecosystem: Environmental > Aquatic > Marine > Subtidal zone > Sediment ... | reverse complement strand
AAATGACCATTTTATAAAAATAATCTTCAAAGTCAAGCCAACTATCCTTTCAATGATGGGCCCCGGTCAAAATTCCTGCCAACTGCTGTCAAATTTTCAACTAGAGATGCTCAACTATTGACACAATTTTTGACGCCCCCCCGCCGACATCCATATCTGCATTGCCGGCCTAAGAGGCATCCATCGACTGGGGCAGCACCTGCCTGAAAGATTGAAGAATGGTTTCCTTTTCCAGATTGCCGGCTAATGCCATTTTGGACAATTTATGGCGCGTGGCTTCAAATTTTTTGCGCACGGAAGGTCCCAGGCGCCGAAATATTTCCTGGTTGTCCCCCCGGTAGATGGGGCCGGATTTTTCAATTGCCAAAAATGTGTTGAATAGCTGGTCGCGGGCCTGACCGTAATTCATGGTCGCATGCTGCCATTTATGCAGATATCCGCTAATACCGTATTTCTTGCGAGCCCCAGGTTCATAAATCGGACTGAGGGGGATCAGCGTAAAAGGGAACATCGACCAGCTAAGACTGCCCTCATAATGCTGATTATCAAAAGATTTGATAAAATCTCGCGTGCATTGGGCGCTTTCCTCCGTCTCCCCCGGAAACCCGAAAATAAAATAGCAGGAACAATTGATACCAGACCCAAGCAACTTTCTGAGGACCCGGCCGTAAAGCTCGGGGGAGACCATTTTATTCATATTCTTTAATATGAAAGGATCTGCCGACTCTATCCCCAGTTGTACTTCGATACAGCCCGCCTGCCGCAGCAAGTCGGTATCAACATGATCCAGAGTGCTGGCCCGCACAAAAGTCATCCATTTAAGCTCAAGACGTTCATCTATAAATCGGCGACAAACAGCTTCCAGATCGCCTTTACCCAGCCGAAAGTTATCATCCACAAACCATACATAACGGGCGCCTCGTTCCTGTACAGCTTTCATTTCAGCCACAATGCGCTCGGTCGATTTGACCCAGGTCAAGCGTCGGTCTTTGGCGAAATTGCAAAAGGTGCAGTTATAGGGACAGCCGTTGGAGGCCTGCATCGGCACCACACCGGCTCTGAAAAAATCATTCGGTAGGGCCTGCCAGTCAACGGGAAAATCTTCTGAGCTGCTGATATCGTCCATCCGCTCCGTGAAATGATATTCATTGTCGATCAAACGGGCGCAGTTGGGGATATCGTCGATTCCCCTGTTCTCCTGAAACCGGTCCAGTATATCGCTTAGCAACTGCTCACCGCGCAAACTGATGATATATAGATCAGCAGCGGGCTCGTTATCGGTACCAAGAAACAAAAATTCATTAATAGCAGAGCGGCTGTCATAATCGGGTTCCCGGCTTCGTTTGAGCATTAAATAAGATGTATAAACCAGCGGCCCGCCCGCAATGACAAACAAGTTCGGCGCCAACTTCCGAATATCGGCCACAAGCTTGATCAGATTCTGCTTGCCGGGAATAAAGGTGGTGGAAATGATCACCACCCGCGGATGGCAGTCGAGAAGCTGTTTGAAGCGATCTATTTCGTTATAAAAAGTGTTGATCAATGCCACCTGATAGTTGTTCTTGGTAAGGTAGTTAAACAGATAAATACCGTTTAACTTGGGTGCTGATTCCCAACTCATCTGATCGTCGCCTTCAACCGGTGATTGAACCCTGCCGCCATGGTTCAAATAATTTTGCACGACCTGGATGTCGGCGATTCGACCATCAAGGGTCAGCCTTAACGGATTGGTGCTCGACAGACTGTCCGATCCCGAATCGGATATAATAACAGCGTCTAAAGTCAACGGGGTTATCTCACTTTCTAAAATTGATCATAGGATTGCGGTGGCACCCATCGCTAAACTTTGGGGAAGGGCCTAGTTGTTTTAGATGCTATTAATGCACTAGTCAAGGTTTACTGATGAGTTTGGGGTTACACCGCCATCCGAAGTCCGAGATCCAAAATCCCAAATCGCTAACCCTGTCCTTCACAAACCCGATGATATTCATGCCGCAAAACCATGATAATGGCAATCCAGCCTGCCGATATAGAAATCGTAATCCAGCTCAGCTGAGCAATTCCAATAGAAACCGGCAACCATTGTGTAAACAGCAGGATTAAAAGGGAACCGGAAACCTTGAATATCCGATAGCCAAACATATCAATCCAGGCCTTGGCCTGATAGATAATCACCGGATCCATCGGTATGTATAGCAGTTCTTTAGAAGCACGGTTTATCGAATAGGACAATCCGCGATCGCTAATTTTGGCGGCACAGCCAAAAAAAAGGGTGGATTGAAATAAAAAGGCCCAGGAAAACAAACTGATCATCAGGGGCTGGATCAGCAGACCGACGATGGTACCGAAATAGCGGTGAATGAGCGGCGTAATTCCGAGATTGATGCCGACCGCAATAAACCCCATCACACTGAAAAACAGAGATAAAAAGGCCGTTCGGGCTTCTCTTTCAGGGTAAGAAGCCTCAACAGTATTTAGGAATTGATAGTCAATTAGAGGGGATACCAGTTGTGCCAGCAACAATACGGCTGCGATTAATAGTAGATATCGGTTTTGCCCCAGAACTCGCCACCCGCCCTTGCCGGCGGCTTCAACGGGAACCACGTTTTCGACTTCACAGTACAAACCGATGTGCCCCATCACCCAGGTCAGCGTAAAGATAATTCCGATGGTTACTGCAGCCGTCAATAACAGGTCCGGAGTTTGCAGATGAGTATAGTGAATTAACAAGGCCGATAAACCGCCCCCGGCTATGCCGCCGACCAACCCACCTGTGCCAACGAATCCATACCAGGATTTTCCTTCTCGGGTGGTGTAAATGGTATCTGTCAGGCTCCAGAACTGCTCAACCAGGACAACACTGAGAATGTCCACAAACACATAGAAGCTGACGGGAACGATCGGACCCGGCAAATTAATCAAAAAGCGAAATAATACCAGCAAACTGCTGATAACCAGGCAGGTACCCAATACCACTTTGAACCGGCTGTGACGGGCGACCAATCGGTGATAAATGGTAATAAACACCACCATGGTCAGGGCTGTGATGATCCAAACGTAGGGGAGGCGTTCGGCACCCAGGGCCTCGATAAAAAGCGAACGGCTGGCCGGTTTCAACTGATAAAGTGCCGTAATTATGAGAAAAAAATTTATAAACAGAAAGGATGCCCTAACTCCCGGCTTACGAAGAATGATGAATCGGCCGTTACAGTCCGGGTCCTGATTGGTAGATTTCACTTGATTTTACCCCAAAAGATAGTAATATTGTATGATTATGAATAAGGTGGCATGCTTTATAAGATTTTCTGCAATTTTTTTCCTGATTCTGGCCATCCCGACTTATGCCCAGCGGAAGCCGGCCGATTTGTCGGAAAGCTGTGACCCCACCTTACAAAAAGGCCTGGAACGCTGTTTGACCGCCCTCAAATTGAACCAGGCGGCCAATCATAGAAGCCTGAGTATCGTACTGGTGGATATCACCAACCCCTCATGGCCGCGCATGGCCTACATTAACCCCAACGAAATGATGTATGCCGCCAGTTTACCAAAAATCGCCATTCTGTTGGGGGCTTTTGAACGCATCGCCAAAGGCGAGATGACCCTTGATGACGATACCCAAGAGAAACTGTCCCTGATGATTCGAAACTCGTCCAACCAGGCGGCCACGGAGATCCTGAATCAGGTCGGCAAATCCTACCTGGCCGACTTGCTGCAATCACCTCGTTACCGGCTATATGACCCGAAGAGAAACGGAGGCCTGTGGGTTGGCAAGGAGTACAGCAAATCCGGCGCCTGGAAGCGGGACCCGCTTCACAATCTTTCCCACGGCGCCACCGCCCTTCAAGTTGCCCGATTTTACTACATGCTGCAAACCGGCCAGCTGGTCTCCCCTAAACACAGCCAACAGATGAAAGCCATTCTGGCAGATCCGGCCATCAAACATAAATTCGTCAAAGGACTGGAATCCAAACATCCGGATTCCCGCATCTATCGCAAATCAGGTACCTGGAAACAGTTTCATTCCGACAGCGCCATTATCGAACACGACGGCCGTCGTTACATTGCCGTCGCACTGGCCAAAAGTCCCCTGGGCGGTAAATGGCTCAGCGATCTGATCGTGGCCATGGACGACCTCATCCACAAATCCCCATCCAATTGACGAATGACGAATGAATAATTAGTGAAGTCGCTCTTACAGCGCCAGCGCTTGCGCCGCGTGTCGCTCCGCATATTTATAACAATCGATCGTTCGACCCTGAGGCTCTCGACGGGCAGAATTCCTTCATTCGACATTCGTCAATCGTCATTTGCTATAGATTCTATCAGCCGGTGTATGCGTGTCGCCAGGGTCTGATGGGCAACGGCGGAATTCTTACGCAGCACATTGGACATCACCACCACCATATAATGGTGTCGCCGTTCAGACGCCGGGCTTTCCACGATGGCCAGAGAGGCCAACCGGTTGACGACGTTTCCCTGATATTTGCCGCATTTAAAATTGGGTTCGGCCTGGCACTTGTACAAAGATCCGGATTTAAAATAGACCGCCGCCTTATATAAGGCCGGTGATGACGCATAGCGAATGCGGCCCTGGGTCATATAGATCAATCGTTTGATCTCCCGGCTGGAAAAGGCGTCAATCAGTTTTCCTTGCTCCAGTTTTACCATCAAGTGCATCAATTCCCGGGGACTGGCATAACTGGTTGTCCCGGGCACCAGTTGTTTTCCTTTCCGGGTAAATAAAGATCCCTGCCGGAGTTGCTCGAGATCCAGGCCGTTGCGGGTAATCGGGTCCAGCAGGGCGCGAAACAATAGAGCCGTCAGCTCTTTTTTGGGAGTCTGGCTAAAAAAGTGTTGGGCCTGCTCATCGACTCTCGGGTATTGGTTTCTAAAATGTACCAATAGCATTAACTCTTTGATCACTATACTGGCCGCCGCGTTAGAACTGGCAGACAACATCCAGTCCAGATAAGTCCAGAGACTGGCCTGGTCGCCGATCTGGATCGGACGATAGCTGATTTTTTTGGCCCCCAAATTCCATAACGGCACTTTGTGATGATCGCGCTGAATAAACAGATCGGCGGTAACTAAAGATGACCGCAAGATTTTAAGGCGCTGGTCGATGTCATCGGGATAAATATCGGCCAGGGCCTGAAATATTCCCAGGACCACCAAAAGCTTTCCCACACTGCCGACATTGGACCGCTGGGTACCATTATGCTCGGCATATTTCGGATTGTCGGGATCTGACATGTCCAGAACCGCCACAGCATAACGATCGGCGTCATCACCCAGAAATGTACCTACGGCTTCAGTAAAATCTTTATCTATCGGGGGGATCTCAAAATCCTGTTGATCGCGCAGTCGCAAATCAACCCGGTCATTATCTAGCCGTGCGCCCATGGGGATTTTAATACCGCGCACTTTCCCCTCCTGGGCCAGGCGGAAGCCTTCCAGACGCAAAATTCCGGTGTAAGGGTAACCGTCCAGGGGATAGCTCCAACCCATGGCCGACCAGGTCATCAAAACCAAAAAAAGTCCGGATTTAATAAATATTTTCATTCGTTCTCCTCGGCGGGTATCCCGTTCAAATCAACTGTAAGGCTTTGCTTATCCCTTAGATTTTGATCAAGATGGTTCAAATAAAGGCTTTGTCGCGCCCGGGAGCTTTCCAGAAAGGGACGGATCTGAAACAGTACCAGTTTATTTTGGTAAAATCCAAATTCAATATCAGCCGGGACAGGGTGCCCGGCAGTGTCTTTAAAACGGGGAAAGCGATCCGGTACGGACCCGGCAAAATCTATCAGGAGATCTATCTCCTTGCGATTCAGCACGGCTTGGGTGCCGCTGGCTTCGATTTTGGTCATACCGCCTTCGGATAATATAATCCGCTTTTGGGGCTCGGCGGCATGGGCCATTAAACGCACGCGGCCGTTTTCTAAATTCACCCGCAATTCTTCGGCAGTCTGCCCGGAAACCGCACCACCAACCCCCTCATTGACCGCAATGGTCAACCAGCCCGGCTGCCCGGTTTCTATGTCGGCGGTGACCATAACTCCGGATTTGTCAGCCGGTACACTTTTCAGCAACAGCACGGATGCATAAACATGTTCCGGAGTCGCCATATACGCCTGCCGCCAGCGATAGGCCCGTTCGGTAAACGGAGATGCCCAGACCCTGCTGATAGCTTCCAGTACATTATCATAACCCACGACATTGGCCACGGTCAGATTCAAGCCGGCCCCGGTAAAGCCGGGCAGATCCTCCACATTGGTATCGCTGCGCACGAACACCCCGTAAGTGCCGTCCGGACCAAAGACCTCATCCATGGCTGTTCGCAAACGGTCGCGAAAATCGTCGCCCGGATCAGCATTTACGATCCAATCGCGCATGCGTTGCAAAAATTGCCGGGCAATTTGATCCTGCTTTTGCGGATTTTCTTCAAAAAACTCGATCCGGGCATATTGCTCACGCATCCAGCTAAATACGCTGGGTCCTCCGGGTTCTATCTCCTGATCCAAAATGGCCCTGAAAAGACCAAAGGGAATCACCAGCCCATCGGTAACGGCTTCGGGAAAATGATGTTTGAGTTCAGCGAGATTGGCTGCTTTGGGACCGGCAACACGTCCTGAATCCGATGCCCGCAATTGCTGCAGCGGAATAAAGCTATCGCCATAAAGGTCCAGTTTATTAAGATCCGGTCTAATGAGGACGTCTTTTTCTCTGGTTTTAACCGCAAAAACCTCATCCCACCCGGGGCCATCTTCCACCAGTTGAACAATCCCCCGGGAGCTGACCGCCAGTACCACCCGCTGTCCCTTTCGGGAAGAAATTTGGTCCAGCAGCCGTTTTTCAACGGCAACATTGGGGATACCCAGATTGCGCGCCAGCAACTGAACATGGGACAGAATGTTGCCTTTTCCGGCGGTAATGATCCCGGCCACCGGTGGAAGGTCCTCGGTGGTTGACGGTAAGACATAGATACCCTTGCGGTCAAAATTCTTGGGGTGGCCATCCGGACCGGGAAATTTGAGAACACCGCGGGCAAGACCGGCATTCAATCCGCGCAGACCGGTGGCCATTTTTTGACCGAACAATTCATTATAAATCCCCAGTTGCTGATCGGCATCTGCAAGGAGCGTTTCCAGGATCGCCGAATATGAAAGCAGTAGGCTTCCGCGCAGGGCATCGTGAATGTAGCGGCGAATAAGCGGCTCAATCACCGCAAGATGCGTTACCGTTTTTGAGAAATGAAAGCGTATGGTCCTGTCAGCCCATTCGGGGACCTGGGCGGCATATTCCAGATGGGTCTTATAGTCGATCAATTGAGGCGCTGTTTTAGCCAGTGCGGTGAAATCTTGCTGCAGGGCTTTGCGATGGCGCGCAGATATTAACCCAATGCCGTAAAGACCTTCTATGCTGTAAGATAACAGATCTAATCGTTGACGCCGGCTAGCCTGTTTGAGGCCTTCCAACATCTGGTTGCCACTGCGAAACAGATCTCCTTCCAGCAGCAGACTGATATCCATCAGGGCCAGCATTTGAGCGGAAGACCCCTTTTGGTTTAAAGCGTCACGAATGGCTGCCAGCATACGACAGGCAACCATAAATCTCTCTATAGCATCCTTATCCACTGTCAGCAGTCCGGCATCTTTATTGATCCTGCGCCTCAAGGCAGAATTTGTAATTTTTTTGGCCAGAAAAATGATCTCCGGCACTATATCCCTAGGTTGATAAACCGCCTCGATCGTGGCAGCCAAATGCTCATACTCGGTTAAAAGTTCCGTCTGACCGCGCCTAGCGGCATAAGTGCGAACCTGTTGAGCATCGCTCAGCTCTGGTTGCACGTGGATCTTGACTCTGAGGGTCTCAAAATTATTATCCCTTTCAGCAATGGTAAGGGCCAGCTGGCGCATCTCACTGATCGGAGCCCCGCTGCGACCATGGGGTAAATAACGAGCTGCCTGTCGCAGAAGGGCAAATCGCAGCTGGCGCATGTGGGGATCTTTCAGCAGTTCCAGCAAGAGGCTGCGTCCGCCCCGGGTCTCATCCTCGGCCTGCAGCGATCCGCGATAATATCGGGCCCGACGCATAATCCAGCCGTCATCGGCATTGATTAAAAACTGCTCTAAAATCATCTGCTTTAGGATTTCCAGATGATCAGGATCATCCATGAAAAATTCGGACTTGATATCGGCATAAACATTGGCGATGTAATAGCCATTGGTGCGCATCAATTTAACCCGGTCGGTCCATTCTCCATGCTGAACCCCACCGCCATGTTCCCGACAGGCATATTCTTTGGGCGGTAAAATAGTGCCGTCAGTGCAAAACCAGCGCAGGTGCTTGAAAGGCCCCCGCGGAGATTTTTTCATCTTCTGCACCCAGCTGCGCAAAGTTGCATCATCGGGCAGCTCCGTCCGGGCACCGGCACCCGGCAGCATGAACAAGGCGGACAAAATTAAACTGGTGGCCAAAATTCGCTTCATAAATTTAAATCCTTAAGGTCAAATATATCTACAATAGGCACGATTTTGCTTTTTCCCACTAGCGAGATCCATTTTTATTAGCTTATTATCCAAGTGTTGTCGAGTCAAACCAACAATTCCTTAGTCAAAAGTGGGAAAAGTTTCAGTCGAAAATTTCAGAAATGAACTTCAAAAACAGCAGGACTCAACGAAAATCAAATGCTTCCTTGGGTGATTAAAAAACCTCCATCCGGTTGTTTCTCAAACCGCAGCATGTATGTCATGCAGGAGGGTATTTCGTCGGGATAATGGGTGACATAAATGATATTTGTTTCGCTGTGACCGCCGATAACATCAACGGCATCTAAAATCCGCCCCCGGTTGATACGATCGAGTCCCTGACAGGGTTCGTCCAGGATCAGGATTAGCGGCATTTTCACCAGGGATCGTGCCAGCAGCATCATGCGTTGTTCCCCGTAAGAAAGTTGATTAAAGACACGGTCGGACTTATCGGCGATACCCAGAACCTCAAGCCACTGCTCGGCGGTTTCTTTCTGCTCGGTCGAAAAATCTCGGTAGAGACCCACGGAGTCGAAAAAACCGGACAGCACAACCTCAAACGCTGTTATCGGTTTACGATACCGAATTTGAAATTCTGATGACACGATACCGGTTCGTCTTTTAATGTCCCAGATACTTTCCCCTGACCCTCGAGGCTTGCCGAATAGATAAATTTTGTTGGCATAGGCCTGGGGATGGTCTCCGGTAACAAGATTGAGCATCGTTGTTTTGCCGCAACCGTTCGGTCCGAATATGACCCAGTTTTGACCGGATTTCATCGTCCAGTTGAGACCGTCCAGAACAGTCGTATTTTCATATTTCACCCTGACATTTTCCATGGATACCAGAATGTCAGTCCGCGATGCGTCAACTTTCGCCGGGATGCCGTTGACGACGGGCAAGGAAAATGAGGTCGTTAAGGAAGATGGGTATAGCCGTTCCATTTGTGAGGGAGTCAGGACTTCTTCCCGCAGGCCCTGAAAAAGGACTTTCCCATCGCTTACGGCCAGCACATGGGAAATATTGGGAAGTATTTCTCTTTGGCGATGAGTTACCAGGATCACCGTGCGGGTATCATCCATCAGGTCATCGATGATGGGTTCAAGATGACCACGGGAAGATCGATCCAGTCCGTCAAAGGGTTCGTCCAGAATCAAGATATCCGGTGCCTGGATTAGCACCCTGGCGATTTGCACCTTCCTCATCTCACCGCTGGACACAACGCCAATATCCCTCTCGAGCAGGTGCTCAATCCGCAGCCTGGCGGCGACTCGCTCCACATCAATGGCGCTACCATCACTTTCAAGCAAGGTTTCATAAACCGTGCTGATGTCGTCCAAATTGCCGCTGAAATATCGGGATGCATCACGCCGCTCCTCCCGGGCAATCAGACGTTGATGATGCTCAAAAGACACATAACCGGCAGTCAGTGCTTGAAAATAATATATCACTCCCCGCACGACCGGCACTTCACCGGTTAAGGCCTTAACCAAGGTCGTTTTGCCGGCACCATTGGGCCCCAGGATTGCCCAGTGTTGGCCCTGGTCAATTTGCCAATTGGTATCGGGCAATATTAACGTATCTCGTACCCTCAGGGTGGCACCCGTGAGCCTGATGAAGGTTTGTTGTTCCAGTCCACTTTGCAAAAGGCTTTTTTCTGGGGGATGGGTATTTTTTTCGCGCATATTGTCCCGTCTCTTGCCCCCTCCGGCATTTACTATGAATCTTGACATAGAGCCCCAAATTCTGTTAGATTTTTAGCTTAATGTAAAAATAACTGCTAATTTACCTGAGGCAACCTTTTTTAATAGAATTGTCGGGTTGGCGGATAAATTAAGGAGCTTTTCAATGACCAAAGTTACTCAGCCGTCGAATCATGATACCATCAACCTCATGTTGGCGAAAAAAATCAAGGAGTTGCCTGAAGAAAGGCAATTGGTACTTCTCAAGCAGTTGTTAAAAGGAGACGTTGTCGGCACATTATTTAAACTTATCGGAGAAATGTCCGAAGAAAAACAAGCCCTTTTATTAGAGCAATTGCAGAAAGGGTCTGCCAAAGTGGTCAGCCTGGAAGAAACTGAACTCGCCCTGAGGAACCATAATCGCAAGTCCTGTATGCTCAGTATAACTTATACGGTTGAAGATAAGGATTTTAAGAGCTTTATGCTCGATATCAGTCCTGCAGGCACATTTATTGAGACCAACGAAGCCTTTTTCGCCGGCCAGCAGATCAAATTGTCCTTTGCTTTACCGAACCTCCCCCAACAGCTGAACTTTACCGGCGAAATTCTGTGGAAAGGAATGCTGGGCATCGGCGTAAAATTCAATAATCTTACCGACGAACAAATAGCAGCCATTTCCTCATTTATCGAAGAGGAAGGAATTTAGCGGGGTCCGCGCGTTGCCGGGTCCGGGATGCGCGCTGCAGGTTGCGTGTTACGTGTTACAGAATTGCAGAAATAAGAAAAACAATGCATCAACGGATATTTAAACAATTAGCCCAAGGAAGACGATAAGCGCTGTTTCGCACCCCGCAAGGCGAAACCCGTAGCCCGAACCCCGAAACGCGTAACCCGAAATCCGCTGTTTGCAACGCGTGACTTTTTAAAATCCAGTTTTCTCTACCCCCTTCAAATTTAGAATTTTTATAGCCTCCTCCGGTGTGGCCGGTTCCAGGCCGAGTTCTTTTCTGATGCGGATATTTTTTCCCAGGGCTGACAGTTTGAATTTGCGGGTGACCGGTCGAATTTGATTTAAATCAAAGATTCCGGTGGCCGTTTCCATTAGAGTCAAACCCACTATTTACCAAGGCAATGAAATGAGCGAAACCGAATCCATTATCAAAAAATTTAAGCAACCCGACATCCAGCTTTACCGCAGGCTTATACAATATTTTTTTCTGGCAACCGTTGTTCTGATCGGTATAAAATTTACAATGTTTGTCAACCAGCTGGAAGACGGCATATTGCCGACAGTCTCCCGACCCCCCGGTATCGAAGCCTTTTTACCCATCAGCTCCCTGATCAGCCTCAAATACTGGCTGGTTACCGGAATTTTCAATCCGATCCATCCTTCAGGGTTGATCATATTTCTTATGGCCCTGGTCACGGCCGTATTTTTAAAAAGGGGGTTCTGTAGCTGGGTATGCCCATTCGGGCTGCTGACCGAGTATCTGAACCGGCTGCATAGCGTAATTTTCCGCAAGAGGGTCAAAGTGCCCCCATGGCTTGATTACCCCCTGCGCAGCTTAAAATACCTGCTCCTGGCCTTTTTTCTGTGGACCGTTGTACTGAAAATGAACGCCGTGGCCCTGGATTATTTTATCTACAGCCCCTATAACATGGTCGCGGATATCAAAATGCTGTATTTTTTTTCCGATATCACACCATTTGCCTTCTGGGTGCTGGTGGCACTGGTGGTGCTGTCGATACTGCTCCGCAACTTCTGGTGCCGCTATCTGTGCCCTTACGGCGCCCTGTTAGGGGCCCTCAGTTTTTTGAGCATTTTAAAAGTTCATCGCAATGCAGAAACCTGCACCAACTGCCAAAAATGCACCCGCATCTGCCCGGTGGACATCAAGGTGCATAAAACCGCGAGCGTAATTTCCGATGAGTGCCATGCCTGTCTTGCTTGTGTGGCCGAGTGTCCTGAAAAAGATACCCTTTATATCTCGGTATTGCGACGTAACGGAATATTAAAGCCCCTGGCCTATGCCGTGATGATCTGCATGCTTTTTGTCGGCGGGTCACTGATCGGCCGGGTGGCCGGGTACTGGCACACCGGCATCTCAAATCATGAATATCTATTCCATATTAAAAATCTGGATATGCCGTTTTACCAGCATAACCGCGGACAGGTTCCGAACTATAACAAAGAGGCTTGGATGCGAATGATGAAAAAGATCCGAGAATCAAGCGACAAAAGGCCCTGATGGTCTCACCAATTAGCCAATTTGCGGATTTTACCCCCTGCTTGCGGATCAAAGCCTCCCGGTTGTTTTCTCAAATACAGTGGTTAGACTTGTTATGTAACGACTTCTAATCCAATTATCGCCAAACTGGAAATTCAATGGCCACGTTCAGTAGAAATAAAACTGCCACAAAGCTTGTGGTCTCGCTTATCGTTATCGCAGGCACCTGTCTCTGGTCACCGACGGATTTGCTCTCCGCTGAATCGAAGACCTCATCAGCTCAACCCTCAAAATACAACCGCCTGGTTGACGAATCCAGCCCTTATCTGCAACAGCATGCGGCTAACCCCATCAACTGGTTTCCGTGGGGCGTAGAAGCCTTTGAAAAAGCCGGAAAAGAGGACAAACCTATTTTCCTGTCCATCGGATACTCCACCTGCCACTGGTGCCATGTGATGGAGCATGAGTCATTTTCAGACGGAGAGGTGGCAGAGTTGTTAAATAAGGATTTTATCGCCATCAAAGTCGACCGTGAAGAACGGCCGGACATCGACAATGTCTATATGACTGTCACACAGGCGTTAACCGGCAGCGGCGGCTGGCCCATGACCATATTTATGACCCCGGATAAAAAACCCTTTTATGCCGGCACTTATTTTCCCAAGCACCAGCGCTGGGGAAGGCCCGGAATGATGGAACTACTTCCCAAAATTGCCGCAGCGTGGAAAACCGATCGCAATAAGGTCCTGACCAGTGCAGATCAGATCACCCAGCATGTTGTCCGCCTGAGCAGCCGTCAACCGGGAACAAAACTCGAACCGGAAATTCTAGATCAGGCCCGTATATTTTTTGTGGGGGCCTATGACCCTGAATATGGGGGGTTTGGAAAATCGCCCAAATTTCCCTCGCCCCATCAATTAAGCTTTTTGCTCCGGCGCTATTACCACACCAAAGATGATCAGGTGCTGGCAATGGTTAAAAAAACCCTGACCCGGATGCGATTCGGAGGGATCTACGATCAATTGGGTTTTGGTTTTCACCGTTACGCCACCGACGCCCAATGGCTGGTGCCCCATTTTGAAAAAATGCTCTATGATCAGGCCCTGCTGATCATGGCCTACATCGAAGCCTACCAGGCAACCGGAAATGATTTTTATGCCCGGGTTGCGGCAGAAATCATCACCTATGTTTTACGGGATATGACTTCGACCGAAGGTGGCTTTTACAGCGCCGAAGATGCCGACAGCGAAGGTATTGAAGGCAAATTCTACCTGTGGACACCACAGGAAATTAAAAACCTTGTGGGCGAAAAAGAAGCCTCCTTATTCACTGAAGTATTCAATGTTAAGGAGGGCGGCAACTTTAAAGAAGCAGGCCCCGGGCACAACATCGATCAAAATATCCTGCACCTGCTAAAACCCCTGCCCGATCAGGCAAAAGACATGGGCATCTCTGAGGCTCGGTTGCGCAATCGACTGGAAGCCAGCCGCCAAACACTTTTTGAGGCAAGGAAAAAGCGCATCCATCCCTTTAAAGACGATAAGATCCTCACCGACTGGAATGGCTTGATGATCGCGGCCCTGGCCAAAACCGGCTACGTTCTGAATAACCCGAAATATACAGCGGCAGCGTCGAAGGCCGCCGATTTCATCCTGCAAAATCTTACCGCTGCCAATGGCCGGCTGCTCAAAAGATACCGTAAGGGCAAGTCCGGTCTGGCCGCACATTTAAATGATTACGCCTTTATGGTCTGGGGCCTGCTGGAACTATACCAGGCAACCTATGATACAAACTACTTAAAGCATGCCATTAATTTGAATGAAAAGATGCTCACCCACTTCTGGGACCAATCAAACGGCGGGCTTTACGTAACCGCAGATGATAGTGAACAACTGCTAGTGCGCAGCAAAGAGATTTATGATGGTGCCATACCGTCGGGGAATTCCGTAGCGGCCTACAATTTGCTGCGGCTGGCTCATATGACCGGCAAAACTGATTATATGCAAAAAGCAGAAGACATCATCATCGCCTTCTCAGACCAGGTGAAGCAATACCCGGCCGGGCACTCTCAGCTGATGGTGGCCCTGGAATATGCCCTAAACCCAAACTACGAGGTTGTCATTGTGGGTGATCCACAGAAAGAGGATACCCGTTTGATGCTCGCAGCCTTGCGCCGGCCGTTTATTCCCGAGAAGGTCGTGCTTTTTCGCACGGCCGATAAAAACACTGCCGGGGCCATTTCCGAGATCGCGCCCTATACACGGTCCATGACCGCCAGAAACGGCCAGGCCACCGCCTATGTGTGCCAGGAATTTGCCTGCAAGCTGCCCACCACCAGTATCGAGCAGATGTTGGATAACTTCTAATCAACTAACTTGCCATATTCTCCCTGCCAAACGCACTGAACACAGTGAGTCTGCGTTTCATCGATTATTTTCGGCACTTCATCTTCATTGACTTCCGCGCTAAAGTGGGCCTCGCCGTCTTTGCAGGTAAACTGGTAGTATTTGTAGGGGTTGTCCGGATTTTTGACATAAAAGTATTCGCAACCGCAAACAGGACATTTCATTGCCGGCACCTCCAAGGTTACGTCTATAGTGAATTCATGTTATCGAGCAACGCCCATTCCAAAAACTGAGCGTAAACTTCCCAGCAGCTTTCTCCGTAGCCGCCGGCCATTAAATAAGCCCGGGGAATATCCCGATCCTTAAGGAAATTGTAAGTGAGAAGATCCCGCTCTTTTAGTTGGGCCAATGATAGTTTCAAGTCGCTGGTGGACGGCAACTCATCTTTTTCGAAGGGGTCAGCACCGGACACCACCACTGCAAGATCCGGATGCGCCCACCGGTCAAGCCGGTTGAGGCCCTCGTGTAGGCGGGGGATATACAGGTGATCCTCCCCTTTGGCCATGGGGATATCGATGTTGCTGGGCGTAAAAGACGGATTGAAATTTCCGTCCGGATCGTATTCCTCACCATCCAGGGGCCAACCTTTAGCCATGTGGATACTGAAAGTGGTTATTGTGTCATCACCCCGGGTAAGCGCCGCTGTTCCGTCTCCCTTGTGGGCATCAGTGTCGATTACCCAGGCGGTCCTGATAAGGTTTTCAGCCTGAAGTTTGCGAATGGCAATAACGATATCATTGAGCATGCAAAACCCATTGCCATAGTCTTTCTGGCCATGATGCATTCCGCCGCTGAATGCAAAACAAAAATCTTTGGCCAGGGCTATCCGGCTGCATTGAATTGTGCCGGCCACGATGGTAAGAATCCGTTCAAACAGCAGGGTTAACGGACGGGCAGATTTCTTCGGGTTGTAGCGATAATAGTTGCCCGCGTCATCAAGTAGTTCGAATGTTTTGATAATCTCATTCTCCAGCCCGGCGGAAAACAGTTTTTCAATATAGTCCTCGGAATGGACCCGCAGCAAATCGACCCGGCTGACAGTTTCTTCAATTTTGCGGATATGCCATTGATCGATTTTAGAACCCAAAATTTCGTGTGATTTCAAATATTCAAATGTATTAAAAACCCGGCTTAAGAGAATCGGAATCTCAATACCGAATTCAATCAAACTTTCTTTCTGGCTGTCGTCAAATAATATCATAAGGACACCCTGATTGAGAGTGTTCAATTTAATAAGGTCCCAACGAACAAATCCCACTTGCGCATTACCCAATTGGATTGCTATTTGGTAGCTGAGATGAAATCAAACATGCCTTTGCCGATGGGCATCCGCTGAATGTTTTTGAATCCGGCAGCCGACAAAATTTCATCCTGCTGCTCGTTGGTGAGATGGACACAGTTTGCACAGATTTCGTAGAACTGATCAAGAATGCCGTAGTTGTACATGGGATTCCTGAAATCTTCCAACTGGCCGGGATAGGGAAAATCCAAAACGAGGAGGCAGCCATCCTGTTTTAAAGCATGATAGGCATTTTCAACGACTTTTTGTCTTGCCGCCGGTGGGATTTCGTGCAGGGTTACCACCATGCTGACCATGTCAAATTCATCCTTATACGAAAGTTTTTCGCCTCCGAGGTGCTCCACGGATAAACGACCTTCCAACTCCAGCTTAGAAATTGTCGATCTAGCCGATTTAATTCCGTTCGCATCCGGGCCGATACCGACAAAGGTAGTGTTGCCAAATGCCTGAGCCAGCTGAATCACAAGGCTGCCATCACCGCAGCCGATATCCAGAAACCGTATTCCCTGCTCCAGTCTCTGCTTCAGATGTTTGTTTTTAGGAAAGATCATAAAAAGAAAAGCCAGGGCGATATTTTTTGTCGGCTCATACACAAGCTCGGAAAAATCGGGTGAGTTATAAATTGGAAGGGGATTTCCTGTCCGAAAGGCCCCTGCAGATTTTGTAAAGCCATCACCGATGATGTCGACATCCATGGCAATGTTGGCCAGGTAATTTCTGAAATGGTTTTTGTCTCCCAGGATTTCATCCAGGTAAGGTTGAAGCATAAAGCGGCCCTTTTCATCACCATCAAGAATTTCAAAATGGTAAGCCGTTTGGCACCAGATCTTCAAGTAAGGCTCATAAATTCCCAGCTTGGAAGCCAGCACTGGAATTGTCAAACCCTCCTTGTTTTCGTTGAGAGCTTCAAAAATTCCAAGCCTGGCGCCAAGGTTAATCAAATGGGTGGCCATGAAACCCCTTTCGAAATTGCGGATTTTGGCCATTTGAGTTTTTGCATTTAGTTCTTCCATACTTCCCCTCCCTTAAGATCAGGAATTGAATTGAGGAAAATCGGGATCAGGATTTGCATGCTTTGAGGCTCATTCCCACCTCCGACGATGAGCTCAGAAACTTTTTCAAAAATCTCTTTTGAGTTAGCTTCAAATGAACGATGAAATGCGGGCGATATTATGGAGATATTGGACCTTTAGTAATCGTTCGCACTCATGCTGTCAAGCAAATAGAGCATCGCCATATTTGCCTGCCGAGGGCACAGGCTGTAGACATCGGGCTTTTGGAATGGTCTAAAAGGAAATGGCGGGTGGGTGGATAACAAGCCGATCCGGATCTGACACGATCATCGAGCATCGTGTCAGATTTTTGACCGCCGATTGAAATTTGTGCGTGATAAAAATTTATTTAACCCATCTCACAAACTCATCCAGCGATCCTCGCTGTCTTGCGAAGCAATTTACCGGTGCGTCGGTATCCGGCCATCCAAGGGCGGCTCCCATGACAAACAACCTGGTATCCGGAACGGAAAACAGCTCACGCGCGATATCCGGATAGCTGACCATGGCAGCCAGGATGCATGTTCCCAGACCTCTGTCATGGGCCAGAAGACAGAATGACTGCAAAAAAATGCCCACATCGAGCATGGCATATTCAAGAGAGAGTTCCTTGTCGACGGCAACCAGAACGATAGCCGGTGCATCAAAAAAGCTAAACATTTTTACAAAATGCTGCAGCCTTGCTTCTTTATCGTCCCTGGCAATGGAAAGGGCGCCCAAGACGCTTTTGCCAAGCTCTTTGTAGCGTGCCAGATAAGCTTCCGACCACACCTGGGGCATAGGGATGTCCGTCGCGGCCTCTTTACCTGCCAGAAGGGCCTCTTTATTTCTCTTTTTAAATTCCTCCAGTTTAGGCCCAGTAGCCACCACAACTTCCCAGGGCTGGGTGTTGCCCCAGGAAGGGGACCATCGCGTGTCGGTGATGAGATCCCGAATGATGTCTTCGGGTACGGATTTGGATAGAAATTGACGGATGCTGCGGCGGTTGCGGATGGCTTCTTGCATTTCCATGAGTTCTCCTCTCTTTTCAACGCCTTTTCATTCGAAAGGGACCAATTCAGCAGGTTGATACCGGTATTGACAAACAAAATCAAGCCTGAAATCCCCTCAAACGCCCAATTCGGGAAGGTGGACCCGATCAAATTCTGATTATCACGCAATAAAAGCCTTGATTTTCCAAAATAAAATGGACTATTTTGGTAGACTTTTGCCAAGGCTCCGATATCTGACTCTTGGAGTCGCAGCTCAAAAGGGGTTGGATTTCTAGCGGTTGTCGAAAAACGCTACGTTATTTGAACGTTTTTATCTACAACCACTTATTCCAACCTTCCGTAATGCGAAACATATTTTCAAAAACGGTATAAATCTATTCATGGTGAATCAAGGAGGGAGACTATGAACCTACATCGACCGAATGCAAACGACGCACTTCAGACCCGGAACCGTTCGCGCGATATTGCACCTCAATCCGGTATCTGCAGCAGGTGTATCGACGGTTGCAAAGGAAACTGCGACATGTTCCAAGCAACATTTCGTGGAAGGGAGCTTCTTTACCCGCAACCTTTTGGCAGCGTCACGGCCGGCGCCGACAAGGATTATCCGGTCGATTATTCCCATCTAAATATTATGGGGTATGCCCTGGGGGCCAAAGGGGTCGAAGCTGATCCCGACAAAGCCACCTTTCCCAGTGTCGATACCGCAACCTCATACGGGGTTACGGATAAGGTCAAGATGAAGGTGCCGATTTTTACGGGTGCTTTAGGCAGCACGGACATCGCACGCAAAAATTGGCGGCATTTCGCCATCGGTGCCGCCATCAGCGGCATCAGCCTGGTATGTGGCGAGAATGTGTGTGGCATCGATCCCGAATTGGAACTCGACAGCAATGGTAAGATTAAAAAATCACCGGAGATGGATCGCAGGGTGAAAGAATACCGACGCTACCACGAAGGCTACGGCGATATCCTGGTCCAGATGAACGTGGAAGACACCCGCAATGGTGTGGCCGAATATGTGATCGACAAGCTCGGGGTGGAAACCATTGAGCTGAAATGGGGCCAGGGCGCCAAGTGCATCGGCGGCGAGATCAAGGTCAATTCCCTGGACCGGGCCATTCAATTGAAAAAACGCGGTTACATCGTTACCCCAGATCCGGAAGATCCCGCCCATCAGGCAGCGTTTAAAGCCGGTCCGTTGAAACAGTTCGAACGGCACTCCCGTCTCGGATTCGTCGATCAGGAAGGGTTTATGAGCGAGGTGGAGCGGCTGCGCAAACTGGGTGCCAAACGCATTACCTTAAAAACCGGCGCCTATCCAATGCGAGAACTGGCCATGGCTATCCGCTGGTCTTCAGACGCCGATATTGATCTGCTCACTATTGACGGCGCCCCGGGGGGTACCGGCATGAGCCCCTGGCGCATGATGACCGAGTGGGGCATCCCTGCTATTTACCTGCATTCCATGGCCGTTGAAATGAGCGATCGCCTGGCAAAAAGCGGCAAGCGTGTGCCGGACCTAGCCTTTGCCGGCGGCTTTTCAGCCGAAGATCATGTTTTTAAATCACTGGCCCTGGGCGCTCCTTACTGCAAGGCCGTGTGCATGGGCCGGGCGCTGATGATCCCGGGTATGGTAGGCAAAAATGCTGAAAAGTGGCTGCGCGACGAAGACGGAGGCCTGCCGTCAACCGTTTCGAAATACGGTTTTACCAAGGAAGAAATCTTCATGAACTATGAAGTCTTAAAGGAGAAATACGGATCCGAGGTGGAAGATATGCCGCTGGGTGCGATCGGACTTTTTAACGTGACCGATAAAATCAAAGTCGGACTCCAGCAATTAATGGCCGGATCGCGCAACTGGAAGGTAGAATATATCAGCCGGGATGACCTCTTTTCCCTGACAGAGGACTGTGCCAAAATCACCGGTATCCAATACGTGATGGATGCCTATCGGGAGGAAGCCCTGAAAATTATTGATGCATAGGATCTCTGAAATTGGAAATTTTTTAACGTTTTGGCCAACTTGAAGGAGGTTTGATATGTCAGATAAAATTTTAAAGCAGATCCTGGCAAGAGATCCGGAAGAAAAAGAATTTCACCAGGCGGTCCGGGAGTTTGTCGAAACGGTAACGCCGGTTTTAGAGCGCCATCCTGAATATCACAAACTGGGTGTTCTGGAAAGAATCCTGGAGCCTGAACGCGTGATTATGTTCCGGGTCCCCTGGATGGATGATGAAGGCTGGGTAAGGGTCAATCGGGCTTACCGGGTTGAAATGAACAGTGGCATCGGGCCCTACAAAGGTGGACTCAGATTTCACCCCTCGGTTAACCACAGCATCTTAAAATTTTTGGCCTTCGAGCAGGTTTTTAAGAATGCGCTGACCACCCTGCCTATGGGGGGTGCCCAGGGCGGATCCGATTTTGAGCCCAAGGGAAAATCGGATGATGAAGTGATGCGGTTTTGCCAGAGTTTTATGACTGAACTGAGCCGTCACATCGGCCAGGACACCGATATTCCGGGAAGCGGACTCGGTGTGGGTGCCCGGGAAATCGGATATCTCTTTGGCATGTATAAAAAACAGCGCAACGAATTTACCGGGACACTGACCGGCAAAGGCCTGCAATGGGGGGGCAGTCATATTCGCGCGGAAGCCACCGGGTACGGTGTGGTCTATTTCGCTGCTGAAATGCTGGCGGCCCGCAATGACGCCCTTGAAGGCAAAACCTGCCTGGTATCCGGAGCCGGAAATGTTGCCCAGCATACAGCTGAGAAAATTATCGAGTTGGGCGGCAAAGTCACAACGCTTTCTGATTCATCCGGGTACATCTATGATCCGGACGGCATAGACAGCCCAAAACTGGCCTTTGTCAAACGCTTGAAAAACCTCAAACGCGGCAGGATCCAGGAATATGTCGATAAATACTCCGAAACGGTATACACGGAAGCCGATACCTCTCTGGATTACAATCCCTTGTGGACCCACCGGGCCGACTGCGCCTTCCCCTGCGCGATGGAGAATGAAATCAAGGAAAAAGATGCCTATAATCTGATCAACAACGGTATCAAAATGGTCTGCGAGGGTGCCGATATGCCAACATCACCGGAAGCGATCAGGATTTTTCAGGATAAAAAACTGCTGTATGCTCCGGGAAAAGCCGCCAATGCAGGAGGGGTGGCGGTATCCGGTCTGGAGATGGCTCAAAACAGAATGCTTTTGAACTGGTCGGCCGAAGAAGTCGATCAGCGTTTGCGCAACATTGTGAAAAACATCCACCAGAACTGTCTGGATGTGGCCGCCGAATATGGCGAAACCGGCAACTACCTGGTAGGCGCCAACATTGCCGGATTTGTACGGGTGGTCGATGCCATGCTGGATCAGGGATTGGTTTAGGTGTTAAATATTATTATAAATCTTCATTAATTGCCGAATGGCATATCTTTTGCTTTCTTTTTCTGGATACTCATATTTTACATGAAAATTTATGGCGTAACCAACAAAGGCTAAACAAAGATGTCTAAATTAGGTATTATTGGTTTCCTTTTTTTAGTCGCTGCCTTCTTTCTTTTGTGTTATCAGTTCATATCAGCGGCCTTAAAGTTAGGCCCATCTAGTGATTTTGTTTATAAAAATGTCCGTTTTATTGATGTCCTGGATCGAAAATATTTTAATTGGATTGACACTATCCCATCGGTGTACACCCAAAGCATTGCTGAATTCCTTATATCTATGCCATTGCTTTTCTGGTTGATTGGCTGCGCATTAATCTTTTTTGCTATTCAAGCCTTCAAACGTGTAAAATAGGATGTGAAATAAAAGGTTTTTATCATGTAAAATAAGGTACTATAAAAACAATATTCTGAGGGCGGCAAGCTGATATCGGTTAGTAGTCGATCTATACTTTCCACAACAAAGCAGGGAAAAAAATCGAGAGACTTTAAGAAAGGATTCGTAAACTTCAATTATGAAACTTAGATTTTATTACTATAACTGCTCTCCCGAATATATTCAAGCAATCGACCCAGGCATATATGATCAAATTATTTCGATTATCGGTCGAATACCAAAAAGGCAAACCCAATCTGAGATCAATACCGATTTGTTTTGGCTATTTTCTTCTGAAAGATGGAATTATGACACCGTGCCACCAGGTATTGCTGAAAGCTCCATTGAAGTTAGCAACATAAATCAATCCCTTGATGAAATAAAAAAAAGCAACAACCGTAACCTGTGCTTAACATCAACGACCCTTGATACTCGGTGGCATGCTGATTTTGCAAAATCTTTTGATTCTAAGCTGGTTCAAATTGAAACCCAATTCGGCAAAGTGGAGGCTATGTTCAAGGATTTTTGTGGATTTAGAATAGCGTATGCAGAAAGAAGATTGGATCTTGGGATTGTAATTGTTCTCTCGGATCCACCTGCCTACTTTGCACACCGCAAAAATGCAGTTAGTGGTATGGCAAACTTTGATATCGCTAAAAACACTCTGACCACAATTGGGCTTGATTGTCCGATATGGTTGATTGGGATTGATGAATGATAGATAACTGAACAGGATTACTGATTGCCGCTTTATCGCAGTTATAACCTATTTAAATCTTTTCAAATAGAGCTTAGGCCGGGGCACCCCAATAATCACTCAGCCATTGTTCAAAATTTCTACAATGCGGTCACAATACTCCTTGCTTTGCTCATTTGCGGATATCAGCTCTATTTCTGACGGAGATGATGCCCCCAGACCCAGTTCGACAGCCCGGGCTATCTGTTCCTGATCAAAAATATTGGTGTTCATGATCTGATCGTTGCTTCCCAGTGATTTTAAAATAGCCACGCCGACAGCGTCAATGGCCACCCGATCGGTGGAAGCAAGAAAAACATTGCCTCTGGCACGCTCGCCGGTGGCCGGTCCGCCATCCACGAAGGCGTCAATGCCGTCCAGCACAATAAGTGCAGGCTTAAAGGGGGCATTTATTTCGGCAATTAATTTTCGCTGGTGGGGCGATGAATGCAGCTCGGTCATACAGTTGTAGCCATGGCGGGATGTGGGCACCACCCCCACAGAATTTTTAAGCGACATGGTAATAACCCCACCGTACTGGTGGGTTTTTAGACAGCAGGTGCAAACCAGACATTCACTTTCAAGAATAGGCCTCGCCACCCGGAAGCCATCCTGCCAGTGGGAGTTTTCCGCATCCACCTTTACCCAGTCTGTTTCATCCAGCCCATCAAAATCGATGATCTTAACATCCAATTTCTCCATCAGCGGAATGATTCCCTTTTGCTCCATGACGGATCGATTCTCAGAATAGCTGCGTTCACCCAGGCTCACCGACCGGGCCCCCATCTTCCAGACCTCTTCCACCAGGGCCACCAAGGTATCGTTGTGGGTGGATCCCGGACATAGATCGGCGGTGTTGAAGTTGGGTTTGATCAGAACATCTTGGTTTTTGGCGAGGTTGAATTTGAGCGCCCTGATGGACGATTCAACGCCTAATTTACGATCCTCGGTATTTACGAGCGTTACATGGCTGATTTTTGAATCTGACATGGCTAAACCTCCTTAGAATCGTGGTTCGAAGATTTATAAATCAAGATGACAACTCAGCAAAGCTTTTTAGATCTTATCTTTTGCCCTTTCCATGGAAAAACCTCGTCCGATATGCTTCACTTCGGTGCGACCATAGGTGCATATACACTGTGTTGAGTCGGCTCTCCGATCTCAGCCTCTATTTTAGCCTGAATGGCATCCCTTTCTTTACTTTTCAGCCATTTGTACCAGTCTTCCAGTGTCTGCCATTCGCTGACGACCAGGCAATCTTCGGGATTTTCAACATTATACAGGGTGCGACCGGATATGTAACCGGGCTGATAAGTGGCCAGGGTGCGCAATTGCAAAATTAAGGGAACCACTTTTCTGGCCTGGGGGCCCTGCTTGATTTTTCTTTTGATCATCACTTCGATGGACATGGTGAGTACCCCCCTTACTATATTATTGTCCCTATATTAGAAAATAAGACGGTGTACCGATAAAAAGCTGACGTTTTTAGGTGTCAGGTTTCGGGTTTCAGGTGTCAGGTGTCAGGGTCTGAAGTTCAGAAATCAAAGTTTGCAAGGTTTCTGCCGTTTTTCTCTCAAAAATAGCCAACCTGAATCGTTTAACCTGTTTTCTTGACACCTGAAACCAGTACCATTGGCTATGTATCCGGGCTGACCGGGAATAGATAAATAAACATACCAGTTAAATATCATCACCAACCGGTATTCCCGATTCACAGGGCACCCCCACCTGGCACAATCCGCACCCATAGCCATCAAAATGATAATTTGATTTTACATACTCCGCGGTGGCAGGTTTCAGGTGCTGAAGGCATTTCACCTTATCATGACCGTTTTCCGATAGTGCCCCCACCGGACAGCGCTTGATACACTTGCCGCAAATACCCTGTGAGCAAAAGAGACAATAGGCCCGGTGATCGTTGTAAGGTCTTGGTGTCGGCGGAATTTTTATCCGGGCCACCACGGATCCCGTCCGCATGGCCTTGCCCCGGGGGGTGATCAGCCCGTCACATAATCCAAAAGTCCCTAACCCGGCAGCATAGGCGGCATGCCGCTCTGACCAGGTGGACGCAAATACATATTGATCGGATTTTTTCCTCTCCCAGGTGGGAGCAAGCATTGGTGCAACGGCCTCATAACCCGCTTTTTGCAGAACATTGACAACCCGATTGCGCAGTTTAACGTTGACCTCTTCACCGAAAATACGGGCCCGGGCCCAGCGCTCTGCCGGATAGGTGGATTGTTGGCGGTTGTCGGCTTTGGTGGCTTGGGTCTGGGGAAGAATCCAGCTGATGACCGCAAGCTCCTGGGCTTTTGCGCTGATCCCGGGAAAGGTCTTGGTGAATATCTCCAGCGGTGTCCAATGATAGGGGCCGACAACTTGTTTATAGGATTCATACAGGGGATCATCCCCGCTTGAAAAGCCAACCAGTGGATTTTCAAAAGCCTTTTCTTGAAACATACCCTGGAGGGTGTTCTCCGGAGATTGATCAATAAAGTCCCTGATGACATTTTCAATCCATATTGCCGGATCAGCGTTCGATTTGGCGGACATAATCTGGTCCTTTTTATTGACAGGAGGTAAAACTATACGAGTGCGGCAATGGGTGTTGTTTATTTCGATACGGCGTTGCAATACGATCCGGGCGTACATAAACCCAGGATTTGACCATCCATACCACAAAAGGAAAAAATATGAAAATCAGATGCTGGCGTTTCGTCGATTTTCAAACGCTATTTGACGAATCTTAATCCGTAGATGTCATAAAATTGACCTTGAATTTGGAAGCCTCTCCTCAGGTTACTCTACCGCCTGGGTCATTTTTTTTATTTACAAGTCATTTTAGATATTTAGAAAATTATAAGTCAAGAAACAGTTGGCATATTTATTGCAGAGTTAACAGATATATTACAAATCAAACGTATCTTTCATCAGGTTCTCTGAAGCCCAGGCTGGAAGTATCACAACCATATAAATTAAAGAAAGGAAAGAAGAAAAGCAATGTGTTTAAAGCGACCTGACATCGGTATAGTGGCCATTTTTGTTCTGTTTATCATTATTCAAGCCTGCAGTGCCGCATCGCAGACTTCTCTACCGCTTTATAAGGGAAAAAGTCTATTTCTTCAAAACAACATTCATGCCCAGCAAGGATCACACGATAGCAAGGCCAGTTATGCGAATTGGACGGATCCCGGGACCGGACATTATATTTTGCCGGTAAACACCACCGTTGAATTCGGTGGTTACCGCAAGGGCTTGACTATCAAAAACTTGACGGATGGGCGCCAAATCTTTTTCGAATACAGCCAAAAAAATATGGGAATGAGCGTCAGTCAATATATTGAATTGATTGCATCTCCCCAAAAGGTCGATTTGAATGGCTTATCTGGAATTGATCAAAAAGGCATTAAAGAGGGTAAAGCCTATCCTGGAATGACAAAAAATGGCGTGAGAATCGCACTCGGTTACCCGGCTGCCCATAAAACGCATTCTTTAGAGAATAGCACCTGGATATATTGGCAGAACCGATTTAAATCAATGGCTGTTGAATTCGGGAATAACGAGAAAGTAATCAAAATTAGCGATTGATAAGGGATGTAAAATGGGTGATCGCAGAATTGCCCTGGTTACCGGGGCTAGCAAAGGAATCGGGGCGGCCATTGCCGCTGGTCTCGCCAGGGATGGATTTGATTTATGGATCAATTACAGGAGCAATCATGGCGCAGCGGAACAAGTCAAAAAAATCGTTGAACAAATCGGCCGCCAGTGCCGGCTCCTGCCGTTTAATGTCGCCGATCCTGAAGCTGCCCAGGATGTTTTGTATCCCCTGCTTGAGGAGGAAACACCCGACATACTCGTGAATAATGCCGGCTGTACCAGGGACATGCTCATGATCTGGATGAATCAACAAGATTGGCAGGATGTTTTATCAGTTACCTTAGACGGATTTTTTCAGATCACCAAAGGGGTTATAAAAGGAATGCTGAGGAAAAGGGCTGGCCGCGTTATCAATATTGTTTCTACTTCCGGACAAAGCGGCATGCCCGGCCAGGTGAACTATTCAACCGCCAAGGCCGGCCTGATCGGCGCCACCAAAGCGCTGGCGGCAGAGGTTGCGAAACGCAATATTTTGGTTAATGCAGTATCGCCGGGTTTCATTGAAACGGAGATGACCAAAGACGTCCCCCAAGATCAAGTATTACCGCTGATCCCCTTGCAGCGATTTGGAACCGTTGAGGAAGTCGCCGATGTGGTCCGATTTTTATGCTCAGATCGGGCTTCGTATATTACCGGACAAGTCATCGGCGTCAATGGAGGCATTTATATGTGACCTCGCTTCACCCAGATGAAGTGATCTTACGCAGGCCAGATGTTTATTTCCAGACCAGCAAATCAGCACCTCGCAACCAATCAATGGTGGGGTGTGTCCCCTTAAAGGACCCGTAAGAATTTATGTACGAAGTTGCAATAACAGGCATCGGTATTGTTTCCTGCCTTGGAAATGATACCAACCGCGTCTCGGCGTCATTGCGCAGTGGGCAATCCGGAATTGTCGTCGATGAGAAGCGCACGGAGCTGGGTTTTCGCAGTCCGCTGACAGGCGCTGTTCGAGATTTTAACCCGACCGACTACCTGTCACGCAAACGTCGCAAAACCATGCCGGATTTTGCGATCCAAACCTATGCGGCGGTTGTCGAAGCATTGACAATGTCCGGACTTTGTGAGGACGAAATTCAAACTCGTGAAACCGGACTGATATTCGGTTGTGATTCCAGCTGCCGGGCAGCAGTGGAACAGGTGGCACTGCTGCGCAAGCATGGGGAGAGCAAATCCATTGGCAGCGGACTTGTTTTTCGATCGATGAATTCTAATATCACCATGAATCTTAATACGATCCTGAAAACCAGGGGGGCCTGCTGGACGATCAGTTCGGCATGTTCCAGCGGTGGACATGCCATCGGTCAGGCGGCGGATCTTATTACCCTTGGCCGTCAGCAGCGCGTCATCTGCGGGGGAGCCCAGGAAATCAATTGGGAATGCATGTGCAGCTTTGATGCCCTGGGTGCCTTCTCCACCTGCACCGAGGAGCCGACGTCCGCCAGCCGCCCCTTTGACGCCAACCGGGATGGATTGGTTCCCAGCGGTGGAGCTGCGGCCGTTGTCTTGGAACGGTATGACCTGGCCAAACAAAGAGGGGTCAAAATTTTAGGTAAAATTGCGGCTTACGAATTTTCTTCAGACGGCGATCATATTTCAGCTCCCAGCAATGACGGCCTGCGGACGACCATGCAAAAAGCGCTGGCACGGGCTCACCTTCAACCCGCTGATATTGATTACATCTGCGCGCATGCCACCTCAACAATGGTTGGCGACTCGGTGGAAGCGCAAAGCATATCCAGGGTGTTCGGACCGCAAACACCATGGGTATCATCGCTCAAGGGCATGACGGGTCATGAGCTCTGGATGGCAGGCGCATCCAGCGTGGTTTACTCGGTTATCATGGCCCGGGAAGGATTTATCGCCAAAAATTTAAATTTTGAAACACCGGATACAGAATCTGAAAAATTGAATATTGTAACGGAAACAATCCAGCGGTCACCTGAAACCATTATGTGTAATGCCGCCGGATTTGGTGGAACAAACTCTTGTCTGATTTTGAGGTTCGATGAATGAAGTACGATTTCGTCGTTATCGGGGCCGGTGTCTCAGGTTTATCCACAGCGATTATACTGGCCCAAAACGGTTATCATGTTGCGCTGGTCGAAAAAGCCAAAAAACCGGCACCGCTGATTCGCGGATTTACCCGCCACGGCGTTTATTTTGATACCGGATTCCATTACACCGGCAGCCTGGGCGACGGTGAAATACTAGACGCATTGTTCCATTATCTGGGTCTCTCCGACAGACTGGAAAAAGTACCCTTTGAGCCGGATGGGTTTGACCTTATCCGCTGCCGGAGCACCGGCTTTGAACTACGCTTTCCTTACGGTTACGAAAGGATCCGTGAACGTTTGCTCGAGGCGTTTCCCCATGAATCAAGGGCCATCAATGAATACCTTCAAACGGTCAAAGACACGTTCAATTCCTTTCCCTATCTTAATCTAAACCCCGATCTGCTCGATTCCGGCGCCCCTAAAGGCCTTAACGGTCCAAGCTTAAAAGACTTTTTAGATCGGCTCACCACCAATGAGGCCCTCAAATGGGTGCTCTCGATCCACTGTCTGCTTCATGGTGTGCCACCCGAGGAAGCTCCGTTGGCCTTTCATGCGTGTATAGCCGGCTCCTACTACGAATCGGTTCATGGCATCAAGGGGGGCGGACGGTCTCTGACAAAAGCATACGAATCACAGCTGGAAAAACTGGGCGTTGATGTGTATTGCGGTCAAGGGGTGAGCGAAATCATCTTTTCTCCCGATACCTCGCCGGCGGGAATCCGCCTGCAAGACGGCGAAATTCTTAATTGCCGTGGCTGCATTTCAACCGTCCATCCTATCGAATTTTTAAACCTGGTGCCGACATCTGCATTTCGTCCGGCTTACCGGAAGCGTCTGATGCAACTGGAGGATACCATCCCGGCCCACATTCTTTACCTTGCCATTCGTGCCGCTCCCGAAATGTTAACCCGCAATAACCTGGTGGTGACCAGCGATTGGGACCTGACCGGTTTGTGGGACAAAGATCCTTTGAATAATCGGCCGTTATATGTATGCAGCTCCTTGCCGGAGGATTCCAAAGGGACCAGGCCCGGATTGATCGGCATTGTCCCCGCATCCCGTAACGAAACGGACCCCTGGTCTCAGTCGATGACGGGAAAGCGGCCCCAGGACTATCACCAATTTAAAGATAAGATCGCATTTAAACTGAGGCAGTATATCGAACGAAGTATTCCGGAGCTTGCCGGAAATATCGAACATGCCGAGTGCGCCACAGCTTTGACCCTAAGGGATTTTACCCACACCCCCATCGGCAGCCTGTATGGCGTTAAGCATAGAATCGGTCAATATAACCCGCTGCCGTTGACCAAGGCTAAAAATCTGTTTCTGGCCGGTCAAGCCATCGTGGCACCGGGGATTATGGGTGCGATCATTTCGGCTTTTTTGGTTTGCGGATTCATCATCGGGCACAAACAACTTTTAAACCAAATTCAGAAATATAGATGAAACGCGTCGTCATAACAGGTATGGGAGCCGTGTCTCCTTACGGCAAAGGTCAGGATTTGCTGATCGAGTCATTGATGGCCGGTCGCAGTGCTATCAGGCAGGTCGACAAACTGGGCCAAATTAATGGGGTCCGGAGCAAAGTCGCCGGCCTGGTGCCGGATATAGATCCGAAAGAAATACCCCGCAAGTACCGGCGCTCGATGTCCAATATGTCTGTTTATGCCACGCTGGCCTGTCAGGAAGCCTTGCAGCAGTCAGAATTGAGCGCGGCGCAATGCGCCGGCGGTCAAATGGGTGTGGCCATCGGCTCAACCATTGGCAGCACCCAGACCAATCAGGAGTTTTTTGAAATTTTTTTAGCGACCCGAGACCTGGAGCGGATCAAGTCGACGATTTTTTTTAAAATCATGAGTCACTCCTGTGCCGTCAATGTTTCGCAGGTTCTGGGAATTACCGGCCGCATTCTATCACCATCGGCGGCCTGTTCGACCGGCTGTCAAGCCGTGGGCTATGGATACGAAATGATTGCTTTGGGCAAGCAGCAGTTTATGCTCTGCGGCGGTGCGGACGAATTCCACCCGCTGACGACGGGAACCTTTGACATGTTGAATGCCGCATCGATCAATTTCAATGCGCAACCGCATCGCACGCCCCGTCCTTTTGACCGCGACCGCGACGGCGTGGTCTGCTCCGAGGGCAGCGGTATTTTGCTTCTGGAATCTCTTGAGTCGGCCAGCGCCCGGGGCGCGAACATCCTGGCTGAAATCATTGGCTTTGCGACTGTTTCGGATCCTTCCAGCATTGCCAATCCGGATACTGACTCCATTGCGAGATGCATGCGCACGGCACTGGAGGACGCCGGTCTAACTCCGGAAAACATTGACTATGTCAATGCCCACGCCACTGCAACGCTCCAGGGAGATATCGCCGAAAGTAAAGCCATTTATCAAATATTTGGCGACAATGTGCCGCTAAGCTCATTGAAAGGTCATCTGGGCCATGCCATGGCCGCCAGCGGGTCCCTGGAGTTGGCAGCTGTGGTGGGAATGCTGAACCGGGAGTGTCTTATACCGACATTGAATCTGGATAATGTCGATGAAGCATGCGCGAATATTCGCCATGTTCGAACATTGAGCACAGCCAGCATTCAAACAGCGATTAAAAATAATTTTGCCTTAGGCGGCGTTAATTCATCACTCATATTACGGAGATATCAAAATGACTGACCAGGAAATCATAGGTTTAATTAACACAAGTCTGGCCGAAGAGTTCGAGCTGAATAGTGAAAGGATGAAACCGGAAGCTTTAATCTTTGATGATTTGGAGTTGGACAGCCTGGATATTGTGGATATGGTGGTTGTCCTGGAAAATGCCTTCCAATTCAAAATCCGCGAGGATGATTCTATTCGGAAAATCCGCGCTTTAGGCGATATACATGCTTTTGTGATCAATAAGAAAAAAGAATTAAACAATTAGTATGAAAATCTCGCGACCGAAATGCTTACGATTCAGCCATCAAACAGGCATTGGGATAACGATCCTTATGAATTTAACTGTGTTGCCGTTGATGCTGGTCTGGACGGTGCTGGGCATACTTCTTTTTCCGGCTTTGTTCCCGGTGTGGAAAATCACCACGCGCTGGAACCGGGAGCGAATCATGCGTCAAATGATCTGGTTGTATGGTCGTGGATGGCTGGCGATTATGGCCCCGTTTGTATGGTTTAACAGGGAAGGTTTAGACCAGGAAGAGATTAAACCGCCCTGCATCCTGGTAGTCAATCACCTCTCTTTTTTCGACATCTTCTGTCTGGCGTTAATGCCATTTAATAATGTCAGCATGACGGTCAGGGCGTGGCCCTTTAAAATGCTCTGGTACGCTCCGTTTATGCATCTGGCCGGCTACCTGAACGTCGAACGTACGCCGTGGCAGAAGATCACCCAGGCCGCCGCTGGAATCCTGGCAAGAAACGGCGGGATTTTGTTTTTCCCGGAAGGACACCGCAGCCGCACCGGCCGGCTGCAACGGTTTTATTCCGGAGCGTTCAAGCTGGCCGTTGAAACCGGCACCAAAATTGTACCGCTGTGCATCGCCGGAACCGACGAACTTCTGCCGGCCGGCCGCTGGTGGCTCAAGCCGGCCCGAGTAACATTGAGAGCCCTGAATCCGGTGAAACCGGCAGCATTTACAGGACCCTCGGCGCACCGCACCCTTCAAAACGTTGTTAAAAACATGCTGGCGCAAAACCTGATGGAAATCAACTCTCCCAGCGGCCAGGCGTCAGCAGTTGCGTATCAAGTGGGCCGAAGCAATTTTAACAAACTATCTGATTCGCGCCCCCCGAGGGGCAGCATACAAGGCATTCGTAATGTTGACATCTGATCCGGAACTATCTGTACCGGTTGAAACGCTGATCCCGCATCGCAAACCCATGTGTCTGATAGACCGACTGATCGAATTCAAGGATCAAAGCGGTACGGTTGAAGCATCAGTTCCCTTCGAACATGCGCTGGTTGCCGGCGACGGTCGGCTTGACTCACTGGCGATAGCGGAAATGATCGCCCAATCTTATGCGGCGGTCAAAGGATATGATGACCGTCGGACCGGCCAACCCGTGAAACAAGGCTTTTTAGTGGGAATTCGCAAAATACAGTTCCGGGGCGCCGTATATGCCGGAGATCTTTTGCGGATAAACGTTAAAACGGTGGGTTCCATTGCCGGATTTGCAGTGGTCGCAGGAACGGTTATCCGCCATCAGGAGCTCCTCGCCGAAGGGGAAATTAAATTGTGGATTCAAGCTAACGACCAGGCGGAAGCGACAAGGCAATGAGACATTTCTGGTTCATCTTTTTGGTTTTGTGCGTATCTGGTATGAGCTTCCCAGGTCGGCCGGCGGCCGCATCGGAAGCCCGCCGGGATAAAGCTAAAATATTTTCTGAAATAGCGGCATCGGCGTCACGGGTCAAAACCCTGTCCAGTGACTTCACCCAGGAAAAGCACTTGAGCATGCTGGATAAGGTCCTGACATCGCAAGGCCGATTCTTCTACAAGCGTGATAACAGGCTGCGATGGGAATTAAACGACCCTGTTGTTTCGGGATTTGCCGTAAACGGGACGTATGCCGCTCGCTGGGATGCGCAAACCGAGATACCGCAATCGGTTAACGTCAACCGCGTGCCCTTCCTTAAAATATTTTCAGACCAGGTGTTTTCCTGGGCCAAAGCGGATTTTAAACGGCTGCAGAAACAATATCACATTCAGGTGATCGGCGAGAATCCGGTAGACTTAAAGCTTGATCCAAAATCTGCCCGGGAAAAAAAATATTTGGATCATCTTCGAATCGTTTTTGCCACCGATGCCAGCCACGTCCGCACTGTCGAAGTCCATGAGCCCGACGGGGATTTCACTGCAATCCGATTTATCAATACGCAAATTAACGCGCCCTTGCCGGACAGCTTATTTGGGCCAAAGCAACCAGATTCCCAGGGTCAGGCCAGCGATGAGCACCTGCGCCGGTAATACGTGCACCTGAAATACGGCAGACGCCATCGTTAGCGGGGTCGGAATATGGGCCCCCCGGCGTTGGATATATACGTGACCGAAGATGCTTTCAACTAAATTATTCGCCAGTTTGTATCTATTTTTTTCACATCGCAGGCGCATCCTCTATGCCCTAACGCTGGTTGCCATCATGGTCAGCCTTCTGGCCTTCTGGCGCTTGGACATGCATGAAGACATTCGATCCATGCTGCCGGATGACAGATCAAATGCCGCGTCGGTTTTTGAGCTTTTGCAGCAAACGCCGTTTGCGCGCAAGGTGATCGTCAACCTGGATGGCGGGGCCGATTTGCCTGAGGGCAAACTGATTGCGGCGGCCGATCAGCTGGCCGCGGCCATGACCCCGCCTTATTTTACGCGGGTGTTTACTGGACCCGGCGAATCAGTGGGCTGGGAGCTTTTCGCCTGGCTGATCAAGGCCGAGTCCAACCTGATCACCGAACGGGATATAAAAAAAATTGAGCAACATTTGACATCTGAACATATTCAGCGCTGTTTAAAGGAATTGTATGCCAGGCTTTTGACGCCGGAGGGGTCTGCCATGAAAGGCCTGTTCCAGGTTGATCCTCTGGCACTTCGGTTTATCGGTATGGAAAAGCTGCGGTTTTTAAACATGATTCCCCAGATGCAGCTCAAAAACGGCCACTTCATCAGCTCCGATGGGCGCAGTGCGCTGTTGATTGCCGATACCCCTCTGGCGATAACCGACGCGCATCGCGCCCGCAAAATGCTGAATCATTTTCAACGCCTGGCGTCGGCCAAGGTTCCGGATACCATCGACGTCTCGCTGATCAGCGGTCACCGGTATACCCTGGCGAACACCGATGCGATCAAACGGGATGTCTTCATTATCCTGATCTGCTCATCCCTGGCGATTTTCGCCGTGTTTCTGATGTTTATGCGGACATGGGGAGGACTTTTTGTTTTTTTGGTTCCGCTCGCCGTACTCAGCTTTGCCGCGGCCGGGGTCTCACTGATATATGGCAGGGTTTCGGCGATAACCATTGGTTTCGGTGCGGTTCTGCTCGGCATCTCGGTGGATTTTGCCATCCATGTGTATTTTGCCCTGCGAACCCAACCGCACCATATGGCAACGACGGTGGCTCAGGTGTCGCGCCCGATTGTATTCAGTGCCCTGACAACGATGGGGGCCTTTAGCGTTTTGCTTTTTTCCAGCTTACCGGTTCAACGCGAACTGGCGGTTTTTTCCATAATCGGCATCGGCGCTGCCTTAATTTTGTCGCTGATCATATTTCCCCACCTGGCAAAAACCCGGTCGTCTCCAAAAAAGGCGGGGGTAACGGACAGGGTCCAAAAATTTTACCCGGCCGGCAGGGCCATCATCTGCGGCTGGCTGGTGCTTTTGACCGTCTGCGGCTGGCAAGCCACCAAGCTTGAGTTTAATGGAGACTTGCGCGCGTTAAACCTGGTGCCGGATGACATCCGCGCGGCCGAGGTTAAGCTGCGCCAGGCGTGGGGGGACATGCGGGGAAATGCAGTCATTTTCGCCGAAGGATCAGATCTCCAATCGGCGCTGGAAACCAACGATCGCCTTTTTCAGTACTTCTCTGCCAATAGGGCGGCAGAGGGAATCGTGAGTCTGGCCCCGGTTCTGCCGTCATATGCCTCCCAGCGGGCCAATCAACAGCGTTGGATTGAATTCTGGTCCGAGGCCAACCAAGAGCGCCTGCGCCGCTTGCTGACCAGCCAGGCAAGCCCAATGGGATTTCGGCCCGATGCGTTTACACCTTTTTTTAAACGTCTGTCTCGGCCGTCATCCCTGGTTAACCCTGGAGATTTGAAGGCGCTTGGCCTGGGTGAAATTGTAAATTCATTAATTGTCAGCCAAGAGGGTCGTACCGCTGTGCTGACCATTGTTCCGGATACGCCCCTGATGGCCGATCTAATCCAGCGGCGCGGTCCCGAACTGGCCGGGGTCAAGTTGGCATCCCAGGTCCACTTTCGTCATATCATCAGCCAGGCGATCGCGGATGATTTTCTGCGGTTCATTTTGGCAGCATTTGCGGTGGTGTGCCTGTGCCTTGGTTTACTCTTCCGGAACCTCAAAATGATTTTGCTGGCACTAATTCCGGTTGTCTCGGGAATGCTGTTTATGGTGGGAGTGATGGGGGCCCTGGGGATGGCCTTTAATCTGATCAATGTCATCGCCGCCATATTGATAATCGGTCTGGGGGTCGATTACGGAATTTTCATGGTCAATAATTTGTCCAACGGAACCGACCATCGTACCGCACGCGCGGTATGGGTCTCCGGATTGACGACTCTGGCCGGATTCGGCGCCCTCGTGCTGGCGCGCCACCCGGCGCTGCACTCTATTGGCGTGACGGTGTTGCTCGGCATCACGGCCGCCGTACCGTCGGCTCTCCTGGTTATTCCGGCCCTTGCACGCAGAGGCTGGAAATGAGTGCGAGGCAATGGATTGAAAAATGATGCATATACTCAAACAAGAGATAGTTTCATCGGTTGTGGGCCAAAAAACTGAAACCGATGTCGATGGTGTCAAACGCTGTTATCGGTTTGGGGCAGATTTTATCGGGTTTGCGGGCCATTTCCCCGGATATCCGATCCTGCCCGCCTTTGTTCAGCTGCTGACGGCGCAAACCTTAATCGAGGAACACAGCGGTCGCCACCTCGAACTGGTCACCGTGGAAAAAGCCAAGTTTCATCTTCCCCTGCAACCCGAGCAGGAAATCGAAGTAGCGTTTCATCAGCGACAGGTCGGCGGCCGACGGGTCTATGAAGCCCGCCTTGGTGTTGTCGAGGGGCTGGCATCGGCGTTTCGATTGGCGTTTGTTGAAAAGGGAGAAAGCCAATGATGAAGCCTTACTTCAAGGCACGCGGCGACCAACCGGATCCATTGCGGGTTAGGATTGAGAGAACGGTGCGCTTTGAGGAAGTCGACTCTATAGGGATTGTTTGGCATGGACGGTACGCGAGCTACTTCGAAGATGCCCGCGTTGCCCTGGGGCAAAAATACGGCATCGGTTACATGGATTTTTATTCCCAGGGGGTGATCGCACCGATTAAAAAGATGCACTTTGACTATTACCGACCCCTCCGATTTCAGGAGACAATGCGAATCGAGGGTATTTTGCACTGGTCCGAAGCGGCACGCCTGAATTTCGAATTTAGCATCCGTAACGGTAACGGCGAACTGTCCACCACTGGTTATTCAGTCCAGATGCTGCTGGATACCGACGGAAACATTCTGGTGGTTCCGCCTGGTTTTTACGAAGCATTCTGCCGGAAATGGGAAGCCGGGGAGCTGGAATGAAAAGCATTTGGATTACGGATGCGGTATCGCTAACGCCGTTTGGGGACCTAAGCGCGTTATGGGAATCCATGATGAAGGGCCGGTCGGCAATCCGGCCGGTACAACGCTTTGCCGCCGACACCTACAGTGCCGATATTGCGTCCTGTATTGACGATTTGGCGCCGGGCGATGGGCGCTCTCTGGTCCAGGCCCTTGTGGCGCGCTTATTGCGCCAACTGCATCCGGTATCACCGGACACATGGCTCATAACCGCGACGACCAAATCAGGAATTGATAATCTCGAGCGCGCCGGTCGGAAGTACCCGGCCGATCTCGATGATACGATGCTTGACGGGATATTTCAGCAAATTCGCCGCCAGCTCAAGTTGAAGGGTGAATGCCTGAACATCAGCGCCGCCTGCGCTTCGTCGACCATGGCCCTCATGCAGGCCGCCATGTTGATTGCCACAGGCTGCGCGGATGCCGTACTGGTCTGTTGCGCGGATCTGGTTACCGAATTTGTTTTCTCCGGTTTTTCGGTGCTGCAGGCTTTATCGGACAAACCCTGCCGTCCCTTTGACCGGAATCGTAACGGCCTGTCATTGGGCGAAGGCGCAGCAGCGCTTTTGGTGATGAGCAAGGCCCGGGCCCTTAAAGAAGGACGCCACCGTCTGGGAACGATTCTCGGCTGGGGAGCGGCCGGAGATGCAAGCCACATTACGGCACCCGCCAAGGATGGGTGCGGCCTGCGGCAGGCGGTTGGCCGAGCATTTCAGGTTGCCGGTCTGAAGGCAAGTGAAATAGCTGCGATCAGCGCCCATGGCACGGGAACCGTTTATAACGATCAAATGGAATTAGAGGCCTTCGGTCAAATTTTTGGTGATCATTTGATCCCCATCTTTTCCATCAAAGGCGCCATCGGCCACACGCTGGGAGCCGCCGGTGGAATCGAGGTGGCTGTGGGCTTGCAAGCCCTTGCCGCCCAAACGATTCCCCCGACGGTAGGCTTTGCAAGGGCGGCGCAGGGAGCGGAAGGCAGAGTTGCATCGCACGCGGTAGATATTTCCGGAGATCATCTGCTAACGACGAACTCCGGCTTCGGGGGTATCAATGCCGCCTTAATCTTGGGAAAAGGAAGTGTGCCATGAAGGCTGTCATAGCCGGCCTCGGCTGGGTTACACCGACTTCCATGGGCTGCGGCCGCGATCACGACCGTTTCGAATGGAAAGCCGGCCAACTGCCCGAAATCACCCGTAAAAAAGGATTTGAAAAACCGTACCCGCACTTTGGGCGGTTAGATCGGTTCTCCCGGCTGGGTCTTACGGCAATTGCCTTTGCGCTGAAAGACGCCGGCCTGGATCGCTGGCAACAAAAGCGACCCATCGGCCTCGTCGCTTCAACCGTATACGGCTGCCTGGATACGGATGTCAGTTATTTTGATACCGTGATGCATACCGGCGGGCGCCTGGCAAGTCCCAATTTGTTTGCCTACACCTTGCCCAACAGCTACCTGGGCGAAGCAGCTATTTATTTCGGCCTTACCGGACCGAGCTTTATCATCAATCAGGCACGGACGTCCGACCTGGGGAGCATTCGAATGAGCTTGTCAGGTATGGCTGACGGACAATTCAAAACGGTACTCAGCGGGGTGAGCGATTTGAAGGCGCCACCTCCATTTGAGGAAGCCCGTCGTACGGCTTGCGGCGCGTTATTTTTTGTCATCGAAAAGTCCGTCAAAGAAAATCGGGCGGCCTATGGAGAGCTTGGTCTGCATCCAGGCGGTCGGCTGACGTTCAATGGATACGGGATAGAAAATATTGCGATGCTGGCGCAGATGTGTGTGGCGCAGGCGGCGCGGCCGAAAAAACCGTTAAACCTGCATCACGCGCACGGATATCCAGTTTCTGGATTTTGTGAAAATGGACCCAGCGTAACGACGCCTTCGGAGCAAAATCGCAATCAATCAGCACCTTGAAGGATAAGCAAATGAAAATAAAATTAATTTTTCCGAACTGGTCTAAACTGGAACATCAGACTGAGTTTCATCTGCCGCCTCACGGGCCGGTCGTGTTTGCCGCCGAGGTTCCGAAAGATGTGACCTTGGAATTTATCGATGCCAATTTACAGGCGATTGATTTTGATGAACCCGTCGATCTGGTGGCATTATCGGTATTGTTGACCTGCCAGATTCCCCGCGCTTTTGAAATCGCCGATCGATATCGTGCCATGAACATTCCGGTAATTTTTGGCGGAATCGCCACCATGCTCCATGCCGAAGAGGTCGCCAGCCATGCGGATGCGCTGTTTCTCGGAGAGGTTGAAGGCCGGTTTGCATCCGTGATCGAGGATTTTAAAAACGGGCGCATGAAAAAAATTTACGACTATTGGGACCAACCGCCGGATATCCAGCGGGTCGGCCCGGCCCGGCGCGATATTCTCAACCGGGATCTTTACAATTATCGCCATGTTCAGATGTTCGATCTGGTGCACGCGTCACGGGGCTGTCGTTTCAACTGTTTTCCGTGCTGCGTCGGGTATCTGGGAGGCCGGCAATTTCGCCCCCGGCCGATCGAAACGGTCATTGCGGAGATGGCATCTATTCCCAACAACCGCCTGTTCATCGTCGACAATTCGCTGTCCCAGGACCGTCAATGGCTGATGGACCTTTTTAAGGCCATGGCACCGCTTAAAAAGAAATGGGTGTCGCACCCCATCATCTATGATGATGAAATTCTCAAATTGGCAGCGCAGGCCGGCTGCTGGTACGTGTACCAGGCGGTGTTCGACACCTCCGATGTGATCAGAGACCGCATCAAAATGCTCAAGGATCATGGCATCGGGGTAGAAGGAACCATTATTCTCGGCACCGACGATCAGGACGAAGATGCCATCAAAAGGTTGGTTGAATTTCTCATCGAAATCGAACTCGATATGGCCGAATTTACCATCCTGACCCCTTTTCCGCACTCGCCGATCCGGGCCCAGTTCGAAAAAGAGGGTCGCATTCTGAGCAACAACTGGCAGGACTACACCTGTGACAAAGTGGTTTTCCAGCCCCGGCATATGTCCCCGCAAAAACTTCAGGAACTTTACCATTATGCCTGGCAGACGTTTTATGCTGATGCCGGTTATCAACTCAAAATGGGTAATCTTTTTATGAAAGTGATTAAACGTGAGATGGAAGATGGAACCTATCGTCGTTACAATCCCCGCAGGCGCAACAGCTTTGAAAGGAAGACCGCAGCGGCATGAGTAAATTTTTTCTATTTTCATCCAATATCAGCACCGATCCCTATCCGGTCTACCCGTTGGGTATGGCCGTGGTGGCTACCGGTCTTAAAGATGCCGGTCACCGGGTGTGCCAGCATGATTATCTGGCGACGGGCTGCTCGGACGAGCGGTTACGTGCCGCGCTGCTCGAGTTCGCCCCCAATTATGTAGGGATTTCACTGCGCAATATTGATAACGTTGATTCGTTTGCCGCAGAACGTGAATGGTATCTATCAGAAACCAAACGGCTGGTAAATGTCATCCGGCAAGCCACCGCTGCACCTATAATTGTTGGTGGACCGGGCTTTTCGATCATGCCGGAGGATATTCTCGACTACATTGAGGCCGATTACGGCATTGTCGGTCAAGGCGAACAGGCGCTGTGTGATCTCGCGGCCGCCTACGATCAGGGCGGGATCGTCCCTCGCATTGTCAACGGCAACCGCAGCTTGCTCAACGGCAAGCATATGCTGTCACCATGCTGGGAAGAAGATTTGATCAATTTCTATTTCGAGCGCAGCGGGATGGTAAATCTTCAGACCAAGCGAGGATGCCCCCACAGCTGTCACTATTGCAGCTATCCAAAACTGGAAGGCCATCGGCTGCGGGTCAAGGACCCCGATCAAGTTGTCGAAGAAATTAAGCGGGCCCAGCGAATGTTTGGGGTAGACACCTTCTTTTTTACCGATTCGGTATTCAATGATGTTGCCGGTCACTACCTGAACCTTGCCGAAGCACTGCTGAAAAGCAATCTCAATATATCCTGGTATGGCTATTTCCGTCCCCAGGGGATCCGTGCGCATGAGCTGAACCTGCTGAAGCGCTCGGGATTGCAAGCCATGGAACTCGGCACCGATGCTGCCAGCGATACAACCCTGGCGGGTTTGAACAAACAGTTCACTTTTGAGGAAGTCGTTGAATTCAACCGGCTGTGTGTTAAAGCGCAGATCGCCTGCGCCCATTTTTTCATTTTCGGCGGTCCCGGGGAAACGATGCATACGGTCAGCGAGGGGCTGGAAAATTTAAATCGTCTTAAGCAGAGTGTCATGTTTGCCTTTTCCGGAATCCGTATCCTCCCGGACACCGGGGTGCATGCCCTTGCCGTGCGGGAGGGCCGGCTGGCTGAGAAGGACTCACTTTTGAAACCGGTTTATTATTTTTCACCCGACATCGATCCGGAGGTCATGAATGCAACGATTGCCGCAGCCTTTAAGGGTCATCGCAAACGGATTTTTCCGCCTTCCGAAGCTCTGATCCGGATGGCGACGATGAACCGTTTCGGTTTTCGCGGACTGCTGTGGGATAAATTGATTGCCTTTAATCATGAATAAGTTCAATTTCAATAGAATTCTGCTCGTCCACCCGCTGGGCTACCCTGCCGCAGCGGCCCGGGAGGACATATCCCGTATGGCGAATCTCATGCCGCCCCTTGGGCTGGCAAGCATTGCGGCCTACCTGGATAAACAAAATATCGACGGCACCATCGTCGACTGTTTTGCACGGCCGGATTCGGATCGACTGATCCGCGAAAATCTGCTGACGCAGCATCCGGCATGGATCGGAATAAGCTGCACGACTTCGAGTTTTTTAGACGGGATCCGGATTGCGAAGCTGGCGAAAGCAATTCTTCCCGGCATCCGGACGGTATTCGGCGGCGCCCATGTTTCCGCATTGAAGCAGAAGAGCCTGGAGGCCTATCCAGAAATTGATTTCGTCGTCGTCGGTGAAGGCGAACAAACCCTAGCCGAATTGCTTCAAAGCAGGGGTCACGAACCCGAGTGCTTACCGGGTTTGATCTATCGCACGCGCACCGCTGAGGTTAATTTTACAGGCTATCGCCAAAGGGGAATCGAACTGGATACATTGCCCTTTCCGGCCTATGAAAAGCTTGCCGGATACCCCCATGCATACAGTTTGCCAATTTTCAACTATCCCAAAGCACCCAACACCAGCTGCATTTCCAGCCGCGGTTGCCCTTATGCCTGCAGTTATTGTGACCGGTCGGTATTCCAGCGCACGTTTCGCTACAACTCGGCCGCGTACCTATATGAACATCTTCGGTATCTCAAAGAACGCTTCGGAATCCGACACATTAATTTCTATGATGATCAGTTTACTTTTAATCGTCAACGGGTACAGGACTTCACGCGGTTGATGATCGATCGACCCCTGCAAATGACCTTTAACTGTGCTGTCAGAGCGGAGCATATCGATCGACAGTTGCTTGAGCAACTGCGAGCCGCCGGTTGCTGGATGATCAGCCTCGGGATCGAAACCGGAGATGAAAATCTTCTGGCCCAGCATCGCCAAAATGCCAACCTGGAAATGCTGGCCGAAAAAATTCGCCTGATCAAACAGACCGGCATTCGCACCAAGGGGCTGTTGATGATGGGACTGCCCGGGGAAACGGAAGCCAGCATCAAAAAAAGCATGAACTTCGTTTTTTCGCTGCCGGTCGACGATTTTAATCTGTCCAAATTCACGCCCTTTCCCGGTTCACCGCTTTATGAATCGATCCATGATTCCGGCACCTTTGAGGAGGATTGGGAGAAGATGGACTGTATGCACTTTGTGTTTATTCCCAGTGGAATGACGAAAGAAGCACTCCAGAAAGGGTTTAAGGACTTTTATAAGACGCATTTCCTGCGGTTTACGGTGCTTTGGGGTTATATCACAATGCTGTGGAAATCCCCTCATAGCTGGATCAGGTTTATTCGCAACCTGGGATCTTTTATACGATTCGCGGCGACGAATTCGCGCAAAGGCTCCCAGGATCAGCCAACCGGCCTCGAGATTAAAAAATATGGATGCTAATAAGGTAAAATTCGTGATCGTCATACCAGTCTACAATCACGCAAAATCCTTGCGGGAGGTCGTCCTCAGGGCCCTTGAAGTTCACGATACCGTCATGGTCGTTGACGACGGCAGCACCGACGGTGGCCGAGACACTTTGGAGGGACTGGACATCCTTGTGCTGCAGCATCCGATCAATCGCGGCAAAGGGGCGGCAATTTTGACAGCCGCCAAGGCATCCCGCCGCCTGGGAATGACCCACATGGTCACCATTGATGCTGATGGCCAGCATAATCCCGCAGAATTCAACCGATTTGTTTCCGTGGTGAAAACAGACCCCCACGCCATTGTCGTCGGAAAACGCGATTTCCAAACGCTGGACGTACCTGGCTTGTCCAGGTTTGGGCGCCAATTTTCTAATTTCTGGTTGCGGCTTCAGACCGGACAGGCGATCAGGGATACCCAGAGCGGCTTTCGCTCCTATCCGTTAGTGGTGCTGGAACGGTTGAAGCTTCACGAAAATGGCTATGCTTTTGAAGTGGAAGTCCTGGTAAAGGCAGCGTGGGCCGGGATAGCGTTGCGTGAGGTGGATATCTCAGTGTATTATCCCCCGGGTTCTGAGCGGATATCTCATTTCCATGTGTTTAGGGATAATTTGCGGTTGAGTTTGCTGAATACCAAACTCACCTTGCGCTCGTTTGTTCCAATGCCCCACCGCCGGATCCTGGACGGCGCTAAGGGCGACCATAAGATTTCCATTTGGCATCCTCTGCGCTCCTTAAAAACCTTGCTGACAGAAAATTTGTCACCCGGCCAACTGGCAACGGCCGGTGCCATGGGGATGTTTCTGGGTACCCTGCCGTTGGTCGGTTTGCACACGATTACGATCCTGCTGGCGGCGGGATTTTTCCGACTGAACAGACTTGCAGCTCTGGGCACCAGTCAATTTTGTATGCCGCCGCTGGTCCCGGCCCTATGCATCGAGACCGGTTATTTTGTGCGCCACGGAAAATTTTTAACTGAGGTCTCCCTGCAAACCCTTGGATACCAGGGACTGGAGCGGCTTTTTGAGTGGATTATCGGATCCGTTATCCTGGCTCCGCTAATTTCCGTCGTCATGTGGTGTATTCTTTTTATGACGGCCCTCCTTGTAAAAAGGACGATCCGTGCATCAAACTGAAACAAATGCAACCTTCAAGAGGCCTGGTCAGTGGTCTGGTCGCAGCCTCGGCAATCGCCTCGGCTATAATATTTTTTACGGCCTTATCCGGCTCGGCGGCAGGCGGCTGGCCTATTTTGCGCTGTATTGGGTCGTGCTCTATTATGTCCTCTGCCGGGCGTCCATTCGCCGGCAGTCATATGCGTATCTGCATCACCGGTTCCCCGCGCAACCGTTCTGGAAAAACTATGTAAACTGTTTTCGAATGTTTTTGGCAATGGGTCGCCTTTTGATTGACCGGGCTATAGCCGGCACACTGGGAACTGACAAGATGTGTTTTAGCATTTCCGGCCGCCGGGAACTATTGAAACTGGTCGACGAAGGCCGGGGTTTCATCCTGCTGCTGTCCCATGCGGGTTGCTGGCAAGTGGCACTTGCAGCCCTTAATTTTCTCGAGGTTCCGGTGAACCTGCTTCTCAATCGTGAAGAAGGCAACATTGATCGGCATTATTTTGAATACGCCGGCGTTTCAAGCCCCATTCGAATTATTGATCCGGGCAGCTACCTTGGCGGTACTCTGGAGATGCTGAATGTACTGAGAAAAGGGCAAATTCTCTGCATGATGGGCGATCGGGTTTTCGGCAGCGCTAAAAACAGCCTGCCGGTTGATTTTCTTGATGAGGAAGCCCTGTTTCCTTACAGTGCTTTCAAGATCGCCTCGGCCGCCGGCGTTCCGGTCGTCGTGTTGTCTTCAAGTAAAACGGGTTGCGACAGTTATGCCTTGGATGTCTCCCAAATAATCAGCGTGCCGCCAAATCTCGGGAGATCGGCTGAAAGTTTTCGGCCCTATGTCAAGCGATTCGTCCAAGAACTGGAACGATATGTTCAGGCGCATCCCTATCAATTTTTTAATTTTTTCAATATGTGGCATAAATACTAACCCAATAAGGAAAGGAAGAACTGATAATGACATTAAACGAAAAGCTTAAGATCACCATCATTGAAGAGCTGAATCTCGAAGAAATAACGCCGGAAGAAATCGACGATGATGCACCCTTGTTCGGCGATGGGCTGGCGCTGGATTCTTTAGATGCCGTTGAGCTTGTCGTCCAGGTGCAAAAGTACTTTGGTGTCGAAATCAAAGATATGGAAGAGGGGCGTGTGGCCTTTCAGTCTATCAACGCCTTGGGTCATTTCATCGAGGAGCGGCAAGCTGCATGAATTCTACACCAACGGTTGCCGTCAGCGGCATCGGATGTCTGTGTGCCGCCGGAATGAACATGCAAGCCTGCATGCAGTCAATCACAGGTAATGGTTGCGCACCGCAGCCGCCGACCCGATTCTCAAGTGACCATGCGGTGGCCTATCCGGTTTTTGAAGTCCCGCAGCAGTACTCTTTTGGTGGTGCCGCCCGGAATTCGGACACCCTGCTGACCGCCGATTTTGCGTTGACCGCAACCCTGGAGGCGCTCGCTGACGCCGGATTAAGCCGTGCAGACTTGCAGGATAAACGGGTAGGTGTTTGCATCGGTACCACTGTCGGCAGTGCGATGAACAATGAAGACTTCTATTGGCAATACCGCCAGGGACGCCATCCGGACATGAAGGCCGTTACCCGATTTTTAAACAGCAATCCGGCGCAGGTCATTGGTCAGGAATTTGGGTTGACCGGACCCTGCCAAACGGTTGTTAATGCGTGCTCTTCGGGCACGGATGCCATTGGATTGGGATCATCGTGGGTTCGTTCCGGAATTTGCGATATCGTTCTAGCCGGCGGAGCCGATGAGTTGTGCCGGGTGACCTACAACGGTTTTATCTCTTTGATGATTACCGATGAATCGCACTGCAAACCGTTTGACGCCGAGCGCAAAGGGCTGAATTTAGGCGAAGGGGCTGCTATTCTGGTATTGGAATCCGATGACTTATGCCGCAGGCGGCAACACCCGCGGCGCGCTGTAATGTTAGGCTATGGGTCCGCGTGTGATGCGTACCACTTAACTGCGCCGGCTCCGGACGGCCGAGGTCTGAAGGCGGCTATTGCAACTGCCCTGGCGGCTTGCGAAAAATCTGTCGATGATGTTGCCTTTGTGAATGCCCACGGTACCGGTACACCCAACAATGACCGGGTTGAGAGCCGGGTTCTGAACGAATTGCTGCCGGGCGTTCCATTTCTATCCACCAAGGGCTATACCGGTCATACCCTCGGGGCGGCCGGCGCAATCGAGGCGGCCTTTACGGTCGCCTGTCTGGAGGAAGGCAAAATCCCGACCTCAGCCGGTTTCGCGAATAAAGATCGGGAACTGCCCGCCCATCCGGTGCAGCATGAAACTGCCGTAAGCGGTGCGGTCGCAATTTCGCAGTCTCTGGCCTTTGGCGGCAACAACGCGGCGGTCATCTTCGGAAAAGGAACTCACTGATATGATGCGTATAGCCGTCCGGGGCATTGGTATCGCAGGCGGGTTCGGGTGCGGCGTAGATCAACTGCGGCAAGCGATTGTTGCCCGGGAAAGTGCGCCGCAATATGTCGCGCTGAAAGCCGACCACCAGGATCTTGAGATGCCGGTTTTTCTGTGCGACACAACCCCTATAGAAAAATTCATAAGTAAAAGAGCTTTACGAAGGGTGGATCATTATTCCAGAATGGCTGCCCTGGGATCTTGCCTGGCTTTGGAGGACGCTGGCAGGCAGCCGCAAGACGCTCAGCATTTGGCTGTTGTCGTTGCCTCCGGATACGGTTCCACCCGTACGACCTTTTCTTTTCTGGATTCGGTTTTCAGTGACGGTGATGCCTGTGCCTCGCCGACGATGTTTTCCAACTCGGTCCACAATGCTGCGGCAGCGCACATCTCCATTTTATTAAACGCCAGGGGGCCCAACCTCACGGTGAGTCAGTTTGAAATGTCAGTATCTTCAGCCCTGTTTACCGCCTGCCGATGGCTGCAGGACAAACATGTCGATGCCGTTTTGTTCGGAAGTGTCGATGAATACTGCAGCGTTCTGGGCTACAGCTGGCAGCGCTTTTTCGGACAGGCGCCCGCAGCCGGCATGCAACCGCTGGAATTGGAAAATCAAAGCGCCGTTGCCGGTGAAGGGGCCGCGTTTTTTCTTTTAACCCGCGACGAAGGCGATAAGCCCCCATACGGCTATGTTACGGATATAAAGTTTGGCCGCGCCCAAAGAAGTGGTCCGGAAATCTCAGAAAACAGTTTGCTGATTTTAGGTGCTGACGGGCATAAAACATCCGGTATCCATTATGCGCGCTTCATACCGGCACGCAATCAGACCGCCGTCTACACACCGCTTTACGGCAGCTTTCCGACCGGTTCCGCCTTCGATATGGCAATTGCCGCCTTGAGCATCAAAGAGAGCAACATCTTTGCCACGCCCAAACATGCCGGTGATCATTCCGGTTTAAATATCGTTCGGACGGAACAAAGCCTCGATTCAAAGCAGATAAGCTGCTTAAAATTCGGCTGCAACGGTGAATTCGGAATGATTACCCTCGTCGGAGCATAATTTTCCGGTGATTCGAATGCAAACAAAAAAACTGATTACGCCCAGCGCTGGCAGTATATTCTGGTTACCGGTTTTTTGTTTGCTTCTGTCGATTTCCTTTCCGCGGGCAAGCCTGGCCGGCGCGGAGTGCCCGGACGGTATTCCGGATCGTTATGGTGTCACCGTCAATATCGGCAATACCTATGATCCTTCGGCCGATAACGGTTTCGCCATGCTGACGGGATTTGGACTATTTGATTACGACAAGATATGGCCCCATGCCGCCCCCGAAGCCCTTCGGTTTAAAATAGAGGTCAGCGCCGGTTCCACCTGGACAAAGGACAGGGATTTCATGGCCGCGGCTTCTATGTTTGCGCTTTATTACATCGATCGTTGGGCCAAAGGAAACTTTCGACCCTATGTAGAGGGAGGTATCGGAGGCATTTACACGCAATGGAAGGTCGATGGTCAAGGCTCACATCTAAACTTCAATCCACAGTTGGGCATCGGCACGGAGTTTTCGTCAGGTGATGGCGCCACATACCTGGTGGCGGTGCGGTTACATCATTTTTCAAACGCCGGGCTCAAAGAGGATAACCGCGGCGTTAACTCCATCGTTTTTGTTATCGGTCGGTTTTTTTGATGCCCTGAAAAAACAGCTGGCTGGACAAATCCCGAATAATGCGTTACAGGAACAAGAACATCACATGGCTGTTTATAAAGCAGGCTTCAAGGCCTGGCAGATAATTTTGACTATATTATTTCTGGTCCCGGCTTGTTTTAGCCTCAGCTGCGATGGTACTCGATTTCTTATATCTGCCAAAAAAGAGATAATTGCCACCCCGGCTGAAATGGGGCTTGATTACGATGAAGTCTGGCTTGATACGTCCGACGGGGTGCGGATCCATGGCTGGTTGATTCCCGGTCAGGTTGACATGCCGCTGGTTATCTTCTTTCATGGTAATGCATCCAATATTTCCCATTTTGTCGACATGGTGCATTATTTCAATGAAATGGGATTGTCCACATTCATATTTGACTACCGGGGTTTTGGGAAAAGCCGTGGACAGGTGATACACGAAGACAATCTTTATAAGGATGGCAGAAGTGCCGTTGATTACCTCAGCAGTAAGGGATGGCAGCCATCCCAAATGATTTTTTACGGCCACTCACTGGGGACCGCCGTTTCCCTGCAAATGGGCCTGGAAACCCCTCCGGCCGCAGTGGTTCTTGAATCACCATTTACTTCGATGTCAGAAGTTGCATGGCATATAGCACCGGTCGGCTATACACTTTCTGGCTGGTGGGCCACTGATGCCAAATTCGATAATCTGGCTAAAATCCCATATCTTTCCGTGCCGTTGGTCATACTTCAGGGGGGCAAAGATAAAATAGTCCCCCCCCAAATGGCCTGGTGCCTGTTCAATCAGGCCAGGGAGCCCAAGGCGTTTTATCTTATTCCCGGCGGCGGGCACAGTAAGCTTTTTCAAGCCGGAGGCGAAGTATATAAGCAAGCCTGGTTAAATTTGCTAAAATCAAATTGATAAACCTCGATACAACAGATGAATTAATCGAAATGGTTGTAGAAATCCTTCTCTGGTTGTTAGCGATCATACTGGTGGCGGCCGGGATGGCGGGGTTGGTCTTTCCGGCGCTTCCGGGAGCACCGGTTTTGTTTGCCGGGCTCGTGGTGGCCGCCTGGGCTGAAGGATTTGAGCATGTCAGCACCGGTACGCTGGTCGCGTTAGGTGTCATGGCGCTGCTGACATACCTGGTTGATTTTTTAGCCGGTGCCTTCGGTGCCAAGCGATTCGGCGCTTCACACCGGGCCATCATTGGCGCCACCATCGGTGCGATCGTCGGCATTTTTTTTGGAATCCCCGGAATTCTACTGGGTCCTTTTATTGGCGCTGTTATAGGAGAGCTTACTGCCCGGTCGAATCTGAAGGCCGCCGGGCGTGCCGGTATCGGAGCCACAGTGGGTCTGGCCCTGGGGGCCGCAGCAAAACTCACCCTGGCGTTTGCGATGGTGGGAATTTTTGTAATAATGCGGTTTCTGTAAATAATATCGCGAAAGGAAAAGACCAAAATGGCCATTTCTATCAGCGTAATAGGCCTGGGGATGATGGGACGGCCGATGGCTCGCAAGCTCCTGGAGGCCGGGTGCGATGTGTGGGGTTGGAATCGATCAGAGCTGTCCCCGGATCTGACCGAAGGTATTCCACTGTGCCAAACGCTGGAAGAGGCCTCCCAGGCGGCTGTGTGCCTGATGATGCTGCTGGATTCAACGGCGGTTGATGCGGTCCTCGAGCAAATGGAGCCCTATTTGGAGGCCGGCCAGATAGTAATAGACATGAGCAGCTCAGACCCGACCCATTCCACAATCCATGCTCAACGGCTGGTTTCCAAAGGAATTGGCTGGATCGATGCGCCGGTTTCAGGCGGGCCGGAAGGTGCTGCTGCCGGCACCCTGGCTATCATGGCCGGTGGCGCCGCTTCGGATTTTGAAAGTGCAGGACCTGTGCTTAATATACTGGGCGGCAATGTGGTGCATGTCGGGGGACCCGGTATGGGGCATGTCGTTAAAATCATCAACCAGGTGATTGTAGGCCTGACCATTGAGGCCGTGGCTGAAGGCTTGACCCTGGCT
>Ga0265303_10000040_pt1 | contig 50482 bp, 47 predicted proteins | sample Helome_2_FD_192494 | JGI IMG/M metagenome (GOLD analysis project Ga0265303, IMG submission 192494) | Marine sediment microbial communities from subtidal zone of North Sea - Hel_20160317 (Illumina Assembly) | ecosystem: Environmental > Aquatic > Marine > Subtidal zone > Sediment ... | reverse complement strand
GTCAACAGGGTTGCCCAGAACGTCCATGATGCGCCCCAGGGTTGCCTGACCAACGGGAACCGAGATCGCCTGGCCCGTGTTGACGACCTCCAGGCCGCGCTTCAGGCCGTCGGTGGACCCCATCGCGATGCACCGTGCGATACCGTCACCCAGCTGCTGCTGCACTTCCAGCGTGAGGTCGGCTGATTCGATCTTCAGTGCCTCGTAAATATTCGGCATATCACCGCGTGGGAACTGAACGTCCACAACGGCGCCGATAATCTCCACGACATTACCCGTGCTCATTGGCTTTTCCTCTTGGCTGCTGGGGCAGCATCACATTCATTAAATGTCTGAATTCGTCTGAAAGCGTCTCTTTGGAGCCTTCCCGATACTTGACTTACGACACGGCCGCGGCGCCGCCCACGATCTCGGAGATCTCCTGGGTGATGGCGGCCTGACGGGCCTTGTTGTAGATCAGCTGCAACTCATCGATTATGTCACCCGCATTGTCGGTCGCGGACCTCATGGCAACCATTCGCGCCGACTGCTCACATGCACCGTTCTCGACCACGGACTGGTAGACCAGCGCCTCAATGTAGCGGATCAGCAGTCCTTCCAGCACGTCTTTCGCGTCAGGCTCATAGATGTAATCCCAATGGTGCGACAGCTGTTCAGCGTCTCCGCCTTTCGCCAGCGGGACCAGCTGCACGACGCTCGGCTCTTGCGTCATGGTGTTGATGAACCTGTTGTAAGCGATACGGATTTCATCGATGTTGCCGGCTACGTAATCGTCCAGCATCACCTTTACGGGACCGACCAGGTCATCGATATGTGGGGCATCACCCAGTTGGGTGGCCTGCGCCAGCACCTTACCACCGACGCGACGGAAGAAGCCGAGTGCCTTGGTACCGATGGTGCAGTACTCGACCTCGGTTCCCGCATCACGCAATTCACGGATCTCGCGAACCAGGTGTCGGAACAGATTGCTGTTCAGGCCGCCACAGAGACCGCGGTCGGACGAAATGATGATCAGGCCGACGCGCTTGACCTCCCGTGCGTGCATGAACGGATGCTTGTACTCCGGATTGGCCAGAGCGACATGACCGATGACCTGATGCATCTTTTCCGCATAAGGCCTGGTCTGCTGCATGCGGTCCTGTGCCTTACGCATCTTCGCCGCCGCAACCATTTGCATTGCACTCGTGATCTTCTGAGTGCTCTTAACGGAGGCAATCTTTGTTCGGATCTCTTTAGCGCCAGCCATGTTTAACCCTTAATTCCGAATTAACCGCCAAGCTCGCAAAGGCCGCTAAGGAAGACCTAGAAATACTTGGCGCTCTTTGCGTCCTTCGCGGTTTAGTCTCTTACCAGGTGTGATTGGCCTTGAAGTCTTTCAGGGCTTCATGGAATGCCGCTTCCAGCTCATCATTCCAGTCCGCCTCGGCATTCACCTTGGCAACCAGGTCGGCCCGGTTGGCCGCCATATAGCTGTGCAACGCCGCCTCAAAGGCGACCACCTTGTCTATGTCGACATCGTCGAGATAACCCTCGTTGGCCGCAAACAGCGAGATACCCATGTCGCAAGTTGACAGCGGCGAGTACTGCGGCTGCTTCATCAGTTCGGTCACGCGCTGACCACGCTCCAGCTGCTTGCGGGTCGCTTCGTCGAGGTCGGAGGCGAACTGCGAGAATGCCGCCAGCTCGCGGTACTGCGCGAGCGCCAGTCGTACGCCGCCGCCCAGCTTCTTGATGATCTTGGTCTGGGCCGCACCACCGACGCGCGATACCGAGAGTCCGGCGTTGATAGCCGGACGCAGACCGGCGGAGAAAAGATCTGACTCGAGGAAGATCTGACCGTCGGTGATCGAGATGACGTTGGTTGGCACGAAGGCCGACACGTCGCCTGCCTGAGTCTCGATGATCGGCAGCGCGGTCAACGAGCCGGTCTGTCCTTTCACTTTACCGTCGGTGAACTTCTCTACGTATTCGGCATTGACGCGCGACGCGCGCTCGAGCAGACGCGAGTGCAGGTAGAAGACATCACCCGGGTAGGCCTCGCGGCCCGGCGGTCGACGCAACAGCAGCGATACCTGACGATAGGCCCAGGCCTGCTTGGTCAGATCGTCGAAGATGATGAGAGCATCTTCGCCGCGATCACGGAAGTATTCACCCATGGTCGTGCCGGAGTAGGGCGCGATGTACTGCATTGCCGCGGCGTCGGCGGCCGGAGCGGCGACGATGATGGTGTGCTCCATGGCGCCATGCTCTTCAAGCTTACGCACCAGGACGGCGATCGAGGAATTCTTCTGGCCGATGGCGACGTAGATACACTTAATCCCCGTGCCTTTCTGATTGATGATCGCGTCAATCGCGATGGCGGTCTTTCCGGTCTGACGGTCGCCGATGATCAGCTCACGCTGGCCACGACCGATCGGGACCATGGAATCGATGGATTTGATACCGGTCTGCACCGGCTGGTCGACAGATTTACGTTCGATGACGCCGGGTGCGATCTCCTCGATTGACGCCGAGAGCTTGGCGTTGATCGGGCCCTTGCCGTCCATTGGATTACCGAGTGAATCAACCACGCGACCAAGCAACTCAGGGCCAATCGGCACCTGGAGCACGCGCCCGGTGCATTTGACCGAATCGCCCTCGGTGATGTGCTTATAGTCACCCAGCACAACAGCACCGACAGAGTCACGCTCCAGGTTGAGCGCAAGCCCGAAGGTGTTACCGGGAAATTCCAGCATCTCATAAGACATGGCATCGGCCAGGCCGTGGATGCGAACGATACCGTCGGTTACTGAAACCACGGTGCCTTCATTATGAGCTTCGGTAGTCAGATCGAATTTTTCGATCTTGGCTTTGATCAGCTCGCTGATCTCGGAGGGATTCAGTTGCATGGTTGCTTACCCAATTAGATTCCTAATTCGTTAGCCAGCTGGCTGAGCTGCCCGGAAACAGAGCCGTCGATGACCATGTCACCGGCGCGCACGTGAAAACCGCCGATCAGGTCGGGGTCTTCCTCATTGGTGATATTGATCTCGCGTCCGAGCTTGCGTTTCAGCACATCGGCAATATGTTGTATCTGCGCCGGCTGCAGCGAGAAGGCCGACTTTACCTGTACGTCCAGCGAGCCTTGATGCTCTGCCTTGCGCGCCTCGAAGAGGCTGGCAATTTCCGGTAGAACAGACAGGCGTCCATTTTCCACCAGCACGCGGACCAGGTTCTGGCTCTCGTCACTGAGGCGGGCGCCGCCGATGTCCAACATGAGATCGGTCATCTGCGCCGTGTCCAGTTTGGGACTGGCGATCAGGCCGGACAGCGCCGGATCTTCAGCCGCAGTCGCAAGCAGGTCGAGGATGTCAGACCAAAGGTCGAGCTTGTCGGTCTCAACCGCACGCGCAAAGATCGCTTCAGCGTAGGGTCGGGCGATTGTTGTAGCGTCTCCAGCCATTCGATTGCCTTAGATCTGGTTAACCACGGATTCGACGATGTCGTGATTCGCGGCGGCGTCGATCTCTTTGCGCAGGATTTTTTCCGCCCCCAGGACAGCCAGTTTGGCCACCTTGGAACGCAGGGCCTCGCGGGCCTTGTTGGTTTCCTGCTCGATCTCTGCCCGAGCGGCGACCAGCTGACGGCCGCCTTCTTCCTTGGCTTTGTCGCGGGCCTCTTCGATGATCACCGCCGCCTGTTTTTCGGCGTTCGACTTGATCTCTGCGGCCTGCTGCTTCGCCGTATGCAGGAATTCCTTGGCACGTTTCTCGGCGAGTTCCTGTTCGTGCTGTCCGCGTTCCGCGGCAGCCAGGCCTTCAGCGATCTTGGCCTTACGCTCGTCCATCGCCTTGACCATGGGTGGCCACACATACTTCATGGTGAACCAGACCAAAAACGCAAAGGACACCAGCTCGGCAAATAGTGTCAGGTTGATATTCATCCCGAAACCTCGTTAGGGCGAGTTAAAACGGTTCGTGTCGGACGGATCAGCCGGCGAGCGCGAACAGAACATACATGCCCAGGCCCACAGCGATCATAGGCACGGCGTCGGTCAGACCCATGACGATGAAAAACTGGGTACGCAGCATGGGGATGAGTTCCGGCTGGCGCGCAGCGCCTTCGAGGAAGCGGCCACCCAGGACGCCGATGCCGATGGCGGCGCCGACGGCACCCAGACCCATCATGATCGCAGACGCGATGACCAGCAGAGCTTGTTCCATGATTGTCTCCCGTTAGTTCAATCAGGTAGTGAAAAGAAAAAGTGAATCAGTGATGTTCGGCGTGTGCCATGTCCAGGTACACGATGGTAAGCGTCATAAAGATGAACGCCTGCAGCGTGATGATCAGGATGTGGAAGATTGCCCACCCAAGCTGGAGGACACCGCCGAAGATGCCGAGAGTCCAACCGGCGCTGTACATGACCGCGATGAGGATAAAGATCATCTCGCCAGCATACATGTTGCCGTAAAGTCGCAGTGAGAGCGAAAGCGGCTTGGCCAGCAGGTTCACACCCTCAAGAACCAGGTTGATCACCGCAAAAAAGGGCTTCAGCAGAGGGTTCTTGGTCTCAAACGGCATGCCCGTCAGTTCACCGATGAATCCGCCGACCCCTTTGAATTTGATGCTGTAGAAAATGATCAGCGCGAAAACACCAAGCGCCATCGCGAAGGTAAGATTGGGGTCTGTCGTCGGCACAACCTTCATGTGGTGGATGCCGATGGCCCCTGCGATATAGGGGATCAGGTCGACCGGCACCAAGTCCATCAGATTCATGAGGAAGACCCAGACGAACACGGTCAGCGCGAGAGGCGCAATCAGATCGTTCTTGCCGGAGAAGGAACCACGAACATTCTCGTTGATGAAATCCATCATCAGCTCGACGAAGTTCTGCAGCCCCGCGGGGATGCCGGCAGTGACATTCTTCGAAGCCTTGTAGAAGAAATACAAAAACAGGCCGCCCAGCGCAGTCGTCCAGAACAGGGTGTCGAGGTGGAGTGCCCAAAAGCCCATCGACGCAGCTTCTTCCGTGGTGTGCGCTATTCCCCAGTTGCCGTCCGGCAGCTGACCAAAGGTGAGATTGGTCAGGTGGTGCTTGATGTATTCACTGGAAGTCAGGGTTTCAGAGCCAGCCATTTTATCTTTTCTCTGTTACGTTCAACCGGCGATGCGATTCGCCAGCAACGGGGGTAAAACCTGTACCACGAAAAAGGCACCAAACAGGGCCAGCGGGCTTAGCGGATCAAACAATTTGATCACTGCCGCAAAAGCTATGACGACAAACGCCAGCTTCAGCAATTCACCGCCGTAAAACTGGCCGACCAGCTTTCCCGGCTCAGCCGCGCGGTAGCGCCCAAAAACCCAATAGGCAAACAGCGCATTGGCGCCAGTGGCCGTTGCGCCCCCCATGAAGGCAAAAAGCCCTTCCCGCGGACCAAAGATCAGCCCGACCAGAGTAACGACCAGGGTGGCAACAGCCTGTGCAATCAGTATCCGCTTGGCCCGGCGAGCATCCAGGTTGTGCATCTGCTGCATTCCCCACGCCTTTGGCCGAGCCCCCTAGAGCGGGCGAAGTATAAAAATTCAGCTCTATAAGGTCAAACGATCGTCTGATAAAAAACCTAAAGGGTAACCCTAGGTTTTCCTCTTGCCTGAGCGGATATTGTGCGCCGCATCATCGGATGTGGTCAAGTATCCCTTCCAGCTCATCCAGGGTGTTGTAACTGATCACCAGGCGTCCTTTGCCACCGGTGCCCTGCTGCAGCGCTACCTTGGCGCCCAGGCGGTCGGTCAGGTCCGAAAGCAGGCGGCGAACATCCGGGTCCGGCTCTTCCTCCTTCGACGGAACCGGTGCCTTGGGTTGATTGAGCCGACGCACCAGCGCCTCGGTCTCGCGTACCGAAAGCCCCTTTGCTGCAACCTGCGTCGCAGCCTCCGTCTGCAGGTTGCCTTCGAGGGCGAGCAGGGCGCGCGCATGGCCCATTTCCAGGCGGCCATCGTCCAACATCTGCTTTACATCTGCATTGAGATCCAGCAATCGGATGAGATTGGTCACCGTGGTGCGGGACTTGCCGACCGCCTGCGCGACCTGCTGGTGGGTCAGTTCGAACTCATTGAGAAGACGGTGCAGGGCGGTCGCCTCTTCGAGCGGATTGAGGTCGTCGCGCTGGATATTTTCGATCAGCGCCATGGCCATGGCGGACTGGTCATCGACATCTTTGACCACCACCGGCACTTCGGCGAGGCCGGCGAGCTGCGCGGCACGCCAGCGTCGTTCACCGGCGATGATCTCGTACTTTTTCTTGCCCACAGGCCGAACCACGATCGGCTGGACCATCCCCTGGACGGTAATCGAGTCCGCCAGCTCGCGCAGCCTGTCCTCATCGAAATTGCGTCGTGGCTGGTAGCGGCCACGCCCGATCACATCCACGGGCAGACTGGTTACGGGGCCTGGCGGAGGAGCGGCAGCCACAGCGGCCGGTGTCGTTTCGGTTTTCTCGTCGACGCCCTGCTGTGCCCCACCCAGCAGGGCGTCCAGTCCTCGGCCGAGGCCTCTTTTCTTAACCATGATCAGGCTGACGCGTTCGAATTTGAAGGAATGTGGCGGCGGGTCATCTCGCTGGCCAGGGCCATGTAGCTGATCGCACCGCGCGACGATTTATCATACAGCATGACCGGCAGGCCATGACTTGGGGCCTCAGCCACGCGCACGTTACGCGGGATCATGGTCCGGAAGACCTTGTCGCCGAAGTGCTGGATCAACTGCGCCGAGACCTGATTGTCCAGATTGTTGCGCGGGTCATGCATGGTGCGCACGATCCCCTCCATTTCCAGGCGTGGATTGCGATGATCCCTGATCTGCTGCACCGTGGACATCAGCGCGGACAGACCCTCGAGGGCGTAATACTCCGTCTGCAGGGGGACGAGAACGCTGTCTGCCGCGACCAGGGCATTCAGGGTGAGCATGTTGAGCGAAGGCGGGCAGTCGATCAGGATGTATTCATATATGTCCCGAACCGGTGCAAGCGCCAGCTCCAGACGCTTCTCACGCAGCGGCGCTTCGAGCAGCCTGACCTCGGCCGCGGTCAGATCACTGTTGGACGGCAACACGTCATAGCCCGCCTCCGGCGCGCGCCGGACGCAGTCTGAGACCGGGAGCTCTCCCATCAGCGCATCGAGCGTTGATTTTTCCAACAGGTGCTTGTCGATCCCACTGCCCATGGTTGCGTTTCCCTGGGGATCGAGATCGATCAGCAATACGCGGCGTTTCATGGCTGCCATGGCCGCCGCCGTGTTCACTGCCGTGGTGGTCTTGCCCACGCCGCCTTTCTGGTTGGCGACAGCAATAATTCGTCCCATGGTGATGCCTGGATCAGTGTCGTCTGGCCGACCGGTCGGCCGGGCAGTCAATCATAACCACGCGGCGGGAAAAAGACAGCCTCGGAAATCCCGCAGGCTGAAGATACCGAGCGGGCGAGTCTTCCGGAATCCGGCCCCAGGCAGGGGGAACGCCGAGGTCGCAAAGAATTCGACCTGGATGATGATCAGGCACCCTCACCGGAGCCGTGCAAGAATTCGTCAACCACGGATTCTTTGTGGCGTGCTTCCGCGGTGGCGATGTCGATTGGGTACGGCCCTGCCAAACCCCGATTCCGGGCCCAAATCCACTCTGCGCGCTCTGCGCTTCTTTGCGTCCTCTGCGTTCCCCTTGCATGCGTTCCCCGGTCGGGAGTCGGGCTGTACGCGACCATTTGGTCGGCGGGCGCAGCCCGCCCTGCGGCTACCGGCGCAGGATTACCAGATTGCGCTGGCCCCGCTCACCCGGGACCTGCAGCACCACGGTCTTCACCCGGAGGCCGGCCGGCAGATCCACTCGCTCGATCTGCGGCTGCGTCCCCTTCATGGCCAGCCAACAGCCATCCGGGACGAGCAGGGGCGCCGTTTTCTCAACCATCTCCGCCAGGGTCGCAAAAGCGCGCGAGGTGATCAGCGCATAGTGCTGCGGTCGATCCAGCTGTTCGACACGACTCCTGATTACCTCGACGTTTGCCAGACCGAGCTCACCCACGACCTGATTTACGAAGCGGGTTTTCTTGCCGTTGCTGTCCAGCAGCGAAAAATTCAGGTCGGGACGCGCGATCGCCAGCGGGATACCGGGCAGACCGGCGCCGGTACCCACATCGAGCACCGGCCCCTGATCCACCCAGGGGAGGATGGACAGGCTGTCGAGCAACTGGCGGCGCACCATGATGCTAGGATCGCGCACTGCAGTCAGATTGTAGGAGCGGTTCCATCGAGTCAGGAGACCGAGGTAACCGAGCAATTGTTCTCGCCGTCCCTTGCTCAGCTGCAGATCGAGCGCCGCCAGCCCACGGTCCAGCTGTTGGCGCCAGTCTGGATGTATTTCGACCAGTGTAACCATAGGGTAATTCTAAGCAGAGGGGTGTCGCGGCCCTGCTATGATCGGCTTTCGCCCCCCCTGCAAGGCCCGAGTAATGCTCAAACTATACGGCATCACCCAGTCGCGCGCGTTCCGCCCGCTCTGGCTGATGCATGAACTCGGTCTGGAATACGAACAAGTGCCACTGGATTTTCGCGGCGAGGGGCTGAATGACCCCGCTTTTCTTGAGGTTAACCCGAATGGACGCATACCGGCCCTGGTGGATGGCGAACTGGTGCTGTGGGAGTCCATGGCGGTCAATCTGTATCTGGCTCGCAAGTACGGCGTCGATAGCGGCCTGTGGCCGGATAGCATCGAGGGCGAGGCACTGGCCCAGCAATGGTCTTTCTGGGTGATGAGCGAGGTCGAGCGCCCGTTGCTCAGCGTCCTGATGCACAGCCGGGTGCTGCCCACGGAAAAGCGTGACCCGGAAAAGGTGAGCCGCGACCGTGGTGTATTGAAGGCACCGTTCAAGGTACTCGACCAAGCCCTCTTGGGGCGCGACTATCTGCTCGGTGAACACTTCACGGTTGCCGATCTCAACGTCGCTGCGGTGCTGGCCTGGTGCAAACCCGCGCAGTTTGCGCTTGACGACTATCCGCAACTGGATGCCTGGCTGCAACGCTGTCTGGCCCGGCCTGCACGCAAGCAGGCTCAGGCCGGCTGACCGGTGACCGGCTCGCGATCGGCGGAACAGTTCCTCTGGCTGCTGAGTTTCGCCGCCTCACTGGCGTTCGCCACCTGGCAGACCCTGCTCAACAATTTCGCCATCGAGCAGGCCGGTTTCGGTGGTGTAGAGATCGGGATACTGCAAAGCCTGCGCGAGGTCCCCGGCTTCCTGGCATTCACGACGGTTTTTGTCCTGCTGCTGTTGCGCGAGCAGACCTTCGTGCTGCTGTCGGTCGCATTGCTCGGATTGGGCGTGGCACTGACCGGTTTCTTTCCGCAAGAACACGCCTTCTATCTCACCACCATCCTGATGTCGGTCGGCTTTCACTACTTTTTCACACTACAGAAGTCGCTCGCGCTGCAGTGGATAGAGGCCGAACATACGCCGGTCACCCTGGGGCGCCTGTCGGCCGCACGTTCGTATGCCGCCATTGTGGTGTTTGCAGCCATCTGGCTGGGACTTGAATTCTGGCATATCGGCTATCAGTGGATGTATCTGCTGGCCGGTGGCGCCACCGTCCTGTTGGCCTTGTGGGCCTGGCGGTCGTTCCCGCGCTTCTCACACCAGGTGCCGCAACACAAACACCTGCTGATGCGCAGGCGCTATTGGCTGTATTACGCGCTCACCTTCATGGGCGGTGCACGGCGCCAGATCTTCGTTGTCTTTGCCGGTTTTCTGATGGTGGAAAAGTTTGGCTACGGCGCATCGGATATTGCGCTGCTGTTTCTCATCAACCACCTGATCAATGCCTGGGCGGCACCACGGGTCGGCAGACTGGTCGCGCAATGGGGCGAGCGGCGTGCACTGACCCTCGAGTACATAGGACTGATCGTCATCTTCAGCTCTTATGCCTTTGTCGAGGTGGCCTGGCTCGCGGGACTGCTGTATGTGCTCGACCACCTGCTGTTCGCCATGGCCATCGCCATCGAGAGCTATTTCAAGAAGATTGCCGACCCGCGCGACATCGCCTCGACGGCAGGTGTGTCGTTCACCATCAACCATATCGCGGCGGTCGTTATCCCGGTGATCTTTGGTTTTGTCTGGATGGAATCACGCGCGGCGGTCTTTCTGATGGGCGCCGTGATGGCCTTGGCCTCGCTGCTACTGGCAAGGCTGGTCCCGGCCGAACCGGCCGACGGAATGGAGACCCGGTTCGCGCAATGAGAAACGCCTGGTTCGTATCCGGGATTTCAGATTGTGGTAGCCAACATCGTATTCAGTGCGGCCATCTGTACTTTGGCGCGAAACAGGATTGCGCGACTGTCCACGACACCGAATACGTGATACCGCTGCTGATCCGTAATGCTGTTGCCCAGGCCACTGTCCACCGGGGATGGCAGCTGTAACTGCCTGTATCGGCCGGCCGAGTTTATTCCTTTAAATCCCGATGCGTGCACTCATGCCGATTTCCTCTTCATATGAACCAGCAGCAGCGATACCGCGGCCGGGGTCACACCGGGAATACGCCCGGCCTGGCCGATGGTCTCCGGGCGGTGGCGGCTAAGCTTTTCGCGCACTTCGGATGACAGGCCTTTCACACGGGCGAAATCGAGATCCCGCGGCAGACGCAGGGCCTCGTTGTTTCGCGTGCGTGCGATCTCCTCGCACTGTCGATCGATGTAGCCTGCGTACTTGGCCTGGATCTCGACCTGTTGCTGCACCGCGGGGTCCCGGATACCGCCGCCTACCCCGGGCAGGGCGGTCACACTCGCATAGCTCGCCTGTGGTCGCGCGATCAGGTCGAGTGCGCGGGCCTCTTTGCGCAGTGCATCACCGATCGCTTGCTGCATAGTCTCTTCTTCGACCTGCGCCGGGCGCACCCAGATGTCACATAGGCGCTGCTGTTCGCGGGCGATGGCCTCACGCTTGGCCTCGAACGCGGACCAACGTGCGTCGCCAACCAGCCCCAGCTCGCGTCCGGTCTCGGTCAGGCGCAGATCGGCATTGTCCTCGCGCAACAACAGACGGTACTCGGCACGCGAGGTGAACATGCGGTAGGGCTCGGCGGTGCCACGTGTAATCAGGTCATCCACCAGCACCCCGAGGTAGGCCTCGTCACGTCGTGGTGACCAGCTGTCACGTTGCTGCACCCGGCGTGCAGCATTCAGGCCTGCCAACAGCCCTTGGGCCGCCGCTTCTTCGTAGCCGGTGGTGCCATTGATCTGGCCCGCAAAGTAAAGTCCCTGGATGAACTTGGTTTCCAGTGAAGCGCGCAGATCACGTGGGTCAAAATAGTCGTACTCGATGGCATAACCGGGCCGGGTGATCCGGGCATGCTCGAAACCCCGCATGGAACGCACCAGTTCCCATTGCACATCGAACGGCAGCGAGGTCGAAATGCCGTTGGGATAGACCTCGTTGCTGCTTAGACCCTCGGGCTCGATAAAGATCTGGTGCGAATCCTTGTCGGCGAAACGCACCACCTTGTCCTCGATCGAGGGGCAGTAGCGCGGGCCCGCGCCCTCGATCACCCCCGTGTACATCGGTGAACGCGACATACCGCCGCGGATAATCGCATGCGTGCGCTCATTGGTCCGTGTGATGTGGCAGGGCACCTGGAGCGGATGTTCCTCACGGCTGCCCATAAAGGAAAACACCGGTGCCGGATCATCACCCGGCTGCTCCTCGAGCACCGAATAATCGATCGTCCGGCTATCGATACGCGGGGGCGTGCCAGTCTTGAGGCGCTCGACCTTGAACGGCAACTCGCGCAGGTGCTGCGACAGCGCGTTGCTGGGCGGATCACCTGCGCGGCCGCCCTGGTAGTTTTCCAGGCCGATATGGATACGACCCCCGAGAAAGGTGCCAACGGTCAGAACGACGGCCCGCGCGCGAAAAGCCAGGCCCATCTGGGTGACCACACCGGTCACCTGTCCGTTCTCGATGATCAGATCATTCACGGCCTGCTGGAACAGGTCCAGATTCGGCTGGCTCTGCAGAGCGGCCCGGATCGCCGCCTTGTACAGCGCTCGGTCGGCCTGGGCACGTGTCGCTCGTACTGCCGGGCCCTTGCGTGAGTTGAGGGTGCGAAACTGGATGCCACCCAGATCGGCCGCATGCGCCATCATGCCACCAAGGGCATCGACTTCGCGCACCAGATGGCCCTTGCCGATGCCACCGATCGCGGGATTGCAGCTCATCGAGCCCAGCGTCTCGATGCTGTGTGACAGCAACAGGGTCCTGACCCCCATGCGCGCGGCCGCCAGGGCGGCCTCGGTTCCGGCGTGGCCGCCGCCGACTACGATCACATCGTAGGCATCTGCATGAAACATGTACTAAGCCTCTGAAATCAGGCCGGTTATTCTAAACGTACCGACGCGGCACGTCATCGCCGCAATCTTTCGCTTCGGGCCACGGTCTTGTTCAGAGAAATCCCGAGGAATTGAATATGCAAGCAATCCGCCCCCTTATCCTTGTCCTGGCCATCCTGAGCAACGCCTGCGCACAGGCATTCGAGCAACGACCGCTGCCAGAGTTCACCACTGACAACCCGCAATTCTGGCTCAACAGTGGGCCGCTGCGGGTGAAGGACCTGCGCGGGCAGGTGGTGCTGGTCGATGTCTGGACGTTCGACTGCTGGAACTGTTACCGCTCTTTTCCCTGGCTGAAAGGTCTCGAGGCCAGGCTGTCGGACGAGGCTTTCAGGGTGATCGGCATTCACAGCCCGGAGTTCGAACATGAGCACGATCCTGCGCGGGTTGCCGCCAAGATAAGCGAGTTTGGTCTGAAACATCCGGTGATGATGGATAACGACTTCGCCTATTGGCGCGCCCTGGAAAATCGTTACTGGCCGGCATACTACCTGGTCGACAAAAAAGGCTCGATCCGGCACCTGCATGTCGGCGAAACCCATGCCGGCAGCGCGGGTGCGATCAGTATTGAGGAACAAATCCGGACCCTGCTGGCCGAATGATTCTGTAAGCTGGCACAAAGGCGCGCAGGATTGGGCCGTAAGACCGGACCCGCTGCACAAAACTGCGATATGCAGAGACAAGCCGGGGTTTTACGACTTGAGAATCGGTCGCCACCGCCGATAGCTGCTGCATATCGACAGCCAAGGGACACTTAGCCGATGCATAAAGCCGCATTGAGTACCGCCGTAGCACCCGGTGACGATGCGATTCTCCGCCAGATTTTGGAAGATGCTGGCAGGCTTATCGTAGGGAAACAGCAGGTCCTGCGGCTCGCGCTGACCAGTGTACTGGCAAGCGGCCATCTCCTTATCGAAGACATTCCGGGAGTCGGCAAGACTACCCTGGCCCACGTGCTGGCGCGCCTGCTCGGACTCGATTTTCAGCGCATCCAGTTCACCGCCGACATGCTGCCCGCCGATATCCTCGGGGTTTCGATCTATGACCGCGGGGAGGGCAGATTCCACTTCCATCCGGGGCCGATATTTTCGCAGCTGGTACTGGCCGACGAGATAAACCGTGCCACCCCGAAGACCCAGAGCGCCCTGTTGGAGGCCATGGAGGAACGACAGGTAACGGCAGACGGAGAAACGCGCGAGCTGCCGGACCCCTTTTTCGTCATCGCCACGCAGAATCCTCGCTCTCAGATTGGCACATTTGGCCTCCCCGAGTCACAACTCGATCGGTTTCTGATGCGTATACGGCTTGGCTATCCGGATGCAGCGGCTGAGCGAGAACTGCTGGCGGGTGGAGACCGTCGCCGTATGCTGAAGGACGTCTCCGCGCGCATTGATACACAGACACTTCTCGCCTGGCAGACACATGTGGACCGGGTGCATGTTGCGCCAGCGCTTCTCGACTATGTCCAGGCCCTGCTGAGCGCGACGCGCTCTTCACCGCGCTGGGAGCTCGGGCTGTCCCCGCGCGCCGGCCTGGCGCTGCTGCGTGCCGCCCGGGCATGGGCCATGATCGATGGCCGCGCGCAGGTGGTTCCCGAAGATGTGCAGGCGGTGCTGCCCAGCGTCGCCGGCCATCGCCTCAACAGCCTGGAGGGGGACGGCGGCGACCGCCTCGAGACCCTGGTCGAAAGCGTGGCGATTCCTTAGGGCGTGTTTGCAGTGCAGACAGGCCCTAACGTGGAACACTAGGCATGGCCCTGGCGAACCTGATGCGCATCGAGAGGGTATCGGCGGCGGGGCGCGCCGAGATCGGGGCGCGGCGGATCTACATCCTGCCGACGCGTTACGGCTTCATCTTCGCAACGCTGCTGTTCCTGATGCTGCTGGGTTCGGTCAACTATGCGAACAATCCGGCCCATCTGCTGACCTTCCTGCTGGCCGGACTGGCCAGCAATGCAATCTATCTCACCTGGCGTAATCTGCGGGGCCTGCGCCTGGTGTGTAAAGGTGCATCCCCGGTATTCGCCGGAAAACGGGGGCAGTTCATCGTCGAACTGGAAAAGAGCGATCGCGAACGCCCGGCGATCCAGCTCATGTTCGAAGACAGCGAACCCGAGCTGCTGGATCTGCATTCCGGGAGCGGCCGCCATGCGCGCCAGCTCAGTTTGTCCCCAATGCCACGCGGCCTGCAGCGACTGGGGCGCCTCGTGGTGAGCACCCAGTATCCGCTTGGACTGTTGCGCGCCTGGTGCTATCTGGAATGCGACAGACCGGTGCTTGTCTATCCGAGCCCGGGTGAGCACTGGACGCCCGAGGGCGAAGAGGGGGAGGAGACGCTCGACGGTGATTACGGCAGCGGCAACGAGGATTTCGTGGGGTTGCGAAATTACCACCCGGGCGACCAGCCGTCGAGAATTGACTGGAAGAGCTACGCCCGTGATCGCGGCCTCAATACGCGCATGTTCAGCGGGCAGACCTCCGCACCGCTCTGGATCGAATGGCATCAGGCGCCGGGCGCCAACGAGGAAATGCGGATCTCGGCACTGGCTCGTGCTGTGATCGATGCAGATGCGCGAGGGCGGCTTTACGGACTGAAGACGCCCGAGGGCGTTATTCCGCCCGCACTGGGGCCGGTCCATCGCCATCAATGCCTGCGTCATCTGGCTGTTTGCGGTTCAGACGATGCGTGATGCACTGGCCGGTCTGCCGATCCCGCAACGACTGCTGACGGCACTGTTGTTACTGCTCGGTGCCTTGATCGCACCGCATGCGGCCAACCTCAACCCGCTGATCCTGGCCTTCTTTTACACGACCATGCTGTGGCGTCTGATTGCACAAAGGAGACCGGAGGTCATGCCGGGCCGCTGGCTACTGCTGCTGCTGATGTTCGGGGCACTCGCCCTGGTGGTTTTCACCACCAATGTATCTGACGGACGCCTGGCCGGGACCGCCCTGCTGGCCGTCATGTTGGGACTGAAGCTGCTCGAACTGCGCGCCCGTCGCGATATTCATATCACGATTTTTCTGGGTTTTTTCCTGGTGCTGACGCAGTTTCTGTACAACCAGTCACTGTGGCTCGCCGGATACCTTTTCATTGGTGTGATGGCCCTGATGTCAATCCAGGTGGGCCTGAACAGGGTGAATATCGAACTGCGTCTGCAGCTGCGGAACACGCTCGCGATGCTGGCGGGTGCGCTGCCGCTGGCCCTGGTGGTATTCCTGCTGTTTCCCCGCCTGCAAAGCCCGCTGTGGGGCGTCAGCAGCTCCGGGGCATCGACCGGGATCAGCGAGGAAATGACGCTCGGGAATATCGGATCGCTCAGTCGATCCAACGAAATTGCCTTTCGGGTACACTTTTTCGATCCGGCCCCCGATCCGAGTCAGCGCTACTGGCGCGGACCGGTGTTGTGGCATACCGATGGCGAACGCTGGTCTGCCGGAATAAGGCCGGTGCGGTCCTTGCCAGCGAATGAGGGGGGTGATTCGTCCGTCGATTATGAAATCACGCTCGAGCCCACAGGCTCCTACTGGTTGTTCGGTCTCGACGTCGTTACCGGAAAACCGGCGAACACATACCTCAATGGCAACTTCGCGCTGGTCAACAACCAGCCGGTCCACAAGCGTTTCACCTATCGTGTTACATCGGACCCGGATTACCGCCTGCTGGCCCTGAGTGGATCGGATCACCGCAGGGCCCTGCAGCTACCGAACAGGATATCGACCAGGGTGCGGGAGCTGGTGGCCGAATGGCAGGCAGTCACGGATCCGGCGCAACCGCTGCAGCTGGTCCAAGAGGCACTTGCCTATTACCGCGAACAGCCGTTCGTATACACCCTGTCCCCAGGGCTGCTTCAAGGCGACCCGATCGATCAGTTCCTGTTCGAGACCCGACGCGGTTTCTGCGAGCACTATGCCGGCAGTTTTGCCCTGTTGATGCGGCTGGCTGGTATCCCGTCGCGGGTGGTCGTCGGCTATCAGGGCGGCGAGAAGAATCCGCATGCCGAGCACTGGGTGGTACGCCAGTCCGATGCGCACGCCTGGACTGAGGTCTGGTTGCCCAAGCTCGGCTGGTGGCGCATTGATCCGACCGCCGCCGTGGCACCCGAACGTATCGAACAATCAATCAATACCGCACTATCAGGCGACAGTGACCGGGTGATCTTCCGCGTTGACGAGAACGGGCTGGCCCGGGCGCTGTGGCGCAATGCGGCCTGGCTTGCCGATGCGGTCGATATGGGATGGCACCATTGGGTCGTAGGCTTCACCGCAGAGCGCCAGAGCAGCCTGCTGGAAAGTGTCGGCCTTCGTGACCTCGAGGGCCTGGGTCTGGCGATCGCCCTGCTGATCGGCAGCGCGCTGGCCATTACCCTGGTCTACCTGATCGCACAGATTCCACGCTCCCAGGCCCAGGATCCCCTGCCCGCACTCTGGCAGCGCCTGCTGCACAAACTCCAACGCGCTGGCGTCAAGGCACCACCCTGGCACGGGCCGGACACCATCTGTCATGTCGCCGCCGAGGCCTTTCCAGATGCCACGGATCAGCTAATGGCCATCAACCGAATGTACGTGCAGATGCGATACGGTCGCAGCGAGGACCGCCAGCAGATAGGGGCTCTGCGCAAACGCATCAACCGGCTAAGGCTCAAACGCTAGGCGGGTGCGATCGCGCCGGTGAGGCTCATTTGCCGATGCAGAAGCTGCTGAAGATTTCACCCAGGAGATCATCTGCGCTGAATTCCCCGGTGATCTCCGACAATGCCAGCTGGGCCTGTCGAAGGTCTTCCGCCAGCAGTTCACCGGCCTGGCCGTCGGTCAGGGCCTGCTCTCCAGTCAGCAGCAGCTTGTGTGCCCGATTGATCGCGTCCAGGTGTCGACGCCTCGCGCTGAAGTCACCTTCACCCGCACCCTCGAATGAAACCAGTCGCTTGAGATGCTCCCGCAACACCGCTATACCTTCGCCTGTCTTGGCGGACAGGCTGATCTCGCAGTTTCCATTTTTGTCGCTCAGACCGAAAGGTGCCGCCACGAGATCCACCTTGTTGCGCACCAGGGTGACCGGTAGCTTCGGTGGCAGACCCGCAGAAGAAAGACCGCTGGCCAAAGGGTCTTTTTCGCCGTCGAATACCCACAAGGCATGATCGGCCCGCGCTATCTCGTCGCGCGCCCGCCTCACTCCTTCGCGTTCCACTTCGTCATTCGCCTCGCGCAGGCCCGCAGTATCCACGATATGCAGCGGCAGCCCGTCGATCTCCACCTGTTCGCGCAAGACATCGCGCGTCGTTCCGGGTATATGAGTCACGATTGCGCTGTCCTGGCCGGTGAGGGCATTCATCAGGCTGGATTTGCCGGCGTTCGTAAGACCCGCAATCACCAGGGTCATGCCGTCGCGCAGGAGTCTGCCCGTGTGCGCCCGATGCAACAGGGATTCAACCCTTTCGATCAACGCCTTCAATTCGCCCGCAACATGACTGTCGGCAAGAAAATCAATCTCCTCTTCAGGGAAATCGATCGCTGCCTCGACATACATGCGTAGCTGCGTGATCGCTGCGACCAATGTATGAACCCGATCAGAAAACTGTCCTGTCAGTGAACGCACTGCTGAGCGCGCGGCGGCACTCGTCTGGCTGTCGATGAGATCCGCAACCGCCTCGGCCTGCGCCAGGTCGAGCTTGTCGTTCAGATAGGCGCGGCGGGAAAATTCACCCGGTGCGGCGAGCCTGGCGCCCAGCTCTGTCATCCGTTGCAATAGGAGATTCATCACCACCGGACCGCCATGCCCCTGGAGCTCCAGGACATCTTCACCGGTGAATGAGGCGGGCGCCTTGAAATACAGGGCAAGGCCTTCATCGATGGGTTGACCCGAGGCGTCCAAAAAACGCGCGTAGAGTGCGTGACGCGGTTCCGGCAACCTTCCCAATACACCCTTTGCGATCTCGGCCACACCTCGGCCGGAGACACGCACAATGCCGACACCGCCCCGGCCGGGGGGGGTGGCAATGGCGGCAATGGTGTCAGCAGCCGGATCGGCCACGGCGAGAGCTTACGCTGTGGCACCCTGCTCGATACGCTTGGTGATTACCCATTGCTGCGCGATCGAAAGCAGGTTGTTGACCACCCAGTACAGGACCAGACCCGAAGGGAAGAAGGCGAACATGGCGGTGAACACCAGGGGCAGGGCCATCATGATCTTGGCCTGCATCGGGTCCGGCGGCGGTGGATTGAGCTTTTGTTGCACGAACATGGATACACCCATGATGACGGGCAGCACGAAATAGGGGTCCTTGATCGACAAGTCGTTGATCCACAGGATCCAGGGTGCCTGGCGCAGTTCGACGCTCTCGAGCAATACCCAGTAAAGGGCGATGAAAAAGGGCATCTGTACCAGCATGGGCAGGCAGCCACCGAGTGGATTGATTTTCTCGGTCTTGTACAGCTCCATCATGGCCTGCTGCATGCGCTGCTTGTCGTCGCCGTACCGGTCCTTGAGGGCCTGGATGCGCGGCGTCATCTTGCGCATATTCGCCATCGAACGATAACTGGTCTCCGACAGCTTGAAGAACGCAAGCTTTATCAACATGGTAAATATAATGATGGTCCAGCCCCAGTTGCCGACGAAGGTGTGGATCTGCTCCAACACCCAGTACATAGGCTTGGCGATGAACACCAGGAAGCCGTAATCAACGGTGAGATCCAGCCCTTCCGCAAGCTCGGCCAGCTCGGCCTGAAGTTTTGGACCGAGGAAAACCGTGCCGGTGAAACTGGCACCGGCGCCGGGAGCGACCGTCTTGGCCGGGCCATAACCACCAATCACGGCGCGGCCGTTGCTGAGTTTTTTGCCGTAGTAGTGCTGCTGTTCACCGCGCGGCGGTATAAAGGCGCCGAGGAAATAGTGCTGGAGCATCGCCAGCCAGCCATCAGTCACATCGCGGTCGAGCTGACCAGAACCGAGTTCGTCAAAATCGTATTTTTGATACTTGTCTACCTGGCTGAAGATCGCGCCGCCGGTATAGGTGTACATAAACGCATTGCCGGACTCGACCGGTTCACCGCGTTGCAACTGACGATACTCGCGGCCGGTCCAGACGGTCTCGGAACCATTGTTGACCAGATGTTCCAGCTGGATGGCATGTGTTCCGCGGTTAAACGTATACCGCTTTGTCACCTGCACACGATCTGGCGAGGTCCAGTTCAGGTCGACGGTCAAGCTGTCTTCACCGTCTTTCAGCTCGAAGCTGTCTGTACTTGCGGTAAAGATCGCCTCGTGGGTAGGCGTACGTTCACTCTCGGAACCCAGCAGACCCGATTGTGCGATAAAGAAATCCGACGGCCGCTGACTGAGCAGTCGATATTTTTCATCGGGCTTGTTCACGGCGACCGGGTATTGCATCAGGCGGGCATCGACGATGGTGCCGCCACGCGTGTCGATAACCAGGTCAAGCGTGTCGGTCAGGACCTTGATAAGGCCTGTCTTGGCAGCGCTGTCGGTTTGACTCACTCCCGGAACACTGGGCGCCGCATCGTCTATGTCCGCCTGTCGGGGTGCCACAGGTGTGTCGCCGACCGCGGTTTCGGCCTCTGTATCAGTCTCGGCCGTGGTCGCCGGCCGCGGACCATAATCCTCCTGCCAGGACTGGTACAGCAACATGCCGAGGAAGGCCAGGGCCATGAACAGAATTAAACGAACGTTATCCATAGAAATGCGTCAAATCCAGGCAGGGTGGCAGCGGAAAGGCCGGAAGTTTAACCCGTATCAGGCGCATGCGCACCGCGGCCTGTCCACGCGATCGTTATGCGGCATCCAATTCATCGAACCGAATCGGAAATCAACTTCTGCATATGTTCTGCAAGGGAAAAGTTCAGCTGCTTTTTGTTGGCCAAATCGGCCGCCGGCCGCGCCATGACCACAAGATCCAGACCCGCGAGTTGCTTCCTGTGGCGACGAAAGCTTTCGCGCACGAGCCGCTTCAGACGATTACGGTCGACTGCGCGCCTGATCTGTTTTTTTGAGATCGCAAGACCGAGTCGTGAGGCCGGCTGGCCGGTCCGTAAAGCCAATATCGTGAAGTACGCATCTTTGGATCGATCTGGGTCCGCAAAAACCCGTTTAAACTCCGGCGCTGCCAGCAGGCGCGCCGAACGTGGGAATGCATTGTTCCTGATGAACCAGGCCCTGATCGTTAAGATGATCTTCTAAGGAATCAGACGCGCGCGGCCCTTGGCACGGCGTGCGTTGAGCACTTTACGACCACTGCGCGTGGCCATCCGGGCGCGAAAACCGTGGGTTCGAGTGCGCTTTATGCGGCTGGGTTGAAAAGTACGTTTCATGACCGATTTTCCGAGCAGTTAATGTTGATGGTTCACCATTTTGTGCCGATCCGGCCATGATAGAGATGCCGCGACGCAAAGGGGGCGGAAACTTAATGGATCCGGTCACGCAAGTCAATGCAATTGGTTGAATTAAACGCCGCTAATCACGCAATAATAGATCATTCTGAATGGCTCTCCAGGGGTTAAAGTAAGTAAGTGATCACTTACTTTATAATAGCTAATATTAAGGCGAAATAATGGTCGTCGGCCTGTGGATAACCGGATCACAAACAGCTACACTTAAGCCCGTGTCCGAATGCCCGACGGCTGATCGGTTTTCAAACCCGAACGCAGAATTTCGGGGCGTATGGATTCTCTGTCATTCACCCCAGCTTGACCAGAAGTCTACATGTGGCGATGTCGGCAGAAAGGGGCGTTCATCGGCACATGGATGCTGTTTGACAACGCAAATAATTTAAAGTCGTATTGAATTGCCAATCGGGCCGCTCGCCCCGGCGCGGGCAACAGGCAGCTGTGGAAATCTATGAACATTGACCTCTGGCAGCATTGCCTGGATCGGCTGAAGAACGAGATACCCAACCAACAGTTCAACACCTGGATAAGGCCGTTGCACTGTATCCATGATGATGGCCGTCTTCGACTTATGGCACCCAATGCGTTCGTCCTCGACTGGGTGAAAAAACATTATCTCGATCGGCTCAAAGGCTATCTGGATGACGTTGGCCAGAACGACTCTACCGCCATAAGCCTGGAGATTGGCAGCGCGCCACGTGCACCTGGCATTCAAGCCAAACCCACTTCGACGCTGCCCGGCAGCGATTACAGCGGATCAAGGGGCCAGCCCAACAGGGAGTCGCAACCACGGCCTGTCGAGGCAAACACGAACCCGAGTTTCAATTTCGAGAGTTTCGTGGAAGGTAAATCAAACCAGTTGGCGCGCGCAGCCGGTATGCAGATCGGGGACAATCCCGGGCGTGTATACAACCCGCTTTTCATATATGGCGGCGTCGGTCTGGGTAAAACACACCTGATGCATGCTGTGGGCAACAGGATCCTGCATAACAATCCCAAGGCGCAGGTGTTGTACATGCATTCGGAAGGTTTCGTTGCCGAGATGGTAAAGGCCCTGCAGCATGGAACGATCGATAATTTTAAACGCAAAATGCGTTCGGTCAACGCTCTCCTGATCGATGACGTGCAGTTTTTCGCCGGCAAGGAAAGGTCACAGGAGGAATTCTTTCACACCTTCAATGCCCTGTTCGAATCCCAGCAGCAGATCATCCTGACCAGCGACCGTTTTCCAAAAGAGGTGGACGGTCTGGAAGACCGTCTGAAGTCACGTTTTGGATGGGGACTGACTGTGGCGGTAGAGCCGCCCGATCTGGAGACCCGGGTGGCGATTCTACAAAGCAAGGGCCTTCAGCTTTTCGGTGTCGAACTGCCCAATGAAGTGGCATTCTTCATCGGCAAGCGTGTGCGTTCGAATATCCGTGAACTCGAAGGTGCCTTGCGAAGGATAGTGGCGAATTCACATTTCACCGGTCGGCCGATCACCATGGATTTCGCCAAAGAAGCCCTGCGCGACATGATCGCGGCCCAGGACAAACTGGTGACCATGGAAAATATCCAACGTACCGTCTCAGAGTACTACAAGATCCGAACGTCCGATCTCCTTTCGAGCAAACGTTCCCGAACCATTGCCCGGCCGCGGCAGATCGCCATGACCCTGTCCAAGGAACTGACCAATCACAGCCTGCCTGAAATCGGCGACGCCTTCGGAGGCCGTGATCACACTACCGTACTCTATGCGACGCGCAAGATTGCTGAGCTAAAAGACTCTGATCACAGGGTTTCTGAAGACTATAACAACCTGTTGAGAACCCTGAGCAATTGATGTGAGCGCGCAGCGGAGAAAGAAGGAACCCAAAAAAAGCGCCTGTTTATCCACAAAGGGTACACAGGTAACCCAGTGTTTTGAGACGTGTCTGTAAACCGAATTTATGGTTATAAGTGTTTAAAAAGTCGATAGAAATGCCAATTACCCACAGAACCTAGCCTGCCTAATAACAATAATAATTTTTAAATAAGAGATTTTTAAAACAATTGGATACCGGAGACCAAGCAGAATGAAAATCAGCGCTAACCGGGATGATCTGCTTAAACCACTGCAACAGATTGTTGGCGTGGTAGAGCGCAGACAGACGCTACCGATTCTCGCCAATGTGCTGATAGCGGTTAAAGACGATCGGTTATCTTTGACTGCTACTGATTTGGAAGTGGAGTTGCGCACGAGCGCACCGGTGGAATGCAGGGGCGAAACAGAGTTCACTCTGCCGGCGCGTAAATTGATGGATATCTGCAAGGCATTGCCGGAATCGGCCGCCATCACTTTGGATATCGATGGAGACAAAGCCGTGCTTCGCTCGGGTCGCGGGCGTTACACGCTTGGTATGTTGCCGGCGCAGGACTACCCCAGTATCGAACCTCCCAAGGCCAGTGAAAGGTTCTCACTGCCTGTGGCGGCGATGAAGCGTCTGATAGACAAGACCCAGTTTGCGATGGCTCAACAGGATGTGCGTTATTACCTGAATGGCCTGCTGCTGGAGATACGCCCGGGGCGCGTGCGGGCAGTGGCAACCGATGGTCACCGCCTGGCACTCTGTGACGCTGAATTTTCAGCGGATACCGGCATGGACCTTCAAATCATATTACCTCGCAAGGCCGTAATCGAATTAGGGCGGCTGCTGGCCGACGCTGAAAATGCAGCCGAGTTCGAGATCAGCAACAGTCACCTGCGGGTCCATCTTGATCAAAGCAGTTTTACCAGCAAACTGATCGACGGGCGGTTTCCAGACTACGAAAGGGTTATGCCGAACGGTGAGGCATCGATGATGTTGTCGGACAAGGATCGGTTGAAACAGGCCTTGGCGCGTACCGCTATTTTATCGAACGAAAAATATCGGGGAATCCGATTCCGGCTCGGCAAGGATCTTTTGCACCTGCAGGCCCATAATCCAGAGCAAGATGAGGCGGAGGAGGAGATTGAGGTCGATTACGACGGGGCTGAAATGACCATCGGTTTTAACGTTGGCTATTTGCTGGATGTGCTCGGAGTGCTGGATGGTGATCAGGTTCAGATGGCTGTGATCGATTCGAATTCGAGTAGCCTGGTAACACAGAAGGGTTCCACGGACTGTCGCTACGTAGTGATGCCGATGCGACTGTGAAAACCATCTCAACGGGATTTAATATGAGGGGGCGAAAGCCCCCGTTTTTTTGCGTCGCAGGCCAGACTGTCGAAACGTGCATATAACCTCTCTCCGAATAGAAAATCTTCGGATTCTTCGTAATCTTAAGATCGAGCCTTGCCCGGGAATCAACTTTGTGGTGGGAGACAACGGCGCGGGGAAGACCTCAGTGCTTGAAGCAATTTATCTGGCAGGAAGAGGGCGAACGTTCAGGCACTCGGATGCTGGGCCCATGATCCGACAGGGTACCGATAGCGTGACGATTGTGGTTGAAACCGAGGAGGAGGTCAGTGGTCGCCGTTCTATTCTTGGAATCCGGCGCGAGAAGCGCGAAATGATTTGTCGGCTGGACGGTCAGGATGTAAAAAAAAGATCGATTCTGGCCGAGGCACTGCCTGTGCAGTGGATCGGTTCGCAGCCCCAACTCTTTTTAGGCCTGGGTCCGGATGTGCGTCGCAGGTTTCTCGATATGGGCTTGTTCCACGTGGAACATTCTTATCTTGGCGTCTTGAGCGAATTTCAGCGAAATCTGCGACAAAGAAACTCAGCTATCCGTCAGGGATCTGCAGAAAATATACGAATATGGGACAAGCCTTTGGCCAAGTCGGCGGAAATTCTGCACCGACACCGGGACCGATTCGTTGAAGAACTGCTGACCCGGATGTTGCAGATTCGTGATGACTGGGATCCTGATTTTGCACTCGATTACCGATACAAGCCGGGTTGGGACCAGGAAAAATCACTAGACCAGGTGTTGGCTGAAAAAACTGAAGTCGACTTAAGGATAGGTTACACGTCGCGAGGGCCGCATCGTGCAGAGCTTGAATTTTTTTCAGACGGGGGATCAGCTGAGAAGATGCTGTCCCGAGGCCAACAAAAACTCCTGGTTCTTGCGTTGAATCTGGCACTTATTGATTTGATATCCGATCATAAGCGCCACTCACCCGTCTTGTTGATCGATGACCTTGCTGCCGAATTGGATCCAAGAAATAGACAAAGGATCATGTCTGAGCTCGAAGGCCGGGGAGGGCAGGTGTTTCTTACCAAGATCGAAGATGGGTCGCTAAGGGTGAAGAGCACCGAGGCAAAAACGTTCCACGTGGAACATGGTGAACTGGGCTGCTGATTACCATGTATAATCGACGGATCAAGTAATTCCCACTCCTCTATCATTCTTTGGCTCTTCATTTCCCAGCATGACAGACATTCCGAATACCGGCTACGACACATCCTCCATCAAAGTACTGAAAGGTCTGGACGCAGTCCGAAAGCGGCCAGGGATGTACATTGGTGACACCGACGATGGCACGGGGCTGCACCATATGGTGTTCGAAGTCGTAGACAATTCCATCGACGAGGCCCTGGCCGGCCATTGTTCAGAAATTCTGGTCGTGATTCATGCCGACAATTCCGTCAGTGTGCACGATGATGGCAGGGGCATCCCTGTCGGAATTCACGAAGAAGAAGGGATTTCAGCAGCTGAGGTCATTATGACCGTGCTGCATGCCGGCGGAAAATTCGACGATAACTCCTACAAGGTTTCCGGTGGCTTGCACGGCGTGGGTGTCTCGGTGGTCAATGCGCTTTCAGACAAACTTGAGTTGACCGTCTGGAGAGAGGGTAAAGAACATCACCAGGTGTACAATCTGGGTGTGCCGGTCGCACCTATGTCGGTTGTCGGTGAGAGTGATAAAACGGGCACACGGGTGCGTTTTCATCCCAGTCCCGAAATCTTTGCGGATACGGAGTATCACTACGATATCCTGGCCAAACGCCTGCGCGAACTCTCGTTCCTAAATTCCGGTGTGCGGATTCATCTGAAAGATGAACGCAATGATCGTGAAGACGTCTTTGAATACGAAGGTGGGATTCGTGCATTCGTGGAGCATCTCAACCGCAACAAGACACCGCTGCATGCCAAGGTGTTTCATTTCAATGCAGAGCGCAACGATGTAGGTGTCGAAGTCGCTTTGCAGTGGAATGAGTCTTATCAGGAAAATATCTTCTGCTTTACCAACAATATCCCGCAACGGGATGGCGGCACCCATCTGGCCGGCATGCGAGCGGCACTGACCCGGACACTCAACTCCTATATCGAACAAGAGGCCCTGGCGAAAAAGCAGAAGGTCAGTACCTCGGGGGATGATGCACGTGAAGGCTTGACTGCCGTCCTCTCGGTCAAGGTTCCAGACCCCAAGTTCTCATCACAGACCAAGGAGAAATTGGTTTCCTCTGAGGTCAAAGGTATCGTCGAGGCCCTCTTGGCCGAAAAGCTCTCAGAGTATTTGGTCGAGAATCCCAGTGAGGCGAAGACCATAGCCGGGAAGATGATCGAAGCGGCACGCGCCCGGGAGGCTGCGCGCAGGGCCCGCGAGATGACGCGTCGAAAGGGCGTGCTCGATGTGGCCGGTTTGCCGGGAAAACTGGCGGATTGTCAGGAAAAGGATCCGGCGCTCTCGGAACTTTATCTGGTCGAGGGCGACTCCGCCGGAGGTTCGGCCAAGCAGGGGAGGGATCGGCGTACCCAGGCGATCCTGCCCCTGAAGGGCAAGATCCTCAATGTGGAAAAAGCGCGGTTTGACAAGATGCTTTCGTCGGCTGAGGTTGGGACCCTGATCACAGCGATGGGATGTGGGATCGGCAGGGAAGAATTTGATCCCGATAAACTGCGCTATCACCGCATCATCATCATGACCGATGCCGATGTCGATGGTGCGCATATCCGCACCCTTTTGTTGACCTTCTTCTATCGTCAGATGCCGGAGTTGATCGAGCGAGGCCACATCTACATAGCCCAGCCGCCGCTTTACAAGATCAAGAAAGGTAAGCAGGAAAACTATCTCAAGGACGACATCGAACTGAATGCCTACCTGTTACGCACGGCCCTGGACGGCGCGAGCCTTCTCGTTAACGCCGAGGCACCGCCTTTGTCAGGTACGGCCCTAGAGGATCTGGCGAACAAGATGGTCGTCGTCGATGGTATTCAGCAGCGCCTCGGCAAGCGATATCACCCGGGTCTTTTGCGCAACATTCTGCATATGCCCCGGGTGACAGATGAATTGATCGCGGATAACGCTGCCTGGCAGAAATGGGTCGACGAGATGCAGGGCCGCCTGAATGCAGACAGCGGGGTATCTGACCGGTATCAGCTGATACGCGTGGAGGGTGACGAGACGCAGCACCGCACACCGGGCATAACGATAGAGCATTGGACGCACGGAATCGTGGCGCAAAAGCATTTACCTGTTGATTTTTTCCATAGCTCCGATTACCTGAAGATCGCCGATATGGGAGAACACCTTGATGGCCTGCTGGCGGCGGACGCGGAAGTACGCCGCGGGGAAAAGGGCAGGCCGGTGGATTCGTTCCAGCAGGCGCTTGAATGGCTGATGGAAGAAGCCAAGCGTGGTCAGCATATTCAGCGTTACAAGGGACTCGGCGAAATGAACCCGGACCAACTCTGGGATACAACAATGGATCCGGCAAGTCGTCGTTTGTTGCGCGTCAATATCGAAGACGTTGTTGAATCGGACCAGATCTTCACGACCTTGATGGGTGATCAGGTTGAGCCCCGGCGCGAATTCATCGAACGCAATGCCCTTACGGTGGAAAATCTTGACGTCTGAACCCGGTACGCAAACACCTTGTCGCGATGGTGTTGGACTGATCTGCCGGGCAACATTTAATCCACCGAGTTATCCACAGGTTTATCCGCCAGCCTCGATTTCACTCCCGCTGTAAATCACAGTGATGTGCGCCGGATACAAAACAAAGCCATCAATATTATAGTAAGTATTCACTTACACTTAATCTACTGATATAGGAAGCGCTAACTGGCGTGCTTCAATCCAATCCTCGACTTCTTGTGTAATATCCGCGGCCTTTTTTCCGCTACTCTGGATCGGAGGACCGATGATCAATTGGATGATACCCGGATACTTCTTAACACCGCGCCGACGCCAGAACACACCGGCATTGTGAGCAACCGGAATAACCGGAACTCCGCTACGCTCAGCCAGAATGCCACCACCCATACCGTACTTTCTGCGCTGGCCCGGTGCCGTGCGTGTCCCCTCGGGAAAGATGATCACGTAACGTCCCTCGGCAAGCCTGGCAGTGCCCTGCTTTACGACTTCAATTACGGCGCGGCGACCGGCTGTGCGGTCGATGGGAATCGATTTGGCGAACCGCAGTGCCCAACCAAAGATCGGAAGTTGCATCAATTCCCGCTTGAGCACCCATGACTGTTGTGGTTTGAAAATACCCCTGAGTCCGATGGTTTCCCAGGTCGACTGGTGTTTCGCCATGATGATGCAGGGCCCGTCGGCAGGGAGATACTCCAGTCCATGGATTTCATAGCGGAGCCCACAGATTACGCGTTGCAGCCAGAGATTGAACCTACCCCACTGGGTCGCGACCACGTCGCTGAAATCACCTGGCATAAGACGCCCGAGCAGGGCGATCAGCAGACCGAACAAGACAACCGTAATCACCATCGCGACGAAATAGATCACCGAACGGAAAAAAATCATGTACGCAGATTCCCTTCGAGCAGGTTATCAACCGCATCGGAAAGGTCGTTGAACCAGGGCAACTTGAGCAGCTCGGGATGTCCGGCCGCGGTGCGCTGGCCGTTGCCGGTACGTACGAGCACAGGGTTTGCCTTGGCTGCCTTGGCGGCATCGACATCGCGCTTGGTGTCACCGATAAAGGGTACCGTGTTTAGCGGCAATCCGAATCTGAGACTGATGGATCGCAGCAAACCGGGCGCCGGTTTGCGGCATTCGCATCCGGCATCAGGGGTGTGCGGACAGAAAAAGATGCCGTCAACGTGTCCACCGACTCGCGCCAGGGCGCGTTGAAACTTGGCGTGAATCCGATTGAGATCATCAGGCGTAAACAGGCCCCGGCCGATCCCGGACTGATTGGTGGCAACCGCGACCAGGATGCCTGCATGATTGAGGCGGGCAATGGCCTCCAGGCTGCCGGGCAGAGGAATCCATTCGTCGGTGGATTTGATGTAGTCGTCTGAGTCTTCGTTGATCACTCCGTCGCGATCGAGGACGACCAGTTTGGGTAGTCTGCTCATCACGCGATCATAAGACGGTGCAGCCGCATTGGCCTAATCGACGTTGCGAAACTCGGAAACGCGTATTCGACCGCCGATCATGCGGGCGTCACGCAGCATCAGCTTTTCGATTTTCGACCAGAACGCCCGTTTGAGATCGAGTTGCGCCGCTATGTCGGTGCCCAAGACCAGTATCAGCAGGTCCGCCATCTCCTCGGCCAGATTTTCAGTCTTCTCGCCCTTGGTGATGCAGGAAGAGATCTCACCCAGCTCCTCGGCCATGAGGGCGACCCGGTAGGTCATTTCTTCCCCGCCATGCGTGCGCAGATCGAACTTGTCATGAAATGCCTGGACGGCTGCCATCATGGCGTCCCAGGAATCGTGCTCCGCAGTCATGCGTTCATGCCTGCAACCGTGACAGGTCCGCCACCTGTAAGAACTGGCGCGAAAGCGAGGCCAGGAGCGCGAGTCGATTACCGCGTACGGCCGGGTCGTCGACCATTACCATCACGTCATCGAAGAAACGATCGACCACGGTACGCAGTCCGGAAAGCGCCTGCAATGTCGGACCATAATTGGCTTCAGCCATCATCGGACGCGTCTTTTCCGCGAGCCGATTGATCTGCTCATGAAGTTCTCGCTCGGAATCCATTTCGAAAAGATCCGGATCTGCTGCGCCGGGCACAGGCTGTTCGGACTTCCTGAGAATGTTGCTGATGCGTTTGTTGGCTGCGGCCAGCGCAGCGGCCTCCGGCAGCTTGCGGAAATCGGCCACAGCGCGCACGCGGTGCTCGAAATCGGCAATTGAGTCCGGTAGCACCGTAGCCACCGCCTCGAAAAGGTCGTGCGGGGTACCGATATCCGCGTAGATGCCCCTGAGCCGGTCGATCATGAAGTTGTACACGGCATCTACGTTGTTCGCCTGGGTCACCTTGGCGCCGAGGTGGCGCTGTGCCTCCTCGAGCATCGCCCTCAGGTCGAGCGGTAAAGCGTGCTCGCGGAGAATACGCAGGGCACCCAGGGCGGCCCGACGCAGTGCAAAGGGATCCTTGTCGCCCGTCGGTTTCATGCCGATGCCGAAAATGCCGACCAGGGTATCGAGCTTTTCCGAAAGCGAAATCGATATACCGGTTGGTGTCTGCGGCAGCACATCCCCGGAAAAACGCGGCATGTAGAACTCGTCCATGGCCTGGGCCAGCTCCGCGGGCTCATCATCACGCTGTGCCTGGTAACGCCCCATGATTCCCTGCATCTCCGGGAATTCGACCACCATATCGGTCATCAGGTCACATCTGCTGAGTTCACCGGCGCGACGCGCCAGTTTCGGATCTGCACCGATCGCCTCAGCAATGTGTGCGGCCAATGCAGCCACCCGAACGGATTTATCGAACATGCTGCCGAGCTGTTTCTGGAACACCACATGCTCGAGCTTCTGAATATGGTCGAACAGCCGGTGCTTGCCGTCCTGTTCCCAGAAGAACATGGCGTCTGCCAGGCGCGGGCGCACGACACGCTCGTTGCCCTCGCGGATAACATCGGGCTGCTTGCTTTCAAGGTTGGCGATGGTGATGAAATGACTCATCAGCTGACCGCTCCGGTTGAACACCGGAAAGTATTTCTGATGGCCCTTCATGGTAGCGACCAGGGCTTCCGGGGGTACGGCGAGGAAACTGTCTTCGAACGTTCCATCGATGGGCACCGGCCATTCATTCAGCGCGGTGACCTCATCGAGCAGCGCGTCGTCCAGGTCGGCGATGCCACCCAGGGCCTCGGCTGCCTCTTTCACCTGCGCTTTGATGGTTGCGCGGCGCTCTCCAAAGTGAGCGATCACTTTTCCCAAAGACCCGAGGACATCAGGATAGTCTTCCGGGTTGTACAAGGTGATGGCCTGGGGGTGGTGAAAACGGTGACCGTACGTTTGCTTGCCGGCCACGGCATCCAGCAGGGTGCACGGAACGACCTGGTCGCCGTGCAGAAACAACAGCCAGTGCACCGGGCGCACGAACTGCGCCTCCGAGGCGCCCCAGCGCATGCGCTTCGGGATGGGCAGCCTGTTGAGCGCGTTTTCTGCGATCTCCGGCAGCAGCTCGGCCGCGCGTTGGCCGGCCTGGTGCACGTTGTATACCAGCCAGCTGCCGTCGTTGGTCTCGAGTTTCTGCAGCTGTTCCACACTGGTGCCGCAGGAACGTGCAAAACCCTCGGCGGCCTTGGTCGGAACGCCATCCTTGTCGTAGGCCGCTTTTACTGCCGGTCCGCGGCGTTCGATGTCTCTGTCGGGTTGTGCCCTGGCACAATCCAGAACCAAGAGCGCAAGGCGCCTTGGCGTGGAGTAAGCGGTTACTTCGCCGTGAGCCAGTCCAGCATCGTCAAGCCCTTTAACGAATTCCCGGGTAAAGGCGTCCGACAGGTCCTTCAGCGCAACCGGGGGCAGTTCCTCTGTACCCAGCTCGAACAGCAGATTTGCGGTGTTAGAAACCGGCTCAGCCATTTGCCACCTCCTGCGCCGCCACGGCAACCATCGGGAAGCCGAGTGCCTCACGTGCTTCGTAGTAGGCCTGCGCCACCGCGCGGGCCAATTTACGGACCCTGAGAATGAATCTTTGTCGCTCGGTCACCGATATGGCATGGCGAGCGTCTAGCAGGTTAAAGGCATGCGAAGCCCTGAGCACCTGCTCGTAGGCGGGCAATGGCAGTCCGGCCTCGATCAAGCGGGTCGAATCCTTTTCGCACTGGTCGAACAGGGTAAACAGGAAATCGACGTCGGCATGCTCGAAATTGTACGCCGACTGCTCAACCTCGTTCTGGTGGAAAACGTCCCGGTACGTCACCGGCCCCTGCGGCCCATGGGTCCAGACCAGGTCGAAGACCGATTCAACGCCTTGCAGGTACATGGCGATCCTTTCAAGCCCGTAGGTGATCTCCCCGGTGACCGGGCGGCAGTCGAGACCGCCAACCTGCTGGAAGTAAGTGAACTGCGTGACTTCCATGCCGTTAAGCCAGACCTCCCAGCCGAGGCCCCAGGCGCCCAGCGTGGGTGATTCCCAATTGTCCTCTACGAAACGGATGTCGTGAACCAAGGGATCCAGGCCCAACATTTCCAGTGATTTCAGATAAAGCTCCTGGATGTCCAAGGGCGACGGCTTCATTGCCACCTGAAACTGGTAATAATGCTGCAGGCGGTTGGGGTTCTCGCCGTAGCGTCCATCAGTCGGTCGGCGGGATGGCTGCACGTAGGCAGCGTTCCAGGGCTCGGGACCGATCGACCGCAGGAAGGTTGCAGTATGAAAGGTGCCCGCCCCCATTTCCATGTCATACGGCTGCAGAATGGCACAACCCTGCTCAGCCCAGTATTTCTCCAGGGCGAAGATCAGTCCCTGAAAGGTCTTTATGTCTGCCGCGTTGCTCATGATTCAGAAACCCGTAGGTACGCCACCGGAAAACCGTCGCCCGGTTTCCCCATTAAAAGCGGGCGATTATACAGCCCGACGCAGACTCTATCCTTATAAAGTCACGTTTTTCAGCGGTACCCGCGAACAATGGCGCAACAACGCGGGGCTTTGGCTCTTATTTCCGGTGGTCTTGACTCCTCGTTGGCCACGCGCGTGATCCAGAATCAAGGCATCCACGTCGAGCGCAATTTCCTCCGCGGATACCGCAAACAATATCCAGGCCTGGATATCATCAGCCACCGTGGGCCTTAACACTGTTTGGCTGCAAGTCCCTGGATAGCGATCAACTCCCCTTATCCTCCTCGTAAAATAGCGGGGCTATTCTCCTCAGACGATAAGCCGTTTTGATTTGCTCCCAGTGATTTTCGCCGCAAACGGTCAAGTCCGACAGGCTGCCAGCGCGTTTGCCTTCAGCCACACGCATGCTGGTCGTGAGTACCGACGGCGTTTATGATGCAGCGCCTAATGATGCCCCGCCGAGAAACCATCGATCGTCAGTGCCTGTTGTGCCCGATGCCGGTCATCCGGGTGCAGGATCGGGTCGCCCGGCTGGCCAGGGGCGATGAGCGCACGGCCATCTGCACCGACCCCGGGGTGCTCGAGGACATCCCGGCCTGGTGTCGGATCAACGGCCATGAAGTGGTCTCCGCAGTGAGGCATAAAAATGAACTTCTCGTCGTGGCAGGTGCGGGCGGATGAATATGCATGAAGGCCACCAAAATCATTCTCATCTCGATGTCCATGAACAGCGTACTGAGCGTGGCCGCGAGACACGAAAGGTCGCCCTGGTCAGCGGTGGCGTCAATCTGCTGCTCTCTCTGGCCCAGATCGTTGTCGGCCTGCTGGCCAGTTCCGCCGCACTGGTCGCCGATGGCATCCACTCGGCATCAGACCTGTTGTCAGATGTCCTGGTCTGGTTTGCGGCGCGTCACGCGGCTTTGGCACCAGACGCGGATCACCCCTACGGACACGGCCGGTTTGAGACGGCTGCCACGCTTGGACTCGGCATCATCCTGACCCTCGTGGCGCTAGGCATCGTATGGAACGGATTTGAACGCCTGTTCGATACCGACCGCGCGACCCCCGGCAAGCTTGCCCTGGTGGTCGCCGCCATGGGGATAGCGGCCAAGGAATCGCTGTACTGGTACACGATTTTCGCCGCAAAACGTCTGCGGTCCGAAATGTTGCGTGCCAATGCCTGGCATCATCGTTCCGATGCCATTTCATCCGTGGTCGTGCTTGTGGGTGTCGGTGGCGCGGTCATCGGCTTCACCTATATGGACGCGATTGCCGCCATCGTGGTTGGCGTCATGGTGGCGAAGATCGGCTGGGACCTGGCCAAGAGCGCCCTGACCGAGCTGGTCGACACCGCACTGGACGAGGAACAGGTGGGCGAGGCGAAGCAGGTGATCATGGGGATCGATGGCGTGGGCTCTGTTCACATGTTGCGTACCAGACGGCATGGGGCCGAGGCCAGCGCCGATGTGCATGTCCAGGTTGCGCCGCACCTGTCGGTCTCCGAGGGCCACATGATCAGCCAGGCAGTCGAGGATCGCTTGATCCGCAAGGTCGAAGCCCTGACGGACGTCACCGTTCATATCGACCCGGAGGATGACGAGGACGCCCCTGCCTGTAGAGGGCTGCCGTTGCGTGTTGAGGTTCTGCAGGCGCTGGATGCGGCCTGGCGCGAGGTGGATGCCCTGCCGGCACAGCACGAGGTGCGCCTGCACTATCTCTCGGGCAGGATCGAGGTCGAACTGGTTCTTCCTTTGCGCAGCCTCACCGAATATCCTGACACGATGGCATTGTTGTCTGCCCTCGAAGCGGCCGCTGCCGATCTGCCCTGGTTTGGACCACTGCGTATCCTCTATGGTTAGCACCAATATGGTGCGCACGTTGCGCTCTTCGCACCAAGATCGTGCAGCCATGCCGGTTCACGCGGCCTGTTAACCTCAAGACGGGCTGGTGGTCGTGCCCCGTTTTGGCGCGAATGTTTCATTAAACCGCTGATTTTATTGCAATAACCATAACAGTATGATTCCCGGTCCGTTGTCAGACCGGGCTTGACCCCGGGAAACCCCGGGTGGCATGGTTCCTGCTCGCACAAAAAAGCACCGTAACAAAGGCCTGGATTGGGCCGTCCGGTAACCCAATGTAACCGCTGTCGTCCCGGCAGCAGCACTCACCGCTAAACTCTGGAGAGATCGAGAATGGGCGCAAAAAAAGTCCTAAAAATGATCGAGGAAAACGACGTCAAGTGGGTCGATTTCCGGTTCACTGATACCCGTGGCAAAGAGCAGCACGTCACTGTGCCCGCGTCCGTGGTTGACGAAGATCTGTTTGAAGACGGCAAGATGTTCGACGGTTCGTCGATCGCCGGCTGGAAGGGCATCAACGAGTCGGACATGATCCTGATGCCGGAGGCCGGCACCGCCGTGCTCGATCCCTTCACCGACGACGCAACCGTCAACCTGCGCTGCGACATCCTCGAGCCGACGACCATGGAAGGCTACGAGCGCGACCCGCGCTCGGTCGCCAAGCGCGCCGAGGCCTACCTGAAATCCACCGGCATAGCCGACGCGGCCTACTTCGGCCCGGAGCCGGAGTTCTTCATCCTCGACGACGTGCGCTGGAGCATCGACATGTCCGGTTCGATGGTCAAGATCGATTCGCACGAGGCCGAGTGGAACTCCGAAAAGGTCTATGAGGACGGCAACATCGGTCACCGCCCGGGTGTCAAAGGCGGTTACTTCCCGGTCCCGCCGGTCGATTCGCTGCATGACCTGCGTGGGGCCATGTGCGATGCCATGGAAGAGATGGGCGTCCCCGTCGAAGTTCACCATCACGAGGTGGCAACGGCCGGCCAGTGTGAGATCGGCACCAAATTCTCGACCCTGGTAGAGCGTGCCGACTGGGTCCAGACCCAGAAGTACTGCACCTGGAACGTTGCCCATGCCTACGGCAAGACCGCGACCTTCATGCCCAAGCCGATCGTTGGTGACAATGGTTCCGGCATGCACGTCCACCAGTCGCTGTTCAAGGACGGCAACAACACCTTCGCCGGCGACGAGTACGGCGGCCTGTCCGAGACCGCGCTGTACTACATCGGCGGTATCATCAAGCATGCACGTGCCCTGAACGCCTTCACTAACGCCTCGACCAACTCGTACAAGCGGCTGGTCCCCGGCTTCGAGGCCCCGGTCATGCTGGCCTACTCGGCCCGTAACCGTTCCGCCTCGATCCGGATTCCCTGGGACTCAAATCCGAAAGGCCGTCGTGTCGAGGTCCGTTTTCCGGATCCGACCGCCAACCCATATCTGGCCTTCACCGCCATGATGATGGCTGGCCTGGACGGTATCCTGAACAAGATCCACCCCGGCGATGCTGCGGACAAGGATTTGTACGACCTGCCGGCCGAAGAGGCCCTGGCGATCCCTACCGTGTGTCACAGCCTGGATCAGGCGCTTGAGGCACTGGACGCAGACCGCGACTTCCTCAAGGTCGGTGGGGTGTTCACCGACGATCTGATCGATGGCTACATCGATCTGAAGATGGAAGAAGTCACCCAGATGCGTATGACCACGCACCCGGTTGAGTTCGACCTGTACTTCAGTCTGTGATCCGGTAGTCGACGGGACAGCAGGGGGGCCCCGCCGCATGGCGGGGTTTTTTTGTGAACCGGCGTTGAGCGCGCGTTCGCAATTTCGGAAACGGCGGCATGCTGGATGTCGCAAGCCCCGGTTGGCTGCACTATCCTAGCGGTATGAACAAAAAGATCTTATTCGCTCTGTTGCTGTTGCCAGGCCTGGCACATGCGGTCATCTGCAAGTCGGTGGATTCGGAAGGTGTCGTCAGCTACACCAAGGTGCCCGCCTCCGAGTGTCCGGAGCCAGTCAAACTCCCGGCTTATTCGACTTTCGAATCACGCCCGATTCCACCAGGCACAGAGGGTGAGGGCGTCGGTCCGGCTGCCAGCGAAGTGATCTTCGAAGGTTACCGGACGATCAAGATCTTACAGCCGGAGGCCGACGGCGTGGTGCGCAGTAACGAAGGCAAGGTCCCTGTAACGATCGCTCTTGAACCGGCGTTGCAGCAAGGACACCGTGTCGCGTTATACATCGATGGGAAAGCCGTGCAGGGCGCTTTCGACGCTCTGGCGATCGAACTCAGCGGCATTGAACGCGGCACGCATAGCGTTCGCGCGAGCGTATCTGACGGCAATGGCAAGCTGCTGATCGAATCACCGGCAGTCAGTTTCACCCTGCGTCAAACGGGCCTGTTCGACAGCATTGCGAACACAACGGGACCACCGATAGTGAAGCCGATTCCGCGACCACGACCGGGTGGCCGGTGAGTCGCAACCACAGAGCTCCTGGGTTACCCTGAACACATGATCAAGAGAGCCCTAATCGCTTTGTTCCTGTTGCCCGGTCTGGCACATGCCGTGATCTGCAAGACGGTCGATTCCGAAGGCGTCGTCGCTTATGCCGAGGTACCGGCCTTCGAGTGCAGATCGCCGCTAAAATTGCCCGAATACTCGCGCTATTCGCCACGGACCGTCCAGCAGCCGAGCGCAGCCGACAGTGCTGCTGCAACCGACCGCGAGCCAGGTTTCGAGGGTTACGAGTCCATCGCGATCGTGAAGCCGGTGCCCGGTGAGGAGATACTCACCAATGAGGGTAAGGTGCCGCTCACCGTCGCGCTGGAACCGGTACTGCAGCCCGGACACCGCATCAGCTTGTTTCTCGACAACGTTCTTATTCCCGGCAGTTTTGACGGCCTGACCATCGAACTCACCGGTGTCGATCCCGGTGGGCACAAAGTGCGGGCGACGGTAATGGACGACGGTGGCGCACGCCTGATCGATTCCGCGGCCGTGAAGTTCATGCTGCGCGAGGCAGAACAGATTGACGGGGCACCAAAGCCCAGCCAGCTACCCGCGCCAAATTAGGCACGAGTCGCAAGAAAGGATAGTTAGCGTTATTCTAAACCTATGGACATGAAACTTTTATTCGCCTTATTGCTGCTGCCGGGTCTGGCGCATTCGGTGGTCTGCAAGACGGTCGGAGAGGATGGTGTCGCCAGTTTTACTGACGTCCCGGCTTCGGAGTGTCCCCAAGGATCCAGAATCCTGGATTACTCGCGACCTGCACCGGTCGTTGAACAGGCCGGCAACGTCGATACGGGTGTCTCTGCCCGCCAGGTAGAGTTCGCCGGTTATGAATCGATCGAGATCGTCAGTCCTGAGGCCGACGGGACGGTGCAACACAATAGCGGAAACGTCCCGGTTTCCGTCAAACTCGATCCCGGGCTGCAGCAAAGCCACTTTATCACCGCCTACCTGGACGGAAAGGCGTTCCGCGGGCGCTACGGTAGCAGCCAGGTCTCGCTCACGAGGGTCGACCGGGGTACTCACAAGATGTACGTAAAGGTGTCTGACAGCAAAGGCAAGACCCTGATCAAGTCGGACACCATCTCGTTTACCGTGCGGCAGACCCATCCGAAGCTCATCGTGAATCCGATCACCGGCGACGATTACGTCGATAACTATGATGACCCCCGTGGGGTGCGCATCATGGGGTGCTATGAATGTGAGATCAGAAAGAGCTACGACGATCCCAGTACAGTACTGAAACCCCCTCCCGCGCATGAAGCCCTTCCCGCATGGGTCACTTTGTGGTTCCCGGCCAGCGATTGGAAGTCTGACACCGTCAGAGTGCTGATAAATCCCGAAACCGTCGAATACGTGATAAATACGAAAGACGGACCCAAAACGGTGGTCGAAACCTACAATTGGTTCGTTAAAGTACCCAGAGAACTTCTTGCCACGGAAGCGTCTTTTGAGGCGAGGGTGCGGGTTTATGCCCGCGAAGACGAAGGCCTCGCGCCCCCTGAAGATGACGCGGTGTATCTGGTGGAATTCAAAACAACCTCGACGCACAGCGTAGACCCAAGTGTCTCCAAGGCGTTCTACAGTCCTGCACCAGGCGCCGATTATGGATCCGAGTTTGGCGGCATTTCCACCACCCCTGGCCAGACGAACCCGGCCCTCAAACCGAATTACGCGCCCGGTTACACACCCAAGTACACGCCCTAGCCGGCTGCACTAAAATGGTGCATATGGGCGCGTTTGGTGCACCCGTGTGGCTGCCTTTGCGCTTGGGGAATGGGTAAGCCATTGATTTGACCCCCAAAACGGTGAGGGATAGCGCGCTTTCGGGGCATTGCCGGCTGGCCCGAACCTTGCTTCCCTGCTTGTATGCAGGCCGCCATGAAACCATTGTCACCGCTCAGCAACAGCGTACTGGACAATCTCGCCTCGGGCGTGATCGTTTTCGACCTCGGGCTGCGCGTGAATTATGTCAACCAGACCGCCGAGATGTTGCTCGGCGTGAGCGCGAAACACGTGCTCGGAGAACTCCCGACCACATGGATGGCCTGCCAGGGTGAGGCGGTCATCGACCTGATCCGGGCTTCGGCTATCGGCTCGCCGATCACCAAGCGCGGTGTCGTCCTCGCTACCGATCGCGACGAGGTCACCGTCGACTGCACGGTGACCCCCATCCTGGACGAAGATGGCACCCGGTTCACGATTGTGGAACTGCAGCAGGTCGACCGGCGCATGCGGATCAGCCGTGAGGAACGCCTGATCACGCAGCAGGTACTGACGCGTGACGTGGTCCGTGGACTGGCGCATGAGATCAAGAACCCGCTCGGCGGTCTGCGTGGCGCGGCCCAGCTGCTGGAGGGTGAACTCGAGAGTGCGGAACTCAAGGAATACACGCACATTATAATCCAGGAGTCCGACCGCCTGCAGGAACTGCTCAACCGCATGCTTGGCCCCAACCGGCGCCCCAGCTATGCGCCGGTCAATATCCATCACGTGCTCGAACGCGTGCGCTCCCTGGTCCTGGCGGAGACCCGCGAAAAGATAAAGATCGTACGTGACTACGATCCGAGTATCCCGGAACTGATCGGCGACAGCGACCAGCTCATCCAGGCGATCCTGAATATCGTGCGCAACGCCAGCCGCGTACTGGATGACGCCGGTACCGTGACCCTGCAGACACGTATCCAGCGCCAGTTGACTATCGGCAATGCGCGTTACCGGCTCGCGGCGCAGATCGACATTATCGATGACGGTCCCGGGATCCCGACGGAGATCGCCGACACACTGTTTTTCCCCATGGTTACCGCCGGTTCCGGCGGTATGGGGCTGGGCCTGTCGATCGCTCAATCGCTGATCAATCAGCACAAGGGCCTGATCGAGTGCACCAGCTGCAAGGGCAAGACCATTTTCACCATATTTCTACCGCTCGGTGACGACATCAGCACCGCGAGGGATAAGGAGAACAATCCCAGTGACTGAAGCTAACCAGGTGTGGGTCATCGATGATGACCGTTCCATCCGTTGGGTACTCGAGAAGGCCCTGACCAAGGCGGGCATGCAGGTCACCAGTTTTTCCAGTGCGAACGGGGTCATGGAGGCCCTGGAGCGGGGCCAGCCGGAGGTCGTGATTTCGGACGTTCGCATGCCGGGTACGGACGGTTTCGCGCTGATGGAAAAGATCAAGGCGACCTATCCCGAGTTGCCGGTGATCATCATGACGGCGCATTCGGATCTCGACAGCGCGGTCTCGGCCTACCACAGCGGCGCATTCGAATACCTGCCGAAACCCTTTGATATCAAGGAGGCGGTGGATCAGGTGCAGCGTGCCTGCAAACTGCGGCGCGAGACACGCGCCAGCGCAGAACACGAGGTCGTGGCAGGAACTGAAATCATCGGTGCGGCACCCGCGATGCAGGAGGTGTTCCGGGCGATCGGGCGCCTGGCACGCTCGAACATAACCGTGCTGATCAATGGCGAGTCCGGTACCGGCAAGGAGCTGGTGGCCGACGCCCTGCACAAGCACAGTCCGCGCGCCGATGGACCGTTCATCGCCCTGAACATGGCGGCCATCCCCCATGATCTGTTGGAGTCTGAGCTGTTTGGGCACGAGAAAGGGGCCTTCACCGGCGCCCAGTCGCGACGGACAGGGCGTTTCGAACAGGCCGATGGCGGCACGCTTTTTCTCGACGAGATCGGCGACATGCCGGCCGAGTTGCAGACCCGGCTGTTGCGGGTGCTTGCCGATGGCGAGTTCTACCGGGTCGGAGGTCACGAGGCCGTGAGGGCGGATGTGCGCATCATCGCGGCAACGCATCAGGACCTCGAGCAACTGGTGCGCGATGGGCGCTTCCGCGAGGACCTTTTCCATCGTCTCAACGTGATTCGTGTGCACCTGCCGGCGTTGCGCGAACGGCGTGAGGATATCCCGCTGCTGATGGAGCACTTCCTCAAGCGTGCGGCAACGGAGCTGGGGGTGGAAACCAAGACCCTGCTGCCGGATACGGTGGCTGAACTCAAATCACTGGAATGGCGAGGCAATGTGCGCCAGCTGGAAAACACTGCGCGCTGGCTCACGGTCATGGCCTCCGGGCGCGAGATCCATTGCGAAGACCTGCCTCCCGAACTGCACCGTGAACACGACCCGCAGGCTGCGGATGGAGACTGGCGTTCAGCCCTGCGCGGCTGGATACGCAGCAGCCTGGCGGCCGGCAAGGTGGGTTTGCTAAACCAGGCGATGCCGGAATTCGAGACCATCATGATCGAGACCGCGCTCGAATTCACCGGCGGACGCAAACAGGATGCGGCACGACTGCTGGGTTGGGGGCGCAATACGCTGACCCGCAAGATCAAGGAGCTGGGCCTGGAAGAGGAACATCGCGAGGCCGGCTGAGCCCGGCCGGGGCCTACCCAACCAGAAAGGCCGCGACCGCGCCCGACAATGCCAGGGCGCCGGTGATCGGAATCATCGTACGTCGCATCGATGGCGCCCCCAGCCAGATCGCCATGCCGCACTTGACCATGGTGTTGGATATCACCGCGATGACGATCGTTCGCGCGGCCGGTCCGGCACTGGCCGGGTCCTGCTGGGCGAGATTGGCCATGGACAGGGCGATGGCGTCGACATCGGTCAGACCGGCCAGTGCCCCTGCAAGATACAGCCCGGTGTTTCCGAAATAGACCTGGGCAACCTTGGCAACGAAGATGACCACCGCAAACAGGGCGCCGAACTTGATCGCGTCTCCAAGCTCGAAAGGGTTGTGGCCGGATTCCACTTCCGCTTTCTCGGTAGTGCGTCCGCGGCGCCAGAGCAGGAAACAGATCACCAGGCTGACCACACCCATGATCACCATGCCCAGCGCCAGGTCCCTGGCCAGGGACAGATTCACGACCCCGACCTCCACCACCACGCGGAAAAACATCACCGTCCAGGCCAACAGGATAGCCAGCGCCAAAACCGGTGCCAGGTCGGGTTCGATGCGGCTTCGTTGCGAAAAGCTGAGGGTAACCGCGGTGCTGGAAACCAGGCCGCCGAGCAGACCGGTGATCCCCAGCCCATGCTCTCGGCCCACCACCTTCACCAGGATGTAGCCGAAGAAATTGAGCCCCGCAATCAGCACCACCATCAACCAGGTCTTGTACGGATTGATGACCTCGAGGCCGCTCGGGCCGAAGTTCGTGTTCGGGACCAGCGGCAATATGATCAGCGTGATGATGGCAAACTTGAGCGTCGCCTCGACGTCCGAGGGTTCGATCCGTTTGGCAAGATTGTGCAGCCAGCCTTTCAGCGCCAGAAGCAGCATCGCGGCGACTGTGACGGCACCCGCGACACCCACCTGGTCCCAGGCGCACAGGCCGCCGATGAAGAAAGTGAGCAGCAGGGAGATCTCGGTCGTCGCACCGATACTGCCGCCCTTCGCCGTCACGGAATAGGCGACCGCGACCAGTGCCACGACCGCGACAAAAACCACTCCAACGATCCAGGGCAGTCCGGCCTGAGCACCCGCAAACACGGAAGTCGCGCCGAGCAACGCCACCAGGGCGAAGGTCCTGACACCGGCGAAGATCCGCTCCTCACCCCGGGTGCGCTCACGTTCGAGGCCGATCAACATGCCCAGGCCAAGCGCCGCGCCGAACTGCCATGCCGTGTTGGGATCAATCATCGTATCGGGCCTATGGGTTCCTTGACGGAGGGCTGATTCATTGCGCCGGGCAGCCGTATAATCGGAATGTTTCAATACCGAGGCCCAACCCCCCGATGGACAGTACCAGTATCGAACTTCCGGGTTCGAACATAGTCGCCGTGAAGGTCGATGGTGACACAGTGCGCATAGAATTCGAACCGGCCTACCTGGTCAAAAGCATGACCGGGTCCGTCGAACGCACCCGCTGGCGTCAGAACGGCGCCCTGGTCTTCGAGAATGCGGAACTCGATGAGGATTCTCCGCTCCCCGAGTTTCCTGTGGAATGCACGGGGGGCGATGTCGGTGAGAATGTCTACACCTACCGCGACATGATCCCGGTGCCGCTGCAAAGTCGCGGGCATGCACATTGTGCGCTGAAAGCCGGCGATCGGGTGGTTCGGATCTCCGCGCGTGGGGTTCACCTTGATCTGCACGACGTGCCCAAATACATTGAACACCTGAGACCGGAATAAATCCCGAATGTCCACCGCCAGCGGGTCTGGTATCCGCGTTTTCGTTGATGCTGGCGCCACTTTATACTTATTTAGGGCGCAATTCCGTCCCGTATGCCCCACTGCCGAGTAATTCCCGGGTTAGACGACCAGCAGAGCCTCGATCTTTTCGATCACCTGGTCGGCCGCTTCGACTATCTTGACCCCGAGCTCGGGCCCGCATGATTGCAGGCCGAGGCGCCGGAATGCGGGGATCTCCTCGATAGCCGGCTTCCGCCGGCTGCGTGCGCCGCCGATCGTGGCATGCCACTCCGCCACCAGGAGGATATCCGTGTAGTCCGCGACCGCGGAGCCGCTATAGCCCCATTGGTTGCACCTGGCTGCGGCCTCGACAATCTCCTTCGGCAGACCCCACATGGAGAGCAGGATGCGGCCCAGATCGGCGCGATTGTCGTGAACCAGGTTGTCCAGCGCGGTATTGTCGGCGAGATCCGGATGGCGGTCCGCGTAACCGAGCAACACCGGTTCGGCTATGGCGTGCATTAGCCCGATGAGGGCCGCGTAATCCGGGTTGAAGCGTTCGCTCATCCTTGCAAGGACGGCACAGATGGCCGATACGCGCATGGTGCGCTCCCACCAGCCGCGCATGCGCTTGCGTACCACCGCCGATTCGGTCCGCAGTGATTCGCGCAGTACACAATGGATAGCCAGGGCGTGTGTCTGTTCCGCGCCGAGCTGCTCCACCGCCTGTTTGATGCTGTGCAGCTCAACGCGGTCCGGCCGCGCCGCTTTGGCTGCGCGCAGAACCTTTAGCGTCAGCGCCGGACAGATCGAAAGAATGCCGGCAAGGCGTGCGGGATCGGTACCCAGCGGCCCGAGTGAACGTCCCACTCGGAGCGCGATGTCGGGATCCGAGAGTACGACAATACGACCATGATTGAGATCGTGGAAGACATCGAACATCAGCGGATGGCTGGCGCTGTCGTCGATCAACTCGTTGGGTTCACTGACCAGATAACTGTCGGCGACCAGCACCGAGTTGGCGGTGTGCTGATCAGAATACGAGTCGAGCAGCTTTTGCTCGACCAGCAGACAGTCCACTTCGGTGCGCGCCGTGACCCGATAACGCGATGGCCGGAGACGGGAAACCGGCCCCAACGCGGCCGCATCGGTGTGCCGCACGATACGCACGGCCCCGTCCTCGGCGACCAGTTTGAGTTCTCCCTTGAGCAGAAACAGCAGCCGCGAATCCTCGCTGCCCAATTCGAGCACGCAGCTCCCCGGACGCACACGACGCATGTCGGCTGCGCGTGCCAGTTCGGCCAGTTGCTGGTCATCCAGACTGGAAAGCCGCTCGAGCCTGCGCAGCGCAGAATTGATGGATGCGTCGTTCCCCAATAACATGCCGCAGTTCCCAGGCGTCCTGACCGCCATCTCGAGCCCAAAGCTGAGATGTTATCTCCGACGGGGGCGGCTTGGCTATGCGTACTTGCCAGGTCCGTGTGCGGTCAGGATTATCCGGTGAGCAGTTGCCGGGCCGCGGCAACCTCTTCGTGTGCCTCGTTCAGCACTTCCAGGCCACGGTCAATCTCGCTTGGGGAGAGGCCCAGACGGCTGAAAGCAGATACTTTGGCGGGGTCGATGTCACCGCCGATGCCTTCATGTAGCTGCGCAACGACCATCAGATCGGCATAGTCTGCGGGTCCCGAATGGTCGCGGTACCAGTTTTCCGCCTCTTTGGCCGAGGTCACGAGCTCTATGGGCATCTGCCAGGTCGACAGAATCATGCCGCTCAACTGGCTGCGCAGGGTCCGGATGCTCGACTCCAGCGCGACCGTGTTTTGCGCCACGTCCGGGAAATCACGTGCATAGCCGACGACCGCAAGACAGCCGATGTCGTGCACCAGGCCGGCAAGCAGGGCCTCGTGTGAATTGAAGGCTCCGGCGCGGTCGGCGAGCACCTGGGCGAGGGCGCCCACGTGCCGGCTGTGCTCCCAGAGCGCCAGCATGCGGGCCTCGAGTTGTCTCGATGGGGTGCGAAACAGTTCCCGCAGGGCAAAGGTCACGACCAGGATACGGGTGTTCTGCATCCCCAGGCGAGCGACTGCCTCGGTTACGGTTGCGACCTGCGAGACACCGCCATAACGGGCACTGTTTGCGGCCTTTACGATCTTCAGGGCAATGACCGGATCGGTTTCGATCAGTCCGGCGATCTTGCGCGCGTCTGTGTCCTCATCATTTACCGCCTCTCCGATCCGTACCGCCACCTCGGGCAGGCTGGGCAGGAGCAGGTGCCCGCTGTTCAGGTCTTCATAGATCTGCAGGGTCAACTGGTTTTCGGCGTCCATCGGTCCAAGATCGTCTTCCTCTTCGACCTGATAGGACTCCAGGGTCAAAGAGGAACTCTGCTCGAGTTTGCTGACGGCCTGCTCGAACAGCTGGTTGTCAACCCGCAGGTAACGCGCGGGGCTCTCGGCGACCACCTTGTAATGGCTGGGACGCAGGCGAGCCAGTGGAGCCAGCGCGGAGGTGTCTGTGTGTCTGACCGTCTTGACCCCGCCGTCTTCGGCAATCAGCCGGACACTACCCTCGATCAGGTAAAGCGTCGAATCATCGGTTGCGCCGATCTCCAGCAGCACTTCACCCTTGCGACATTCGTGCAGAAAGAGCTGCCCTGCGATCGTCTTCAGTTCGACCGCCGGCAGTTCACGCAGCGTACTCAGGCGCTGCAGCATGGCCGGGGTGGGGTGGGTGGCGGTTTCAGTCATGTCTTCCCTGAAGGGTTGATGATTCTTGTTCCTCAAGCATCGGCTGAGCTGGCGAACACTTGAATGCCTTTGGGCATAAAAAAACCCGCCGGGGGGCGGGCCTTTCAGGTGAGAGACCTGGGATCAGGCCGTCGAGCCGACGATCTGGTGCGACAGTTCGACCACGCGCATGGCCTTCTGCGAATAGACCTCACGGTAGTCTTTCAGCAGACCATCCTGCGAGTAGTAGTACGACTTGCCGGAAATACCGGTCTTATGCTCGATATCCATAAACTGCTTCTGCAGCTCCAGCATCTCGGCGATGAGGGAGGCCTTCTCAGCCTTCAGGGCTTCTATATCACTCATATTTCTCTCCAGATTCAGTTGAGAGTTTTCTGCGCCCGCAGGGGGACGCGTAGCGGAAGTATAACCTAATGCTAATGTTCTGAGTCAATGGGCGGAAATCCGGGTTGAGCCAGCGGCGGCAGGTTTTGCCGTCAGCAACCGCAAAGTGGGGTCGGTCTGGCGGTATTGAGATTCAGCGCGCCCGTAACCTGGCCGATGTTTTCCAGTCCGTGCCGGTCCAGGTAGTCGAGGATGCCCTGGTTGATCTTGGGCAGGATCAGCGGGTCGTAGAACAAGGCCGTGCCGATGCCGACCGCAGCCGCCCCGGCCAGCAGGAACTCGATCGCATCGGTTGGAGTCGTCACGCCACCCTGACCGATGATCGGGATGCCGTGCGCCCTGGTGACCTGGTAAACCTGGTGAACCTTAAGCAGCGCGATGGGCTTGATCGCGGGGCCGGACAGTCCGCCCTGATTGTTGCCGATGTGAGGTCTGCGCGCCTCGATATCGATCGCCATGCCCATCAGCGTATTGATGACCGCGAAGGCGTCGCTGCCGGCCGCGATACAGCGGCTGGCGTTACCGGCGATGTCGGTCTGGTTGGGCGACAGCTTGGTGATCAGCGGTTTTTCGGTCACGGCGCGGCATGCCTCGACCACGCGCGCCGACATCTCCGGGTCGTTGCCGAACGCGACCCCGCCCTCCTTTACATTCGGGCAGGAGATGTTGATCTCGATCGCATCGATCGGCGAGTCGTCAAAACGCCGCGTGACCTCGATGTATTCCTCGATTGTGGATCCGGAGACATTGGCGATGAAGCGCGTCTCCTCGAAATCCAGGGCGGGCAGGATATCGTCCACCACCTTGTCGACACCCGGGTTCTGCAGGCCGATCGCATTGAGCATGCCGCCCGGTGTCTCGTACACCCGGTGTGGGGCATTGCCCAGGCGCTGGGTGCCGGTCGTGCCCTTGAGACAGACGGCCCCTGCATCGCGGTTTGAGAACCCCTGCACGCGCGTGTACTCTTCACCGAACCCCACGCAGCCGGACAGCAGCACCAGGGGCGTCGCGAAATGCATGCCACAGAAGTCCGAGGCAAGGCGGGGGTCGGTTTCAGCCATCGGGGTCGGGTTCCTCCCTTTGTTTCATATTGTTCTGTTTCAGCCGGAGATCCCGCCGAACACCGGCAATATCATACGCCTGTGCGCGAACTCAGGCAGCAGTCTGCACCTCATCCACCCCCTGGGATTTGAGCTCGATGACAAGCGACTGCGTCGAGCAGGGCTGGATTACCGTGAGTATGCCGAGCTGCAGCAACACAGTGATTTCAATGACTTCCTGATGAAGGTAAGGCCGCCGCGCTGGTTCGGCGTCTCGACCCGCGGCGGGCAGCGTTACGACGGCGTCGATTATGCCGCCGGGGATGCCTTCGTTTTCGGCCCCGAGACGCGCGGCCTGCCCCAGGCGATGTTGGACGAAATCGCCCCGCAACGCCGGATACGCCTGCCGATGCGCGCGGGTCAACGCAGTATGAATCTTTCCAACAGTGTCGCGGTGCTGCTGTACGAGGCCTGGCGACAGCACGGCTTCGCCGGGGGTTTATGATCCGTCACCTGGGACGTTTTTTCGCTGCCTGATCAAGAATTTCCGCAAGCGGCCGCTTAGCCTGACAGGGGTTCTGGGGCTCCGTTCTCGGTGAGCCCGCTAACGGTAGAAATGTGACAGACCAAACCGCCAGTAAATCCGCCGAAATGGAACTCGCTGCGGCGTCCGCGGCGGCCGCAAAAGCCGAGCGCCGGCGGCGAGCGCGTGCGCGCCCGACGTTGCTGCAGTGGATGTTCTTCGGGGCCGCAGGGGAGATGACTCAGGAACAGGGCCAGGCCCTGACCCGGGTTGTGCTTGCCGCGCTGGGCGCAGTGCTGTTTTTCGCCGCGCGCGAGTATGGCCATGGCGACCCACCCTTTCTGCTGGCACTGGCCTATATGCTGGCCGGTATCTTCCATCTGTCTTTCGTTTCGCGGCACAAGCACAACTATCTGTGGCGCCGCTACGTCGTGATAGTGCTCGACCTTGCCGTGGCCAGCCTGCTGACGGCACATTTTTCCCGCGCCGGACTGGCTTTCTACCCGCTGTTTCTTTGGGTGATGATCGGCAATGGCCTGCGCTACGGCCAGCATCATATGCAGGTGGCCACGCTGTTCGGGCTGCTTGGGTTCACGGGCGCCATGGCCTCAAGTGGCTTTCTGTGGGCGCAGCCCGCAGCCTATATCGGCCTTATGGCCGGTCTGGCGCTCATGCCGAAGTTCTTTCTGGTGATGATCGACCGTCTCGCCGAGGCCAACATAGAACTCAAGGCGCAGAAAGAACAGGCCGAGTTCATGGCGACACATGACGTGTTGACCGGCCTGCCCAACCGGGCCTATCTGCACACCCGGCTTGAGCAGACCCTGGCACGCGCGCGCCGGACCGGCAACGAGATAGCGGTCGCATTCCTTGACCTGGACTCGTTCAAGTCCATCAATGACAGCTTTGGTCACGAGTATGGCGACTACCTGCTGACGCAGATCGCAGATGCCATGCGGACCGTGGTTCGCGGCAGCGACACCGTGTCGCGCCTGGGCGGCGACGAGTTCGTGGCCGTGATTGAGGATTACAACAACGGTGCGCGTATCGGTCGCGTCATCGAGCGCCTGTTTTCCTGTGTCGGGCGTTACTACTCGATCGGTGAATACGAGACTTATGTGACCTGGAGTTGCGGCGTCGTGGTCTTTCCGCGCGACGGCAACGATGTCCACACCCTTTTGAAACATGCGGATACCGCGATGTATGCGGCGAAATCACGGGGTCCGAACAGATACGTCTTTTACGATGAAACCATGTCCGCCGAGGTCGGTGAGCAGCTGGCATTGCGCGACGATCTGCGTCTCGCCCTGGAACGGGGCCAGCTCGAGGTCTATTACCAGCCGATCATTGATGTCTCGAATGGTCTCACTACCTCAGCAGAGGCCCTGCTGCGTTGGAACCATCCGCAGCGGGGGCTGCTGTCACCTGGGCGCTTTATCGAGGTCGCGGAGCAGAGCGGTTTGATTAACCCGATCGGCGACTGGGTCTTGCGTGAGGCATTGAAAACCACAGTCCTCTGGCAGCCAATGGTCGATTACCCGGTGACGATCCATGTCAATGTGTCGGCCCATCAGCTTAAGCAGGGCGATTTCGTCCAGAGCGTCGAATCGGCGCTGCAGGATGCCGGTCTGCCTGCGCAGGTGCTGCACCTGGAGATGACCGAGAGTGCCTTGATCGGGGAAGTTGTTCCTGCAGAATTGCTTTTGGAGTCACTGAAGGCTATCGGTGTACATATCGACCTGGATGATTTTGGCACCGGCTTCTCTTCGCTTTCTTATCTCAAGAGCCTGCCAGTGGATGCCATAAAGATCGACAAATCGTTCCTCCAGGATCTGGCCGCAGGCGGCCGCAATTCCGCGCTGGTCGAGGTCATCCTGACGCTTGGCGAGCGCCTGAAAAACGACATCATTGCCGAAGGTGTGGAGACGCAGGAACAACGGGACTGGCTGGTCGAGCATGGTTGCCGATATCTCCAGGGACATCATTTCAGCGAGGCGGTTCCGCAGCCGCGTTTCCTGCAGATGGCCTCTGCCCGGAATGAGGTGGAGACAAAGACCGCCAGCGTGGGATGAGCGGCATTTCCCCATCCAAGTGCGCGACTTGCCATTGAAGGCCGGTCCCGTCAACGCCCCAGCGGGATTATTGTGGCGACCCCGTCACTGCGGTTGATCGCCACCTCGAGAACACAATAGGCGTTGACCTCGAGCGGGTCGTCATTGCAGTTGCAGCCACCGACGATCTCAGTGAAGAAAATGCCAACCCTCGCCAGGAACCTGTCTTTGTCCTGTTCCACACTGAGCACCGAGGCTAAGATATCGCTGTCATCGACAAGGCCACCCTGCTCGCAGCCGGCTTGCAGGGGCAGGCTTCCAGCGGGTAACGCCTTCACGGCAGAAGCCAGGCGGTGTTTAAAGCTCTCAGAATCCTCCGCCTCGAGGCAGTGCCTGAGCCTGATCGATTCCATCACCGGGGTCGCCTCCTTCAACGGACCAGGCAATATTACCGGGTCTTCAGACAGAACCTGCTAGGGTTACCTGAGCCTATCAAACAAAAAACCAAAGGAGATCACCTATGTCAGTCGCAAAAGTTACTGAGATTATTTCGTCCTCGAAAGAAGGGTTTGACGATGCCGTGGCCAAAGGAGTCAAGCGCGCTTCCAAGACCCTGAAAGGCATTACGTCTGCCTGGGTGCAGGATCAGCAGGTGATGGTCGAGGATGGCAAGGTCAAGGAGTACCGGGTGAACATCAAGG